>Ga0326727_10004584_pt1 | contig 41203 bp, 37 predicted proteins | sample MB2enrmetagenome_FD_207643 | JGI IMG/M metagenome (GOLD analysis project Ga0326727, IMG submission 207643) | Lab enriched peat soil microbial communities from McLean, Ithaca, NY, United States - MB29MY | ecosystem: Environmental > Terrestrial > Soil > Wetlands > Peat | place: USA: New York...
CCCCATGGTTTGCTTCGTGAACGTGCAGTCCGTGGACCGAATCATCTACTCCATCTTCCAGAGATTCAACCTGGAATGGAAAACCCGCACCCTCCGAGTATTTACACAAGCGGCTTGACGACACCCCACGTCTCTCTTACGACCGAGTTGGCGGGATCATATGCTACGATAGCCTCTGCAATATAGAGATTTCCAGCCGCGTCCACCGCGACCGCAGATGGGCTGGTCACATTCGGTAACGACAACTGACTCTGTGCACCCGGAGGGAAGCCCACCTGCGGCCCCAAGCCAGTGCCCTGCAAGTAGGCGGTCGCTACAACGTTTCCCGAGCCATTCATCAGCTCAACCGCGCCATACCTTGACCCGGCATGCATCGGCGTAAAAATTACATCCACCGTGCAGGCCTCGCCGTCAGAGTAGTTGTAGGTCGGTCCATTGGTCGTGCAGCTTCCCGTGCCGGCATCAGCGAAGTCGAGTCCCACGACGCCCTGAGTGACCACGACGGGCGTGCCCATGGCAACGGAATAGTAGGTGTCGTTGCGGAAGATCAACGATAGCTTCGAGCTTGGACTTCCAATGTTGACCGATCCAAAGTTTCCGTTCCACCCCGTGTCCTTCACAACCTGATTATTCTTGAAATCTGCAACATAAAGGTTGCCGCTGCTGTCTACGGCAACGCCAGCGGGCGAACTCAAGTTCTCGTCCACGGTGAGCTGAGAATAAGAAGATCCGATCGGGACCTCCTCAACCACGCGCGAACCATAGGAGAGAAACACATCTCCATTGTCGTCAACTGCAACCCCGGATGCTCCAAATGTGGTCACTTCACTTACTGTGTAGCTATTCCCAGACGGTGTAGCCTTCAAAACAACCGGGCCGTTTGCCGATCCGCCAGTCGTAATGTACAGATTGCCGTTTTGGTCCACGGCGACTTCGGTCGCGTTGCCCGTATAGTTGTACTGATAAGAAATCGTGGTTTCGGTATAGCTATTTCCAGAAGGTGTTTCTTTGAACAGTGCTCCGTAACCGGGATCGGCAACATAGACGTTGCCGCTCCCATCCACAGCCAAACACTGCGGACGCCGATACTGAGCGCTGGGTGAAACTACGCTCTCCGTGTAGCTGTTTCCGGACAGGGTCTCCTTCAAAACCCGGCCATTCCCGGAATCTGCGATATATACGTTCCCGTTCGCATCCACCGCCACCCCGAGGGGGCCGCTGAGGCTGCTAGAGGGCACTGTGCTCTGCGTGTAACCGGCTCCAGAAGGCGTCTCCATCAGAATCCGGTTGTTGCCCGCATCGGCGATATAGACGTTCCCATTTCCATCCACGGCGACCTGCTGCGGGCCGGACAGTCCAGTGGACACCACTACGCTTTGAGCGCTCTGGTATCCGTCGAATGTCTGTGCAACCCCGACATTCCGCGCCCCGCAGATCGCCAAGCCAAGCGCGAGGCACTGCGCTGTCAGCCTGCCCAGGTTCCGCGGGCGGCTGATTGCGCAAAGAGAGGAAACGGCAAGGATCATGGAGCGGGCAGAGCGGGAAATGGTGAGCATGGCGAAATGCCTCCTCGGCAAATTGCTCGACAAATGGGCTGGCTGTTTATTCCCTGATAAACAACACGGCGGCCGCCGGCTTGTTTCCACAATGGCCCGCGGTCGTCCTATCGATCCGGCCCAAACCGAATGAGATAGCGCGGCGCGCCCATTCTCGCCGCGGCAGCATTCCGCGGTCGGGGCGGGCTTCGCTGCTCAATGCCAAAGAGGCCAGATCGATAGCAGCCCGAGAATCTCCTGTTTTGAAGAGCGCACGAAGTCTACCACAGAACATCCAGGCCGGTCTATGACCAGAACGCGTTAGGCAACCGCTCCCGAAGGCCCGCAACGGAGAAGCGGGCAGTGATCTCTGGGTCGAGCGCGGCAAGAGAGTATTTGCCGAGATGCCGCTCCAGGATCGCTGCGCACCGTAGCTCGCCCCCCCCGGCGATGGCGTTCACGTTGAAACCATGCCGCTCGATGAGCAGTTCTCGGAGTGGAGCGAGCCGTCCAATCTGTCGCTTGAGTTGGCGGCAAACATCCAGCTTCAAACGCTGCTGACGCATTTCTATGTACTGATCCCAGTACTCGATAGCGAGAAGCACTATTGGGTAGGCAAGGACGAGGTTGAAAAACTGCTCAAGTGCGGCGAAGGCTTGCTCAGTTCCACAGTTAAGAACCGCGCCGCTCCCCGACCGTGTCTGCGGAAGTCGGCAAGCCCAAGCATTTTCAAATGAAGGAGGTCGTCTCGTAAGGCACGATCAGCCGCCGCTGGTTCGATCTGAGCGACGTTATTGGCAAACTTGCTCTCTTCTTCCTGCAGCGGCTTAGAGGTTCTTGCACTGGCGATCCGAGAGGCCATGATCCGTCCTGTCAGCCATAGAAATGACCTCTTCCGGGGCAGAATTACACATCCGGTCCAACAGGAGATTGATGAAAACCGAACATATTCTGATGGATATATATAAGTGATTTGGTTTTCAACGATATATCACGAGTCCCGACCGCCGCTTTCCCCTCCTAGACATGACAGAGGGCTCGTAGACGACCGCTCAAATCACGCCGCAATACGCTGAAAGCCCAAATAGTTGAGGGCGACTGGTAAATCAACACAGGGAAGTCTCATCTCTATATTTATGAATATAAATAACTTATGTGGTAGGCACGACTGGATTCGAACCAGCGACCTCTTCCGTGTCAAGGATGGGACGTTAGGCAAATCAACAACTTACAAGACCCCGGTGGCTTCCTAAGTCCTTGTAAGAACGCAAAACACGGAGAACCAGCGTATCGCAAAACGTATCACGAACCAACATAGCGGGTTATCGGACTTGGGGATATCGTTCAGGTCCAATGGTGATAGGAGTGGCAACAATTAGCCCCTCACCACGCCGAAACCACCAAATTGTAGGCCATGTGCAGGGCCACGGCCGGGAGCAATTTACCCGATTTCTTGAAGAGCAGGCAGTTCAGCACGCCCAGGGTGAAGACGGGAATCCAAGCCATTACGGGATGGTAGACGGTGAAGAAGGCCGCCGCGCCGAAGACAGCCTTCCATCCGCCCCACTCGCGATCGAGGGTGCGGAAAAGCAGGCCGCGGAAGAGATACTCCTCGGCGAAGGGCGCAAAACATACCGCCAAAATCCCATACGAGATGCGCACATCCGAGTTCTGCGCCATCTGATCGGCCGATTGTCGCAGCAGTTCGCGAACCGCGGGAAACAGGCGCAGCACGAGAGTGTATTCGTGGGCCAGCGCACCCAGGGCGATCCCGGCCGCGGCGCCGAAGAGGATCAATGGGGTCAGTTCGCGCAGGTTGTCGAGCAGCGGTTTGAGCGTGAACTTAGGCTTCTCCTTGTACTCGGCAAAGAGAACCGAGCCGCCGTAGTTTTCCGACCGCGCCTCCATCACTTCGCCGGGCAGCTCGTCGGTAGGCATGGCGCCGGCGGGCCAGTTCCAGATGCGGCCCGGCGGCACGTTGCAATCGTAGAGAAAGTTCATGGTTGCCAGACAAACCACGACCGAGGAGACCCCGTAGCCGAAGAGCATCGCCAGCCCTAAATGATCCCGTCCGCCGAAGATCGCGATCACGGCGGTAAGAAGCGAAGTTACCTCGAGCATGGCGCTGATGGCGATCATGGCGTGCATCAGGGTCGGCGGCGGAGGCAGCTGTTCTGACCAGGGATCGTAGAGATAGGGTAGCCGCGCACGGAAGTTCTGCCACATGGCCGCGGCCGTCAAGTAGGAGAAGACAATGCCGACAATCGCCAGATGCCATTGCTGGGTGATGACGCCGATCGAGAAAGTCAGCATTCCTAACTGCGTCGCCCATCGGCGACCCATTGGAACCTTTGGCGCTTCGCCCGACGACGAAGCCACGCTAACCAATGTGACCGATTTTTCAGCCATGCTGCGTGCAAAGAGGAACCAGCCCACCAGCACCAGAGCGATTTTCCAGAAATCCCTTGGATAGAGAATCGCCGCATAACTCATCACCAGCAGCACCAACCCGGTCGAGATAATTGTCCACAGCCAAGCCTTCGCTTTCAGCAGACTTTCCAGTCCTCTCGGCCAAGTTAGCGGAATCCATAACGCAGTGCCCTCCGAAGTCAGCGATTTCGGCCCCAGCACCCACAAGAAGTAGGTGCCGAAGCAGATTGCGGCGCCGCAGAGATAATTCCACTCTCCTTGCGCTTTTTCGAGCAGCCCGCGCATATTGAAGAGCTGAAAGCCAGCCGCGGTTATGGGAATCAGAATGGCCTGCACAATGGCGCCGCGATCGCGCAGGAACCACAACAGTTCCTTGCGGTAAAGCGGATCGCGTCCGAAGCTCACACTCTGGCCCTCTCCACGGCGCACGCGCGATTCGCCTCGTCCAACGTTGCCGCTCAAGCCCTTTTGCGCGCCCCATATGCTGAACGCCACGCCCGCGACTAACATGCCCGCGGCTAGCGCCCAGCAGAAGGCCAGCCCCGCCCAGAAGTGAAAACCGCCGCCTATCGCTCCGCCCAAGAACAGCGTCAGCCAAGGCCAGGGCAGTGCGGCCGGTATAGAAAGCACTCTTCCCGCGGCCATGATCAGCCGCGGCACAATATAAACACCGACAAACGAGAAGAGAAGAACCGCGTAGCCCAGCCAGCTCAACAGGCCGAGGATTCCACCGCGCGAGCGCGGCGCAAAGCGGATCATAATGCCGATCTCGAGCGCCTTGCCCAGACAGGCCGCGCCGACGGTCACGGGCACGCCCGCCAACACTGCCGCCAGTACGCCTTTCCCGAAGCCGTAGACGATTCCGTACAGCGCGCCCACAAAAACCGGTCCGCACCAGTACATGGAGTTCGCGCTCAACGGCGCCAGCATCTCAGCTAGAAACGCCGCTCCCGGCTGAATGGGATGCGAGAGAAGCCACTCCCACATGGGATGACGGCGGCGCTGCAGGTCCAGTTCCATACCTTCACCTTGGCAAATCAGCATCAGGAGCCAGAGCAGAAGCAACAGCGATCCGATCATCTTCGGCAGGCCGCTTGAACCTGCAAGCGCTCTCATGCCCGGAGTCGCCGTCCTCTCGCTGACCAGGCGCATCCCTCCGTTCTGCAGAATCTCCGTCCAGAGCCGGTCTTCAATCTCCTTTTGTTTTCCCCCGTAGTGCTCGGCGTTCGATCTGGCTTCCGACTCAATTGCGTTGCGCAAGGTTTGTGAGGCATGCCCACGGTCGGTAGGCCAGCGTTTTTCCAGGCTATCGAGTACCCAGGGGCTCACTACGATCTTGCCCTGTTGCTCCACCGCATATCGCTGACAGGCTTGAATACCGAAATAAACCAGCCCCGCAGCCATGCCATTGATCAACAGGGCAATAAGGATCGCGCCAAAGATCGCCAACCATCCCAGCGCCGAGCGGCCGCGTTTGCCGGTCTTGTTCTGTAGCAGTTGCTTCTGTCGCTCGCGCCGGCCCAGCGAGCGCACACGCGCCGCTCGCAATAGCAACCCGACGGTCTTCCAGAATCCAGGTGGTGCTACAAGTTCGCTCGTCATGCTTCTTGGGGTTTTGCTGTCAGTTTGATAAAGATATCTTCGAGATCATCGAGTCCCGTCAGGGCGCGCAGTTCTTCGAGCGATCCCTTGGCCGCCAGCCTGCCCTCATTGATTACCACCGCATGTGTGCATAGCCGCGCCACATGATCCATCAGATGCGTGGAAAAAAGCACCGTGGCGCCGGCAGCCGCGGCCTCGCCCATCATCTCATAGAAGAGGCGCGTCGATTCCACATCCAGCCCGTTGGTCGGTTCGTCCAGAACCAACAGCCGCGGTTCGTGCAGCATGGCCAACAGCAGGCCGAGTTTCTTCTTCATGCCGCGCGAGTAATCCTCGGCGTAATTATCCAGTTCATTGGAGAGCTTCATGCGGGCGATCGTCGGTTCCATCCGGTCTATCGCCTCGCGCGGGTCCAGCCCATGCATCGCCGCGCTTAACTCCAGAATCTCTCGCGCCGAAAGATAGGAATAAAAGATCGGTTCGTCGGGAAGATATCCGATGCGACGCTTGACCTCGACGCGGTCTTCGAAAGCGTCGAGCCCGTCGACGATCAGCCTTCCGCTGGTGGCCTTCAGAATTCCCATCAACAGCCGGAAGAGCGTGGTCTTGCCCGCGCCATTCGGCCCCAGCAGGCCGCAGATTTGCCCTGCCGGAACCGCGAACGACAAGTCCTTGACCGCCGTTTTTCCGCCGAACTCTTTTGTTACGCGCTCGACGAGCACAAGCGATTCTGGCGCAGTTGCAGTCAGGCACGCCTCCGGCAACTCATTGCTGATTGCAATAACCTCTTCGCTCATTCTCTTGCTCGCTTCTTGTAAATTGAATGAAGCCTCAGTTTCCCATACATTATTGAAGATATGCAATCTCGGATGTGTCAAATGAGTTTGCCACCAGCAGCCACAACATCAAGTGCATCTTCCACCTGGTAAACTGTACCCGCAAACGCGAAATGATCCGCATCTTCATAAATCCTTCATGCCGACATTTCCGAGTAAGGCGCCGAAGGCAGACATTGAACAGGTGACTTTGGCTTTTAAAATCCGCGGAGAACATGCCATCAACATCGAGCCAGCCTGTAAGAGGCCGGCTCGAATGGCGGAAAGATCGGATCGTCAGCCGACCGATCCGCTTACTTCACGGTGATGGTAAATGTCTCCGAGCTCTTGCATCCGCTGGCGTTGGTGTAAGTGGTCACATACAAATCGGTACCCACGGTCAACGGAATGTCGTTGATTTGGCGCGAGGTAGACGTGTATTTGTTGGGACCAACCCAGCTCCATGATCCACCGCTGGTTGGTTGCGGACCAAGGTCCACAACCGTGGAGGGCGAACTCACTGTTGCGCTGGATTCTTCCGTCCAGCTTGAACCTCCATTCACAGAAATGTACGGAATGATCGTGGTGGGTGTGCAGCCTATCGTCAAGGCAATGGTCGTGCTGGCTGTCAGGCTGCCGGAGGTTCCTTTGACGGTGATCGTAGCGGAGCCGACCGCGGCCGAACTGCTTGCCGTCAGGGTGAGTACGCTGCTCCCGGTGGTTGGGTTGGTGGCAAAGGTCGCGGTTACACCGCTGGGCAGGCCGGATGCGGCCAGCGTTACGCTGCCGGTGAATCCGTTCTGGCCCGTCACCGTGATGGTGGATTTTCCGGACGCGCCCTGGGTTACGGTCAGAGAAGCGGGCGAGGCGCCGAGGGTAAAGCTCGGCGCGGGATTGACTTTCAGTTGCACGCTGCCGGTCGCTGTTGTGTAATCGGTGGTATCGGTGGGCGTGAAGGCAACAGTCAGCGTATCCGTGCCGACCGCCGGTACGGTTCCCGCCGCCGGACTATAGACAAACGTGCCAGGCACGCTCGCCTTTGCATCAAGCTGTGTTCCGCTCAGCGCCGTGCCGAAGGTGATTGCCGCGGGCGTGGCCCATGTGATGGTTGGCGTGGCTTTGTTCACCGTCAGCGTGACAGTTGCCGTTGCTGTGGTGTAGTCAGTGGTATTGGTTGGGGCAAAGGTAGCAGACAGAGTGTGCGAACCCGCGGTCAGCACTGTTCCAGCGACAGGCGAATAAGCAAAACTTCCAGCCACCGTGGAGCTGGCATCCAGTTGTGTTGCGCTCAGCGCAGTGCCGTAGGTGATTGCTGCTGGCGTGGCCCACGTGATTGCCGGCGTGGCTTTGTTTACCGTGAGCGTGACGCTGGCCGTGGCTGTCGATGGAGTGTAGTTGCCTGCGTTGGTTGGAGTGAAAGTTACACTCAGCGTATGGCTCCCAACCGCTAGCACCGTTCCTGCCGCAGGTGAATAGACGTAGCTTCCAGCCGCCGTCGATGTAGCATCCAACTGTGTCCCACTCAGGGCCGTTCCGTAGGTGATAGCCGCAGGCGTGGCCCAGTTAATGGTCAGAGCGGCCTTGTTCACCGTGAGCGGGACGCTTGCAGTGGCTGTGGTGTAGTCGATGGTGTCGGTTGGCGCAAAGGTTACCGTCAGCGTCTGCGTACCCGCATTCAGCACCGTCCCCGCCGCTGGGGAATAGGCGAAGGTTCCGGCTACGGGCGAGCTGGCGTTCAACTGCGTTCCACTGAGGGCAGTTCCGTAGGTGATTGCGGCAGGGGTTGCCCAGGTGATTGTTGGCGTAGCTTGGTTCACCGTCAGCGTTACGGTCGCCGTGGCTGTCGTATAGTCCGTGGAATCCGTCGGTGCAAAAGTCACCGTTAGCGTTTGCTGTCCGGCAGTCAGTACCGCTCCCGCCGCCGGCGAGTAGGTGAAGGTTCCGGCCACCGACGCAGTGGCATTCAACTGCGTCGCACTCAGCGGCGTGCCATAGGTGATTGGCGCAGGTGTTGCCCAGGTGACGACTGGAATGGTGACGATGTTCTCGGTGAGCGAATTGGAAGTGCTCGAAGAGAACTCCGTCGAGCCCTGGTAAGCAGCCGACAAGGTCAGTGAGCCGGAAGCGGTTGGCGCGGTGGTGGTATAGGTGGCGACACCGGTTGCGTTCAGAGCTACGGTCTGCGTCGTCGAGCCGATGGTGAACACCACGCTGCCGGTCGGAACCGTGGTCCCGCTCGACGGCGTGACCGTCGCCGTCAGCGTGTAGCTCGATGCAGCCTGCAGTGAGGTCGAGTTGGGCGAGATGGTCAGCACCGTCGCGGTGGGAATGCTGATGGTGTAAGCCGCCGAAGCCACACTGCTGGCTGAATATCCATTGGCTATCGCGATGGCCCGCACCGTTTCGGCCGTGGAAACCGTCATCGGTCCCCAATAGATAGTTGAGTTTGCGGTCGGCGTGCTTCCGTCGGTGGTGTAGTAGATTACCGCCCCAGGAGTCGTGTCGTTGATGGCAACCGTCTGGCCCTGGGGGCAAGCTCCTGAAGGTAGGCTCAAAGCTGGGGCGTTGGTTTGGGGGGAATTTACAGTGAGGGGGTACGCGGACGCGCTGTTGTAGGCATCGTGATTCATCATCGGCCAGTCATTCGCGCTTGGATTGTATGGGAAGCCTGTGGAGAGCACCTCCATCGTGCCTTCGGAAACCGAACCGCTTGTTCCGCCGCCCGAAATGAGGCCGTCCAGAACTGCAATGTCGGTAATGCCATCGTGGTTGAAATCGCCTACAGCCAGGCTCGCCATATAAAACGCTTGTTCTCCGTGCAGGCCAGGGATGTGCCACGACTTTACGAGCGTGCCATCTCGATGATAGGCCTGCACTACGGGATCGTAATAGGACGAAGTCGAGTCCGACTCGAGAGCATTGGTTTGCAAACGGGCTGGAGTTACGATCGCCTGCGATGATGGGGATGATGGGGAAGAGGATGGCGGAATAGTTGTGGTCTTGGCAGATAACCAGGGCGCGGAAAAATTCCCGTTGGTGACCAGGATCTCCGGATATCCGTCTCCATCGATGTCGGCGAGAACCACCGGGCCGAAATCACTCCACGGATTCGTTGTCAGCGGCCATGCAGGCGAAAAGGAAGTCCCATCGCCATTGAGAACGAAAATCTGATCCGACGCCGAGGCCACAATCTGTTCGGTCCCAGTGCGCGCCAGGTCCCCTGCGGCAAGAGAGAGCAGTCCCGGCAGTTGGACAGGCCATCCGCTGCGTTCGGTTCCGTCTGGCTGGAGGACATGAAGCATAAAAGTCTGTGCATTCGGCGGATTGACCCCAACAACCAGCTCGAGCTTGCCATTCCCGTCCAGATCCACCAGAATCATCTGCTCAGGCATGCCATCGAAAGTCGGCGCAGCCCAGGTTCGCGGTGTACCGTCATTCGCAAACAAACCGAAAGTAAATGTTGTGGACGTGGGTGTTTCTAGTGCGATGATCTCCTGCTCGCCATCTCCATCGATATCCCCGACGGCGATTCCCGGATTCCAAAATGGCGCATAGTCGTTCTCGCACGGAAGCTGAATCGGAGAATTCGAGTTGAGTAGCTGTTGATTCGAATCCCACGCGTAAACAAACGCCAGTTGGTTCCAGCACTGGTCCCCGTAGGCGATCGTGACGAGAGTCGAATCTCCCTTGAGGTCTGCAAGCTCAGTTTGTGCCAAGGTGAAGTCGACATTTGCTCCGCCCAAAGGAAACGAGGACGCGGCACTCCCATTCTCAATCAAGAGAAGGTTGCGCGCATCCCCCATAATGGCCGCACCCTTGTCCCCGGCCGTCAAATGTCCGAATGCGGGGCTCGGATAGCTTCCATACGCAAGCGCCACGGATTGATCCGAGGAACCGTCGGGGGAGAAAATGCGATAGCGTGGCGCGGGATCCGTCGCATTTGAATACGTAGGCTCAATGATCGCCAATTGGGTATTGCCGTTTCCGTCATCGACGAGCCTAATTCCAGATCCTAAGAGGACATCCGGGACGGCATCGATCCACTTTGGCCAGTTTGACGAAAGCAAGTCCGGTTCCAGGTAAATCAAAGAGGTTGCCACCACTGTGCCCTCCGGGTACGTCGCAGAGAGTTGAATCGAATAATAGCTCGCCGTAGTAATAGATGATGTATCCCAAGTTCCAACCGTTGCGTTGGAAAAAGGCGAGCTCAGTCCAGCGCTTTGGGTGATGCCCAGAGAACTCCATCCCGAGGTAGGGTTGATGCCCGGCGCCCATTGCAGTTGAATGCTCTGCGGATTGCCGAGAATAGTTCCGCCGACCGACACGAGAACGCCGGGTTTGAACACTTCTGCCGTCGCCGGCACGGCGGGAATGAGCGGAGTGGTGATCGCCACTGCATTGGTAGGCGTATTGACGGTTATATATGTTGTGGCTTGTACGGATCCTGCAGTTCCCGTGACAGTGACCACATATACTTGCGCGTTGGTAAGGAAATTTGCCGTGATCGTGAGGGTGCTTGATCCGGTGGTGGGATTCGTGCCGAAAGATGCGCTTACTCCATTCGGAAGAGTCGAGGTTACGGCCAAGGAAACATTGCCTGAAAACCCTCCCAGGTAGCTCACGCCGATGGTGGTCGTAGCTGAACTGCCTGGATTGATGGTCAGGCCGCTTTGGGTAGTGGAAAGCTGAAAACCGATGGCGCCCGCCTGTGGGGCCATCGCGTTGATCAGGTTCTGGCCTACTGGGCTTCCCCAACCGGTTGCCAAATCATAGCCAGGCACCGCATAAAACCCGTAACCTACCTCGTAATCATTCTCTCCTGAGACGACGTCGTGAAACGCGCTTCCATACTCGGGGCTCTGTCCAGTGTTGTAAAGCCACGAGTTGATGGATCCGACCGGGGCCTCGCCGCCGGCCTCGGCCTGTTCGTTGACAAGCGCGATGAATCCCGCCCACCGTGGGGAAGCAAAACTGGTGCCCGCCCAACCTTCGGAACACGACCCCATGTTGCAATTGAAGTTGTCGAAATCAGCTTCCATGGCGACGTCAGGAATGTTCCGGGAAGTGGTGGAGGCTAAGTTTGAAGAAGTGGCGATGCCAGCTTGCCAAGCCGGTATAGGTATGGAATCGGGACTGATTCCCCCCCCGCTCTGGTCCCAGGCCGATTCCCATAAAAAGGAACCGCCGGCCCCGCTGGTCATCAAAGTGGTGCCCCCGACAGCAGTTACCCAATCGTCTTCTGCAGGAAAATAATAAAGATTGTTTGGACTGTAGGCGCCATAGTCCCCGGAAGCTACAAAAACCGATTGACCCTGCGCAGCCATTTCCTGAAAAAACTGGTCGACGGAGGAAGGATCGTCTGGCGACCATAACCAGGAAATGCTTATCTCATTTGCCAAATCCTCGGAAGAAATAGCACTCAGAATATCCACGTCGTTCGATCCGATAAAAACACGCACCTGACTCAAGCCGGGCGCCATTCCGATCGATTGCACAATGTCCAGAACCTGCTCCGCGTCCGCAATCGGAGAAATAAACTGCCCCGGAGCCCCCGTCGCCTGATCCAACAGGACATTATGAATCGGAATCGAATAAGTGGTCTGGCTGTTGGGCGGAGTATAGTTCACAATTGAATCGGCTCCCGATGTGCTCAGAGTCGCCGCTCCATTGAACGCACTAATCACGTCAGCGATAGCGTACCCGTCGAACTGAACCAGCCCCAGCGTTTGTCCACGGCCCGTAAGCGCCGTACCACCGTAGTAGGCCGCGCGCATATCGCTTGCCACATAGTTGTTGCCCGGCCCGGAGCCCTCGACATCGGCGCCCTTCGCACCTTCCGGCAACGGTACCGTCATCGACATCGGCAGTGAATAGTTGTTCAGGCCGGTTATATGACGAATAGACAGTCCGGTCGGGACAGAAGGCTCGCGGTCCGGCGAATAGAAAACGCGGTTCTCCGTGGGATGCTGGTAGTTATTCATCCGCACGTTGAAGGCCGCTTCGACCTGCGCCGTTGTACCCTCGATGGGCACGATCAGGCGATTCGCCGGCGAACCGGTCACGATAAAGCCGTTTGCGTGGGCAAAATCAACCACAGATTGGTAATCCTCTGCAGTGGGGCCAAACTGCTCGGTGAACTGACCAACGCTGAGAAAATGACGGTAATTGGGGCTGGACGGGTCGTAGAGTTGGCCCAACAAGGCGGTCAGTTCGGCCTGATTGCGCAGCGGAAGCACGATGGAAAGCTGCATGCGCTGCGTGGCCGGCAGCGGACCCACCAGCGCCGCCTGCCCGCTGGAAACCGCCGGCCGGACATGATTGTGCAACACCTGGAGCGATTGCTGCGCCTGACCTGGGATGGTGAACAACAAGAAAGCGACCACGCAGGAAAGCGCGGCCCGCACCGAGCATGAGCGGGCAGTTTTGCTCCGTCTCCGCTGAATCCTGGAAGCACGAAGAGAAGCATTGGCGGCAACGGCTTGGGAGACCGGGGGAGGCATCGAAATCATAGCTGTTCGCTCCTGACGGGAGGTGAACCGGTTCGCCGCCGTTTATTACCTGATAAACAAACAGCGGCTCAAGACAAAAACCGGCCGCACCGCAAGAATCGCAGGGGCCCGGAAAATGTCTCAATGGGATGACGGCAAAAGCTTATCACAGCTACGCCATCCGGGTCGCTGCCGGCAATGAAGAACTTCCAAAGACGGCAAAATGGCGGCTGCTGGGTCTGAGAGATAGGGGGACCATCTAAGCGGTTGATAAGTCACGGATTACGAAAGAAAAGGGCCTCTGCTGGGTAGCGGATGAGGCCCTTCACCCCGAGGTACGTTCGAAAGCGAGAGTTCAGCGTCCGGAGGCTAGGGATCGCTCGCGGCGGTTGGGAGACGCTGGTGGCAACGCGTTGGTCTTCAGTTTGCGTAAGACAATAGAGATCGCCACCACACAAGAAGACGACAAACGACGATCTGAGTGCATTCGCTCTTGTGAACCAAGACCTCTTCCGAAGCCAAAATTGAACATCCGATTCAACCGATGATTGAAGTACGCCGGTTACCTTGAAATAGATATAGTTAAGTGATTTTAATTCAACGATATATCGAGCAACGCGACTGGAGCTTTCTTCCCCTCAGGCATAGGAACAGACGCGCGGAGAACCGCTCAATTCAAACTTACGATATGCTCGAAACCTCAAAATCAAATACTGCGGGTGAAAATGTTTACGGGAATCAATCAATCTACACTCATGCATACAAAGCACTTAAATGGTAGGCACGACTGGATTCGAACCAGCGACCTCTTCCGTGTCAAGGAAGCGCTCTAACCAACTGAGCTACGCGCCTGCAAACTGATATTCAGTAGTCTATCAGGATCGAGGCGGCGGGAAAAGGCGAGGATGCAGCACTTGCCGTCCATGCTGTACCATCGTGAACGAACGATGAACCCTCCTTCGCCGGCGAACCGCGCTCCCTCGCGATTCATCCGGGGATCGCCTCCGGGAGGGGGTGGGGCTTTGCTTTGCCGCTTCAACAGAACCTGACATGGCTGACGCTGCAACCACACGATTGAACCCATTCCGCACCGCTCCGAACCTGCTTTCGCTGTTGCGCGTTTGCCTGGCGCCGTTCCTTATCGCCACCGTCCTGGAGGCTCACTATGCCTTGAGCTTCGGCCTGTTTGTCGTGGCGGGGCTGACCGATGCGCTGGATGGGGCGCTGGCTCGCGTGCTCAAGCAGCGCTCCCAGCTGGGCCAGTACCTTGACCCGGTGGCCGACAAGCTGCTCCTGAGCACTCTCTTCCTGGCGCTCACGCACCTGGGGTTGATTCCGGTCACAGTGACGGCGCTGGTCTTCGGCAGGGATGTGGGAATCCTGGTGGTCGCGGCCATTCTCTACGCGGCTGCGGGGCGGCGGGAGTTCAGCCCGAGCCTCATCGGCAAGGCCAATACCGTGGCCCAGGTTGCCGCGGTGGCCGCAGTGCTGCTGCACCAGCTCACCACAGCCCAATGGGTGACGGAGTTTCGCCTGCTGGCGCTCTACGCCACGATCGCGCTCACCGTGGGCTCGGGCCTGCATTATGCATGGGGCGCGGCCAGGCGCGTGGGCGCTCAGGCGGCCAACGGCTCGGGCGCCAAGTGAGGCTGGCTTGATTTGCTGGCTTGATTCGCAGTCTTAGAAGTCGTCGGCCGGAACCTCTGTTTCAGCGGTTTCCTCAATCTCCATGTCGCGGAACTCGTCGGCGTCAAAGACATCGCCACACTCCAGGCACTCGACAAACTCGGTGTCTTCGTGCCGGGAAACGATACGTACCTTGGGGTGCTTGCAGATGGTTGCCATGGCCTTTGGATCGGTTGGATTAGAAGCTCCTTCCGCCAGATTGTAGCGGTTTCTAAGATAATTTAGAACGAAAACCTGTCGAATCCTCAGCCTTTCGCGCAATTTTTTTGCGACCGGGGCGACAACAATTCCGAAGTGGACTTGAAATCCCGACAGAAACGGTCGTATACTGAATGCGGACCGAAGAAGTCGGATATCGAATGCTCAAGCTGACCAAGAAAGCGGATTACGGGTTGATGGCGCTCAAGTACCTGGCCGAGCACCCGGAGATGCCTGCGCTGAGCGCCAAGGACGTGGCCGACGCCTACGGGATTCCGGCGCAACTGCTGGCCAAGATTCTGCAATTGCTGACCAAGAACGGCCTGCTCCGCTCCCACGCCGGCATGAACGGCGGTTATGCTCTGGCGCGGGATGCGCGCTCGGTTTCGGTCTACGAGGTGATTCACGCCATCGACGGGCCGTTCTTCATTACCTCCTGCACCAAGGGATTGAAGGGCTGCGAACTGACCCCGAGTTGCACCATCAAGGAGCCGTTGGCGCGGGTGAACGACACCATCGCCGGAGTGCTGAAGAGCATCAGCATTCAGGATCTGGCGGAGCATGAGCATCTGGCGCCGCAAGCGCGCGAGGCGAGCAGATTGGTTGCATTGAAGCTGTAACGGGACCGGCGTTGCAGAAGGAGTTTTCCCCCTCCGCGATGAGCGGAGAAGAGACTGGACGAAGATGGAGATCAGCATGAGTACATTAGCCAGCCAAGTGGAAGCGCCAGCAGGCGTTACCTTGCCGATTTATATGGACAATCACGCCACCACCCCGCTCGATCCGCGGGTTCTGGAGGCGATGATGCCCTACTTCACCGCCAAGTTCGGCAATGCGGCCAGCCGCAACCACTCCTTTGGATGGGAGGCTGAGCAGGCCGTGGAGGCAGCGCGGGAGCAGATTGCGCGGCTGATCGACGCCACGGCCAAGGAGATCATCTTCACCTCCGGCGCCACGGAGTCGAACAACCTGGCCATCAAGGGCATCGCCGAGATGTACCGCGAGCGCGGTAATCACATCGTCACCCAGGTGACGGAGCACAAGGCGGTGCTGGATACCTGCAAGCGGCTGGAGAAGTACGGCTACCGCGTGACTTACCTGCCGGTGAAGGCCGACGGACTGATCGATCTGGACGACTTGAAGCGGGCCATGGACGAGAAGACCATCCTGGTTTCCATCATGGCGGCCAACAACGAGATCGGCGTGCTGCAGCCCATCGCCGAGATCGGCCGGCTCTGTCATGAGCGGGGCGTCATCTTCCATACCGACGCGGTGCAAGCGGTGGGCAAGGTTCCGGTGAACGTGATGGCCGACAACATCGACGTGCTGTCGATCTCAGCCCACAAGATTTACGGACCCAAGGGCGTGGGCGCGCTCTACGTTCGCCGGCGCAACCCGAGGGTGCAGATCGCGGCGCAGATTGACGGCGGCGGCCACGAGCGCGGCATGAGGTCCGGCACCTTGAACGTGCCCGGCATCGTGGGCCTGGGCAAGGCCTGCGAGATCGCCCGCTCGGAAATGGATAGCGAGGCAGCTTACCTGCGCGGTTTGCGCGACCGGCTCAAGGCCAAGCTCGAATCGGAGTTGGACTACGTTCACGTCAACGGGTCGATGGAGCATCGCCTGCCCGGCAACCTGAACATGAGCTTTGTCTACGTCGAGGGCGAGTCGCTGCTGATGGGCATCAACGACATCGCGGTCTCCAGCGGCTCGGCCTGCACTTCGGCGACGCTGGAACCATCTTATGTATTGAAGGCGCTGGGCCTGGGCGACGATGTGGCCCACAGCTCCATTCGCTTCGGGCTGGGCCGCTTCAATACCCAGGCCGAGGTGGACTACGTGGCCGCCAAGGTGATCGAGGTGGTCAAGCATCTGCGCCAGCTTTCGCCGCTCTACGAGATGGTGCAGGAGGGCATCGACCTGACCAAGATTCAATGGGCGGCGCATTGAAAAGGCAGCTTTTAGCTATTAGCTATTAGCCGAAAACTAAGAGCTAAGAGCTAACAGGTAATAGCTCAAAAGAAACAGCGGCTTCCCCCGCAGAAGGAGTACGGACACATGGCATACAGCGACAAGGTAATCGACCACTACAACCACCCCCGCAACGTGGGCCAACTGGACAGGAGCTCAGCAGCAGTGGGCACGGGCCTGGTTGGCGCGCCGGAGTGCGGCGACGTGATGCGCCTGCAGATTCGCGTGAACCCCGAGACGCAGGTGATTGAAGAGGCCAAGTTCAAGACCTTTGGCTGCGGTTCGGCGATCGCCAGCTCTTCGCTGGCCACGGAATGGATCAAGGGCCGGACCGTGGACGACGCGCTGGGCATCAAGAACACTGACATTGTGAAGGAACTGTCGCTGCCGCCAGTGAAGATTCACTGTTCGGTGCTGGCAGAGGATGCGATTCGCGCGGCCATCGGCGACTGGAAGAAGAAGAATGGCGCTGCTGAGACTGCTGACGCCGAGACGGTTGCGGTGGCGCGGTAAGAAGAGGCGAGTATGTCGAACGTAGTGACGATCGAATCGCAGCCGGCGGAGGGAGAACTCGCGCCGCAGGTTCCGCCGAAGGCGGGGTTGGCCGCACCGCAGGTGCCCGCAGGTGGCTTGCAGGTGACCGAGCGCGCCATCAAGCGCATTCGTACGGCCATGGCCAAGGAAGGCGTCTCGCCCGAAGAGGGCGGGCTGCGGCTGGGCGTGATGGGCGGCGGCTGCTCGGGACTCTCCTATTCCATCAAGTTCGATACGCGGCCCCGCGAGCGCGACCGCATCTACAATTTCGACGGCGTCCGCGTCTTCGTCGATCCCAAGTCGTTCGTCTACCTGCACGGCATGACGCTGGACTACGAGGAGACGCTGATGCGGCAGGGATTCAACTTTGTCAATCCGAACTCGAAGCGCTCCTGCGGCTGCGGTTCGTCGTTTTCTTCGTAGGATTTGTTTTGACCTGGCGTTCTCGATGCAGGCGAACAGGGCAACCCAGATGCAGGTGAAGGGTATGGGTTTCAGATGAAGGGTATGGGCTTTAGCCCGTACGTCAAAGGCAATACGAGAGATTGGGGCTTTAGCCCCTGAGGGAAGTCTCTTGCTGGAACCTGCATTCCCTCAGTGGCTAAAGCCACGACGCAGAGATCTTTTGTTACGTACGGGCTGAAGCCCGTACCCTTCACGGTTTGCGGTCGCTAGGTTGGCAGCACGAGTTCAACTATGATCAAGGTCCTCGATTCCGCGGTTCCCATTGCCTGTTGGTCCTGTTCGATCGGCCACAACGATTCCACGCTCTTTTGCCCGCACTGCAGCAAGATTCAGCCTCCACCCGGCGGCGATTACTTTTCCGTCTTCGCTTTGCAGCCGCGGCTCAACCTGGATTTGCCCGCGCTGGAGCAGGAGTTTCACCGCCTCAGCCGCAAGGTGCATCCCGATCGCTTTGCCCGCGCCGATGAGAACGAGCGGCAGTGGAGCCTGGCCGATACCGCGCTGCTGAACGACGCCTATCGCACGCTCAAAGATCCCCTCCGCCGCACCGAATACCTGCTCAAGCTGGAAGGCGCGGAGGAGGCCGCCGGCGAGAAAGGCAGCGAAGAAAAAAGCGCGCGAGCGCCCGCCGATCTGCTGGAAGAGGTCTTCGACCTGAACATGCAGTTGGAAGAGATGCGCATGGCCCGCGATCTGGGCGAAACGGATCGGGAGCTCGAAGCCAGCCTGTTCGAAGCCAGGAGGAAGTTTGAGGGCCTGCTGGCGGCGGTGGACGATGATCTGCATGAGCTGTGGCGGGTGTGGGACGAGGGCGGCAAGGCCGCGCGCCTGGCCGCGCAAAGGGCGATGGTGGCGCTCCTCGACCGGCGGCGCTATCTCAGCAATCTGGTTCGCGACGTTAGCGAAACATTAGGGCTTGCCATCCAATCCAGCGGCCAGGTTCGATGACAAACCCCATGGAGCTTGAAAGAAGAGCATGGCGGAAGGACGCGTAGTCGGAATCGACCTGGGAACCACCAATTCCCTGGTCGCTTATATGCAGGGCGACGCCCCTGTGGTGATTCCCGGCGTGGACGGGTTGAATCTCGTTCCGTCGGTGGTGGCGCTCGACCCCATCCCCGCCGGGGGCGGCCGTCCCACGGTCACGGTGGGCAATACCGCGCGCAAGGCGCTCATCGAGACGCCGGAGCGGGTCATCTACTCCGTCAAGCGGCTGATGGGCCGCGGCCTCGAAGAGATTCAGGATGAGTTGAAGCTGTTTCCCTTCCGGCTGGCCGAGGATGTGGAAGCGGGCGAGGTTCCGCGCATCAAGCTGGGCGAACTCAAGTTCACGCCGCCGGAGATTTCTGCCTACATTCTTCGCCAGCTCAAGCGCAACGCCGAGCGGTTCTTTGGTGCGCCGGTCACTCAGGCGGTCATCACCGTGCCGGCCTACTTCAACGACGCGCAGCGCCAGGCCACCAAGGACGCGGGCCGCATGGCGGGCCTTGAGGTGCTGCGGCTGGTAAACGAGCCTACCGCGGCGGCGCTGGCCTACGGGCTGGACCGCGCCAAGGTCGGCACCATCGCGGTTTACGATCTGGGCGGCGGCACCTTCGATATCTCCATCCTCAAGCTGCGCGACGGCATCTTCGAGGTGCAATCCACCAATGGCGACACGCACCTGGGCGGCGACGACATCGACAACCTGTTGTTGACCATCGCCCTGAACGAGATTCACGCCGAGCATGGAGTCGATCTGCGCCGCCATCCCGGCGCGGTGCAGGCCTTGCGCAAAGCGGCCATCGAGGCCAAAATCGCTCTTTCCGCGGAGCTTGCGGCGCACTTCGATATCGAGCTGCCCAACGGCGACCGTTACCAGCGCGAGATTCCGCGCGCGGTCTTTGAGCTGCTCATCGAACCGGTGCTGGATCGCACGGCTGGCCCCTGCAAGCAGGCCCTCGCCGACGCCGGCATCGCGCCGGAGCAGATCGACGAAGTGGTGCTGGTGGGCGGATCGACGCGCATTCCCGCCGTGCGACAGTTGGTTGACGAGCTATTTCATTTGAAGGCGCGCGGCAAGAAGCCGCACATCGAGCTCAATCCCGACGAGGTTGTCGCGCTGGGCGCGGCGGTGCAGGCCGATATTCTGGCCGGCGCCTCGAAGACCACCGGGGAGATGCTGCTGCTGGACGTGACCCCGCTGTCGCTCGGCATCGAGGCGCTCGGAGGCGCTGTGGCGCGCATCATCCAGCGCAACTCGACCATTCCCGCTTCGGCCACCGAGCACTTTACCACCGGCGTCGACGGCCAGACCAACGTGGCCATTCACGTCGTTCAAGGCGAGCGCGAGTTGGCCGCCGATTGCCGTTCCTTGGCCCGCTTCGACCTGCGCGGCATTCCCCCCATGAGCGCCGGCCTGCCGCGCATCGAGGTCCGCTTCCTCATCGACGCCGACGGCATTCTGCACGTCTCGGCGCGCGAGCAGCGCAGCGGCCAGGCGGCGCAGATCGAGGTGAAGCCGACCTATGGATTGACCGACGAGCAGGTCGAGAGCATGATTCTCGACTCCTTCGATCACGCCGAGGAGGACTTTGCCAAGCGCCTGCTGGTCGAGGCGCGCAACGAAGCGGAGACGATTCTTGCCGCGGTCGAACGCGCTCCATCAAGCCCGGCGTGGCAGCAGTTGACCGGCGAGGAACAGACGGCGATTGCGGCGGCGCGCATGAGATTGCAGTCCGTCAAGCTGGGTGAGGATTCGGCCGCGATTCGCGATGCGACCCTGGCGCTCGACCAGGCCACGCGGCGCTTTGCCGAGCTGATGATGGAGGCTGCGGTTACCACCGCCATCCGCGGCAAGACCATGGACGCCGCCGGCGAGGAGTTGGGCGAAGCCGTAACCGCGCCGCACGCCATGGCCGCGGCGGAGTTCAAGTGAGTGGCTTTGAAAGGGCACGACTTTAGTCGTGGCGTAAGGCGCGATAAGATCGAGGCGGGCTTTAGCCCCTGAGGAATGCTTTTCGGGGCTGGGGTTTGGATATTTCGCTCCGATCCAAAGAGCCAAGCAAACGCGAAAGAGACGGTTCGTATGAGTGAATCAACCGAGAAGAACATTCCCGCCGATAAGCTGGTACGCGTCACGTTTCTCCCCGAGGGCCGGACGGTCGAGTTCGAGTTCGGCTCCATGCCCTACCAGCACCACGGCAAGCCGATGTCCTTTCTCGACGTGGCCGAGAACCACGATGTCTTTCTCGATCACGCCTGCGGAGGCGTCTGCGCCTGCACCACCTGCCACCTGTGGATCAAGAACCAGGAGGGCATCAGCGAGGCCGACGACGACGAGCTGGACCGCCTGGATATGGCTGCCGACCAGCAGTTGAACTCGCGGCTGGGCTGCCAGGCCGTCATCACCCGCCCCGGCGAGTATGTGGTCGAGATTCCCAAGTGGAACCGCAACTATGTCTCCGAAGGTAAGCCGCTGGCCCTGGCGGAAGAGAAGTAGATGGTTGGGTGCCCCATCCTCGCGACGTTCTTGTTTTTGTCGCTAGGGTGGGAGACGACAAGCCCCAACCCGCCGTGTTCATCAGGAGAGAAATACATGCCGCGCGAGATTCTGTGGACCGACGCCGAAGAGATCGGAATTCAACTGCAGGAGAAGTTCCCCGGCCTGGACCCCTTGACCGTGCGCTTCACCGACCTGCACCGCTACGTGACCGAACTGGAAGGCTTCGCCGACGACCCGCTGAAGTCCAGCGAGTCGCGGCTTGAGGCCATTCAGATGGCATGGCTAGAGGAATGGCAGAACGCGCAGCGGTGAATTCGAAATCCGGTAGCGCTAAGTTGTTCTCAGATCAACTCGACTGAGAAGCCGCTGCCACAGGCGGCGTCCGCGAGACGCTTATCTGCCGTGATGAATGGAAAGCCATGTGGCTCATGCTCACAGGCATTCAAAGCCACAGCCAACTGGAGCGCATCGGCAGCGCGAAGCGGGTAAAGCTCAAGCAGTGAGCAGGCATCTACCGCAATGCTCTCCGGCGAGCTAACGGAAATCCATCCGCGCACCAGATTCCGCGCCAACTGCTTGCCGGTGAGGAACCGGTCATGCGATATCTGCCCCATCCTCTCCAGCCGGGTCAATCCGCTAATGATCTCAACCTGGGTTGCCCACCAGGCGACGATGCCAAATCTCTCATAGAGCAGTCTCGCATCGGCCGTCTGCGGCTGCGCCACGCAGAGCGGGATCAGCGCGCTGGAATCCCAATAGGCGACTTGCAGACTCATCGTCCGTCCCGCTCCTCACGCCAGACTTGCTCCATGACCTCTCTCGATATCATCGGGCCGGGCGGCTCAGGCCAAGTTTCTCCTTTTATCCTGGGCAACTCCGGGGGCGTAAGAATGCCCTTGGCGATGAGGCGGCGTTCCCTTTCGGCGTACTCCTCGAAAGGTCCGGCGGAGACCAATCGGGCCACGGGCGTATTGCGGTCCAGAATCAGCACTTCCTCGCCGTTCTTCACATACTGGATATGAGCGCTGAGCTTGGCCTTCAGTTCGCTGATCTTCGCGGTTCTCATGGGGATACTTTATCATAAGATGACCTACTTGGTCATGTCCGTTCCAGTCTATTCATCCTCCCGCCGCTCGCTCCAGCCGAAGGAGTTCTCGAAGTGGACGAACTCCTTCTCTTCTCCCGGCACAAGATAGACGCTCAGCACATCGAAGCGGACCGGCGGCGTCTCCTCGGCCAACTGGCGCACATACTGGCGAGCCAGGCGGCGCAGAATGCGGCGCTTGTGCGAGTCGACTCGCGCCTCGGCGGGAGCAATGTCGTGGGCGGTGCGCGTCTTCACCTCGATGAAGCACAGCATCGGCCCGCGCCAGGCGACAAGGTCGAGGTCGCCATCCACGCTGCCCGACGACCAGCGCCGCGCCACAACGGTGTAGCCTTTGCGGCGCAGGTAGAAGAAGGCCGCGTCCTCACCCTCGATGCCGGTTTCCAGGTGAGCGGGCAGCGCCGATGCGCCGCCCCGCCGGCTCGCGATCCAATGCAGGCCGGCCAGCGTCCGCTCCGCGCAGCCCATCCGCATTCGCTCCATCCATCCCATGGCAGACCATTGTCGGCCAGCCGGACGAAAGGCGCAAATCCGGCAGCGCGAGGCCGGGCTGGCGCGGCCGTTCCGGATCGCCGCGCCGCTTGAAGGCTGGGGACGTTAGCATGGAAGAATCCGCATGGCGAAACTCAAGCCCGAATCAGCCCATCCGCGGCAAAAGGCAGCGACCACGGCCTCGATCGTGCTTTCCTTTGCCTGCGTCTACTTCTTCTGGGGCTCGACCTATGCGGCCATTCGCATTGGAGCGGCCCAGATGCCGGCGCTTTTGCTGGCGGGCACGCGGTATCTTATCGCCGGCGCAATTCTGCTGGCATGGTGCCGCTGGCGCGGGCTGCGTCTGCTGGGAACGCCGAAGACCATGCTTACGCTGAGCCTGGTCGGGTTGCTGCTGCTTGGCGGAGGCAACGTGAGCCTGGTGTATGCGGAGAAGACCGTGGCCAGCGGCCTGGCATCGCTGCTATTTGCCGCCACTCCGCTGTATGTGGCGCTGATCGAGATGCTGCTCCCTGGGGGGGAGCGACTGGCGGCGCGCGGCTGGTTGGGGATGCTGCTGGGTCTTGCCGGACTGGCCGCTCTGCTATGGCCCTCGATTCAAAGCGTGTCCGCCGGCAACCGAGGGCTCCTCGGCGCCATCGCCGCCCTGCTGTTCGGTGCGCTCTCCTGGGCAGCGGGCAGCGTCCTGTCGCGGCGCGCGCGGCTGCCGATGAACAGCTTTGTCGCGGCGGCCTGGCAGATGCTGGCGGCGGGCGTCTGCTGCACGGCGCTGGGCACAGCGCTGGGCCAATGGCCGCGGTTTCACCTGAACGCCAGCTCCATTGGGTCGCTCGCGTATCTCATCACGGGCGGTTCGCTGCTGGGCTACACCTGCTTCATCTATCTGCTCGAGCATGTTCCCGTGGCCAAGGTCTCGTCGAATGCTTACATAAACCCGTTGATCGCAGTACTGCTGGGAATTCTGTTCCTCCACGAGCGGCCGGCGGCGGCGGAGTTCGCCGGCATGGCCGCCGTCGTAGTCGCTGTGTTTCTGTTGACGACCGCTCAGGTGAAGGCCAAGCCGCGCCCCATTGAAGAACTGGAGCAGATGCCGGGGGAGTAAGGCCGCTCCTCCTACTTGAGCAGCAGTCCCCAGACCACCGAGACGACGCCGCCCAGCGAGAAGACGATGCCTGCAAACCAGTAGGCGCGCTTGCGCGTGAGCAGCGTGACCGAGGTGATGACCAGGCCGATCTCCAGCAGCGCCTCGCCCAGATCGAAGAAGTCGGCCCGGTGCTCGGCCAGCCTCACCTCATCTTCAAGCGCCAAAGCCTCTTTTTGTTCTTCCTTCAGATCGTCGGCCCACTTTCCCTGGTGGTCGGCGTAGCCCTTGGCGATCTTCTTGGCGGCGTTCTCGTCGGCGAGAGTCACCACGCCGAGCAGATCGGTCACCAGAGCCGTGTCGTAGGCGCGGTTCTTCTTGGCCTGGTATTCGTTCCACGTGTCGCTGGCCTTGGCCTGCCTGAGCACGGCCTCGGTATGGGTGCGATGGCCCAGCACCGTGGTGACGGCCACCAGCACGGCCAGCACGGTCATGGTCAAGGCGACCGGCCGCAGCGAGGATTCGTGCGATCCGTGTTCGGCGTGTTCCTGCAACTCCTGGGCTTCGTTGGCTTCCATGGGGGCTAGATGTCCTCCGGTTTCAATCCTGTTCGTTTCGCAATACGGGCAAGCATTTTGGGGCCGATCTGCTCCGCGTCATGGAAGGCCCACGTGAATTCATAGGGGTACTTAGGATGTTCTAATTGCTTGTGGGAACCGCTCTTGCTGATGCGAAGCTTCTCACGCCATCCAACGCGCTGCAAAGCTCGCAAGACTTTCGACGCACGCGAAGAGGGCCACTGGCTCATAGGAAGGCCTCATGCGACAGCAAAGCGCACGTGATCCGGGGTCGACTGAGCTACCTCGATCTGGTCGGCAATCACCCGTAGCGCCAGCGCCTCGGCCTTTGATCGCGCTTCTGTGCGCGTTGCGCCGTAAGCAAGCACTCCGGGCAGACTTTCAATCTCCGCTATCCAACGGCCATCTTCTTCGCGGTCAAAGACGATCTCGAAATCCATCGGACACACCTCCCTGGGAAGCCGTTTGTTCCGCTGAACCAAGTTTACGCCAACTCCGCTATTTCCGCTTCCAGCGCACGCCGTCCTTCGAATCTTCGATCGCGACGCCCTTCTCAGCCAACTCGGCGCGAATCTGGTCGGCGCGGGCAAAGTTGCGCTGCCTCTTGGCCAAGGTCCGCTCGGCAACCAGGGCTTCGATGGCCGCATCGGTCAGAGCTTGACTGGCCACCAACTCGGGCGCCACGTCGCCCAGGCGGCCGGCCTGCGCGGCCCATTCCAAGGCCCGGCGCGTAGGCTCGGCGTCGCGATCCTCGATCACGTCGAAGACGGCATCGAAGCTGGCCAGCACGGCCAGAATGGCATCACGGTCGCCAGCAAGAAGCTGCCCCTGGTCGATGGCCGTATTGGCGGCGCGGACCAGGTCGAAGATGGGCGCGCGGGCCTCGGCGGTGTTCAGGTCGTTGGCCAGGGCGGCGATATAGTCGGCCTGCGCCTTCTGCGCGGCGGCCTGCAGCGCCGGATTCGAACCCTGCGCAAATCTGCCCTCCACCAGCCGCTGATGGAAGGTTCTCAGCCGCTCGATGGCGTTGGTGGCCTCGACAAGCCCGTCGAAGGTGAAGTTGAGCTGGTGCCGGTAGGGCACGGAGATCAGCGCCAGCCGGATGGCGGAGGCCTTGTAGCCCTTCAGCACCAGGTCGCGAAGGGTAAAGAAGTTGCCCTCGCTCTTGGCCATCTTGCGCCCGTCCACGAGCAGGAACCGCACGTGCATCCAATGGCGGGCAAAGGGCTTATGCGTGACGCTCTCGCTCTGCGCAATCTCGTTCTCGTGGTGCGGGAAGATCAGGTCTTCGCCGCCGGCGTGCAGGTCGAAGCTCTCGCCCAGGTATTCCATGGCCATGGCCGAGCACTCGATGTGCCAGCCGGGCCGGCCGCGGCCGATGGCTGTCTCCCAGAAGGTCTCACCCGGTTTGGCCGCCTTCCACAGCGCAAAGTCGCGGGCCGAATCCTTCTCGTACTCGTCCAGATCGACGCGGGCGCCGTCTTCCATGCCGCTCAAGTCCTTCTTGCTCAGCTTGCCGTACTCCGGAAAGGACGCCAGCCGGAAGTACCAGGAGCCGTCTTCCGCCTGGTAGGCGGCGCCGGCCGCGGCCAGCTTCTGGATCAGCTCGACCATGCGCGGGATGTGCTCGGTGGCGCGGGCCATGACTTCGGGCCGCTCCACGCGGAGGGCGTCCAAATCCTCAAAAAAGGCCTGCTCGAAGCGCGCCGTGTACTCGCCGATGGAGACGCCGGCGGCGGCCGCGTTACGGATGATCCTGTCGTCCACGTCGGTGATGTTCATCACGTGGCGGACCGCGGTTCCGGTCAGCTTGAGCGAGCGGCGGAGAACGTCTATCTGCAAGAAAGTGCGGAAGTTGCCGATGTGGCCGTAATCGTAGACCGTGGGCCCGCAGGCGTACATGCGCAGCGCCTTCCCGTCCATGGGAACCAGCTCGTCGAGTTGTCCGCTGAGGGTGTTGAAGAGGCGGAGGGTCATCGGTCCTGGGTCGTGCTGCCTGCCCGCAAAGACGGCCGGAAATCGGCGCGCCTGCGGCCCTTCCGATTGTAACAGCGGGGGAGAGAGGCAATAGCCCGGCTGGCCGGCACGCTCGCAAGCGGCCCTGAGCGCGACGCGCCTTTCAGGATTTGCCGCTTGCTGGTAAGATAAGGGAGTCGTGGGGCTGTAGCTCAGCTGGGAGAGCGCCTCGTTCGCAACGAGGAGGCCAGCGGTTCGATCCCGCTCAGCTCCACCATCCAATCTACAATTTGCACCATCGCCGCCGCCGTCGAGTCCCTTACCGCGTTCCGGGGTGACGGTATACTTGGAGGGGTCGTCCACTGGCCAGCGGGATCGGCTCAACTGCATGGATGGGCCGGAACCCTCGGTCGCCCGCTCTTTGTCTTCGTTGAGCCGGCAACTCTCCGCATGAGCCAATGATCCTCGACGAGGTGCGCGCGCATGGCCGGGGCCGACAACCAGCCGGAGTCTTCCCTCGCGCCGCCCGTGCCGCTGTGCGTCGATCTCGACGGCACGCTGGTCAAGTCGGATACGCTGGTGGATTCCCTGCTGGCGCTGGCGCGCGCCCGTCCCATGCTGCTGTTCCGGCTGCCCGGGCGCCTTCTCTGCGGCAAGGCGGCGTTCAAGGCATTCGTCGCGGAATCCGCCCCGCTGGACGTGGCTCACCTGCCTTACAACCGAAAGGTGCTCCAGTTCCTTCACGAGGAGCGCGCGCGGGGCCGCGCAATCTACCTGACCACGGGCGCTGACCAGGCGCTGGCCAGCCGCGTGGCCGCGCATCTGGGCATCTTTGCCGGCGTGCTGGCCTCGGACGGCGCCACCAACCTGACCGGAAAGAGGAAGCTCGACGGCCTGCGCAGCCGCCTGGGATCCGGCGCGTTCGACTACATCGGCAACGACACGCGCGACCTGCCGCTGCTGGCCGCGGCCAGCATGCCCATGGTGGCTAATCCCAGCCTGGCCTTGACCATCGAGCTGCGGGCGCGCAAGATCCGCCCCGCGCGCCAGTTCAACGAAGGCATTCATCCCGCGAAGGCGCTGCTGAGTGCCGTGCGCCCGCAACAGTGGACCACGAATCTGCTCGTTTTTGCGCCCCTGCTGTTGTCCCATGCTCTGAGCGCCGCCAAACTGCTCGCGGCGTTCGAGGCCTTCTGCTGCATCTCGCTCATAACTTCGGCTGTCTCCATCCTCGACGATCTGCTCAACATCGAAGCCGGCCGCCGCCATCCCCAGAAGCGTCCGCTGCCTTTTGCCTCGGGCGATCTGCCGGCTTTTGCGGGGATTGGCATGGCAGCGGTTTTTCTGCTGCTGGGGCTCTTGGGCGGCGCGCTGCTTGCGGGGAAGTTCTTCGCCTGGCTGCTTCTCTACCTGGCCGCGGCGCTGGCGTACTCTTTGTATCTGCGGCGCATTGCCCTAGTCGGTGTGCTGGCGCTCTCCGGCTTGTACGCTCTGCGCCTTCCGGCGGGCGGCGCCGCCACATTGACGCCCATCTCCCACTGGCTGGCCGGTCTCTCGATCTTTCTCTTTCTTTGCCTGGCCATCGTCGAGCGCTCTTCAGCTCCGTCGGCGACTTGACAGCCTGAGCGGTCGTCGCGCAGCTCGCGACTTAACCATTGCCCGCGTTACCTCAGCTCGGCTATATCCTGCGCCCAGGCCTTCACGAGAGGTAACTCTTTGGCATCGACGACGGCAAGGCGAACCAGCTCCTCGTAACACCGGAGGAGATTGTCGGCGATATTCTCCGGCCCCGCCGTGAGCTTGAGCGCCTGCAGGCGGTCTCCAATGGTGCGGTTGTGCAGGTATCCCGGCACCTCATCGGCAAAGTCGCGCATCAGGCTGTGCTCGTTGCGATCCTGAACGACGTCCGGACTCGAGTAGAGCACGCTCCACCCGTTCTCCCACGCGATTCGCTGGGCCACAAAGCTCCGCCAGATATCGGTCATGCGGAATGAGCAATAGGAAGGCAGGTAAAGCAGCGGATAGGCCTTCGGGAACCATGCCGTGCTTTGGCTGTTGAACGGGCTCCATGCCCCTTCGCCAAGCGCCACCCTCCGGTCCGGCCGGAAGGTTATCGGCAGCGGTAGCACCAGCCGGTAAATCGCGTCCACATCGGGATTCCCATCGGCCAGTCCCTGCTGGATCGGGCAGTCCGATTCAACCTCGGGCAAGGCGTCGAATGCCGGCTGCGGCGCCTGAATCGCATCCAATGGCAGTCCCCGCGGCCAGATATTCGCCTCGGAGAAGTACCCATAGACATTGATCCAGCCGGTTCCTGAAAGCGCCGGCACACGCTGTTTCGGCTTTCTCTCCGCCCAGAACGCAGGCAGCGGCATATTGTCGTCGTCGGTCTCCAGCAGCATCCGCGACCGCGTCCGCATGGCCAGCAGATAGCCAATATTCTTGCGCGCGTAATGCCGGGTGGGCAGCAGTTCGGCGGTTTTCAGGCCCGTTGTCCGTTGCCGCGCCAAACTATAAAACTCGCACCCCTCGAGCGAGAAACCGGCCGGGCTGGGCACGTCGCCTATCAGGTAAAACGCGAAACCGCGAGCCCTGCATTGGCTGGCCAGCTCCCGCAGCGCCGCATTCGGCGCGGAGATGGAAGTAACTACAACACTTGTGGACCCTTCAAACAGGATATCTTTCACAGTTGCCCCTTGAGTCGAAGTCGAAACAGACGCCACAGTTGCCGGAAAGCTTCCGCAATCGCGGAGGAGCCGAGGCGCGGACTCGCGGCCCGGTAAGTGATCGGCGCCTCGACGAAGCGCAGATTCCTGCAATAAGTCTTTATCTCGGTCTGGAAAAAGTGCGCCCTTGACTGTATGCCGCGATCCATGACCATGCGCAGCGTCTTGGCCGAAAATAACTCGAACCCGCTGGTCATGTCGGTCTGGCGCGTCCCCAGCAGCAGGTTGGCCAGCACCGTTCCGCCCCAACTTACAAAGTGGCGCTTTATCGAACTGTCTTTGAAGCAGCCCAGCGAGCGGCTCCCGAAGACGCAATCCATTCCCCGTTCCATGGCATCGAAGAACTGTGGTATATCGCACGGCTGGTGGCTGAATCCGGCGTCGATCTCCAGAATCCAGTCGCTGCCGGCCGCAAGCGCCTCTTTGAAGCCGCGCATATAGGCGTCCACAACGCAGCGGTCTTCAGGCGCCCACACCACGCGCAGCCGCGGCTCGCTCCGCTCCAGCTCGCGCATTCGATCCAGGCTTTCGTCCTTGGTAACGCGATCGAAGACCGCGAAGAATGTGACCTTCTGAAAGCCCGCGCAATACCGCAGCACTTCCCGGCAGAAGGCCGTCGCCTGGTCTCCCTCGTTGGCCATCGGACAAACGATGCCCAAGTTCACCATGCTGCGCGACAGCGCAGCCGGCTGCATGTTTCCACTCTCATTCTCAGCAGGAATCGGCACAATCCTCTCATCCGTCAAGCGCGCGCCTGCTCGCCCCGCGGGCTATCTCGACTGCTTCGGCTCTGCTTCACTTGCACACTATGGAGCGAGAGATCGACAGGTTAGCGGCTGACAACTTAAAGCGTAACATGGGCAACGGTGACCCCCAGAGCTTGCACTCCTCATACCCGTCCCAGGGATTGGCCGCGCCACCCATTCTCCGAGCCGGCGCAAAGCCGGCTCGGAACCTCTTCGAGAAGCCTCGCCGGGAGCGTTGACCTTTCCTCCGCTTCCGCTTGCTATGTCCTTCGAGGTTTGTGGGCTGGGTCACAGTTTTTTGCGGGATACGCGGGTGTACACTGCCCTTCGTTATTCCAAGGCCTGAAAATATGCCTGTTGAAGAGAATGTTTGTACGTTGAGCTATGCGCGCGGCGTGAGCAGGCCGCTGCTGGAGCTGACCATCGGCGACCTGCTCGACCGCACCGCGGAGCGCTTCCCGGACCGGCTCGCCGTGGCCTCGTGCCACCAGGGGCAGCGGCTGACCTGGGCCGAGCTGAGCGCCGAAGCCGACCGCGTGGCGCGAGGCCTGTGGTCGCTGGGGATTCGCCGCGGCGACCGGGTGGGGCTGTGGTCCACCAACTGCATCGAGTGGATCCAGATGCACATGGGCTGCGCGCGAGCCGGCGCGGCGCTGGTGAATTTGAACCCCGCCTACCGCTCCCATGAGTTGCAGTTCACCCTCCAGCGGTCGCGCATGAAGGCGCTCTTCCTCTGGCACAGGGACAGGCACGCCGACTACGAGGAGATTCTGGGCCGCGCGCGCCATGGGCTCAGCCTGGAGCTGGAGCACACCATCTACTTCGACGCGCCGGAGTGGCCGGCGCTGAAGGACGCGCCCGGCGAGCTGCCCGCGCACGTGGCCGTGGACGATGTGGCCAATATCCAGTACACCAGCGGCACCACCGGCCTGCCCAAGGGCGTGCTCCTCACTCATCGCAACGTGGTGAACAACGGGCAGTTTCTGGCCCAGGGATTCCACTACACCGAGCGCGACAGCATCGTCGTTCCGGTGCCCTTGTTCCACTGTTTCGGCTGCGTCATCGGCACCATGAGCGCGGTCAACTCCGGCGCGGCCATCATCCTGCCCAACTGGACCTTCGACGCCCGCGCCACGCTCCAGGCCGTCCACGACGAGCGGGCCACCTCGGTTTACGGCGTTCCGGCCATGTACGTGGCCGAGATGGCGCTGCCCGGCTTCGCCAGTTACGACCTGAGCAGCCTGCGCACCGGCATGATGAGCGGCGCGCCCTGCCCCGTCGAGCTGATGAAGCGCGTTCTCTACGAGATGAACTGCCGCGAGCTGGTCATTGCCTACGGCCAGACCGAAACCTCGCCGGTGGTGACCATGAGCGACGCCGAAGACCCCATCGAGATTCGCGTCAAGACCGTGGGCCGCGCCATGCCGCAAACCGAGATTCAGATCGTCTCCACCGCCACCGGCGACACGCTGCCCGTGGGCGAGCAGGGCGAGGTGTGCGTGCGCGGCTACGCGCTCATGAAGGGCTACGACGGCGATCCCGAAGGCACGGCGGAGGTCATCCGCCCCGACGGCTGGCTGCGCACCGGCGATCTGGGCATCATGCGCGGCGACGGCTGCATCCACCTCACCGGCCGCTCCCGCGACGTAATCATCCGCGGCGGCGAGAACATCTATCCCCGCGAGGTGGAGGAGTTCCTCTACACCCACCCCAAGGTGGACGAGGCGCAGGTCGTCGGCATCCCCAATGCGCGCTTGGGCGAAATCGTAGTAGCTTGGGTCCGTCTCCGCCCCGGCCTGCAACCGGGCATCGACGCCACCGAAGAAGAGATTCGCGAATTTTGCCAGGGCCAGATCGCCTACTACAAGATTCCCGAGCACGTCCGCTTTGTCTCCAGCTTTCCGGCCACCTTGTCAGGCAAGATACAGAAGTACAAGATTCGCGAGTTCGAGATCGAAGCGCGCGGATTGCAATCGGTGGCCAACGCGGTGACGGCGTAAGAACTAAACATCCAGCTGCCCCCCCATTTCTATGCGTCGTGAGCTAGGTACACACATTTTTTGGGTTGTATGAGCGAGTTATCGGTGGTTTGTTCATTAAAGAGCGTGAAAAGGTAATCACTTCGGCTCTTCATCTCCGAATAGCTTCGCTTGTCTACGTCGGAAATGCTCTATGTCAATAACAGTAGGAATGCGACGCTCAACTCTTAATGTGCCGTAATGCGTACGACGTGCAGTAGTCTGCAAATGAACTCTTAGGCGATCGCCGTCTGCAAACGCTTCACCTTGTTCGATACCTTTCCAGAACTTCTCATCATCAATTCTTGCGTCAAAGGAAGTTCTCCCATCATTGAAGTGCCAGGCAAGATTCCGCCGCCATGCAGCTTTCTCGATGTCCAGATCAATTTCTTCATTCTTCGTAAGGTCCTCAAGTTCGGCTTCATCAGCAGCGCGCAGATCCATCTTTGACACCCTTTCAATTACCATTCCTTGCCGCCTTGTATGAAACTCTTCAATCCCGTCCGTGTGGAGCGGATCAATAGTCTTACGAAGTTGCACTTGCACTTCTGCGTCATTGTAGATGCGGACTAGAAGTTCGACCCTGATATCAATCTTCAAATCTTTTGGTATGTCTTCGGGCCTTTCGATCCTGCGGCCTCTCAATCGCCTGAAGAGATTGTATATTGTAACCCCAGAGATTCCTGTAAATCCCAGTAATGTAATTAGATTGACGAGGGCTGTAGTAGCTTCTCCTGTGAGTAGTTGCCCAGCCGCACTTATAGCATCGCTGAGTATATGAACAGGAATGATTAGTGAACCCGCTTCAAACTCGTGATCAATTTCAACCTTGACCGTTATCGTATCGCCATATAGAAGTTCTTTCACCCGTTGGATTAGGAGCGCCTGTCCACGAAGTCCCGCAGAAAGCGCAAGCATCGGCATTCGGCCTTCTTGTAAGGCAGGGCCTTCATAGGCAATTTGAAGTTTATCAGCCGTTATCTCATGCATAGATGGCCATCGGAAGATCAGCACGATTTGAACACGCGAACGCTGGTTTTCGCAACAACGATTCAATTCTGTACGCAACTAAATGCAAGAATCGAGCCGCCCCGTTCCCCACTCTTGCGGCCTCCTTCCCCCGCAGGGGTGGGAGAGCACGAACCTCAACCGCCAGTCTTCACCTGCTTGGAATTTGCAGCAGAACCGCAATGTACTGGCGCGCCTTGGCGATCATGTTTGCCGGAGCTTTGGAGTGAAACTCCGCCCCGCGGCCCTCCCAGTCCATGCTCTTCAATTGATCGACCAGCACGGCCCCTTCCACATTCCCAACGCTGATCGGCAAAGTGAAGGGGTAAGGTTTGACCTTGCTGGTCAAGGGACAAACCACGGCCAAGCCGCTGGCCCGGTTGTAGCGTATATCCGTCAAGACCAGCGCGGGCCGGCGCTTGGCCTGTTCCCGGCCCACCTGGGGATCGAAGTCCAGGAAGATAATGTCGCCGGTATCGGGAACGTACTGGCTCACCATTCGACGGCTTCCCTTCCGATCTCCGGCCCCAGTGAAATCTCGGCATAGCGATTCTCCGGAGTGATCTGGGCCACGAGTTGTGCCAGGGTTGGGATCTCTCCCACCCGGTGCATCTGCACAACCCCATCGGCAGCTACTGCGATCTCCAGCGGGTCGCCCAACTGCAAGCGCGCGTCGTCCGCTATGGGCTTCGGAATCCTCACAGCCAGGCTGTTTCCCCATTTCAACACTTGAGCCTGCATATCCCCCTCCTGTAGATACATTGTATCACTGCGGGGCGCCCCAGCTCCGGATTTTGGACCTTCGTTCGTTCCTGCACCAATACCAAAGATTGACAAAGCCTGTTATTCGGTCCAGCATTGAAGGCAGGAGATCATTTCCATGAATGTTTCGCTGACCCCGGAACTGGACCAATTCGTCGCCGGAAAGGTCGAATCCGGCCGCTACAACTCGGCCAGCGAGGTCATTCGCGAGGCTTTGCGCCTGCTGGAAGAGTACGACCAGGCGCGCGGAGCGCAGCTTGCCGCCTTCAACCGGGAGCTTGGGGCAAGGCTGGCCTCGCTGGACCGCGGCGAGCGCGTTGAGCCGGAAGTGGCGCGAGGGCGGCTTGAGCTGAGGGCTCGCGAGCGGAGAAGGCTCAGCACATGAAAGAGTACGTTCTTGGCGCCGGAGCTCAACATTCGACAGCGATTTCGTGCGATACTTGTAGCGCATACACACGCCGTTGGAGGCGCCTATGGCTGCTGTTTCTCTTCGCCTGCCGGAAGATTTGAAAACTCGTTTGGACTGCCTGTCGGAGCGCACTGGCCGGAGCAAGACGTACTACATGGTCGAGGCCATCAAGGAGCACATCGGCGACCTGGAGGCTCTCTACCTTGCCGAGCAGCGCCTCATCAAGCACCGCGCGGGACGCAGCAAGTCCTACACCCAAAAGGAAATGGAAAAGCGCTATGGCCTGGCGGATTGAGTACGACGCCGGCGCGGAAAAAGACCTTTCCAAACTCGACAGACAGATCGCGCGGCGAATCGTCAGGTTCCTGGGGCAGCGTGTGGCAAAGCTGGATGACCCGCGCAGCATCGGAGCGGCGCTGAGGGGTTCCAAACTCGGCGAGTTTTGGAAGTATCGGGTCGGCGATTACCGCATCATTGCCGAGATACAAGACAAAGTCTTGCGTATTTACGTCGTCGAAATCGGCGATCGAAAAGAGGTCTACCGATAGGCGGCGGGACAAGGACTACCCCCTTGCGGGGCGTGGCGCCCATGCCCCATCCAAGAAATCAAGTTGCCCATTCTTCCGCGCCATCATCGCGGAAGGGTAGGAGTGTGGAAAGGTCCGCTCCCGGTGTAGAATTCTCGTGCAATGGCGGGCGTGCCGCGAAGTCCATTGCCGTCCGCGAAGCGATAAAGGGGAGATTCTCCATGAAAAGTGAACCAGCCATAGGAATGAGAATGTGCGCGCTGCGTGTTGCCGCCGCCGCTGTTCTTTGCGTGCTCGCGATGTGCGCGATTGGCCGCCAGCGGGCAGCCGCGCAAACGCCGCAGCAACTGGCGGAGATCGTCAAGTCGCTCGACGGCAACTCCCAGGCTGTGGTTGGGCGCCTGGGCGAGCTGGATCGGCTGCCGGCCGACGAGTGGCGCTTTCATGCCGGCGACCTGGCTCATGGAGAGTCGGCCGGCCTGGACGATTCGTCGTGGCCGGTGGTGAAGGCGGGCGCGACCGCGCCGCAGGATGCGGTGTGGTTCCGGCGCTGGATTGAGGTGCCGCAAAGTCTGCACGGATACGACCTGACAGGCGCCGCGGTGTGGTTCCGCCTGGGGGCCACCGCCAATGGCCCTATGCCGGAGATTGTCTATTTCAACGGCCGGCGCGTGGCTATGGGCGACGATCTGGAGCCCATCGTTCTCTTCGACAAAGCCAAGCCCGGCGACAAGGTTCTGGTGGCCGTCAAACTGCTGCACACCGTGGACATGAAGCGCTTCACCGGCGCCGATCTGAAGATCGATTTCGCCGAAAACCGCCCCAATCCGGAGGATTTGCGGACCGAGTTTCTCACCGCGGCGGCGCTGATTCCGAGTCTCTCGAAGAATCTCGCTGCGGACAGAACGGCGCTGGAAACGGCCATCGGCGCGGTCGATCTGGCTGCGCTGGATGCGAAGGATCAGACTAAGTTCGATGCTTCGCTAAAGCAGGCGCAGGCCTCCCTCGAAGTTATCAGGCCGCTGGTCCGGCAAGCGACCATGCACCTGACCGGCAACGCGCACATCGACGCCGCGTGGCTATGGCCGTGGACCGAGTCGGTGGATGTGGTCAAGCGCACCTTCTCGACCGCGCTGCAGTTGATGAACGAGTATCCCGATTACACCTTCACCCAGTCCGCCGCGCAGTACAACGCCTGGATCGCGGAGAAGTATCCGCAGATGAATGCCGAGATCAAGCGGCGCATCCAGGAAGGGCGCTGGGAGATTGTGGGCGGCATGTGGGTGGAACCCGATCTGAATATGCCCGACGGCGAGGCGCAGGTGCGCTCCATCCTGGTGGGGAAGCGGTGGTTCCAGAAGGAATATGGCGTCGATGTGCGGATCGGCTGGAATCCCGATTCCTTCGGATACAACTGGCAGTTGCCGCAGATTTATAGGAAATCGGGCATCGATTACTTTGTAACTCAAAAAACCCGCTGGAATGACACCAACCAGTTTCCCTTCAAGCTTTTCTGGTGGGAGTCGCCGGACGGCAGCAAGGTCCTGACTTACTTTCCTCACGACTATGGGAACGGCAACCTCAACCCGTTGCGCCTGGCGATCGACTTAGCCGAGGCGCGAAGCCGGGCCTCAGGCCTGACGGAGATGATGGACCTGTACGGGGTCAGCGATCACGGCGGCGGCCCGACGCGCGCGATGCTCGATGAGGGCTTGCACTGGATGCGGCCGGACAAAACTGTCCCCAAGATGCAGTTCGGAACCGCACAGAGTTACTTTTCCGGCGTCGAAAGTAAGTTAGTATCTGACTCGCCGGTGTGGGATTACGACTCGATCGCCAAGGGATACACAGCTCCTGCATCTCCGGGGGATGGAAAGGTCGCGATTCCCACCTGGAAGAGCGAATTGTACTTTGAATATCACCGCGGGGTTATGACCACTCAGGCCAGCCACAAGCGCAACATGCGCGACAGCGAGGAGCAGGCCCTGAATGCCGAGAAACTCGCCTCGCTGGCGTGGCTGGATGGCGACAGTTACCCCGCGGACCGGCTTACCGAAGCATGGAAGAAGATCGCGTTCAACGGCTTCCACGACCTGGCGGCGGGTTCGGGCATCGCCGTCATCTACAAGGATGCGCAGCAGGATTACGACCAGGTCCGCTGGGCTGCGAACGAAATCTCGCAGCAGGCGCTCAAGACGCTTTCAGCCCGCATCGACACGCGCGCCGCCAGGGGAGTTCCGGTGCTGATCTTCAATCCGCTGGCCTGGGAGCGCTCGGGGCCGGTAACTGTCGATGTGCAGTTGCCGGCGCCGGCCAGAAACGGCGTAATTGTGCTCGACAAGGCCAATCGCGTCGTGCCATCGCAGGTAATTGCTAGCGATGCGGCGACTAACAGCTACCGGTTGCTGATCGAAGCGCGCGACGTGCCTTCGCTGGGTTACAAGGTGCTGCATGTTGTGCCGGGCGCAAGGCCTTTTGCGAGCGATCTGAAGGCCGAAGGCCGGACGCTGGAAAACTCCGCGCTGAAAGTTACGGTCGATCCGCAGACCGGCTGCATCACGAGCCTTTACGACAAGAAAGCCCACTTCGAGGCGCTGGCCGCGGGCGCGTGCGGCAACCAGTTGCAGACCTTCAAGGACTTGCCCAAAGAGTACGATGCATGGAACATCGATCCCGGCACGCTCGATCATGTTACTTCGATCGACAAAACCGACTCGGTGGAGCTGGTTGCAAAGGGACCGCTGCGCGCCGCGATTCGCGTGACGCGAACCTGGCAAAGCTCGAAGTTTGTGCAGGAGATAACTCTCGACGCGGGCGCGGAGCAGGTGGATGTGGTCAACGACATCGACTGGCATGAGACGCACGTGCTGCTGAAGGCCGCATTTCCTCTGGCCGCCGCGAGCGGCAAGGCGACCTACGAGATTCCCTACGGCAGCATTCAGCGGCCCACCACGCGCAATAACAGTTGGGAGCGGGCGCAGTTCGAGGTGCCTGCATTGCGCTGGGCCGACCTGGGCGATGGGCAGCATGGCTTCAGCCTGTTGAATAACTCCAAGTATGGGTATGACGCCAAGGACAATTTGCTGCGAATCTCGCTCCTGCGCTCGCCCACCTGGCCCGATCCGGATGCCGACCGCGGACACCACCACTTCACCTATGCGCTGTATCCGCACGCCGGCGATTGGAAACAGGCGCTGACCGTGCGCCGCGGCTACGAGTATAACTACGTGTTACAGGCAACCCAGGTGCAAGCCCACTCCGGCAGCCTGCCGGCCGAGCATAGTTATGTAACTGTGAAGCCTGAGAACGTGGTGTTGACGGCCCTCAAGAAGGCCGAGGACGCCGATGGATTGATCTTCCGCGTGTATGAGTGGGCTGGAGAAACAAGCGAGGTCGAGATTCATCTGCCAGGCGGCGCAACGGGAGCCACGGTGACCAACCTGATGGAGAAGCCGGAAGGCGCGGCGCTGAACATCGTGGACGATACGGTCAAAGTGCCGATCCATCCCTACGAAATCCTGACCGTGCGCGTGGAGTATCCCGCGAAGCAGTAAAGCTGCTCAGCCAGGGCGCAGCATCGCTCGTCCGCCGCGGCGGAGCGGGGCCGGAGCACGCGAACTCGTGTCCCAAATCGCGGTCCTTGCAATTCTGAAATGGACCGTTTATTATGGTCCATACAGGAGGGTGCATGAACGTGCGGGCAAAGGCCGAGGAGACCATTGGCGTGACCGCCTTCAAGTCCCAGTGCCTGGGATTGATCGACGACGTGGCCCAGGGCAAGACGGGACGAGTCGTGCTGCTCAAGCACCAGCGGCCCATTGCCGCCATCGTTCCCTTCCGGAAGAATGGCGAAGATTGCTTCGATCTTTGGGGCGCCATGCGCGGCACCGTAACCGTTGCGCCGGGGGTCGATCTCACCGAACCGGCGGGCGAGATATGGGATGCGGAACTCTGAAGCGGCTGGCCCCATCCTGCTCGATACCTGCGCCGCGATCTGGCTCATGAGCCGAGCGCCCCTCTCGACTGCCAGCCGCGCGGCGATTCGCGCCGCCCAGAGCGCCAACCTCGGCGTCCATCTCTCCCCCTTCACTGCCTGGGAGATTGGAACGATGGTTGCGAAGGGCCGTCTGCACCTGACGCTCTCGCCCGAGGTCTGGTTCGATACATTGCTGGCATTGCCGGGCGTGCGATTGGCGGCGCTCACTCCGCAGCTTCTCATCAGTTCAACGGCGTTGCCCGGAACCCCGCCCGGCGATCCCGCGGATCGCATCATTGCCGCCACAGCCCGGCTCTACGGTTATCGCGTCATCACCCGGGACAGCAAGCTCCTGGCCTATGCGGCGCAGGGCCACATCCTGGCCACTGTCTGCTGATAGGCCGGAGGCCGCCGCCTGCGTTCCCATCCCCGCTCCCTGCGCTTCAGCCCTTGGCCAGAGCGAAGCGGCGGTTGACTTCGTGCCAGTTGACCACGTTCCACCAGGCGGCAAGGTACTCCGGGCGGCGGTTCTGGTACTTGAGGTAGTAGGCGTGCTCCCATACGTCGTTGCCGAGGATGGGGTAGAGGCCCTGCGTGAGGGGCGAATCCTGGTTGGGCGTGGAGAGCACCTCGAGCTTGCCGCCAGGGAAGACGAGCCAGCCCCAGCCGGAGCCGAACTGCTTGGCGGTGGTCTCGTTGAAGGTCTTCTTGAAGGCCTCGAAGTCGCCGAAGTCGGCAGCGATCTGCGCGGCGATGGGGCCAGTGGGCGCGCCGCCGATGCCATCCGAGCCAACCGGGCCCATCAGCTTCCAGAAAGCGGTGTGGTTGGAGTGGCCGCCGCCGTTGTTGCGCACCGCGGTGCGAATCTCCGCGGGAACCTGGGCCAGGTCGCGAACCAGGTCGTCGACGGGCTTGCCAACCAGTTCGGGGAACTTGGCCAGGGCGGCATTCAGGTTGTTCACGTAGGCCTGGTGGTGCTTGTCGTGGTGGATCTTCATCGTCTCCGTGTCGATGAACGGTTCGAGAGCGGCATAGTCGTAGGGAAGCGGGGCGAGTTCGTAAGCCATTGGGAAGTTCTCCTCGGTTTGGATTGCAATGCGGTCCGGGCAGGACAGCGGGCTTGGATACAATGGTGAAGTGAAGGTTGACGCCAGGGAACGCCGGCTAACAACTGATGCAATTTAGATGCGCCTACTGGGGCATCCGTCGCTTCAACGAAAGGAAATCGTACAAATCAATATGACTTCTAGCCTCGGGGATCAGCCTTTCGGCCAGCCTGCTCTCGATCAACTGTCCATCGACACTTTGCGTCTGCTCGCCGTTGACGCCGTGGAGAAGGCCAAGAGCGGCCACCCCGGCGCTCCGCTGGGCTGCGCGCCCATCGCCTACCTGCTCTTTCACAAGCTGATGAAGCACAATCCCGCGCACGCCAAGTGGGCGGACCGGGACCGGTTTGTGCTCTCCAACGGCCACGCCTCGGCGCTGCTTTATTCGGTGCTGTTCCTCACCGGCTACGAAGTGACGCTGGACGACCTGAAGAGTTTCAGGCAGTGGGGTTCGCGGACCCCCGGCCACCCCGAGCGGGGCGACACGGACGGCGTGGAAGTGACCACGGGACCGCTGGGGCAGGGCGTGGGCATGGCCGTGGGCATGGCCATGGCGGAGCGTCACCTGGCGGCGGTCTACAACCGGCCCGGCTTCGAGGTGGTGGATCACCACACCTACGCGCTGGTGAGCGACGGCGACCTGATGGAAGGCGTCAGCCACGAGGCCTGCGCTCTGGCCGGCACGCTGGGGCTGGGCAAGCTCATCTTTCTTTACGACGACAACCTCATCTCGCTGGACGGGCCAACCAGCCTGAGCTACAACGACGACGTGCTGGAGCGCTTTAAGGCCTACCACTGGCACGTCCAGCGGGTGGCCGACGGCAACGACCTGGAGGCCATCGAGGCGGCCGTCGAGGCAGCCAAGGCGGAGACGGCCAGGCCGTCGATTATCGCCGTGCGGACGGTGATCGGCTACGGCAGCCCCAAGGCGGGCAGCAACAAGTCCCACGGCGAAGCGCTGGGCGCTGAAGCCGTAGCGGCGACCAAGCGGTTTTTCGGATTCCCGGAGGACCAAAGCTTTGTGGTACCCGAGGCCGCGTTGGCCAACTGGCGCCAGGCCCAGGGGCGTGGCGCGGAGCTGGAAACCGCCTGGAAGGCGCTCTTCGCGGACTATGCGGCGGCCAATCCGGAGCTGGCGGCGGAGTTTGAGCGTACGCAAAGCGGCGCTCTCAAGGCGGGTTGGGAGAAGGCGATTCCCAGCTTTGCGCCAGGAAAGCCGGTGGCTACCCGCAACGCCGGCGGAGAGATCATGAACGCCCTTGCCGGCGTTGTGCCGGAGCTTTTTGGCGGAGCCGCGGACCTCACCTCATCGACGCGCACCATCTTCAAGCCGGGGGAGAGCTTCCACGTTGACCCGGCGGGGCGCAATGTCTTCTTTGGCGTGCGCGAGTTTGGCATGTGCGCCGCAGTGAATGGGATTGCCGCCCACGGAGGGCTGATTCCCTTCGCATCGACCTTCTTCGTGTTTTCGGACTACGCCAAGCCGGCCATTCGCCTGGCGGCGC
>Ga0326727_10004585_pt1 | contig 41195 bp, 32 predicted proteins | sample MB2enrmetagenome_FD_207643 | JGI IMG/M metagenome (GOLD analysis project Ga0326727, IMG submission 207643) | Lab enriched peat soil microbial communities from McLean, Ithaca, NY, United States - MB29MY | ecosystem: Environmental > Terrestrial > Soil > Wetlands > Peat | place: USA: New York...
ACGGACCTACGACCGGCGGCGCCACGAACATGAATAATGGCGGCGGCGGAACTACCACACATGGACCGACCACTGGCGGGACCACCATGCAGACGCACGGACCTACGACCGGCGGCGCCACGAACATGAATACTGGCGGCGGTGGAACCACTACGCATGGACCGACGACCATCGGCGGGGCCACGACCACGCACGGGCCAACGACCGGGGCCACCAACATGAATACTGGCGGCGGCGGGACCACAACGCATGGACCGACGACCATCGGCGGAACCACCAACATGACCAATGGCGGGGGTGGGACGACCACGCATGGGCCGACGACCATCGGCGGGACCACAACGCACGGCCCGACGACCAACGGCGGAGCTACCACGCACGGACCGACGACCATCGGCGGAACCACCAACATGACAAATGGCGGGGGTGGGACGACCACGCACGGACCGCTCACTGACGGCAAAGGCGCGACCACCACGCACGGCCCGACGACCAACGGCGGGGCTACCAACATGACCAATGGCGGGGGTGGGACCACCACGCATGGACCGACGACCATTGGCGGGGCAACTCATGCCACGGATGGTGGAATCACACACGGACCGACGACCAACAGCGGGGCTACCAATTCCAACGTGCATACCATTGAGGGAAAATCGAATGCCCCCAACGGCGGGACCACCACGCACGGACCGCTCACTGACGGCAAAGGCGCGACTACCACGCACGGACCGACGACCAATGGCGGGGCTACTCATGCCACAGATGGCGGAATCACGCACGGATCAACCGGAGCTACGCATGCTACAGATGGCGGAATCACTCACGGAACAAACGGCGTGCACTCAGTCACCACATCACATAACATCAGTAGCGCGCACAACTCTAGCTTCGGCAACCATTCAAACATCGGGAATGGTCTGGCGCCCAAGGGAAGCAGCACGCATGTCGCCAAGAACGGCGCCGCATTAAGCAAGCGGCCCAACGGCCATATCAGCGATGTGCATGATCCCAAGCGGGGCATGGACGTGCATCACGGGCTGAACGGCAATCGCGCAATCCATGTTGATCGCCCAGACCATAGCCACGTCTTTGGAGAGCGTGGCCGCCCTGGCTATGTGCAGCGCGGGTACAATTACCATGGCCACGATTTCGGGCGGCGAAGCTACTCTTACCACGGTCACTCGTACAGCCACTTCTATCATGGCTATGACTATCACGGCAGGCACATGGATGTGTATGCCCCGGACCACTTCTATCACTCCGGATTTTACGGATGGGCGTATCACCCGTGGGCAAGCCCAGTCCATTATGGCTGGGGCTGGGGAGGCGCTCCCTGGCTCGGGTTCTACGGCGGCTTCTTTGCGCCTTCTCCTGTCTATCCCAGCGCGGCACTCTGGCTGACGGACTATATGGTCTCGCAGGACTTGCAGACAGCCTATGCTGCTCAACAGGAGGGCGGCGAAGTGGATGGCGCTCAGTCTTCCGCGGATGCCGGAGGGCCGGCGCTTACCCCCGACGTGAAGCAGGAGATCGCCCAGGAAGTAAACGGCCAATTGGCGCTGGAGAACCAGGAAGCGCAGCAGAACGCGCAAAATCAGGACATCGACCCCGGCTCCAGCGGGGTGGCGCGCATGTTGTCTGACGGCCAAAGGCACGTGTTTGTGGTCGGCGGCGCGCTGGATGTGGTGGATTCCAACCAGGCCGAGTGCGCTCTGAGCGACGGCGATGTGCTGGGGCTGACGAACCCGCCACCGCCCGACGCGACAGCTGCAGACCTGACAGTGCTGGCCAGCAAGGGCGGCAATGAGTGCCAGAAATCCATCACGGTGACGGTGCAGGTGACCGACTTGCAGGAGATGCAGAACCACATGCGGGAGCAGATCGACCAGGGACTCCAGGAACTGCAGAACAAGCAGGGCCAGGGAGGCTTGCCGCAGGTCCCGTCCGCTGCGCAGGGCCAGCCGGTTCCGGCGCAGTATGCCGAAGTTGCGCCTGCAGCTGACCCCAATGCCGGGGCTGAGATTCAGCAGCAGACCCAGCAGGCCGATCAGGCAGAAACGGATGTGAACACTGAAGTGGCTCAGGGCGGCACTACGCAGCCTCAATAGAACCAGGCCAGACAACCGGCATGATGTATGTGGCTCAGGGTGCGCCGCGCGTGTGGCGCACCAGGGGCCGAAGGTCAGCTAAAAATCGGCAGCAGACAGGCTGACTGCAAAGACGGAAAGGCGGCTTGTATGCCGTGACGGAAAATACCCCAGGCGCGCGGAGGGAATCAGCGATTCTCTCCGCGCGCATTTTTATGAGCAAGGTTCGTATAACAGGTTGGCGCTTCGTGGAGGGGGCGCCAGACCAGAGAAAGGGAAAAGAGGATCTAATGACGACAAAACTTCTTCGCAGGATTATCCGCAAAGGCTCTGCAGTAATAATTCTTACAGGACTTCTGGTGTTCGGCGGCGCAGGCAAAGCAGCCGCTGGAAATAGGTCTGCGCCGAGCGGCGGCGGTGGAGCACGTCCATCGGGCGGCAACAGGTCCGGCGGTGGTCCTTCACACGGCGGTGGTACTTCGCACGGGCCGACAACCACCGGGTCCGTCTCGCACGGGACAATGGGCAGTAGCAGCGGCTCGCACACTATGTTCACAACCAGTACTCATAATACGATCACCACAAATACGCGAAACACTACCACGACCGGCAGGACGACAACCGGTGGGACCACCTCGCAGCACACATTACCGTCTTTTAATTCCAATAGTGCCACGCACGGGCCGACCACTGGTGGGACCACCTCGCAGCACACATTGCCGTCTTTTAATTCCAATAGTGCCACGCATGGGACAACAACCGGCGGCGGCACGCATGCCTACACCAAAGACTGGTCGAACACGCTGCAGTCGCGCTCAACGGGTGCAACACATGGGCCAACGACAGGCGGTGGCACGCACACCATGACTGCGAATGCCACGCACGGACCGACCACCGGCGGCAGCACGCGTAATGGTCTGGAGATCGACGGCGTCAATGTCGCCGGCGTACACAACACTGTCGGCACGCACACCATGACCACGAACGCCACACATGGACCAACGACCGGCGGGGCTACCAACATGAATAATGGCGGCGGCGGGACCACCACGCACGGGCCAACGAACGGTGGGGCTACCACACATGGAACAACTTCCATCGGTGTGCATACCATCGAGGGATCGAATACCAACAATGGAGGAATCACACACGGAACAACCACCGGTGGCAATCATAGCCGCATGATGACCACGACCAGCGGCACGATTGGCGGATCTGTTGGCGGTACGATCGCAGGCGCAATAGGCAAACAACCGATCACTGGCGGAACGTTCAACAGTGGGACAAGTTCGCAAGGACAGCCAACCAATGGCGGACCTGTTACCGGCGGGACAATATCGCACGGAACAACTAATGGCGGACCGGTCAGCGGCGGGACACTTTCACAAGGACAACCAACCATCAACGGCACGATTGTCGGTTCGCACCAACCAACAACCGGCGGAACGATTGTCGGTTCGCAACAACCAACAACCGGCGGCACGAGTGGCACGATTGGCAGTGCACACCAACCATCAACCGGCGGAACGATTGTCGGAACGACCACCGGCGGGACAGGTTCGCACGCACCAACCAATGGCGGACCGGTAAGCGGCGGGACAATTTCAAACGGACAACCAACCAATGGCGGACCTGTTAACGGCGGGACACTTTCGCACGGAACAACTAATGTCGGACCGGTCAGCGGCGGGACAATATCGCACGGAACAACTAGTGTAGGACCAGTCAGCGGCGGGACACTTTCACAAGGACAACCAGCTACTGGTGGACCGATCAGCGGTGGGACCATTTCGCACGCACCAACCAATGGCGGACCGGTAAGCGGCGGGACACTTTCGCACGGATCAACCTCTGTCGGACCAGTCAGTGGCGGAACACTTTCGCACGGACAGCCAACCACTGGCGGGGCCACCAACATGAATAATGGTGGTGGCAGGACCACCACGCACGGACCGACGACCGGCGGTGCGCATGTCGCATCCGATGACTGGACGCAACACACGGGAACGACGACCGGCAGGGCTACCAACATGAATACTGGCGGCGGCGGGACTACCACACGCGGGCCAACGAACGGTGGGGCGCATGTCGCATCCGATGACTGGACGCAACGCACGGGAACCACGACCGGTAGGACGACCACAAGCACTTCGATGTCTACACAGTATAAGGATGGCGAGGATGGAGTAAATCGGACCCGGCCAGGTAACCACAACCTCACAGTAACAAACAATTCCCAACTTCAGGGCACTGCGATGCACGGACCGACGACCGGCGGGACTACCACGCACGGACCGACAACCGGTGGGACCACTAACATGAATACTGGCGGTGGCGGAACTACCACGCATGGACCGACATCCGGCGGGACGACCACGCATGGGCCGACAACCAGCGGGGCTGCGACTGGAGGAGCTCATCCCAACACAGCACCGCCATCGTCGAACTAAGCCAAGATATACGCAGCTTCGGGTGTGCCACATGTGCGGCGCACCCGGAGCTGAAGGTCAGCTGCAAATACAAGAAGGCTGTCTTCCACGAAAAACCCGCCATCCGACAGCGTATTGCTGTTTCATGGCGGGTTTTCCGTTCTAAATTATTTTTGCGTCCGGATTCTACGCGTAGTTGATGGGATGCTTGGTCAGCCACTGCTCATCGCGCACCTTGCCGATGTTCTTCAGCGCGCCGCTGGCGACACTTGCGCCGAGATGGCGGCTTTTCCAGGCCATGCCCGTAGTAAGCCCGATGGCGCAACCCAGCAGGCCATACGCCCATGTGACAGCCGGGGACTTCCGCCGGCAGATGGGATATCCCACCAGCACGCCAACGCATGCGCCTACCACGGCAGGCAACAGCGAGCCTTTGACAGACTCACCGAGAAAAGGGGCAAGAGGTTCTCCGTCAAGAAATTCATCCTGACCCAAACGCGCCCCCTCGATTCCGGAGCCTACCAGCCGCCGGCCATAATCGGCATTGGATTTCACCCACTCGCCCAAGCTCATGGAACCTCCTCACCTTCCTAAAAAATCCGTACACAGTTTATCAGATTACAAACGCAGGATTAAATCCGTATCTCCAATCACACCACAATGTGGACCAGCAAGCTGTACGCCGAGGGCGACGGATGAGCATGAGCAAATTCTCATATGGACGCCGCTGCCGAACCGTGAGCTTTATCATCATCCTACTGGAGTCTGGCATAATCTTGTGCAAGATTTGGTTAATATGCGGATCGCGTATGTGCTCACCTCGCTGGGTGTCGGCGGAGCGGAACGGCAGGTAGTGGCGCTGGCAGAGCGCATGGCGGCGCGGGGCCATGCGGTCACACTGCTCGTCCTCCGTGGCCGCCTGCCCCAGGAGTGGACCACTACTCTCGACCCCGTCCGTCTCGATATGCGCAAGACTCCGGCCAGCATCCTGGCCGGCCTGTGGAAAGCTCGTCACTTTTTGAGCAGCTTCCAGCCCGATCTGATCCACAGTCACACCTACCCGGCTAACATGGCGGCCCGTCTGCTCAGGATTATGCTTCCAAGTGCGGCTGTTCTCTCCACGGTTCACAATGTCTACGAAGGAGGCTGGCCGCGCATGATGGCCTACCGGCTGACAGACCCCCTCAGCCGCCATACCACCGCCGTGAGCCAGGCTGCTGCTGACCGGTATGTTCGCCTCAGGGCTGTGCCGGCACGCAAGTCGTCGGTCCTCGCCAATGGGATCGACATCATGGAGTTCGCGCCAAGCCTGGAGCGTCGCGCCTGCATGAGAGAGGAGATGGGCGCCGGCGACGAGTTTATCTGGCTTACAGCGGGACGCATCGCGCCCGCCAAGGACTATCCAAACCTGCTGCAAGCCTTTGCCCGCGTTCACGCCACTATCCCCTCTGCTTGCCTGTGGGTCGCCGGAGAGTCCAGTCGCGCGGGTTTTGCGGCAGTTCAAGCCCTGGCGGCTGATTTGGGAGCCTCCGTCCGCTGGCTGGGTTTGCGCCGCGATATGCCCGCCCTGATGGACGCCGCCGACGGTTTTATGCTGGCCTCGGCCTGGGAAGGTATGCCGCTGGTTGTAGGCGAAGCCATGGCCATGGAGAAGCCGGTTGTCGCCACCGATGTGGGCGGCGTGCGCGAGCTTGTTGGAGATGCGGGCTTGATCGTCGCCGCCAAGAGTCCGGAGGATTTGGCCGGGGCGATGCTGGAGACGATGCGGAAAACCGACGATGTGCGCCGCAGACAGGGCAGGTCGGCGCGTGAACGCATTGCAGCCCACTTCAGCATGGACGTGAAAGCCGAGGAGTGGGAAGCGCTGTATCGGAAGTTGCTGGCAAAGCAGGGTTGACTTCGCTGTGGTCATTATTTGAGAAGAAATATCAGCTTATCAGGGTCATATATTGATAAATTGCACCTTGGGCTGCACAGCCGGTCCAAATGATACCCTTATCAGCGATCACCAGAATTGCCCTTTCTGGCTGCTTTATCGGTTTGTGGAGGGCGTGGAGGAAGTTGGATGCGAGCAGCAATTGTTTTTCGAGCAGTGTGCGGCGTCCTGTTGGGCGCGCTTATTGGCATGGGAGGAGAGATGGCGCGGGCACAGGCCAAAGTGGTACCGGTTCCGGATACGAGTTTGTTGCGGAATGAGGCTGTGACGCTCGATCACGGCTGGCAGTTCCGGCAGATTACGGCCGGCGCCGAGCAGGGAGAGAACGGCTGGCTTCCCGCCACTGTGCCCGGAGACGTGCATCTGGATTTGCTGGCAAACAAGAAGATTCCAGACCCCTTCTTTCGCGACAATGAATCCAAGCTGCAATGGATTGAGAAGGAGAGCTGGGAGTACCGTCTTAGCTTCGACGTCATCCGCGCCCTGCTGGCCCGCTCCAACGTTGATCTGGTCTTCGAGGGTCTCGACGGAGCCGCCGAGGTTTCATTGAACGGCGCCAAGCTGCTCAGTACCGGCAATAGCTTCCGCATCTGGAGAGTGCCCGTCAAAAGCCACCTGCACGCTGGCAAGAACCTGCTGAGCATCGTTTTCCCATCGCCGATCAAGGCTGCGGCCGATGCCGCGGCCAGCGACCTGTTCCGCCTTAAGTCGAAGACTGAGGACAAGACCTACCTGCGCAAGCCCGCCTATGAGTACGGCTGGGATTGGGGACCGCGCTTCGTCACCAGCGGCATCTGGAAGCCGGTGCGGCTGGAAGCCTGGGATAAGGCGCGCATTGCGGACTTCCACATTCGCCAGCGCGATGTGAGCAGGGAAGTAGCTCATCTGGACGCGGAGGTGGAGATCGAGGCCGCCAGCGCCGGTACGGCCAGCGTGAGCGTGCAGTACTCCGTCGACGGCAAGCCTGTCACCCACGCCAGCAAAGTCAGCTTCCATGCCGGCCGCAACGTCATTGATCTGCCCATCGAGATTCACCAGCCTAAGCTCTGGTACCCGGCCGGATACGGTGAACAGCCGCTCTACGAGTTCACTGCTGCTATGGGCACGACTGAGCGGAAATATGATCAGCGCATAGTGAAGACCGGCCTGCGCTCCATCGTCCTTCATCGGCAACTGGACAAATGGGGCCGCAGCTTTGAATTCCTCGTCAACGGCATTCCCGTCTTTGCCAAGGGCGCGGACGTGATTCCCTTCGACAGCTTTCCCAATCGCGTGACCACGGCCAACTATCGGCGCATTCTCGAATCGGCTCGCGACGCCAACATGAACATGATTCGCCACTGGGGCGGCGGCTACTACGAGAGTGATGAATTCTACGAGATTTGCGACGAACTGGGCATTATGGTCTGGCAGGACTTCCAGTTTGGCAACGACTGGCAGCCGGGAACTTATGCCTTCAAGCTGAATATCGAGGCCGAGGCCGAGGATCAGGTGCGCCGCCTGCGCAACCACCCAAGCATCGTTATCTGGTGTGGCAACAACGAGACCGAAAGCGCATTCAGTTGGGGTGAGCGTCCATCGCTGCCTAACGATGTCCGTTTCTTTATGTGGCAGGATTACCTCACCGAGTTCAGCGGCATTCTACCGAGAGTCGTCGCACGGCTGAATCCGGAGACGCCTTATTGGCCCAGCTCGCCTAGCGCCGATTATGAAGCGCTCAGCGATCACTACCAATCGGGCGACGCACACATATGGGACGTTTGGCATGGAAGGGTGCCATTCTCGACCTATGAAACCCATCATGCGCGCTTCGTCACTGAATACGGCTTTCAGTCTTTTCCGGAGATGAAGACCGTCGAGGCATTCACGCAGCCCGAGGATCGCGCGAACATCTTCACGCCGGTAATGCTTGCCCACCAGAAGAACAACGAAGGCAACGCACTCATTCACGACTATCTGCTCCGGGATTATTCCGAGCCCAAGGACTTTGCCAGTTTTTTGTATGTGAGCCAGGTCTTGCAGGCCGAGGGGATCAAGATCGGCGCGGAGCACTTCCGGCGTTCACGTCCGGAGACCATGGGCTCTATCTTCTGGCAATTGAACGACTGCTGGCCGGTGGCATCGTGGTCGTCGATTGATTATTTTGGCCGCTGGAAGGCGCTGCAATACTATGCGCGGCGCTTCTATGCGCCCATTCTGGTTTCGCCGCATGTAGAGGACGGCGCGCTGAAGGTCTACATAGTCTCTGACAAAGTCAAGGCGGAGCCGGCGACACTGCGCGTGCGGCTGATGGACTTTGACGGCAAAATGTTGCTGGAAGAGTCGAGCGCGGTGAGTATTGCGCCGCTTACCAGCAAGGTCTATCTCGACTGGCCATTGAAAAAGCTAACGGACGCGGGCGCTGCCGACACTTCGCGAGTTTTTGTAGTAGCCGAGCTGAACGCGGGCGGCGCCGAGATTTCGCGCAACATTGCTTATCTGGCGCCGGTCAAGGGAGTGCATCTGAAGCCGGCTAACCTGAAGATCGAAGCTACCGGCGCGAAGGACAGCTATAAGATTCGCATTACATCTCCGGTCTTGGCGCGCAGCGTTTATCTATCCTTTGGCGAGCTCGACGCGCAGGTCTCCGACAACTACTTTGACCTGCTGCCGGGCGAGACGGCGGAGATCAAGGCCAGCAGCGCAGCGTCCCTTGATGCGCTGAAGACGCAGTTGAAGGTCATCTCGCTGACCGATGCTTCCGCTGTCGATGACCAGCCGACTGCGGTGTCAGCCGCAAAACAGTAGATGTATTTCCTGGCAAACACTGAAGGCCGGAGCTTCAAACTCCGGCCTTAATGTTGTTGGTCTGGTTTTTACCGGATCAGAAGTTAAATGCGGCCTGAAAGAAAATGCGCCGCGCTGCCGAACTTGTCGGTGACGAGAAAATGCCGCGCGCAAGGCTCGTGGATTTATCAAACCGGCTCCCCGGACCGTACAACATCGTACTGGCGTTGTAGGTCGGAATCAAGCTCCCTGATGGTTGTCCATAATCAATGTCGTTGAAGAGATTGAGAGCTTGCACACTGAAGGTGAGCGAGTATTTGTGACCGGTGTTGGCGTTGCCGCCCATTCCGCCGGGACCGCCGCGGCCGCCTCCTCCGCCTCCAAATCCACCCGGACCAAAGCCTCCGCCCATTCCGCCTGGACCGCCACGGCCTCCGCCGCCCGGACCGCCGGGAGGTGGTCCACCCGGAGGCGGTCCACCTCCAGCCTGATTGTTCTGGCCGGCTGCTGTTGCCAGCTTTGGCCCGATACCGATGGAGCGGCTGACGCGCAGATTGACGGCCACCGCGGCCGGACCGTTCTCCATGTTAATAGGAATGATGATCTCCCCCGATTGAGGAACAGTGTCAAAGGCGCCGAAGCTGGTCTGGACTACATTGCTGGCGATTGACGACGCGGTTGCGTAGGATGGCCGGTCATTGAAAAATGCGTCTCCGGTCAGGTCGTTGTTGGTAGTGATATTGAACGGCTTGCCGGATTGTGCAATCAGGAAGGGGTTGAATACGATATTCCACGGACCGGTGTAGTTGCCCATCAGGAAGATCATGTTGCGCGAAACAAAGCCAGCACGCCCGTAATCCTGCTTCAGGTTGTAGGAGTTGGAAGCCGTTCCCGTATCCGCGTTGGCGAAGGAGAGATTGTAGAAGCCCATCACGTTGAATTTAGGCGAAAACCGGGCGTTGATGTTCACGATCAGTTGGTTCTGCTTGAAGACCGCCTCGGGATAGTACTCTTTGACGATGCCCAGGCTGGGATTGGGCCGTGTGCCGGTCAGCGTTGCGCTGCCGTACTGGAAGGTGCCCGGCTTAAATGCATTGGAGTCGCGCGTGGCCATCTGATGAACGCCATATGAGTGCAGATAGGTGAGCGTCAAGGAGGTTGTCTTGGTCAACTGGCGCTCCAGGCTGCTTCCAAGCTGCTCTGTGTAGGGCGCGCGGTAGCTGGGATCAATCTGATAGATTTCCGCCGTGGCAGCGGTTCCCGTGCCGCACGAGGCCAGACCTCCGCTGATGCTGCTCAGGCTGACGGCGTCGAAGCATGTGGGGTTGGTGATGCTGATCTGCGTTTGACTATTGCCGCTGGTGTTGAAGCGTTCGAGCGGCATCAGGCTGGAGACTTGGAAGCGGTCGTAAAAAAAGCCAAAACCGCCGCGCAGAACCGTTTTGGCCTGCTTTTTGTCCTTGTGGCCATCGAGGGCGTATGCAAAGGCGGCGCGAGGGGCCCAGTCGCTGTGGTCCGCTGTGTGATTCTGCGTCTCCCAGCGCAGGCCGCCGGAGAGTGTGAAAAATTGGTTCACCTTCCAGTCGTCCTGAAAGTAGAGCGCCCCGTCAAAGACGTTACCAACAAACGCCTGTCTACCGGTGGCATAGGTCAGATTGTTGGGAATGCACCCGCCGGTTTGCGTCGTCGGGCAATTGGCTTGAATGGTCGCAATGGATTGCCCCTGAGCGAGTCCGTTCAGCGTGGCCACATAGGCTTGCAGCGAGGCAAATGTGAAGCTGCCGTTGAAATTGGCGTCGGTTGCATTGGCTTCGCGGTTATCGCGTATCCACGTGCCGAACTTAATAGCATGAGCGCCAGCCGACATGGTGGTCATGTTCTGCAATTCTAGATGATCGGTATGATCGTTATTGAATTGTCCGCTGGAGCCGCCGCCCATAAAGTACCCTGATACGCCAACGCTTGGAGATGAGTTCACAGGTGTTGTGGTCGAGAGCGCGCGCCGGTATTGAAAATGAGTCTCATTGACCATGTGTTCGTTGATGATCTGCGTGTCCGTCAGTTGAATGGAGTGCTCCGAGGAGGAGCCTGAGGTGGCCTGAGTGGGCAGCGCTATATTCGAGCTGCTTAGATTTCCGCTCGAAGTGCCGCGCTCGTACTGGTAGCGAAGCGTCAGAGTGTTCTTTTGTCCCAGTTGCAGATCGATTCGCGGAGAGACTTCAATGCGCGTCTGCGGGTTAAAAACCGAGCCGGTCTGGGGAATGATGTTGCCGCTCGAGTTCGTTGGAATGTAGTAGAGACCGGTGGTTGTGTTCAGAACCGCGGTACTGGCGGTGTAAATGTTATAGTCCTGGATGTTGCGCCCCTCCACCGTAAAGGCAAACGACGCATTCTTGTTGATCGATCCGCCGATGGTGCCGTTGTACTGGATGCTGTGATAATCGGGAATCGAGACGAACGGGTTGCCGGTGTTGAAAACGTCGTCGTTTCCCTGCGCGAAGAAGCGCCCATGCAGCTTATCTGTGCCCGGTTTGGTGAGAATCTCAATGCGCCCGTATCCAATACGGTCGTATTCGGCGGAGAATGGATTGCGGTTGATGCGAATCTCGCGGATCGCCGATTTGGGCGGCAGCGTTCCGCCGGTGAAACCGTCGATGTAGATCTGTCCGCCGTTCGGTCCCGCCGAGGGGCCGGCCAGTGCCGTCAACTCATTCGAAAGCTCATCGGGATCGTCCGAGAGCGCATCCAGATCCTTGTCCTTGAGAGTGATAGAGTTGCTGTTGCCGCCGGCCTCCACGTTGACCGAGGGTGTCTCGTCAGTGACAACCACGCTCTGCTGTTCGATCACCATGGCCATGGAGATGTCCACATGCTTGATCTGCCCCGCCGTAAGCTGAAGGGGTTGCGAAGCAAAGGGAGCAAAGCCTTCAACGTAGCTCTGCACGATGTAGCTGCCGGGAGCAAGGCCGTTCACCACATATTGACCGCTCGCGTCCGCTGTCGTAGTAGTGACTGTCGCCCCAGCCGGCGTGGCGATGGTGATCGATGCGCCGGGAATCAGCGCGCCCGATGGATCAGCGATGTGTCCGCGCACTGTGGCCTTAGCTGCCGGAGTTGCCGGCGTGGCATTAACTGCCGTGGCGGAGGGAGGCGCGGCCGGAGCGGCGGAAACCTGCGCCTGCGCGGCAAAGACTGCGGCCGAGTCCAACGCCATTACTATCAGAAAAAAAGTGCGATATAGCATTTTTGAAGCCACGTATTCCTCGCTTGTCTACGCTAGTTCTGTGTGGGTCTACTGGGCAATGTCGGGTGAGCCGGAGTTCATACTCCAGTTGGAAAGCAGATTCTGTGTGGCCGCGGGAGCTTCAAGCAGCGGCTCAACGCCCGCCAGCAGCGTAATGGCCGATACCTCAATCGTTCCGTCGGTAGCAACCAGCATCACCGCATCGCCCTTTTTCAAATCGCTAAGATGAATCGCTGGTGCGCGGCTCAGAATCATCTGCGGGTCAAAACCGCCACCGCCCATTCCGCCACTCCGTCCGCCACCCATTCCACCGCCGCGTGGCCCGCCGGCAGCGCCATTCCCGCCCGCTCCAGCCGCAGCGCCTACGCCGCCTTTCAGTCGTATCGCCAGCATCTGCGCCATACGATCCTCAAGCCTAAGCATCTGCGTTTCTGCCGCGATTTTAATCGTGACCTGCTTCTTCGTCGCCAGATCCTTCACCAACAGGGTCGCGCTCGCTACGTCCAGCGATACAACAGTTCCTGCGATGTTGCGGAAGCTGCCCGAGACCACATCTTCGGCGGCAATCTCCGTCCCATCGGCATTCTTGGCGCCTCGCGCCCGCAACTGGTCGCCGGTATGGATCGCGTCAATCGGCGCTACTTGAGCCTCGTCAAAGCGCACCGAGGCTGGCGCATAGCGCTTTAGAATGGTCGCCTTGGTGGTATGCACGGTGATCGTCTTGGCCGTGGCTCCCGAGCCGCTGCTCAACACAATCACTCCCGTCGCCGCATCGGCGCTCTTCACCAGCCCGCCCACGCCGCGCAGTTGCCAGTCCTGTCGATCCTTCCGCTGCTTCTCGGCCAGGTCCGCATGCTTGATAGCGATTATCTGCAATGCAACTTCAGTCCCGGCAGGCGCGTCAGGATTGAGCTTCACCAGTGTGCGGTCGCCAATAGCCAGGTCGCTGAACTGGATTGTCTCCGCGGTGCTAAGGTCTTTCTGGCCGGGGGCGATACGCTTGATTGGCGTTTCAGTTGGCACGTTCACTTGATGAATCCCGTCTGCGTCGGTCTTCACCGTGAGCGAATTGTTGTTGATGGCAGTGATGGTGCCCAAAAACCGCACGGGCGTCTGCGCGCCGGCTATAACCGCGCTGATCAGCAGGGCCATGCCCACGGTTGTTCGCGCCATCAGAAAGGTAAACCGTTTCTTCATTTCGCTCTTCATAGTCCAGCACTCCGCCAGCCAACTTGATACATCGTCCGGAATGGCTAACTTTATCCCTATTTTGTAGACGAGCCAGGCCGCCAAAAGGTTGAAAGGGTCGTTCCACAGTGTGCGGCTTGCGGTGAATACTCTGAATTTCGACGCTTTGGAAGTTTTTAACGCCAGCAGGCTGCTACGCATACGTGACCTGTCCCAGTATCGCCGGACGCGAAGCGCCGGTTGCACGGGGCACATTGCCCGGCAAGTGATGCCAGGTCTGCCAGGCCAATAGCGCAAAGGCGGCGGCTTCCTTGGCCTCGGCGGGCAGGCCGAACTCCTCGCTGACGGCCAACTCGCAACCCATCGGCTCCAGCCTCGCTGCCAGCATCGCCATCAGCGTGGCGTTGCGCGCCCCGCCGCCGGAGACAATGTAATCCACTTCGCAACCCCTCATCCCGCGCCGGGCAAACGTCTTGTAGCTCTGCGCAATCGTATCGGCCGTTAACGCGGTCGCCGTGGCCAGCGCGTCCTCGGGCCGTCTGCTCTGCCGCTGGCAATTGGCTAGAAACTTCGCCGCATACTCGCGCCCAAATTGCTCCCTCCCCGCCGTGCGCGGAGGCTTCTGCTTGAAGTAAGGATTGCCCAGAGCCTCAGCCAACACCGGCACGAGCACAGTGCCCCGCGCGGCAAGGCCTCCATTGCGGTCGAATCTTATGTCGTAGAGCTCCTGCGCCAGCGCGTCGATGATCATGTTTCCAGGCCCGGTGTCGAAGGCTATCACCGCATTGGGCTTGGCTCCGGGGGGGATGGCGGTTAAATTCGCGATGCCGCCGATATTCTGCAGCACACGCCCGCGCTTGCTGTCGGCAAATAGCACATAGTCCAGCAGCGGAACCAACGGCGCTCCCTGGCCTCCGGCCATCATATCCGCCGGCCGAAAGTTCGAGACGACGGGAACATGAACAGCCGAGGCAATCACCGCCGCCTCGCCCAACTGCCATGTGCAGCCGAAGCGCCGTCCCGCGTAGCTTTCCGCGCGCGGCTGATGATAGAGCGTCTGTCCGTGGCAGCCAATCAAATCGAGATTGGTCGCGTGCCGCTTCACCGTGGCGCTCACCGCCTCGGCGTAAGCCAGGCCAAGCCTCCAGTGGAGCCGCGCCAACTCAGCCGTAGAGATAGTAGCCGCGTTCATCGCCGCCAGCACCGCGCGCCGCAGCGGGGCAGGGAACGCGAATCCCTCATGCGCCAACAGTTTCAGTCCAGGCCGTTGTTTGCCCGGCGCAATCCGCACAACGGCCACGTCGATTCCATCGGCCGAGGTTCCGCTCATGATGCCGGCCACCGTCATAGGTTTCGCATTCATTCTGGTTGCGCTCCCTATTTCTTCGTTCCTTTCAACTCCTGCTGAAGCTCTTCCAGCAGATTCAACGCCTGCAGCGGTGTCAGCGAGTTCACGTCTGCCACCTCGATCCGGTCCACAATGCGCTGCGAGAGCGGCGTGAAGATCGTCAACTGCACCGGATCAACCTGCGTCTCCACCTGCACGCTCTGCCGCTCCTGCTTCTCATGCTGGCGCAACAAATGTCTGGCGCGCTCGATCACCGCCGCCGGTAACCCCGCCAGCCGCGCCACTTCAATTCCATAACTCTTGCTGGCCGCGCCCGGCTCGATGTTATGCAGAAAGACAATCCCCTCCGCGCCCTCTTTCACCCCCACGCGCAGATTCCGCACGCGCGGCAACTTCTCGGCCAGCATGGTCAGCTCGTGATAGTGCGTGGCAAAGAGCGTCCTCGCACGGGTTTCCGCATGAAGGAACTCCACCGTAGCCCAGGCCAGTGAAAGTCCGTCAAAGGTCGCCGTTCCTCGGCCCATCTCATCCAGCAGGATCATCGATTTGCTGGTCGCTGTATTCAGAATCGTCGCTGTCTCCGTCATCTCCACCATGAACGTCGAGCGGCCTCGCGCCACATTGTCGCTGGCCCCGATGCGCGTGTAGATCCTATCCACCAGCCCAAAGCGCATGCTCTCCGCGGGGACAAAGCTGCCCATCTGCGCAAGTAGAACCAGCATCGCCGCCTGGCGCAGATAGGTGCTCTTGCCGCCCATGTTGGGGCCGGTGATTAACAGCAAGCTCGGTCCATCGCCCGCCGCGTTCAGGTAGATATCGTTGGGAATAAACCTTCCCTCGCGCGTCTCCTCCATCCACTGCTCGATGACCGGATGGCGCGCGGCGACGGACTCAATCACTGGTTCATCTGAAATTGCGGGCCGCACATATTTGCGTCCCGCCGCCAGGTGCGCAAAGCAAGCCAGCAGGTCCGCCTCCGCTACGGCAGCCGACGTTCGCTTGATGCGCCCCGCGGCCTCCAGCACCGTCTTTCGCAACTCGGCAAAGATTCGCTTCTCAATCTCAATGCATCGCTCGTGCGCGGAGAGAATCTTGCGCTCATATTCCTTTAACTCGGGCGTGGTAAACCGCTCTGCATTCACCAGAGTCTGTTTGCGCTCATAATCGGCCGCCGCCATCGATAAGTTAGCTTTGGTAATCTCAATGTAATAACCGAAGACCGAGTTATAGCGCACCTTCAGCGAAGCAATTCCCGTCCGCTGCCGCTCCCGCTCCTCGATGGCCGCAATCTGTTGCTTGCCGGTTTTTGAAATCGTACGCAGTTCATCCAGCTCCGCGTCAACGCCCGCGGCAATCGCCCCGCCATCGACCAGCGTCAGCGGAGGCTCTTCAACCAGCGTAGCCTGAATCAGAGCAGTTACGTCTTCCAGCGTGTCCAGCCGCTCTGCAAGTTCCCGCCAACGCACTGACCGCATCGCGGTTAGCGCTTTTTGAAGCCCCGGCAACCGGCTCGAACTCGCGGCCAGCGCCCGCACGTCGCGCGCTCCAGCCGAATCCAGACTCAACCGCGCCAGCAACCGCTCTAAATCCAAAAGCCCGGCAAAGGCGCGCCGAATCTCCTCGCGCCTCACAAGGTCGCTATGCGCCTCGCCCACCGCCTCATAGCGCGCCTCCAAAACTGCGGCGTCCAACAGCGGCCGCAGAATCGTGGCCCTCAGAAGCCGCTTGCCCATCGGTGTCTGGCACGCATCCAAAGTGTGAAACAGCGTCGCCCGGTCATCCTGTCCGGCAAACAACGGCTCCACCAACTCCAGATTCCGCACCGTCACCGGGTCTAGCTCCAGCGCCGTCGAATGCTCCTCAAACTTCAGGCTGTCAATGTGCAGCGCCTCGTTCTTCTGCGTCGTCCGCACATAATGCAGCACCGCTCCGGCCGCGATCGCCGCCGCCGGATGCCCGGTCAGCCCAAACCCCTCCAGCGTCCGCACATTCAGTTGCCGCTCCACCAGCGGCACCGCAAACTCCCGCGTCCAAACCCAGTCCTCGACTCGCGTCCGCGCCGGAATCTGCTCCAGTTGCGCAGGTAACTCCGTGCTCGCGACCACCAGCACCTCACTCGACCCGGCCTTCACAATCTCGTCCACCGCCTGCTGCCGCGCCGTGGCGCCGTGAAACTCCGCCGTGCGAAACTCGCCGGTGGAAACGTCCAGCAACGCCACCGCGCACACCGTCTCGGCCTGGGCCTTGGCCTTATGCGCGCCTACAATTTCGAAATACGCCGCCAGAAAATTATTCTGTTCCTGCCCCAGACCGGCGTCGAGCGCTGTCCCCGGCGAGAGCACACGGGTTACCTCGCGCCGTACGATTTTTTTCGTTAGCTTGGGATCTTCCATCTGGTCGCAGAGAGCGACGCGATAGCCCTTGCGCAACAGCCGCATCAGGTAGTTCTCTACTGCATGATACGGAACCCCGCACATCGGCTGGTTCCGCTCCCGGTCGCGCGCCGTAAGAGTCAGTTGCAACTCCCGGCTTACCGTCACCGCATCGTCGTAGAACAGCTCGTAGAAATCCCCCATGCGAAAGAAGAGCAGCGCATCCGGATTCTCCCGCTTGGCAGCCGTCCATTGCCGCATGAAGGGCGTTAGGTCCGCGGGAATCTTGTCCAATGGAGTGGGCTGGGGAGCGGCGCCGGGTTGTTGATCGTCTCTAATCACGTTGGATTTAAGAGTATCGCGGCGGGACGACAGTAGGGTAGTTGGTTTAGCACGCTGACAGATTGCACCAGAAAATGTGCAATCTGTCACCTCTGGCCCTGCGCTTGCGAGGACAATTACACTCCAAATTGGCAAATCGAGTGAGTTACTTACCTTGATTGTGTTAGAATGAACTTGTAACACATTGATTCTGCATGAGAAGGAGCCGATGGAAGCGCTTCCGCCTAACTTTCCCAATCCCGATCAGGCTGCCGCGCCTGGGACAGAGTTGAAGCCAGCTCCTACGGCCACATCGCCCTCGCCACCTCGTAGAGCCGGCGGCCTCAAGCTCTGGCTGCGCGATTTGCTGATCTCCGCCGCCACCGCTATCCTCATCATTGTCTTTCTTTACCAGCCGGTGCGCGTGGAAGGAACCAGCATGTTGCCGCGGCTGGATGACCAGGACCGGCTCTTCATCAACAAGTTTGTCTACCGTTTCACGGCCATCGAGCGCGGCGACGTGGTGGTCTTTCACTATCCGCGCGACCCGGAGAAGAGCTACATCAAGCGCGTCATCGCCCTGCCCGGCGACCGGTTGCGCATCGACCGCGGCACAGTCTGGCTCAACGGCCAGCCGCAATCAGAGCCGTATATCCCGGAGGAGTACCGTGACAGCGTCTCCTATCCGGAGATCGTTATCCCCCCGGACAGCTACTTCATGATGGGCGACCATCGCTGCATCTCCTCCGATAGCCGCACATTCGGCCCTGTCGCGCGCTCGTTTATCTACGGGAAGGCAGTTTTCGTGCTGTGGCCGGCAAGCGACGCGGGCACAGTGCGATAGGATGTCCAAAACCATCCTATTTCTGCCACCTAATTCACCGCAAACCCTGATAGAATCAGTTGAATTTAACACCTCGGAGAGGCGATGCAGGCAACTCTGGCGCTCGAAGACGGGCGCATCTTTCGCGGTCACGGCTATGGTCACCCGGGTGAATGCGGGGGCGAAGTTGTTTTCAATACATCGCTTACCGGCTACCAGGAAATCTTTACCGATCCCTCTTATGCCGGCCAGATCGTCGTCCTCACCAACCCGCAGATCGGCAACTACGGCACCAACCAGGCGGATAATGAGTCGGCCCGGCCCTATATCGAGGGCCTGATCGTCCGCGAGTTCTCGCCCATCGGCTCCAACTGGCGCTCCGAGCAGGTGGCAGACGAGTACATGGAGCGCTATTCCGTTCCCGTGCTGGCCGAGATCGACACCCGCGCCCTGGTCCGCCACCTGCGCACCCACGGCGTGATGCGCGGCGTGATTTCGACGGATGACGTTGCTCCCGAAGCCCTCGTTCAGAAAGCCCGCGCCATCCGCAAGATGGACGGCACCGATCTGGCGCGCGTCGTATCGACCAAGTCAATCTTCACCTTCGACTCCGCCGACAGCCGTAACCAGACGGACGAACCTCTTCTGCCCTCAGGTCTCTTCCAGAAGGAGGAAGCTCGGAAGAGCCTTCATGTAGTGGCTTATGATTTCGGCATCAAACTCAACATTCTGCGCATGTTAGTGCGCCATGGCTGCCGTGTGACGGTGGTTCCGGCTGAGACCAGCGCCGAGGATGTTTTCGCTTTGAAGCCCGACGGAGTCTTCCTCTCCAACGGTCCCGGCGACCCCGAGCCGGTCGATTACGCCGTCCGCGCCATTCGCAAGTTCCTGGGCCGAGTGCCGGTCTTTGGAATCTGCCTGGGCCATCAACTCACCGGCCTGGCTCTGGGCGGCAAGACTTACAAGCTCAAATTCGGCCATCACGGCGGCAACCATCCGGTTAAAAACTACGCCACCGGCAAGGTGGAGATCACGGCCCACAACCACAACTTCGCCGTCGATCCTGACTCCATCAATGCCAACGAGGTGGAGCTGACTCACGTTGACCTGAACGACCAGACCCTCGAGGGCCTGCGCCACCGGACGCTGCCTTTGTTCAGCGTGCAGTACCACCCCGAAGCCGCTCCGGGGCCGCACGACTCGAATTACCTCTTCCGCGACTTCCGGCGCATGATGGAGGAGTGGAAATCATGAGCGGACTTGCAGCCAGAAGAGAAGAACCGGAGCCGGGAGCGATCATCATTCCGGAACTGGACCTTTCATCTTTTCTACGAGGACAGCTTCAATTTGATTCACTTGAACAGACTGAGATTCCCCGGTTGGCTCGCAACCCAGCTGCGATGAAACTGTTGGAGCAGGTATTATTGCGCATTCCCACCAGCCACTATCTGGTGCATGGAGATGCGCGCCAAATGCGCTCCATAGCTACGGAAAGCGCTCATCTGGTTTTGACCTCACCCCCATACTGGACGCTGAAAAAGTATGACGAGGCCGATGGGCAGCTTGGCCATGTGAGCGACTATGACGATTTTCTGGCAGAGCTAAGGCTCGTCTGGCAGCACTGCTACGACCTGCTGGTTCCCGGTGGAAGGCTGATCTGCGTCGTGGGCGATGTATGCCTATCCAGGCGGCAGAACGATGGCCGGCATACGGTTGTCCCTTTGCATGCCTCCATTCAAGAGCTATGCCGCAACATTGGCTTCGACAATCTTGCACCGATTATCTGGCATAAGATTGCAAACGCCGCTTATGAGGTTTCCGGAGGAGGAGGCTTCCTCGGCAAACCCTATGAGCCTAACTCCGTCATCAAAAACGATGTTGAGTACATTCTCATGTTCCGTAAACCCGGCGGCTATCGTAAGCCCACCGCTGCCAAACGACTGCTATCGATCATCAGCGCGGAGAATTATCAGAGCTGGTTTCAGCAGATTTGGAACGGTCTCACGGGAGCTTCGACGAAAGATCATCCCGCACCTTATCCAATCGAATTGGCTGAGCGGCTGATCCGAATGTTTAGTTTTGTCGGCGATGTGGTGGTCGATCCATTCTCTGGCTCGGGAACCAACTCAATCGCAGCAGCTCATACCGGACGAAACAGCATCGGCTATGAAATTAGCGTAAGGTATCACAAAATGTCCGTGGCGCGTTTCCACCGGGAAACCGGCGGGCTCTTTTGGCGGCCGAAAGTGACGGAAATGGAGGAGCCATGAGCTTGCAGCCCTATTGGGAGAACCGAATCCGCACAGCCGTGAAGCAATTCTGGTCGACTCGTGGGAACCAAGCCCAGAAACAGGGTGCAAAGACTGGGGCTAGGGACGCTGGGAATCGGACGGCTGTGACCGGCGGCAAACAGTTGGACGGATTTGTCGAGTTGGTTAGGGACTATCTAGTCGAGTGCAAGGTTAGACAGTCTGACATCTACTTTAGCAAGAAGGTAGAACTGCCCGGATGGTTCCGTGCAGAGAAGCAGTGGGATTTGCTCGTCGTGGTAGATGGAAAGCTGATTGTTGCAATGGAATTCAAGTCGCAGGTTGGATCATTTGGCAATAATTTTAATAATCGGACTGAAGAGTCTTTGGGTAGTGCAACCGATATTTGGACGGCATTTCGCGAAGGCGCATTTACTCTTTCCCAACGTCCTTGGCTTGGATATGTGATGTTGCTGGAGGAAGTTGACGAGTCTCTCAGTCCTGTCAGCGTCAAGGAACCGCATTTTCCTGTATTTCCAGAGTTCCGCGATGCTTCCTATGCCAAGCGATACGAGATCTTACTGACTAAACTGGTAAGGGAGAGGCTGTATGACAGTGCGGCTCTACTGCTCTCCAGCCAAGCCTCGGCCAAAAATGGAAACTATCGTCAGCCATTGCCAGATCTTAGCTTTGAAAACCTTCTTACCTCGCTCAAAGCGCGAGCCATGGCAATCTTAGGAGCTTCAAGCTAGACCATGCCACGCAGAGATGACATACAGAAGATTCTGGTGATCGGCTCGGGACCCATCGTGATCGGGCAGTCGGCGGAGTTCGACTATTCCGGCACGCAGGCCTGCAAGGCTCTTAAGCAGGAGGGCTACGAGGTGGTGCTGGTGAACTCCAACCCGGCCACCATCATGACCGATCCCGATCTCGCCGACCGCACTTACATCGAGCCGCTCACCCGCGAGTATGTCGAGGAGATCATCCGTCTTGAGGCCGAGATGCTCGCCGCCAATCCCAGAAGCGGCAAGTTTGTCCTGTTGCCCACCGTGGGCGGGCAGACGGCGCTCAACCTGGCTGTCGATCTGGCCGATGCGGGCATTCTCGACCGCTACAACGTCGAGCTGATCGGCGCAAAACTTGAAGCCATCAAGAAGGCCGAGGACCGTCTGCTCTTCAAGGACGCCATGCTGCGCGCCGGCCTTGAAGTGTTGAAGTCGGCGCTGGTGAACAACCTGCGCGACGGCCTGGAGTTTGCCGGAAAGCTCGGCTTTCCGGTACTCATCCGCCCCAGCTTCACGCTGGGCGGCACCGGCGGCGGCATCGCCTACAACCGCGAAGAGCTGATGGAGATTCTGGCGCGCGGGCTGGATATTTCGCCCGTTCACGAGTGCCTCATCGAAGAGAGCGTGCTTGGCTGGAAGGAGTACGAGCTGGAGGTAATGCGCGACCTCGCCGACAACGTCATCATCATTTGCTCGATTGAAAATTTCGATCCCATGGGCGTGCATACCGGCGACTCCATCACCGTGGCTCCGGCGCAGACGCTCACCGACCGCGAGTACCAAAAAATGCGCGACGCGGCTATCGCTGTGATGCGCGAGATCGGCGTCGAGACCGGCGGCTCTAATGTTCAATTCGCTGTCAATCCACTCAATGGCCGCATGACAGTGATCGAGATGAACCCGCGCGTTTCGCGCTCCTCCGCGCTGGCCTCCAAGGCTACCGGCTTTCCCATCGCCAAAATCGCCGCCAAGCTGGCCGTGGGTTACACGCTCGACGAGATTCCCAACGACATCACGCGCAAGACTCCGGCCTGTTTTGAGCCGACCATTGATTACGTTGTTGTCAAAATTCCCAAGTGGCAGTTTGAAAAGTTTCCCGGCTCCGACGAAACGCTGGGCCCGCAGATGAAGTCGGTAGGCGAGGTGATGTGCATCGGCCGCACCTTCAAGGAAGCGCTGATGAAGGCCTGGCGCGCGCTCGAAACCGGCAAGAAGACCGGCGCTGAGGTTCTGGAGCCGCGGAGGCTGACGCAAATGCTGGTTACTCCGCGTCCGGAGCGGCTAGGCTACATCCGCTTCGCCTTCGAGCGCGGCATGAGCGTGCGCGAGGTGGCGCGGCTCACCTGCATCGATCCCTGGTTCCTGCATCAGATGCGCGAGATCACGCTGGCGCAGAGGTCCATCGCGGAAACCACTCCCAAAGAAATCAGCGCGGAGAACTTGCGCCAGCTCAAGCGCCTTGGCCTGAGCGACGAGCGCATCGCCACGGAGTGGAAGCTGGAAGGCCACGCCGGCACGCAGCAGGTGAGGGAACTGCGTGAGAGCAAGGGCATTAGGCCGGTTTTCAAACTCGTCGACACCTGCGCGGCTGAGTTTGAGTCCATGACGCCCTATCTCTACTCCACCTACGACGAAGAGAACGAGGCGCCACCGACCTCGAAGCCCAAGATCATCATTCTCGGCTCTGGGCCGAATCGCATCGGCCAGGGCATCGAGTTCGATTATTGCTGCTGCCACGCGGCCTTTGCGCTCAGGGAAGATGGCTATGAGACCATCATGGTCAACTGCAATCCGGAGACCGTCTCCACCGATTACGACACCAGCGACCGGCTTTACTTTGAACCGCTGGTGCTGGAAGATGTGTTGGCCATCTACAACCATGAGGCTCAATCCGGCGCCAAGATCGGCATGATCGTCCAATTCGGCGGGCAAACGCCGCTCAACCTGGCGCAGCGGCTGCGCGCGGCCGGTGTGCCCATCATTGGCACCTCGCCGGAGTCGATTGATCTGGCCGAAGACCGCAAGCGTTTCGGCAAGATGCTCGACGAGTTGAAGATTCCGCAGCCTGCCGGCGGCACGGCCACCAGCGTCGAGGAAGCTCTGGCCATCGGCGAGCGCATCGGCTACCCGGTGCTGGTCAGGCCCAGCTACGTGCTTGGCGGCCGCGCCATGGTCATCGCCTATGATGCCGAGGCGGTGACGCGCTACATGCGCGAAGCGGTGGAGTATTCGCAGGAGCGGCCGGTGCTGGTCGATCACTTTCTCGAAAACGCCATCGAGGTCGACGTGGACGCGCTCTGCGACTCGAAAGACGTCATCATCGCCGGCATCATGCAGCACATTGAGGAGGCCGGCATCCACTCCGGCGATTCCTCCTGCGTGTTGCCCGCCGTTGACATTCGCACAGAGACGCTGGAGGTGCTGCGCGCGTATACGCGTACATTGGCGCTGGCGCTCAAAGTCGTTGGCCTGGTCAATCTGCAGTTTGCCATTCAGCGCGACGCCCAGGGACAGGACCACGTCTACGTCATCGAAGTAAACCCACGCGCCTCGCGCACCGTGCCTTATGTCTCCAAGGCTACCGGTATTCCTCTGGCCAAGATCGCCTCGCGGCTGATGACCGGCCGCATGCTGCGCGATCTGCTTCCCTCCCAGCTTGCCTCAGGCAAGGACCTCGAAACCGGGACGCATTTCTACGTGAAATCTCCGGTATTTCCCTGGAGCAAATTCGCCGGAGCGGATATGGTGCTGGGCCCGGAGATGCGCTCTACCGGTGAGGTGATGGGAGTAGCGACGAGCTTTGGCGAGGCCTTTGCCAAGGCGCAGCTCTCGGCCGGCCAGATTCTGCCCACCGGCGGCACGGTCTTCTTTAGCGCCAATGACCCCGACAAGCCGGCAGCCGTCGAACTAGCACGCCGCTACGTTCACCTGGGCTTCAGAATCGTGGCCACCGAGGGCACGGCCAATGTGCTGGAGAAGGCCGGCATCATGGTGGAACGGGTCTTCAAGGTCAAGGAGGGCCGGCCCAACATCGTGGACCTGATCAAGGGCGATCGCATCCAGCTCATCATCAACACCCCGCGCGGCCAGGACACATTCTTTGACGAGAAGGCGATTCGCCGCGCCGCGGTGCTGGCGCGCATTCCCACCATCACCACCCTCGCCGCCGCGCAGGCCGCCGCCGAGGGCATCCATGCCATGCAGCTTCGCCAAACCACGGTCTATGCACTTCAGGAATTGCACGCTGTAACTTGCGGTTGAAGCGTGACTGATTTGCCGGCCACATGAATTTGCAATGGCTGATGTTGCGCAGTTATAGGTCATGTGTCAGCCCCTACAATAAGTTCATGCTGCTTGAAGGCATCTTTGCCGCTGTTCCTACGCCGTTTTACTCCGACGAGCGAGTCTATTGTCGCAAGCTCGAAGCCAACATCGCCCGCTACTCCCGCACGCTTCTCTCCGGGATGCTGCTTTTGGGCTCCATGGGCGAGGCGCCCGAACTCGACGACGCCGAGAGCCGCGAAGTGTTGCGCGTTGCCGCCGAAGCCGCATCACCGGAAAAGGTGCTCATCGCAGGCGTCGGCCGCGAGAGCGTGAAGGCCACGGTCGCGCTGGCCGAGGCAGCGGCTGAATCCCGTTACGACGCCGTTCTGGTCCGCATTCCAACCTACTACGCCAGGCAGATGACCGCCGCGGCCGTGCTCCACTACTTCCGCAGCGTGGCGGATCGCTCGCCCCTGCCAGTAATTATCTACAACATTCCCCAGTGCGTGCCTTACAACATTCCCATTGAGCTGGTGGCAGAGCTTGCGCGGCATCCCAATATCCTCGGCATCAAGGATTCCTCAGGCAGTGTCGAGCGGATTCGCGCCCTGGTCGAGCAAACCAGTGCCGCGCCCCGCCGCACCGTGACAGTGACGCCGGTCTTCGAGGCGGTCACCGGGCGGATGCTCTCGCCCACTGCTGGAACCGCCGATGCGCTGATCTCTGAAAGTGACTTGGCCGGCGGCGCGGCTGTAACAGCGACTCAGCCCATCAAGACTCGAACCAAAGAGGTCGGCTTCCAGGTGCTCACCGGCTCAGCCGGAACGCTGCTGGAGTCGCTCGAGGCCGGTGCATCAGGGGCCATTCTCGGCTTTGCCGCTTGCGCTCCACAAGCCTGCCAGGAGGTCTATCTTGCATGGAAGGACCACGACCTTAAGCTCGCAACAGAGAAGCAGGAGCGCATCGCTGCCGCGAGCCAGCGCGTCGTCGGCCAGTTGGGCATTGCGGGCGTCAAGCACGCCTGCGACTTCAACGGCTACTACGGAGGCCGCGCCCGAGCGCCGCTGTTGCCGCTCACTGCCGCCGAAAAAGCGGAGATTGAGGAGCTTTTGGCCGGGATTCGCAACTAGGGAAGCACCTATAATTTAACCGGCCATTCGAGATTCTGCGGCCCCAGCAGGTTTTTTTCGACAACCGCCCCCAGCACCAGTGACGTAGACGTGGTTCCATAGGGAGTCAGGCGGTCGATCACGTCGTTCAGATGCTCGACCGAGATGACATTCACCTTCATGATGAAAGAATCTACTCCCGTCCCGCGGTAGCACTCGACGATCTCTGTCATGGCACGGAGCTGAGCTGTCAGCCTGGGCAGCACGTCGCCCACGATGCTCATGCGAATGTATGCCGTGATGGGCAAGCCCACATGCGAAGGGCTGATCTCGGCTCGGTAGGCGCGGATGATGCCCTCCTCTTCCATGCGGCGAACACGCAGCGCCACGGCAGGCGTGGAGAGTCCCACCCGGCGGCCCAGCTCGGCAAAAGAGATGCGGGCGTCCTTTTGCAGCTCCATGAGCATCTTCCATGCCAGAGCATCGAGGTGTTTTTCCTTGGCGGAATCGGACATGCCGTACCTCTTTTCGAAGGCTTATGTTCGTAAAGTATATACGCAGGAAAGCTATTGCTCCATCAGCGCATTCAAGAATAAACAGAGAAATAGCCTTCAAGAACCCTCAGCTGCTGCCGTATTCTCTGAGGGTGCGTTGCATCTGCGACAGAGTGGCTTCCATCCCGCTTTGTGATATGCATCACAGTATACTGTCTCTTGCACCAGTAAGGTGAGAATCGAAATGGATCTTCTTTGGCTCCGAGTTGCGGCAATCCTCTATGCGGCTGCGGCCGTAGCTGTTTTTCCGGCCGTGCTCTATGGTATGGAGCGCTGGCGCAAGACCTGCGTCCACTTGGCCGGTTTGGCCTTCTTCTTCCACTTCGTCTCGTGCGTTGAAATGCTTGTCCAGGTCCATCGCGGGATGCCCTTGGGCGTGCGCGAGATTGAGTCGCTGCTGGGTTTTGCCATCGCCGGCCTGTTTCTGCTTGTCTGGGGCCTCTACGATGCTATCTCCCTTGGAATCTTTATCTTACCGATTACATTTTTTACTGTTCTTGTGCCCTCTTTGGGGCCGGATCGCTACACCTTCCCCTCGGAAGGCGTGCGCCACGGTTGGCTGGTGGCCCATATTGCCGCGCTGCTGATGGCCTATGTCGCCCTTTGTTTCAGCCTCCTGGCCTCGGTGCTTTACCTCGTCCAGGAGCGCCGGATCAAGAGCAAACACAAACCCGGCGAGGACTCCTGGTGGCTCCCCTTCGACTGGCTGCCGCCTCTTGACACACTAGAGCGCATCGCCCACGCCACGCTGGAATTCGGTTTTCCCTGTATCACCGTGGGTCTGGTCATCGGCTCGGTGCTGGCGCAGGAGACGCCTCTGGGCGCGGCCTACTTCCTCGACCCCAAGGTTATCGCTTCCTTCGCTATGTGGGTCATTTACGTTGCCTTGCTCTTTGTGCGCCGCAGTGCCGGCCTGCGCGGCCGCCGGGCCGTTTATCTCTCCGGGGTGGTCTTCCTGGTGATGTTGGCCGTTTTTGCCGCCAATGTCATCAGCCGCGTCCACAGGTACGGTCCGTGATGACCCTGACCCTCATCGGCGTCAATCACAAGACCGCGCCCATCGAGGTGCGCGAGCGCATCGCCATCTCCCGCGACGAGATGCCGGAGACCATCCGCGCGCTGGCCGCCGTGCCCGGAGTGTCGGAGTGCATGATCGTCTCCACCTGCAACCGCGTGGAGATTCTGGCCGCCATCGAGTCGCCTGCTGTTGACTTAGCCAGCTTCCTGCACCGGTATTTCAACCTTGATCCCTCGTTGCTGGCCCCGCACCTCTACGAACACCGCGACCAGGAGGCCGTGCGCCATCTCTTTCGCGTGGCTGCCAGCCTGGACTCGATGGTGGTGGGCGAGCCGCAGATTCTCGGCCAGGTCAAAGAGGCCTTTGCCGTGGCGCGCACCGCGGGCGCCGTGGGCGGGCAGCTCGAACATCTCTTGCAAAGCACCTTTGCCGCCGCCAAAAGAGTTCGCACCGAGACAGAGATCGGCTCAAACTCCGTTTCCATCGCCTCGGTGGCCGTTGAGCTGGCCCGCAAAATCTTCGGCTCGCTGCAAGGGCGCACGGTTTTCCTGGTCGGCGCGGGCAAGATGAGCGAGCTGGCCGCCCGTCATCTCGTCCAGCAGGGAGCAGGAGCGATTCTGGTGACCAACCGCACCCTGGAGCGCGCGCGGCTCATGGCGGAATCTTTTGCGGGCCAGGTCATCCCCTTTGAAAAGCTTTACGAGGCCGCCAGCCAGGCCGACATCGTCATCAGCTCCACCGGCGCGCCGCACCCCATCTTCCGCCGCGAGCATGGCCAGGCCTTTCTGCATCGCCGCCGCAACCGGCCCATGTTCTTCATCGACATTGCCGTGCCCCGCGATGTGGACCCCTTGATGGGCAAGCTGGAGGGCATTTTTGTCTACGACATTGACGATCTCCAACAAGTGGCCGCGTCGCATCTCTCCGAGCGCAGCCGCGAAGCTGCGGCAGCAGAGGCGCTGATTGCTTCTGAGGTCGCGCGATTCTACCAGCGGCAGCTTACTGTCAATGTTGCTCCGGCCATCGTCGCCTTGCAGCGCCAGGCCGAGGAAATTCGCCAGGCGGAGTTCAAGCGCGCGCAGGCCCGGCTGGGACCGCTGAGCGCGGAGCAGATTGCGGCCGTCGAGGCGCTGACCCGCGGGCTGGTCAACAAATTTCTCCACCCGCCCATGCAGGCGCTTAAGCAGGCTGCTCGCGAGAATGATGCCGCGCGCCTTGAAGCACTATGCGAGACCTGGTCGCTGCCAGCGGGGGCCGAACAGGAGGCCTCTGCGAATGGAAGTCAAGCGAGAAATGGTAATTCAGAAACAGAAGTGAGCGAGAGCAGCGAGGCAGGCCGCAAATGAACCTGCGCATCGGAAGCCGCGGCTCACAATTGGCCCTCTGGCAGGCCAATTACATTGCCGGCTTGCTGCGCGCCAAGGGCCACACCGTCGAAATTCAGATCATCAAAACCACCGGCGACCGGCTGCAAGAGGTCGCGTTTGCCCAGGTCGGCTCCAAAGGAATGTTTACCAAAGAGATCGAGGCGGCTCTGGCCGCCGGAAGCGTGGACCTGGCCGTGCATTCGCTCAAGGACCTGCCCACCGAGTTGCCGGAGCCGTTCACACTGGCTGCCACGCCCGAGCGCGTCGATCCGCGAGACGTCTTCGTCTCGGTGAATTACGCGAATTTAGCCGCACTGCCCCCGGGCGCGCGTGTGGGCACCAGCAGCCAGCGCCGCCGTGCGCAGTTAAAGTCTCTGCGGCCCGACATCTCGCCGCAAGAATTTCGCGGCAATGTTGAAACTCGCCTGCGCAAGCTGGCCGAAGGCCAGGTGGATGCGATTCTGCTGGCCGCGGCCGGTCTTGACCGCCTGGAAAAAACCGAGTGGATCCGCCAGCGGCTCGAGCCGAAGGAGTTTTGCCCGGCGGCTGGCCAGGGAGCGCTGGGCATCGAAACCCGCAAGGACGACGCGGCGACGATTGCGGCGGTTGCCTTCCTCGACCATGCGGCCACGCGCTTTGCTGTCACCGTCGAACGGGCCGCGCTGGCGGCACTTGGCGGAGGCTGCCAGGTTCCCATCGGCATTCACTGCCGGCCGTGGCTGAATGAGAATTCCAGCGCAGATGAAGCTCTTTGGGACGAATTCTTTGCCGTCGTCGCCGAGCCCGAGACCGGCAAGTCTGTCCGCATCTTTCACATGGCGCTCCATGTTGGCGCGGACCCTGTTCCGCTGGGCCGTCTGGTGGCGCAAAAACTAATCGATGCGGGAGCCGGGCCGCTGCTTGAAGCGGCTGGAGGCTTGCGGTGAGCGCGCTGCCGTTGGCCGGCCGGCGAGTTCTGGTGACCCGCGCCGTGCATCAGGCCGGCAAGCTCAGCGAAGGCTTGCGCGCTCTGGGAGCCGAGCCGGTCGAGGTTCCGGTGTTGGAGATTCGTCCGCCGGCCAGCTTCGATCCGCTGGACGCGGCACTCCGCCAGCTCAACAGCTACAATTGGCTGATTCTGACCAGCGCCAATGCGGTGCGCGCGCTCGCTGAGCGGGCTGGTTTTCTGGGCGTCTCGTTGCAAGGGATGGCTCCGCCGCAGGTGGCGGCAATCGGCGAAGCGACGGTATCAGAAGCGCGCAAGGCTGGCTTGCAGGTCTCATTCGTTCCACAGGCGTATGTAGCCGAAAGCCTTGTCGATGGGCTGTTGCAGTCGCTTCAGGACCAGCCATCCGGGCAGAAAATCCTGCTGGTGCGCGCCGCCGTTGCCCGCGACGTGATTCCCGGCGCATTGCGCGCTGCGGGCGCGGTGGTCGATGTAGTGGACGCCTACCGCAACGTTCTACCCGAAGCCGCGCCGGAGCAACTGCGCCAAGCTCTTCAGAACGGTCTCGACGCAGCCACCTTCACCAGCTCCTCCAGCGCAACGCATCTGGCCGAGGCCGCCCGCGCGGCCGGTATCGAGTGGCCGTTTGCGGCCGTTCCGGCCGTCTCCATCGGCCCCATCACCAGCCAGACGCTTAGCGAACTCGGCTGGCCGCCTGCCATCGAGGCAGTGCCTTCCGATATTCCCGGTCTGATTTCCGCGGTCGAGCGTCTGTTCCGCCGGCTATGAGCCGGGGTATACTGACCATCTGGATTCGAACCTGGGGGTGAAATCGATGTTCCGGCTTGGTATTATTATGCTCTCCCTTAGCGCGGCCCTCTTCCTTGTGGTCGAATGGCTGTATACCCGCCAAATCTATATCTTCGCCGGCGACTGGGGGAAGGGCTTTGGAATCTTTTGTGAATACTTTATCTATGTGCTCTTTGTTGTGGGACTCGCATTTACGCTCCTTGGCAACGTCCTGAGAATCATGCGCAAGGAACGTGACTAGGTGCTTACGACCGCCACGTCTTATCCTTCGCCGTGCAAAGCTGCTCCAGGTTGCAGCGCTCGCACTTGGGTTTGCGCGCTACGCAGACCGCGCGGCCATGCTGGATGATCTGGTGTGAGAAGCTGATCCAGCGGCTTTGTGGCAGAATCCTCATCAACTCCAGCTCCACCTTTTCCGGCGTTTCTCCTTTTGCCAATCCCAGTCTGCGCGCAATGCGAAATACGTGAGTATCCACCACCACGCCTTCAGCCTTGCCATAGGCGACGCCAAGAACCACGTTGGCCGTCTTGCGGGCAACACCGGGAATGGTGATTAACTCTGCCATCGTCTGCGGAACCTTCCCGTCGAAATCCGCGACCACCTTGCGCGCCGCGCCCTGAATCGATTTGGCTTTATTGCGAAAAAATCCTGTCGTCCGGATCAGAGCTTCGAGTTGCGGTAGCGTTGCCTTGGTCATCGCCGCCGGGGTAGGGAAGCGCTTGAACAATTCCGGCGTCACCATGTTCACGCGCACATCGGTGCATTGCGCCGAGAGGATCGTGGCGACCAGCAACTCCCACGGCGAGCGGTGAGTTAGGGCGCATTCGGCGTGGGGATAGGCTTCGTCGAGGGCTTTAAGGATGGCGGCGATGCGGTCAGGCGCTAACGCGCGATGGTGCGTGCGTATTATTATTTTGGGTTTCGTAGCCATCAGCTTTTGCCTGGATTTCCTTCCAACCAGCCGCCGAGCCGTTCCATTGGCAGCCTCACGCCAATAAAAAACTGCCCGAACTTCGCATACACCGCGCTGACCTCGTCGAAGCGCATCTCGTAAATCAGCTTCTTGAAGACCACCGGGTCGTCGGCGAAGAGGTCCACGCCCCACTCCCAGTCGTCCAATCCAATTGACCCGGAGATGATCTGCTTCACAACGTCGCCATACCGCCTTCCGATCAACCCGTGCTCGTGCATCATGCGTTGTCGCTCGGCGAAGGGAAGCCTGTACCAATTGACCGTCGCACCGCGCTTGCGGTCCATGGGATAGAAGCAGAGGTATTTCGCTTCGGGGATGGCGGGGAAGAGGCGCGGAGCCATGGCCGCGGAGGCGCGCTCCAGGCTGGCGGCGACCTCCGCCTGAAATTCGGGAGTGTTCGGCTCGAAGCCTTTGGCGGCGGCTGCCTCCCAGGTTTTGCGGCTCGACTCGTAGAGGCCAAGTTCGACGACCGAGACGTAGGAGTGGCGCAGATCGAGGAAATCGTAGAGCTTCGTCTGCGCCAGATCGAGCTCGACCTGATTGAGGGCTTCCAGCGAGTCACGAAAATGGATGAGAATCAGGTCGCCCTTGTGCCCCAGTTGCGAAAAGAGCGCCGTCCGCACAGGCGCATCAGGCCCAGCGCGTTCCAGACGCTGAAGTGCGGCAACGGCCTCAGCGGCAATTCTTCCACATTCGCCATCCGCGCAGGTCTTGCGTTCGCCGTCCGCGCAGGTCTTACGTTCGCCGTCCGCGCAGGTCTTACGTTCGCCGTCCGCGCAGGACCGCCACGACTTCCAGTCGAAGCGGAAGAACTGGTGGAGCAGGAACGAGCCTTCCAGGGTCAACGGAACAGGTGAAAAATCGGTCAAGTTGTTCTCCTCCAACACAACTCTAACTTGCAGCCATCTCCTCATCCTAGCAAAGTGAAGTTGCAGACGTGTGCAAGGCTGTTTCCAGCCTCTACCGAGCCACGGAAGCACCCATAGCGCTCGATGGCTTATAATCAAAGCGCCCATGAATGAAAGAATTATTACCCTGCTAGTGCAATTTGTAACCCACGTGATCGACATGGGCGGCTACGCCGGGGTTGTTGCGCTGATGGGAATCAATTCGGCCTGCATTCCGCTGCCTTCTGAGACCATCATGCCGTTTTCAGGGTATCTGGTGTATCTGGGGCGCTTCAATCTCTACCTGGTGGTAGCGGCGGGTGTGGTGGGCTGCAATCTTGGCTCGGCGGTGGCATATTGGATCGGCGCCAAAGGCGGGCGTCCGTTGGTGGAGCGCTATGGCAAATGGGTTCTGATGAGCCGCCACGATCTGGACCGCATGACGTGGTTCTTTGAAAAGTACGGATCGATTGCGGTGTTGGTGGCGCGGTGTTTACCTATTGTGCAGACGTTTATTGCCTTCCCGGCGGGAATTGCCAAGATGCCGCGGCTGCGTTTTCACATTTACATCTCCGTGGGTTCCGGGTTGTGGTGCTTTTTCCTGGCATACGTAGGCATGAAGCTGGGCGAAAAATGGCACACGGACCCGCGTTTTTACCAGGCCTTCCACCGTTTTCATCCGGTGATAGAGGTCGCGCTGCTGGCGGGAATCGTATGGTTTGTCTGGTCGCATCTGAAGCGCGCCAGGCGAGCGGAGGCCGCGTAACTCAGCCGATGACAGCAGGCGTGCAGGTCAGTGTTTGTCTGAAAAGATTTGAACGGCTCGGAAAACAGGAGCCAGCAAAACACGATTAGGAGAAGCGATGGGAACTGAAGAGCAAGGCGGCCAGAAAACAGCAAACAAGATTGAGCCCGCATCGGGCAAACTCGGAGTGATGGTGGTCGGTCTGGGCGCCGTCGCCACCACCATGATCGCCGGAGTGGAGGCCGTTCGACGCGGTCTAGCCAAGCCGATTGGCTCGCTGACACAGATGGGCACCATTCGTCTGGGCAAGCGCACCGACAATAAATCGCCGCTGATCAAGGACTTTGTTCCGCTGGCCGATCTGAACGATGTTGTTTTTACCGGTTGGGACATCTTCGCCGACAACGTCTATGAGTCCGCCGCGCACGCCCAAGTTCTGGACGAGAAGACGCTCGAGCAACTGAAGCCCTACCTGGAGAAGATCAAGCCGCTGCCGGCAGTCTTCGATCAGTACTATGTGAAGCGCCTCAACGGCACGCACGTCAAGAAGGGCAAGAATAAGCGCGACCTAGCCAATCAACTGATCGCCGACATCCGCGCTTTCCGCAAAACCGTGGACCGCGTGGTGATGATCTGGTGCGCCTCTACGGAGATTTTTATCGAGCCAACGGCCGTCCACCAGTCGATAGAGGCCTTCGAGAAAGGGCTCGACAACGACGACATCGCCATTGCGCCCTCGCAGATCTATGCCTACGCGGCGCTGAGCGAGGGCGTGCCCTTTGCCAACGGAGCGCCCAACCTCACGGTGGACACGCCGGCCATGATCGAGCTTTCCAAGCGCAACGCCGCGCCTATCTGCGGCAAGGACTTCAAGACCGGTCAGACCCTCATGAAGACCGTGCTGGCGCCGGCCTTCAAGGCGCGCATGCTGGGCGTCAGGGGCTGGTTCTCCACCAACATCCTCGGCAATCGCGACGGCGAGGTGCTGGACGATCCGCAATCCTTCAAAACCAAGGAAGAGTCCAAGCTGGGATCGCTCGATTACATCTTCCAGCCCGAGTTGTATCCCGATCTCTACAAAAACCTCTACCACAAGATTCGCATCAACTACTACCCGCCGCGCGGTGACGATAAGGAGGCCTGGGACAACATCGACATCTTCGGATGGCTGGGCTACCCCATGCAGATCAAGGTGAACTTCCTCTGCCGCGACTCGATTCTGGCCGCGCCCATCGCGCTCGACCTGGTGCTCTTCCTTGACCTGGCCAAGCGCACGCCTTCGCTGCGTTCCATCGGCATTCAGGAGTGGTTGAGCTTCTATCTGAAGTCGCCGCAGACCGCCGCCGGCCTCTATCCCGAGCACGATCTCTTCATTCAATCCATGAAGCTCAAGAACACCCTGCGTCACATCATGGGAGCTGACCTGATCACCCACCTCGGCCTGGAGTATTACGACTAGCATTTGCCATGCAGGCAGACGCTCCCTTTGGTCGCAAAGCAAGAACGCCCCATCCGCAAGGGTGGGGCGCTTTACGAATAGATATACTATTTTCCCAATAGCGATATTCCTTCCCCTTGCGCGGCCCTGCGCAGATCATCGTCGAGCGTGGCCAGCGGCAGTGAAAGCCGCAACGCTAGTTCGAGATAAGTAGCGTCGTAGACGGTCAGCCGGTGAAGATCAGCCAACTCCAGTGTCCGGCTCCAGGTGTACATCCGCGTTTCCGCATCGACGGAGATGGGTAGGCTTTCCAAGTCGGAAAGGATGCCTTGGCGATGTGTTTTGTTAATCCGGCCGCGCCGTATGCCCACGTTCAAGGTGTTGGCGACTTCGATCCGCCACAACTCCGGGACTACGGCTCCAAGATTGGCGATCAACAGAAAAAGATCCAGAATCGCATCCGTTCTCTCTTCTGGAAAGGTCCGCGCTAGCGTTGCGGAGCTGTCTAGGACGAGGCTCATCGCCGGCCCTCATCGCGATACGCCTTCCATTCAGCCCAGTCAAAGGGACCAAGTTTCATCTCCTTTGTTCGCTGGGTCATTCGCTCCAAAGCCGCGTGGGCGCGCGCACGGTCCGCCTCCGATATACTGTGCGCGGGCGCCAGCCGCGCCGCCAGCCTCCCGTGGCGTGTAATGAGAATCTCTTCGCCTGCCTCGACCCGATCCAGCAATGCACCGAAGGTGTTTTTTGCCTCAAAGGCGCCCACTTGCAGCATGAGTTCCTCCCTCCATACCGTCTAGCTTAAGCTAGCTTAACATATTCTCAGTTCATTCGCCTATATTGAAGTCATAACAGCACACGGCCAGCGGAGAATGCTGCGAGAATGGATTTGTGCCGAAGGTGAGGGTATGAAGACTGTCCGGATGGCAATACAAACGGCGCTGCTTTCAGGATTCGTGCTGGTCCTGGCCGTGGCGGCCTGGGCACAATCCTCGCCGGCGAGTTCCTCCCCGTCCGATATGCCGCCAGCAGGCGCAACCACAACCCAGCCTGCTCCCGGAACCACTCCTGTGGGGGGTGATACTCCGGCTAGCACCGTCAATCCGGCCAAAGTGATCGAGCCGGGCAGCCGGATGGTCAACGTGAAGCAGGGCTCTATTGAAGATGTAGACGCCGTGGGCAATCGCCAGATCGGCAAACGCGGATGGCTCAACTTCTACTCGACTGGCTATGAGATCAGGATGGGCAGAACGTACGCCATGCAGATCGAGAAGAGCGCCAGGTTTATCACCGATCCGGTGGTCACCGAATACGTAAACCGCATCGGCCAGAATATCGTCAAGAACTCCGATTGCAAGGTGCCGTTCACCATCAAGGTCATCGATTCGGACGAAATCAACGCCTTTGCGCTGCCCGGCGGATTCTTCTTCGTCAACTCAGGCCTGCTTCTAAACACCGACGAGGAGGCGGAGCTGGCCGGGGTGATGGCCCACGAAACTGCCCACGTTTGCGCCCATCACGCAGTCCGCGAAATGACACGCCAGAACTACGCACAGATTGGCGCCATTCCTCTGATTTTTATCGGCGGCTGGACGGGCCTCGGCGCCTATGAAGCCGCTTCGATCGGCGTGCCCATCACCTTCCTGCAGTTCTCTCGCGACTTCGAGTCCCAGGCCGATTACCTGGGCGTGCAGTACATGTACCGCGCCGGCTATGACCCGCAGGCTTATATAACGTTCTTTGAGAAGATTCAGGCGCTTGAAAAACGCAAGCCCGACGCTGTCGCCAAGATCTTCTCCGACCATCCGCAGACACCCGAACGCATCCTCCACTCCCAGGAGGAGATTGCCCGCATCCTGCCTGCGCGCGACCAGTACATGGTGACCACTTCGGAGTTTGACGACGTGAAGGCGCGGCTGGCGCGCATCGAAAACAAGCGCCGCCTTACAGACTCCAGAAATATTGACAAACCCTCGCTGCGCAAGGCCGACGCCAGCGACTCATCCAGCCCGCCCAGCATCTCCAGCGACGACGACAAACCAACACTGCATCGCCGCAACGACCATAACTAGACCCTGCCGCACCATCCGGCATAACAACGCAACGCATTGGGGCAGGCTGAGTCTGCGCCCCTACCAGATGCGCTTTTGGCCGAAACTCCTCCGTGAAGCTTCCCAATTTGGAATCCACCATGCAGATGAATTTCCTGTAACTGCCTGAAATCCCTTGAAATCTCCCGTGAAACCGCGTTATATACAAAAGTACCGGCACCTTTGCCGGAATCTCGCTATAGGCTAAAGTACTTCTGGAGGCAACCATGCGCAGCGCCGCCGCCCGCTCCAACCTGCTCGTCCCGGAGGTGCGCGAGGTCATGGACATTCGCCAGGCCTCCGACTATCTGGGCATCTCTTCCGACACGCTCTACAAGTACGCATCTGAGGGCTTCGTCCCCGCCTTCAAGCTAGGCAACCGCTGGCGCTTCAAGCGCTCCCGCCTCGACGAGTGGATGGACCGTCAATCCGACCAGCACGCCGCCGACGCCGACCCGGAGCATAAAAAGCCGGTAAAGCCGGCGTTCTGAAGAGTAGCTAGAAGCCTGAAGCTGAACTCTGACCCCTGTTATTCTCAGTACGTGGACCACTTTCGCCGCATCGGCCTCTTGCGCCGCCGTTTGACCAAAGCTGGCCTTCATGGTCTGCTGGTCACCCATCTGCCTGATCTGCGCTATCTCTCTGGATTCACAGGTTCCAGCGCCGCTCTGGCCGTCACGCGCCGCAGTGCGCGCCTCTTTACCGATGGCCGCTACAAAACGCAGGCCGCCGCCGAGGTCTCCGTCGCGCAGGTCGAGATCGTCTCAGGCTCTCAATCCGTTGCCGCCATTCAATGGCTGGCCGCGCAATCCGGCGTCGAGTTCGCCGGCTTCGATCCGGCGCAAACCACGGTAGCCAATCTGGCCCGTTACCGTGCCGCTCTGCCCGCCAGCCTTCGCCGAAGCTTTCTCTCCCCATTGGCCGCGCCCTTGATTATGCCTTTGCGTCAGATTAAGGACGAGGACGAACTGGTCATGATGATTGAAGCCGCGCTCACCGGCTGCAAGCTCTTCGAACACATTCTCGGCTTCATCCGTCCCGGTCTGGCAGAGTTCGAGGTGGCCGCAGAGCTTGAGCATCAGGCTCGCCTGTTGGGCGCGGAGGGAATGTCCTTTGAGACCATCGTCGCCTCCGGCGTTCGCTCGGCACTACCACACGGGCGCGCCACTGCGGCAAAGCTGCCGAGCAGAGGCTTTGTGACCCTCGACTTCGGTATTATTCTCAATGGTTATTGTTCGGATATGACTCGAACCGTGCATCTTGGCAAGCCTATGGCCAGCGAGCGTGCCGCCTATGAAGCGGTGCTGCAGGCGCAGGAAGCTGCGGTAGCCGCAGTGAATTCGGGCATAACCTGCGCGGAGGTTGACGAGGCAGCGCGCGGCGTATTGCGCAAGGCAGGATTGGCGGAGGCTTTTTCCCACTCCACTGGCCATGGTCTCGGCCTTGAGATTCACGAGCCGCCGCGCATCGGCGCCGAGGAGACGGCCAGGCTGCTTCCCGGCATGGTGATCACTATCGAGCCGGGCATTTACATGGCCGGAAGCTTCGGCATTCGCATCGAAGACATGGTGGCTGTAACTCGCAACGGAGGTCAGGTTCTTACCCCGGCGCCCAAGGCCCTGATTGAACTCTGACCGGACTAGAATTGAACTTTGATCACAATTCTCCGCCAGCCGGCTGGAGATCAAGGACCGTATGAAAGCACAAGACATTGCAGATCTAAAACAACTGATTGAATTCCTCAAGGAACATAAGGTTGCCGAATTCGATCTGGATCGCGGCGACCTGAAGATCCGGCTCAAATTCGCCCAGCCGGAGAATTCGCCGGCCGCATTGGCCGACCTTGCGCGCCTGCTCGGCTCGGCTCCGCCGGCGGTGGCGCAGGCCGCGGCAAGCCAGCCGGCGGCGGCTCCAGCACTGGAGGCCACGGACCCGGAGGCCGGACTGCACATCGTCAAGTCGCCTATCGTCGGCACCTTTTACAGTTCGCCTTCGCCCGGCGCTGCGCCGTTCGTTGCTTCCGGCGATCATGTGGCCAAGGGGCAGGTCATCGGCGTAATCGAGGCCATGAAGTTGATGAATGAGATCGAGTCCGATGCGGCAGGTGAAATCGTCAAGTGCCTGGTTTCCAACGGTCAGCCTATCGAGTTCGGGCAGCCCCTCTTTTCCATCCGGCTGGGGTAGTAGAAACGACTCATAAAGGGATTCGATGCTTCGTAAGGTATTGATAGCCAATCGCGGTGAAATCGCGTTGCGCGTCATCAACGCATGCCGGGAACTCGGCATTCGCACGGTCGCTGTCTACAGCGAGGCCGACCGCCACTCGCTGCACGTGCGCTTTGCCGACGAGGCCATCTGCATCGGTCCGCCACGCGCGGCCGACAGCTATCTCAACGTGCCGGCGGTCATCTCCGCCGCCGAGATCGCCGACGTGGACGCGATTCATCCCGGCTACGGCCTGCTCAGCGAGAACGCCAACTTCGCCGAGGTCTGCCGCGCCTCAAATATAAAATTTATTGGTCCGTCGCCCGAGGTCACTCGCCTGATGGGCGAAAAGGATAAAGCACGCCAGGCGATGAAGCGGGCCAGGGTGCCCATTTTGCCCGGCTCTGACGGTGTGGTTGCCACCGCCGAAGAGGCGCAGGGCTGGGCAAAGAAGGTGGGCTATCCGGTCATCCTCAAAGCCAAGGCAGGAGGCGGCGGACGCGGCATGAGAATCGTGCGCGCCCACGAAGAGCTGCCCAATCTCTTTCACGCGGCCTTCACTGAGGCGGAAAATGCCTTTGGCAACGGCGAGCTGTACATGGAAAAGTTTGTCGAGAACCCGCGCCACATCGAGTTCCAGATGCTGGCCGACGAGCACGGCAACGTGGTCTCGCTCTTTGAGCGCGAGTGCTCCATCCAGCGGCGCCATCAAAAACTCATCGAAGAAGCGCCCAGCCTGAAGGTGACGCCAAAGATGCGCGAGGAGATCGGCCGCACTCTCTGCCACTGCCTCAGGGAGATCGGCTACCATAATTGCGGCACGGTCGAATTTTTAATGGACGAGGACGGCCAGCTCCACTTCATCGAGATGAATACTCGCATCCAGGTGGAGCACCCCATCACCGAGGCCATTACCGGTGTGGACATGGTGAAAGCTCAATTGCTCATCGCCGGCGGGGAGCGGCTGGACGCCATTCTGCCCTCAAAGCTGGAGATTCGCGGCCACGCCATCGAGTGCCGCATCAACGCTGAACATCCCGTGAAGTTCACCCCTTCGGCGGGCAAGATCACGGCCTTCAATGTTCCCGGCGGCAACGGAGTGCGCGTGGATACAGCACAATACGCCGAGAGCGTAGTCCCGCCCTACTACGACTCGCTGATTGCCAAGCTCATCGTCCATGGCCGCGACCGGGCAGAGGCGATTGCCAAGATGGAGCGCGCGCTCTCGCAGTTCATTGTGCAGGGCATCGATACCTCAATCCCGCTGCACCAGGCCATCTTTGCCGACCCCGGCTTCCGCGCGGGCGAGTTCGACACCAGCTTCATGGAGAGCTTCCTGACCAACAAAGCTGTATAAAGCATTATTCTGCTTAAACTTACACGGAGTAAGCTGGATTTTCGGCGAGTTTCCGTTACCGGCGACTAAAAGAATTTATCGCTTTTTATTCGCCTTTTATGGTTGTTTATTGTATGCTGTTTTCGCAACTGGGAGGTTGCCAAATGGACTTTCAAAAGGAACTGATTGCCGAATTCGACCGTGAAGCTGCCAGCACCCGCAAGATCCTTGCGGCTATCCCGGCCAATGTTGATTTCAACTTCAAGCCCCACGCCAAATCCATGAGCCTGGGCCGGTTAGCCGGACATACCGCCGAGACGAATGCCGGGGAGTGGGCGATTGATATCCTGACCAAAGACAAGATGGAAATGTCTTCAGAGCGCAAATTCGAGCCTTATGTACCAGCTTCCACGGAGGCGCTCCTGGAACGCTTCGACAAAGAGGTGGCTGAGACGAAGGCAGTGCTGGCCAAATTCACCCCGGAGAAGTGGGAAGAGCACTGGAAGTTTATCTACGATGGCCAGACCTATATCGACGAACCCAAGCGCTGGGCCTTCCGCACCTGGGTGATGAATCACATGATCCACCACCGCGCTCAGTTGGGCGTTTATCTGCGCCTGCTCGACAAGCCGGTCCCCGGAACCTACGGGCCGTCGGCGGACGAGATGTAGGAAAACAGGGAATAGGGATTAGGGAATAGGAAGCTGCATGGGTGATTCATGGTTTTCTGTTCCCGCCTCTCCACAACGGTGCATTCTAGTGCTATGAGTCCGAAGTTCGCAGTAGAACTACTGCTGTCATCCTTCTATGAAAAGCCCGCACCTGTCCAGCGATATTTGCGAATAGTTGCCGACAGACTTCTATTCGTGCTCCTGGCACACAAGGGTGATTCGAATCCCGGCCGCTCCATCTGAGAAGG
>Ga0326727_10004586_pt1 | contig 41188 bp, 25 predicted proteins | sample MB2enrmetagenome_FD_207643 | JGI IMG/M metagenome (GOLD analysis project Ga0326727, IMG submission 207643) | Lab enriched peat soil microbial communities from McLean, Ithaca, NY, United States - MB29MY | ecosystem: Environmental > Terrestrial > Soil > Wetlands > Peat | place: USA: New York...
GCGTCGTCAATAGGCTTCAGGATTTTCAGTTTCCATCCTTCCTGCTATTCAAGCTACGGGGCTCGGACTTTTACCCCGGTGGGACTTGCTCCCACTGATCATGCCAGCCTTCGCTGGACGCACACTTTTCACGACAAATCTTGCAATAAAACCCATATCGTGCGTATAATGTGGATGTTAGGTGACGTCGGAACCCGATGAGAGCTACCAAGCGAATCCGGACGGTGCTGTATGGCGACCAACGATTAACGATCGCTGAGCTAGAGGTTCTGCATACCCCTGCGATGCAGCGTCTCTACGGACTCAGACAACTCGGACTGACCGACCGGATCTTCATTGACGCATCGCACGCAAGGATTCACCATGTAGTCGGCGTACTTCATCAGGTGGACAATCTTGTTTCCGCCATTGTCAGCAATCTTCTGCGTAGCAAGGGAGTACTACAATTCAAGTCTCCAACGGGGGAGACGCGGACCATTTCGGCTAAGAGCCAAGCTCAATATGTTCAACGACGCAAGAGCGTAATCAGGTTCATCGGATTACTCCACGATCTCACGCATGCGCCGTTCGGACACACTATTGAAGATGAAATTAAGCTTGTCGATTCGCAGCATGATCAACCCAAGCGGCAGTCTGATGCTTTTTACAGGCTTCTATGCCAACTTGTCGCATGGCTAGCTTTGGAAGCATACGGCCCTGAATGGACTGGTTTTCCGGACTCGCTTAAGCCGTTCCTGTCTCAAGGTGCAACTGCTCTGCCTCCGCCTGCTTCAACAGTTGGCGGTATCGTGCGAGAGCTTTTAGGCGGCCTTACGGAGCCCAAGGCAGGGCTTTGTTTGAAGTTAAGTCCATGGAATATCGCTGAAATGTTTGTCGAACTTGGATACGCGATGACAGCGCTGCTCCACCTTCAGGTATTGCACGAGAAGGAAATGAGCCAGGAGATTATGCCGGAAGAGGCTCAGTATCCGTTCCAAGAGGTAGTTCGAATAGCACTTGAAAGTACGCAATTCGCTTCCTTCGCTCAGAAATTTAGATTTGAGCCACACCGGGACGCATTCATGCTCGATATTGTGGGGAACACTGTCTGTGCTGATTTACTTGACTACGCCGGGAGGGACAGCCATTACGCTGGTCTCCGATTAGACTATGATCCTAGTAGAATTGCTGAGAACTTTACATTGGTTTCTTTTGAAACGAAATCTAATGATCACACGAATTCGAGTGGACATGGCGCTCCTGGAACCAATGGACGGCCTAGTAAGGAGTTGCGTAATCCTTTTGAGGGTTGGTGCCTAAGAACAGCAATTTCTCTGTTTTCTCACAAATACCGGACCGACGTTCCGAGCGAACTGATGAATCTCTTGAATGTTCGGTTCTATTTATACGAGCGCGTCATCTTTCATTCCACCAAATGTGCCGCAGGTTCAATGCTTGGGACAGCCCTCCAGTTAATGGGGTGGCGTGAATTAAGCATTGGAAATCGGCCAGGATTGCCAAAGCACCTCGAATTCGTTGGAGACGATGTGTTTTTGCACGATATTTGCGCTGCTCTCAGTTTCTTGATCGACACGGTTTCCTGCTTGCCGAAAGAAGATCAGATCGATACACGGCTAATCCAACAAGTCGCGGGGTTGGAGCGCGTTCACAATGGATTAATAAAGGAACTGCTTGAAATTCGAGAGGGCAAATCTGCAGGCGCAGTGTTAGAAGAGCTTCGCGCAGCAAAACTGCTCTTAGACCGTCTGATGTCACGGCGATATTTCCGGCCAGTATTTCGGGCTTCACCGGGCACGAAACAACCTCAACTGCGACTAGATGCAGATGACCTGGCAAAGATATTTACACTTCCGGATATCCGCTATAAAACCGAACGGAATATTGAGGATATAGCTGAACTTCCGAAAGGCACGATTACAATCCATTGCCCGCGGAGGAATACTGCGGAGAAGATTGCGAACGTGCTTCTGACTAAGCCAGCCGAAGATGGTGGGACAGACCCGGTCCACAAACTAAATTGCATATCAGAACTCGATAGTAAGACATTCGGGAAACACGAAGATGCCGTCAAGGCCGTCGAAGCGATGTACAAATCTATGTGGCGTTTGACGGTCTATGCAGCTGCTGAACATATGGATAAATGGACGAAAATCAGCAAGGCGGCTGGTCATGCCATTTTTGCCGCAGCCGACGAAGCTCATGGGAGTCGATGCAAGAGAGACTGGCCCAATGGGTGTTGGGACAATGACTCCAATTTTGAACAGGAACTGGCGGGAAAGACCATTGGCGCATCGGGCAGGTTCGGCGGAGGGACAAGCTTAATTCCGCTTGGCGAAATCCTGGGGCAAGTCGGTGACGGACTTCTGGAATCAGGACGCATCGTCTCAGTCCCGTCCGAGTTTTATGACGCTGAGGAGGGCCTTACTGAGGAGGGCAGGAGACGAATAGAAGAAGCGCTGGTCGTCACATTAAGCATAACCAAAGAAGAAGCCGTTGAAAAAGTGCCGAGAATAAGTGCTGCTCCTCGAATGGTCCAGGTAATGACAACTGTCCAGACCTATATAATGAGTATGAAAGGGAAGGACAAGGATTCATTCCGGCAAAAATATAGTAATCTCATTGATGGGCTTCCCACTGAAGCATTCGAGAAGTTCAAATTCCAACTAGACGCTGCCGTGGCCGAATCCAAAAGGCTGGAAATGAGCGGCGCTGCGAACAAGGGAACTAAGTATAAACAAATTTGTGAATTAATCGACCAATTACTTGAGGGACTTGTCTTAAGAGTCGCTGATTCTAATGGCGGGCTTTTTGGGGATCATGGTGCATGACGCACCACAACATCACGCGCTGCGTGTCTATTCCTCAGCGGATACCTTGTATTCGTCAGTTGGGTGTACCGCACCACCAGTAGACCTCTTCGCTATTGCCCGGCACCGTCGTATACATCGAGCAGGCTTTCGCTTGATGGTTCCTCGTGGCGTCCTTGTCCCTGTTTCGGGAGGCTTTGAGCTCTTCTTGCGAAATCCGGATTCCAGAGACCTAAATCTGGAAACCAAGGAGCCACAGAACCTCCTGTCCCATCGCCAACGATTTAACTTTGCTCACGAGATTGCACACACATTCTTTTTTAGAGATTCGAAGGCGATACCCACTCCGATCACCGTTACGGGAGATCCCCGAAAGTTAGAGGATATCTGTGATGTAGCCGCCGGGCATATCCTAGTCCCATCCGATCTTCTCAGAAGAGAAATCAAGCGAGAGCTTCTAGGAAATTGCGAACGAATCGACTCTCATTTCGTCCGCGCAATGGTGGCTAAATTTCAGGCTTCCCCCGATGTAGTGATCAACCGTCTTCGCATGGTAGAGTCTGGCAATGTGTTCGCCAGATGCATTCTGCTTGTGAGAAAAATCGACGGGGAGTCACAAATACGTGCTTGTTATATGGGTGTGACCCTCCTTTCTAGCCTTCCAGAGCCTAATATCTATGGCCCAGTTGCTAACTGGTTTCAGGAAGTTCCGCGTGCCGTCACAGACAGTGACGGTGGCGGCAAATGGGAGATAACCCGCGGACGGCGTAAGCTCGAGATGGAGAAGATTCCGCTAGGTCGCTCAGGGGACTTTCTGTTACAAATTGACGACCCGGCCCATAGAGCGCCTACTTCCAAATGATCGAAATTCCGGCTCGACAGTCGCTCAGTGAGACCCATCAGTGCCAACAACGTGGATATTTAACTGGGCACCTCACCCTCGTTTGGCCTTCTGCGCGAAGCGCATCCGAGAAGATCAACGAAAGGCCCGTGGCTCAAGCCAATTTGATTGTATGCCTGCTTTCAGGAGCCTGAAGGCTCCTGCTCCCTCCGTCCCTCAGGGGCTGACAGCCCGGCCTGCTGGTGCGTGGCCTTCGCTGATCAAATGCAATAGCAAGAACAAAAGCAGGTCCTTCGACTCCGCTACGCTCCGCTCAGGATGACAAGTATTACGGTTCAGGATGACAAGCATTTAAGCACCCATCAATCTGCTAGGAAGAAACAAACGCGGACCGGGAGGTCCACGTTACTGCCGGCCTGGAGGCCGGCGCTACAGTTTCATGTCCCGTGGGTCGGCGAAGCCGGTGGACGAGTGATACAAAGTGGCGGGTTGGGTTCATTGCTTCCCCGGTCTCAGAATCGAGACCGGGGGCACCCAGCTTTATTGAGCAGATGTGGGCCCGTGCTCAAGCCACTTTGATTGCAGGCCTGCTTTCAGGAGCCTGAAGGCTCCCGCTCCCTCCGTCCCTTGCAGCCCCTGCTCCCTCCGTCCCTCAGGGGCTGAAGCCCGGGCGTTCTTTTGGCTGGTTGGCGGCGTCGGGGTTAAAACCTCGACTTACCAGTCATGCCCTGATACAAAGCGGCGGGTTGAGTTCCTGGTTTCCCAGGTCTCAAAAGCGAGATCTCCACCCCACGGACGAAGACCTATCCGTGGGGACCCCGGACCTAGGCCACCTGCCCGCTCATCGCGATAAGACCGCGATGAACGGGGCACAGCTTTTCAAGGTTCAGGATGATCCTTCGGGGCTGATGAACGGGGCACCCGCCGGTTTCTGACAAAGGCAGCGGGTTAGCGCGCCGCTCACGCGGCGGTAGCGAGTTAGCGAGTTAGCGGGCTTCGCAGGCGCAGTCCTTTTATTTTGTTTATCTTACGGAATGGGACGCGCCAAGGGTTGCCCTGATCGTTTACTCTCAAAAATGTCCCTGCCCCATGACGACAGCCGCCGCCCAAGCCCGCTACCCGCTGACCCAGGGCGTGAACCCGTGGCTGGTGACGCTTTCGGTGATGCTGCCGACGTTCATGGAGGTGCTGGACACCGCGATTGCCTCCGTGGCGCTGCCGTATATTGCCGGCTCGCTGTCGGCGTCGAACTCGGAGGCGACCTGGGTGCTGACCAGCTACCTGGTGGCCAACGCGGTGATTCTGCCGGCGTCGAACTGGTTTGCGCGGCGCTTTGGGCGCAAGCGCTTTCTGCTGATATGCGTGTCGATCTTTACCGTGGCGTCGTTTTTCTGCGGCGCCGCGCCGTCGCTGGGCGTGATTCTGCTGGCGCGGGTGATGCAGGGGGCGGGCGGAGGAGCGCTGCAACCGCTCTCGCAATCGATACTGCTGGAGAGCTTTCCCATCCAGAAGCGCTCGATGTCGATGGCCGCTTATGGTTTGGGGATTGTGATGGCGCCGGTGATTGGGCCGACGCTGGGCGGCTGGCTGACCGATACTTTCAGCTGGCGCTACGCCTTCTACATCAACATTCCCGTGGGGATTCTGGCGGTGATTTTGATCAGCCGGTTTGTGCACGACCCGCCGTACATCAAGAACGCCAAAGTGGGGGCCTTCGACAATATCGGCTTCGGGCTGCTGATGGTGTGGACCGGCAGCCTGCAAATCGTGCTCGACAAGGGGCAGGAGGACGACTGGTTCGGCGCGGCCTGGGTGCGCTGGACGGTGGCCGCGCTGGTCTGCTCGCTGATTCTGTGGATCTGGCACTCGTGGACGCATCCGCGCGGGCTGGTCGATCTGCACGTGCTGAAGGACCGCAACTTCCGCACCGGATGCATCCTCATCACCATGCTGGGGATGTGCATCTATATAACGATAGCCATTCTGCCGCTTTTCTATCAGGAGGTTCTAGGCTACACGGCATTTACCGCCGGGGTGGTGGTCTTCCCACGCGGCGTTGGATCGTTCATCGGCTCGCCGATTATCGGCATTCTCGGCTCGCGTATCGACAACCGCAAGCTGCTCACGGCCGGCTTTCTGGGCTTTGCCGTGTGCTCGCTGATCTTCAGCATGATCAACCTTGACATTGGCCCTTACACGCTGCTGATTCCGATTACGCTGACCGGCTTTGCGCTCAGCTTTGTCTTTGTTCCCATGGCGACGATGATGATGGCCACCATCCCCAACAAGGAGATGGGCAACGCCACCGGCCTGTCGAATATGCTGCGCAATATCGGCGGGTCGATTGGGATTTCGATGGCGACGACGGCGCTGATTCGGCGTGCCGCGATGCATCAGAACGAGCTGGGCGCGCAGCTTGGCTCGTCGAATATGGTCTTGCAGCAGAAGTCGGCGGCGATCGCGGCTTATGTGGGCCACCAGCTAGGACCCGCGCAGGGCCGCCCCGGCTCAATGGGCCTGATCTACGGGCTAATGGAGCAGCAATCGGCGCTGATGGCGTATGTGGATGTCTTTCGCTGGACGGCGCTGCTGGCCTTCTTCTGCGCCGCGGCGGCGTGGCTCTTCAAGAAGCCGGAGAAGCATCCGCCGCTGCCGCCGGATGTGCATTGAGAAAGCAAAGAGTGGCCTTTCTGGCAGACATTTTTTGCGAAAGATGAGGCAATTCGAGACGCGAAAGCTATGTTCTGGGATGAAGCGAATCTTGCATAATTTTGGCCAAGGATTCGGCAAAAAGGGCGCGCGGAAGGTTTTTTGCGGCGGATTGATGGGTATTTATGGGGGTAAATCTGGCTGGCAGGCCGGGCTTTCAGCCACTGAGGGACGGAGGGAGCAGGGGCCTTCAGGCTCCTGAAAGCAGACAGACAATCAAAGAGGCTTTAGCCACGGGCCTTTCGTTGATCTTCTCTGATGCGCTTCGCTCAGAAGGCCAAGCGATGGTGAGGCGCCCAGCAGGTTCCCGGCGATTCGGGGGTGGATTTCTTCCTGGACGGAAGGGCGTTTTCCGTTACTAATCCCGAATGTATTGGTCAGTATAAGCTCCCGAAGAGGTTGAGGCGCTAAGTGCGTCTTAGGATTGCTCAGATCCTCAGACTTTTTGCTTGAAGTTGGTATTGGTTTGGTTGAAGATAATGGGCTTGACTTCTTCTTAGACTTGGGGCACTATCCCTCTAGCCCATTCACAGGGTTATTACTCGGTGTGGCCAACATGGCCTCGTTGCCCCCCACTCCCCATCCGAGGTGATTCCATGAATTCCAGAAATGTTGTAGGGACAATCACCGGGGTTTTCATCCTGGTGGATCTCACGGTTCTTCACGCCGCCAGCAGGCTCCGCCAACTGTCATTTCACAGGCTGGCAGCTCGCCTTCTTATGACTGCTCTCTCCGTTCTGGTGCTGCAGCACACTGGGCTGGCCGAGGACAAAAGCGTATGCCCTATTGCGCCGAACTTAAATCCGGCGAGCCACAGCGATACGCTCGTGGTGCCGGAGTACGCGAGCGGCCGCCCGTTGATTGCCAACGACTATATCGTGATCGAATATAACGCTGGAGCGAACGTAGGCTCCTGGAGCGACTATCGCCACGTCCTGGACAGCCGCGGGCTTGAGGAGCGCACTTACCCGCTTAACGAACTGGACAGCTTCTTGCCTGTACTTTACACCAAGGAGAAGGTCGCCGTACGAATCTGCGGGTTCCATTTCGCCGACGTGGTGAGCGTGACGACAGCGGTGAATGGCTTGCCCGAAAATGTGGCGGATATCCGCGGGGTGGCTCCGGTGACTCCGCCCGCCGCGCTTTCGACCACCTTCGACACGCTGCAGAGCGGCGTACCGACGGGCAGCACGACGACGTTGCCGGGACTGGGCCTGGGCGCACCGGCGGCGCTGCCGTCCCTGTCGATCTCCGGGATCACTCCGGGAGCTATGGGAGGCGAGGATCAGACTCCGGGGAAATATCCGAGCTACACTCCGGTAACAGTCTCCGCATCCGGCAAGCAAGTAGCGTTGCTTCTCTACTCCGTAGCAAGAAACGCAAAGGAGGTGAGCCGGCTGATCGATCGAACTCTGGGAGAGCCTTATCCGACGGGAAATAATATCCCGGACGAAGCGACGAAACAGAAGATTCTGTACGAAGCGATGAAATCTATAAAGATCCCGGACGACAAGACGAAAGCGAAGATCCTGGACGAAGCAATGAGTGCTCCAGGATCGGTGAAAGGAGTGAAGTACAGTCTCGATCTTGCTTTGGGGCAGGTTCGAAAGGAGGACTCGAATCCTGCGAATAACGTAGCGTTCGATAAGGATATGATCCGTATTCAGAACATCAACGCGCAGATCACAACGCTGGCAAGCGCTCTATCCAGCCAGGCATTCGCGTCGAATGCGCTTACGCTGGTGAACAACTACTCGGCCCTGACGGGCATCCTTGACCTAGCAAAGCTGGGAGTGGCCCAGACAAACTGTCAGAAATATATGCCGGCCATTCAGCCAGCGAATCTTAGCACTCTAAGCAATGACGATCTTAACAAACTTAAGCTCAGCGATTTCGCCAGCTGGACCGCATCCCAGTTGGTCCAATTGTCACCGACGCAGATTGGCTGGATTACCGACAGCACCCTTAAGGGGCAGATCAGTTCTATTCAGAAAGCCTTGAGTAATGCAGGAGTAACGGCAACCAACGCAGCGGGCGATCAGCCTTTATGCAGCGTGTTTGAAAAGCAAAAGCTCACCGACTTCTGGAACTCATACACGGGACAAATTGGACTCATAATCGCAACAATGAAGCCTGGCGATCTGGTATGCCAGGCGGTAAACCCCGGAGATCCCGAAGTCGTGGTGACGGGCCCGGACGACTTTGAGGGATTTGCCGGGTGCGAGCTAACGCAATTGAACGACCACATTGATACGCTGCGAGGGGAACTGAGAGCCATTGATCGGAGCACTACCGAACTCTACGACAGGATGAATGACTGGAACCGCATATCGAGCATCGAGCACACCGATGTCTTGCTGCCCCTGCCGCAAAATTCGGACGTGAAGGTCTCCATCGTTGTTCAGCCTGGCTACACGCCGTTTACGCTGGCCAACGCGAACGGAACGATGACCCCCGCGGTGACTGCCAATACGGTGCCGATAGCGCCGGGTACAGCCAGCACGAGCACGCCGGCCCACGCGAGGAGGATCATACATCTCCAGGTGCATCGTCTGGCCAACTTCAATCTGGTGGGCGGCGCGATGCTGATTCACATTCCGACCGCGAGTTTTGGTGTGCAGGCATCTCCTTCGTATGCCGTGGCCAGCACAAGCAGTCCGACCGGCTACACCGGAACCTGTGGAGGGCAGACAGTTAATGTGCCCGTGTCACCCACCCAAAGCGCCACCACTCCCGTGTCGTACTCCTGCATCCTTCAAACGCAGCAGACGCAATGGCAAGTGGCGGGGATGGCGGGTCTGACGTGGTTCCCCTTGGGACATGATTACTATCCGCGCAGACTCGGTTATGTGAACTTCGGGCGCGACCTATTGCCTTCACTGCTGCTTGCCACCTCAGTGACCTCGCTGGGGAATTCGATGGGGGGGATCAATTGGGAGCCGATCGGCGGGCTTGATTTTTATGCGGGAATCGCGAGCGCGCACAAAACGGTTCTTCCCAGCGGGCTGTCGGTCAATGCCGCCGCTGTGCCGGGAACCACGGTCACCCCGGTGACGCAGGAACACGTAGGATTTACGATCGGCGTCGGATTCGATCTAAACTCCATCACCGCGCTGTTCAAGAGCTCCCCGGCCTCACTGCCATAGAGCCTGCTATCTTGGGAGAGCATGTCTGTCTGGATTGGGGCCGGGTTCATCTCTCAGGATGAATTCGCCTTTGATGAGGAACGCGGCGCCAAAGGCGAACAGCGCGAGGGACTCGAACCAGAAGTTCCACTTCCAGCTATCGAGCCAATGGCGGAAGCACACGGCGATTCCGAGAAAATCGAATGTTTTTACCGTGCCGATCACGGCGATGCATCCGAGGATAGCGCCTCCGCAGCTGTAATATACGGCGTTTCTGTTCCTCTTGCGACGCGTTCTTGTTCTTAAGTCGGTCGTCTGCGTGAACTGGAAGATGCAGAAAAATGCGAGCGTGAGAAAGAGCAACGCTGCGAAAGTGTAATGCAGGTTGCCGACGATGCACTGAGCATGCGTGGGAACTGCCGGCCACTTGAGTTCGGGAGTCGTGGGGAACCAGGCAACACCGAGGGCAAAGATGCAGGCGAGGCGACCGGATATCCGGTCCCGGAGATCGTAGCCCTCCGTGGCCAGGTGGAATACGCCGATGGCGCACAGCAGGCCCACGAAGACGTTGCCCATGCCGGTGTAGTAATAGGAGCTGATTGAGGACTCAATCTGCAGATGCGGCGCGCCTGCAAACAACTGGAAGATCCATCCGCCGATCCAAAGAATGAAAGGAAGGGTTAGGCCGATCCAGCCAACGGCCTTGCGTAGCGTAAGGTAGGAGAAAACAATCGGGTTTTCATGTTTGTGTGACACGGCTAACCTCCGAGATCAAACTTCGAATTTGTATACAGCGCATCGAAAGCAAGGAAGATAGCGGAGATAAGCAAAGAATAGCACGGATAGGGAGGATTAATGCCTCATATTGTTTCCTTCCCATGGAGGATTCTGAGAAAGTCCCGAGTTACGCCAGCAAATCCAGAAACCTTACCGAATCTGCCGATTCCGGCAACCAAGCAGGCTCAGTATCGGCAAGTCGGCATGTCGGAAATATTCTTTACAGTTGGCGCGGATCGGGGCGTTGGCAGGAGGGTTGAACAAATAGGTTTCAAGGGTGGTGGTTTGAGCGTGGCTTCGCCGCGTGGATTGATTTCAAATATCTGGTGGATGGAGGATTGCGGGAGTTGAAAGCCCCGCCTCCATCCTTATCGAGCGTCTCGCCTGCGAAACCAGGGAAACGGCCTCACCCCGGCCAGTGTCATCCTGTTCGCCTGTGTGGTGAGTCAGAAGTTTATTGAAGAGCAGCTACAGATCCTTCGACTCACCACCCCCAGACTGAAGAGTACGTCTGGGGCCCCGTTCGCTCAGGATGACAGCAGTTTGTGTACTGCGTATTTCTGACTCAGTACGCTAGGAAGAAACAAGTGTGGACCGGGAGGTCCACGCTACAGCCGGCCGGGAGGCCGGCGCTACTGTTTCATGCACTGCGGGCTGGCAATACCAGTGGACGACTGCCCCCTGCTCCCTGTCTCCTGTAGCATTTATCTATGGTTGCAGGGGTTTCGTGGGTTTGGTGGCTGGGGTTTCACGTGGTGGTAGCGGCGCTGCTGGTGACCGACTCGCTTTTGCCCGGCCATCGGCGAGCGACGCGGCACCCGCAGGCATTTGCGTGGCTCTGGACCGGCGTGCTCGTCCTCGCCGCGAGCGGCTTTGCGGCGTGGATCGCTGTTGCCAAGGGCCATCAGCCGGCGCTGGAATTTGTGGCCGGCTACGCCATTGAAGCTTCGCTCAGCGTGGACAATCTGTTTGTCTTTCTGGTTCTCTTTCAGGGCTTCCGCATCAGTCCGCAGCGCCAGCACACGGCACTTTTGTGGGGCGTGGCCGGGGCGGTGGTGCTGCGGGCGCTGTTTATCGCCGCGGGCATCACGCTGCTACGGCGCTACGACTGGATCACCTGGATTTTCGGCGTAATTCTGCTCTATGCGGCGTGGCGGCTGGTGCGCGGCGGCTCGGCGAAGGCGGCGATTCCCGATTGGATTCGCAAGCTGCAACCGGCCACGGGGTCGCTGTTGCCGGTGATACTGGCCGTCGAGTTCACCGATGTGCTGTTTGCCGTGGATTCGATCCCTGCCGTGCTGGCCGTCAGCCACAATCCCTTCGTGGTCTACACCTCGAATATCGCCGCCATCCTCGGCCTGCGCTCGCTTTACTTTGCGCTGGCCTCGCTGCTGGACCGCTTCCGCTACCTGCACTATGGGCTGGGCGCGCTGCTGGCCTTTGTTGCGCTGAAGATGCTTGGGGCGCGCTGGATCGAGGTGCCGATCACGATCTCACTGGCGGTGATGGGCGCGATTCTGGCGGTCTGCGCGGTGGTGTCGGTAGCGCAGGGACCAGGGACTAGAGGACTAAGGGACTAAGGGACTCGGAGCCTTCCTCAGTGTCCCGGGATTTCCAGCATGAGGTTGGCGGTGGCGCCGGGCGAGAGCGTAACTTGCTGGCCGGGGGTGGGCAGTGCGGCAAGGACTGCCGGGTTGCGGTACTCCAGGCGTACGGGGCGGTCGAAGATGTAGACGTGATAGCTGCCGGGGGTGAGGCCATCGACGGTGAGGGTTGCTCCGGAGGAGGGATGCACGGTCATCGGCGGAATGTCGGCGGTGGTGTCAAAGTCGGGAACGACGTAGACGGTGTAGAAGGGCTCGTCTCCGGGCAGGAAGGCGGCCAGCATGGGCGGCAGCGTCAGGGCCAGCTTGGCGCAATCGTCGCGCAGGGTCAGTTCCATCGGCGGCGGCGAAGCGCCCAGGGGCACATTCAGCGGCTCGCGGGCGAGGTTGAATCCTCCCGCGCTGAATGAATCAACGCACAGGCTGCGGTCGTTGAGCTGCACGCTGATCCAATGCGGGCCGGGACCAACGCCTGACAACTCCAGTTGCTCCGGTCCCGATTCGTCCGCGATTGGGTTTCCGTTGCCGCTGTCCATGGGCGCTTCGCCGGCATTTGTAGCCGTCACCGTGACCAGTTTTTGCAGTTCACGACCGGCGTTTGAATTGGACTGGGCCGGCTCGCCACTGGTTCGCACGACGCGCAGATGAATCGGCCAGCTTGGCATGACCATCAGCGGAATGCGCAGATTGGAAACTGCGTGGCCGTCCACGAAAAGCTCTGTAAAGCCCATGAATGATTCCTGTGCCTGACTTAAGCCTCCCGGGCCGACTGGTGGATCGGGGCCGCTTGATTTTCTGACGATTGCAGTCGCCAGAAGCGTATATGTTCCGTCGGGAAGATTGACCTGGATGCTGTGCGTTGCCGAATTGAATACTGCTTTGTACGCGAGCTCGCGCCCCGCCGCATCCAAAACCGCTTCCAGAAGAACTGGCCCGGACGAGAAAAAGTTCTGCTCTGTCCCTTTTCCCTCGAAGGGCTTGCCGTTGGGCAGGATCGGCGTTGCGGTGACGGTGTAAAAAGGCTCCAGCGGCAGCAGCAGGTTGGCCTCGGCTTGCTGGCCGGCCGCGAGGCGGATGCGCGTGGCTCCGGAGAACTCTCGCGCCTCGGGATAGAAGAGGGTTGGGTAGCCATTGCGGACGACCTTGGCTCCAGCCGCCACCGCGGTTGCCGCCGGTTCACTCTCCAGTGTGGGCTTGGTAAAGAGCGCGTAGACCCCGGCGGGCAGGCCGGCAAAGCGGTAGGCGCCTTCGCCGTTGGTTTTGGTGACGCCGTTTTGCGCCCATACAGCGCGGCCGTTGCTCACCACCTGCTTGAGCAGCGTCAACTCAATGCCCTGCGCGGGGTCGCCGGTGGATAGCTCGATGTGGCCGTGGATCGCCGAGGTGGGCGTCAGCGCGAAGTTGAGATCTGGCATTTCTGCCGCCACCAGCACGCTGTGCGCCGGGCCGTCGCCCTGATAGCCCACGTCCTCAGTGGCGTAAGGGCGGTCGTTGAAGCCGGGCTTGCGCACGCGGATGGTCTGCGGGCCGACGGGAACGCCGGGAAGCTCGAAGCGGCCTTCGCCGTCGGTCAGCGCGCCGATCCCGGAGTCACCCTCGATGCGCACCAGCGCCCTGGGCAGCGGCGCGCCGGTGGCGGCGTTGCGCACGACGCCATATACGGCCGTCCGCGCTGGTGCGGGAGCCTCTGGCTGCGGTTGCTGCGCAGGAGCCAGCGTTGCGGCCAACAGAAACGCGGCGCACAAGGTCCGCGTCGCCAGCCGGCGAGGGTTGGGCCGAGTGGCGAGCAGGCCGCCCGCGCGTTCATGGATTGACCGAGGGTCCACGCATTATTGTGACGGATTTTGGCGGCGAAGGGAATCGGGGATGAGAGAAAACCGGGACGAAGAACAGGTTTGGAGGGATTCTGACTTCCGTTTAGAGGTTCATCGTTTCCCAGGTCTCAAAATCGAGATCTCCACCCCACGGATCTGGGCCAGCCTCCGTTACAGCCGCTTGATGAAGGACTGCGCTTCTTTCAGTTGCGGGAAGAGCTTCTCTTCGGCCTTGAAGGCGCGCGAATGGACGCAGCGACGCAGGCCGCGCCGCGTGACCGGGTGTTTCAGGTGCAGCATCTCGTGGTAGAGCAGGTATTCGATGGCGTAGCGCGGGCTGGACGGGCGGTCGAAGACGCGGCTGACCACGATGGTGTTGTGGGCGGCGTCGTAGTGGCCCAGCGCGCGCTTGGCCACGCTCTCGCTCCAGGTCAGCTCGGGCCGGCCCAGCAGGCCGCCAAAAAAGCGTGCATTCAGCGAGTCGAATATTTCTTCGAGATGGTAATAGCGGCCCTCGGGTCCGAAGAAGCGCTTGCTGCCGCGCGCACCGCGAATCAGCTCGGTCTGGCGGGTGACGGCGGCGCTCATGTAAAACCGCTTGTAACGAAGTTCCTGCGCGGGGTCGAGCTTCTTTTTGTCGTAGAGTTTGGCCAGAAGAATGTGCGCAATGGCGTGAATCACCGGCTCCGGCGCGCCTTCCAGAAGATCGGAAAGGCTGACAAGAATCTGCCCTTCGCGCAGGCGAATCCGGGTATTCAGCGAGGTATAGCGCCGGAAACGGAGGACGATGGGCGGCATCGGCGCCCTGGGGCGCAACGCCCGGTACTCCTCCTGAAAGATGGGAACAAAATCGGCGGCCACTAAGAACAGCTTACAGCTTTCAGCCTTCAGCTTATTGCTGCTACCCTCACGCACACTGATCGCTGAAAGCTAACGGCTGATAGCTGCACCTCTCACGGTTTTCGTTCCAACACGATTAGCCGCTGGCGCGCCTGCCACTCCTGATTGGGAAACTTTCCCGCGGAGGCTTCCAGAAAGTGATGGTAGTAGACAATCGCCTGCGGCTTCTGTTGCAGTTTGTCGTAGGCCGTGGCCCATAAAAAGTAAGTGGAGGGAACCTCGGGAAGATACTTGGCCCGCATGGTCAGGGCGTGGAGCGTGATCTCAGGATGATTGGTACGCGAGGCGGCGAAGGCCAGCCCGCTCCAGCCATCGGCATTGGCCGGGTCGAGCCGCGTGGCCTTGTCGAAGACCGTGAAGGCGGCGGCGTAGTTGAGCTGGCGCGTCAGGTCTTGCCCATGCGCCACCAGCAGATCCGGATCATCGGGGGTGTCCGCAAGCAGCGCGACGTAGAGCTTGTCCGCCTCCGCCGCTTCTCCCGCGTCGTCCAGCACCTCGGCCAGCATATGAGTAATGGCCTTGTCGCCGGGGTGGGCGGCGTGCAGTTTTTGCAGCAGAGGCAGCGCTTCGGCCTTGTTCTCAGAGGCCAGCACCGCGGCGAGTTGCGCGGTCAGCGCCTCGTCGTCGGGCGACTTTTCCAGCGACTTGCGCAGAAGGGCTTCGGCTTCAGGATACTGTTTGCGCGCAATCAACAGGTGGGCCAGTCCTGCGCTGGCCGGGGCGGAACTGGCGTCCGTGGCCAGAATACGGCGGTAGGCTTTCTCGGCGTCATCAAACTGCCCTGCCTGGCCGGCGAGATCCGCGGCCAGCAGCGTGTCGGCGGGCGTCTCCGGCGAGAGCTTCAGCGCCTCCAGTAAATCATTCGATGCCTCCGCCGGATTGCTCGCGCGGTCAATTTGCGCCAGCGCTCGCCACGCCCGCGCCTTGGCGACGGCTCCAGCCTCGCCGGGATCGAGCTGAATGGCCTCGGCCAGCTCCGACCGCGCGGCTGCTAATTGATTGAGGCGCGCCAACAGCAGCCCCAGCTCCACATGCGCCTCAAAGGATTTCGGATTCGCCTCGACAGCCCGCCGGTAGAGCGCGGCCGCATCCTCCTGCCTGTTCTCTGCATCGGCCACGTAGCCCGCGTCAAAGAGCGCCCGCGCATCGCTGGGATTTGCAGCCAGCCAAGGGGTCAGTTTGGCCTCCGCCGCCTTCCAGTCGGACTTGACGATGGCCGCCTCTGCCTCCGCCACCGGCGCGGGGATGGACTGAGGCGCAGTGGCGGTGGGAGTAGTCACTCCGGATTTCTGCGCGGTACTTTGGCCGGATGCGGCAAGCGAGGCGAAGAGCAGAACGATAAAAGAAAAGCGAAGCACGAAGTACCTCTATAAACAGTTTACCGGGGCGGAGCGTTGACCGATGCTTCGACGCACGCCAGCCGCAGAGGGAATCGAGTGCGGAGCGGGTGTGGAGCAGAATAGACCAGTATAGCGTTCATAAGAAAATCGATAATTGGAATAAGGAGATCAACCATGCCCGTACAATTTGAAAATCCACAAGAGGAAATACTGGAAAAAGAGACCGAATCAGGTGCATCAACAGAGAAGAAAATCAACCTGGTGGCCGAAAAGGCCGCTAAGAAATCCACAAAAATCGAGCAGAAGTTCGACAAGGAAAACAGCAGCCTTTTTACAAGGTAATTCGAATTTCTTAACTAAGGGCCCGGGGTGAAGGGCAAGAAAGGAACTATTCCATGCCTGAGATAGAGAGCAAGACTATGAGCTTCGATGCCCGGCATTTCATACCGCTGGCCCGCGCCTACCTGTGCCAGGATTGCGACTCCGTTGGCAGCAATTCGATGCGTTGCCCTTCATGCGCCTCGCGGGCCCTGATGGGACTGGCGGGCGTTTTTGACCGCAAAGAAGAGGCCGCGGCGTTGAATCTCCTCCAATTCCCTTCCCTGGCGGCTTAAACGCGAGGGACTGCATGCATTGAGGAGTGGACCTCAGCCGGCGCGACCTCTCAACCGTTACTTTGGCCGAAGGAATGAAAATTAACACTCTGGCATTGACGGGAAATGGGCCGAACGGAGTATTCTCTCGGCAGAGAGTTGCACTGATCTCCAAAGAAAGGCAGGACAGAAATGCGCAGTTTCAAATCTTTCATGTCGGCAGCCTTCGCGCTGCTGACCTTCCTCGCTCTTGCGCCGGCGACGCTGGCGCACGCCCAGTTCCCCGCTTATCTTCATGCCATCTCCGACCTTCGTTCGGCTCGCGAATACCTGAGAATGGACACCCGCCCAAGGGGCGAGATGGCGCGCCAGCGGGCCATCGAACAGATCACCAAGGCCATCGACGACATGAAGGTCGCCGCGCGCGACGATGGAAAAAATCCCTGGCATACGCCCCCGCCGCAGAGCGGTGGAAATGAAGCATGGCCGCTTCACTCCGCCGTCAAGCTGCTCAGAGAGGCTCGCGGCGATGTCGATCATGGCCGGGATATGCCCGAGAATCGTGGCCTGCGGGAGCGCTCCGTCGAGCATATCGACAGAGCCCTGCAGGAACTGGAGCCTTTCATGTAAGCGGACGCGGCTTACAGGTTGAGGTACGCGGTACCCCACCCATTCCGCAAAACGCGGAATGGTTGGGGCACCCGGCATTTTCCTATTGGTGTAGAGTACAGCTACAGCGAGGACCTAGAGGTCCACGCGACAGCCGGCCGGGAGGCCGGCGCTACCAATTCTCTCAGCAACCTTCAACGTTAAGCCAAGCAGGAGATCCACTCTATACCAACATGCGAAATACTCTGAAGGGTGAGCCTCATCCGGTTCGAGGAATTTCCCCCCGCGCCCTATAATAGAGAATGGCTGTCTGTACTCTGAGCCTCGCTGTGGGGCCAGCAATGCAGCCGTCGCGAGTTCTGGCCCGGTGCTTCCCATTGAATGACGCCATCATCATCCGCGGCGCGCGGACACACAACCTGAAGAACATCTCTTGCGAGATTCCCCACGGAATGCTGACAGTGATCAGCGGCGTGTCGGGTTCAGGGAAGAGTTCGCTGGCCTTCGACACCATCTACGCCGAGGGGCAGAGGCGGTACGTCGAGTCGCTCTCCGCCTATGCACGCCAGTTTCTGGAGCGCATTGAGAAGCCGGACGTGGATCTGATCGACGGTCTGGCTCCGGCCATCGCCATCAAGCAGAAGAACTCAACGCGCAACCCGCGCTCCACCGTCGCCACGGCTACCGAGGTTTACGACTATCTGCGCCTGCTCTATGCCCGCTGCGGCACGGTTCACTGCGTCCACTGCGACGGCCTGGTCAAGCGCGACTCGATGGACGAGATCGCCGAAGCGACCCTGGGACTTGGCGAGGGTACCCGCCTCAATGTGCTCTTCCCGGTGCGTCACGCCGAGCAGACGCCGGAGGCCGAAGCCAAGCCCGCCAAGAGAGCGGCCAAATCCGCTGCCAAGCAGGCTCCCGAATCCCCGCTGACCGAAGCCCTCAAAGCCCGCCTCGTCGAACTGCGCGCCTCCGGCTTCAACCGCCTCTATCAGCAGGGCCGCATCTTCGAATTCTCCACACCCGAATCGCTTCTCGACCTCGACTTCACACTGCCCGTGTTCGTTCTTCTGGACCGTATTGTCGTCAGCGCGGACAACCGCGCCCGTATCGTGGATGCCGCCGAGATTGCCTATCGCGAGGCCGGCGAGGTCATCTTCGAGGAACTCCCGCGCGACGAGGCAGCCCCGCGTCCGCGCCATCGCTTCAGTGCGAACTACGAGTGCAAGAGTTGCCATCGACCGGGGCGCGAGCCGGAGCCGAGACTATTCAGTTTCAACAATCCCTACGGCGCCTGTTCCCGCTGCCAGGGTTTCGGCAACACCATGGACTTCGACCTGAACCTGGTGATTCCAGACAAAGGCCTCAGCCTTGCCGATGGCGCCATCGACCCCTGGAACCGCCCCAAGTACCGCCCATGGTTCACGGAGTTTCGCAAGCACGCGGCGGAGCTGGGCGTGCCTCTCGATGTGCCCTGGCGCGAGCTGCCGGAGGCCGCGCGTGAGATTGTGCTGCGCGGCAAAGGAACCTTTGCCGGGGTCTACGGATTCTTCACGCAGATGGAGCGCAAGAAGTACAAGCTGCATGTGCGCGTGATGCTGAGCAAGTATCGCGGCTACGCCGAGTGCCCCGACTGCCGCGGCCAGCGGTTGAGGGCCGAAGCCCGCAGCGTCCGCATCAACGGATTAAGTATTTGCCAGTCCACCGCGCTGACCATCGCACAGGCCAAGGAGTTCTTCTCGTCGCTGCGCCTCTCGCCGATGCACGAGGAGATCGCCGGATCCATCCTCCACGAGGTCCGCCAGCGGCTCATTTTTCTCGACGCGGTCGGCCTGGAGTACCTGACCCTCGACCGCCTTGCGTCCTCGCTCTCCGGCGGCGAGGCGCAACGCATTCAACTGGCCACCTCGCTTGGTTCACAGCTGGTCGGCGCGCTGTATGTGCTCGACGAGCCTTCTATCGGATTGCACACTCGCGACACTGCCCGCCTGATTCGCATTTTGAAAGAGCTGCGCGACCTGGGCAACACCATCATCGTCGTCGAGCATGACGCCGACATTCTCCGCGCCGCCGACCATCTGCTCGACCTGGGCCCCGGCGCAGGCGAACAGGGTGGCAAGCTGCTCGCCGAGGGCGTTCTGGCCGAGATTGAGGCCAACCCCAACTCCCTCACCGGCCGCTATCTCTCCGGCCAGCTCTCCATCCCCGTGCCCACGCGCCGCCGTCCGCCGGGCAGGGAGCGCCTCATCCTACGCGGCGCTACGGCGAACAACCTTCACGGTCTCGATGTCGAAATTCCACTGGGAATGCTGGTCGCCATCACCGGAGTCTCCGGATCGGGAAAGTCCTCGCTGGTTCACCAGGTGCTCTACCGCGCCGTGGCGCGCGCGCTGGGCCAGGGCGACGGCGCGGACCCCTCCAGCGTTTACAAATCCCTCACCGGCGTCGAGCGCATCAACGACGTGGTGCTGGTGGATCAGACTCCCATCGGCCGCACTCCGCGCTCCAACCCGATCACCTACATCAAGGGCTTCGACCTGGTCCGCGAACTGTTTGCCGCACAGCCTGAGGCCAAGCGACTTTCGCTCACTCCCGGCCATTTCTCTTTTAACGTCCCCGGCGGCCGCTGCAACACCTGCGAAGGCGATGGCACGGTCACCGTCGAAATGCAATTTTTAGCCGACGTCGAGCTGCCCTGCGAGGATTGCAACGGGACCCGCTACCAAGCCAAAATCCTCAACGTCGAGTACAAGGGCAAGAACATCCACGATGTACTGCAAATGACGGTGAAGGAGGCGCTGCGCTTCTTTGCCGGCCAATCGCGATTGCTGGAAAAGCTCGCCGTCCTCGACGAGATCGGCCTCGGCTACCTCAGGCTCGGCCAATCGGCGACGACACTTTCCGGCGGCGAGGCGCAGCGCGTCAAGCTGGCCGCCCACCTCTCCCAAGTGCGGGCCGCCAACGCCGTCGCCAAACCCTCTCAGGCCAGCCGCGTCCTCTACATCCTCGACGAGCCCACCACCGGCCTGCACTTCGACGATGTCTCGAAGCTGCTGACGGCCTTCCGCAAGCTGATCGACGGCGGCGGCTCGCTGATCGTGATCGAGCATAATCTGGATGTGATCAAGTGCGCCGATTGGGTGATCGACTTAGGCCCCGAAGGCGGCGAAGCCGGCGGCAGAATCGTAGCCGAAGGAACGCCGGAGGATATCGCGGCGAATCTGCTCTCGCACACCGGAAAGTGGCTGGCGCGGGTGCTGTGAAACCTGCTCTATGGAGCCGGAAATCAGGGAGTTGAATGCAGGACCTTCCCGTTGGCTCCCTTGATGACCAGCCACAGCGCCGTACCCACCTCCGCTACGAACATGATGGGAAAGAGCGGGTAGGTCCACTTTTCGTAGGCTGGGAAGAGGCACATCTGCACAAAGCAGATCCATAGGCAGAAGCAGTCCGCGATCAGCAGTACACCCCAGAAGCGCGGAATAAATCCCGACTTATAGACTAGCCAGCCGAAGGGAAAGAGCCATGCGCCATAGAAGAGATTGGCTACGATCATGCCCATGCCGCCGACGCGCAGCAACAGCATGGCCAGGATCTGCATTTGATCCGCGGTGAAGCCATGCATCAGATCGGCGTCGGTCAGGCATTTAAGAGCGCCGAAACGAGTGATCGCGGAGGCGCACTCCACTGCGACGCCTGCAAGGTTGAGCAGCACCAGCAGTAGCGCCAGATTCTTGCCCACCGGTTTCAATAGCACGTAATAAGACCAGGTGGCGCAGAGGAAGAGCATCGTGGCGACGATTTCGGTCACAAAGGCGACGCGGAAGAGCATGACGGATTGCTGAATATTGTGCGCCGTGGCGGCCAGATCGCTCCAAACCACCTGATGGCTCTGCATGATCCCGGTGGAAGCGATGAACACGATATACGCCAGATAGACCGCACCCGCCCGCCGGGCGAGCTTGTCGAGCGATGCATCCTGTTGGTTGACTGCGCTTTCAATCGTCATACGCGTATTCATTCCTTTCTTGCCAGTAAATCACTGAATAAGCTTGTTCCTTGTAGAAAACCATCCCTCAGGGGCTAAAGCCCAAAATCATTATTGTTACGTTTGCGGCACGGCTAAAGCCGTGCCCTGACGCTTCTGGACTCTTTATCGAGTTGTTCCGTAACCTCTGAAGTCGTGCCCTTTCAATACACGCCTGCTATCAAGTTTTTCCGCAGCCTGTGAAGTCGTGCCCTTTCAAAACTTCGACAAATCAGAGGTTCGTTAACTGACCACTGACTACTTTCACTCGTAGCGCAGCGCCTCGATGGGATCTAGGTTAGCGGCGCGGATGGCGGGGATCATGCCGCTGATCAGCCCGGTCAAGACCAGGATGACCGTGGCGATGATCACCGAGGAGGGCGAGATCAGCAGGCGGATATCGGCAGCCTCGGCGTTCTTGGCCAGGGCGCTGTAGAACGTGATGCGGCCTACTGCCAGAGAGACCGCGTAGGCCAGCATGATGCCCGATACGCCGCCGACGGTGGTGATGGCCAGCGCCTCGGCGAGGAACTGGATAAGGATGTGATGCCGCTGCGCGCCCAGGGCCTTCTCGATGCCGATTTCGCGGGTGCGCTGCTGCACGGCCACCAGCATGATGTTCATCAGGCCGATGCCGGCGATGCCCAGAGTGAGCGCGCCCACCAGTGAAAGAAGTACCTGCAAGGCGATAGAGAGAATCTTGAACTGGTGCAGTTGGGTCATCAGGTTGGCCACATAGATCGCCCGCTTGTCGCTGGGACGGAAGTGGTGCGCCGCGCCCATGGTCTCGCGCAGGTTCTTTTCCGCCTGTTCGTTGTCGCCTTGATAGGCGAACCAAATGCCTCCCAGGTATTTGGTGTCCATGAGATCGCCCATGGTGTTGAAGGGAATGTAAATCTGCCGGTTGATGTCGTTGTCGTCGCCCTCCTGCATCTTGGGGGTGAGTACGCCGACGATGGTAAACATCTCGCCATTCAGGCGAATGGTCTCGCCCAGCGCCCAGCCGCCGCTGAAGAGCTTGGTCTTGGCCTCGGAGGCGATCACACACACGTGCGCGCGTTGCTGGTCCTCGGCTTCATTGAAGAAACGGCCCTGCGCCGTATCGAGCTTGAGGATATTCTGGTAGGAGGTGCGAACGCCATTCACTGTCCAGGTGTAAGCGTGCAGATCGTTCTGCACCGTCACGTCCTTGTAATTGGCCGGCGAGATATAGGTAATACCGGGAACGGTATTGGCAATGCGGTCCACATCGTCGAGGGTGAAGCGTATCCAGGCACCGGCCTTGTCGCCGCCGGCCTGCTCGCTGGTGCGGCCGGGCCAGAGGCCGATGGTGCTGGTGCCCCACTGGGCGAAGATATTCTCGATGGCGCGGCTGAAACCTGCGCCGTAGGCCAGCAGCAGCACCACCGTGGCGATGCCCCAGGCCATGCCGATCATGGTGATGGCCGTGCGGCGGCGGTTGTAGAGCATTGCCTCCCAGGCCTGGCCGAGAATGTCTTTGAGCATGGTCGCTTCGCTCCGGTTCTCAGTTCACAGTTCACAGTTCTCAGTTCATAGTTCTCAGTTGCCAGTTTTCAGTGAAGTTGACTCATGGAGAGATTCCAGTAACGCGTAGATCATTTTTCCAACCTCTTGCGACAAACTCTCTGCTTCATCGATCAATGCGGGATCGCCGAATCCGAGCGACCGAGCAATTACCAGTTGGGTTTGCAATTCATGATTTGAACCGCGAGCAATACCCAAAAACTGTCTAAAATCACCCACAGACAGTCTTCCCTGTCCTTCGGCGATATTACTTGGAATCGAAACTGCCGCACGTCTGATCTGACTGGATAAACCGTAGATTTCCTCACGCGGAAAACCCGGCGTCAGGCGGTAGATTACCACCGTCAATTGGATTGCTCTTTGCCAAACCTGCAAATCACGAAATGATTGTCCCATCCAATAACCTCGCTTAACCTCGCTGCATTCAAAACTGCGAACTGTAAACTGAGAACTGAGTACTGTGAACTGAGAACTGTCTTTCTCACTCTCTGCGCAGCGCCTCGATGGGGTCCAGTGCAGCGGCTTTGCTGGCAGGATAAAGACCGGCAACGACGCCGCTGAGCGTCAGCGATCCCAGCGCCAGTGCGGCCGACCAGGGGACGAGCCGGGGCGGATCCCAGCCGGGCATCTTGCCGGTAAGCACCTGTTGCAGCAGCCACATGAATCCCGCCGAGGCTATAATGCCGATCACTCCGCTGATGCCTGTCAGCAGCAAGCCCTCCCAGAAGAACTGCGCCAGGATGCTGCGTTTGGTGGCTCCGATGGCCTTCAGCAGGCCTATTTCACGGGTTCGCTCGGTCACCGAGACCAGCATGATGTTGATGATTCCCACAGCGCCAAGCCCCAGGGTCACAATGCCCACCCCGCCCAGAAAAACATCCATGGCATTGAAGATGGCCGAGATCATCTGCTCTTCCTTGATGGTGTCCCACTCATTGAAGGCGTCCTGGAGCGCGGGGTCGAAGCCGTGATCCTGGGCGACGACCCGGTGGACCGCGGCCTTGGCTGCCGCCGCCTCACCCTTGACCGCCGGCTGATACTGGATGGAGCCGACCGCATCGCGTGGCACATTGTCGCCTTTCCAGGCGAAGAGTTCCTGCATGATGCTGAGCGGAATGTAGAGCCTCTGGTTTTCGCTGTCGTTATTGCCGTGTTTGATGGATTCGGCGCGACCGACGACGGTGAAGTTGACGTCGTTGATGGTGATGGTCTCGCCCAGCATGGGGTGACCGAGAAAGAGCAACTGCGCGGACTTGGAGCCCAGGACGACGACGCGGCGGCGCTCCACCATATCCAGGTTGTTGATGAAGCGCCCTTCGGCGATGGGTAGAAAGCGGATCTCCGCATAGTTCGACTCGACGCCCGTCACCTGGCCGGAGGTGTTGGACCAGGCGCTGACTTCGTAGAGATCGCCGCGGCCCAGCACAGCTGTAACCGCGCGCAACTGGGGCAGGGCACGCATGGCGGCCTCGTCGCGCAGGGTCATCTGATAAGGGCGCATTCCGGTGTGCTGGTTGGGCAGCGCGGGGATGGTGCCATTCCACATCATGATGACATCGTTGCCAAAGGTGGAGAGCTGCTTGTGCTGTCCGCTGCGGAAGCCCTCGCCGAGGCCGACCAGCACCAGCAGCGAGCCCACGCCCCAGGCGATCCCGAACATGGTCAGGAAGGTGCGCAGCTTGTTGGCTACCATGGCGCGGTAGACCTGGCCGAGAGTGTCGGAGAATGACTGCATAGCGGTTAGACGCAGAGGGAGGGCGCTCGGAGTAGGATACGCAACGGCGGGCCCGCCGGTTCCAGCGACTCGCCATATTCCCGCCCTGGACGCAAATATAAGCGATGAGGCTTGGGTCCATTTTTTTTGTTTCAAGCAAGGGATGCTGAATGGTTATCCGCCGGGAATGCGATTCGGGACATGGTTCTGAGTGGATCAAACCGGCAAGGAAGCCGAACGTCGTTGCGCTACGACGTATAATTTTATATATTCAGCCCGGATACACGATGCGCGATGCACCACTACTCGATCCAATGCTGCGCCGGCGAATTCGCCACGCCGAAGGCAAACTCCGTGCGGCGCAACTTCGACAGTCGCGGACAGAGCGAAGCATTCTTTACTGGACTCGTATCCTGGCCGACCTGAGGCACGAAAGAACGCGCGCCATTCAGCCGCCGCTTTGGCCGGAAGAAACAATTGAAAAGAACCGAGCTGACGCGGGTTAGGGCCTGCGCCAGCTCAATTCCATTGTGCAGGCTGCCAGTTACTTGGCTGCGGCAGCTTTCTGCGCCGCCCAGCGCTTTTTGACTGCCTCGGCGATACGTTTCCGCCCCTCGGGCGAGAGGTTCCTCTTCTTCTTCTTCTTCTTCTTTGCGAGTTTTGCGGGTTTCGCGGGTTTCGCGGCGACGGGCGCAGCTACGACCACGGCCTTCTTCGGTGCAGCCACAATCTTCCTGGGACGCCCGACTTTCTTCTTGGGCGCCGCTACCGCGCCGCCGCCCAGCAGTGCGCGTGCCTGCTGCAATTGAGCGATTTCCTGATCGATGGTTGCCAGAATCTCTGAAATTGACATGCTTCCTCCCTGATTGTTATAGGCAACTGGTTCAAATTCCGCGAGGTTAAGTCTGAACGCCCCAATGTGAGCCACTTGCACATAACTACAATACTCAAAGAATGGCACTTTGACAAATGACAGGGTGCAACCGCCGGTCCGGCGCATCTAATTCAGCAACAGAGTAATGACCAGCACGGGCTTTCAGGTTGCGGGAAAACTCCTTGTTTCCAGCCCAGCGGCAAACTCCCATCGCTGCTAAACTGAAAATAATGATTCTCCCGTTTGTCCGCGAGGTCTTTGCGGAGCTGGAGCACTCTTCGGGATTTGAGCGCGTACGAAGGCATTTGAGCCTGGGTGCGGGGCGGAGACGTGTCTCCGGGCTGACGGCGACGGCGCGGGCGGTATATCTGCCGCTGATGGCGCGGGCCGCAAGACAGCCGGTAATTGTGCTGGTGGCCGATAACAAGGCCGCCGAGGCGCTGGAGCCGATGTTGCGCGCCGGTTGCGAGCTGACCGGGGCAGTGGACCCGGCGTTGGTGGTGCGGCTGCCGGCCCACGATGTGCTTCCCTTTGAAAATCTATCTCCACATCCGGATGTGCAGGAGCAGCGTGCGGCGGCGTTGTGGAAGCTGGCCACCGGGGCAGTGTCGATCCTGATTGCTCCGGTGGAGGCGGCGGCGCTCCGGCTTTTTGACCGTGACTACTACGCTGGCCTGGCGGTGACTTTGAAACGCGGCGAAGAGGTGGATGTGGAGGTGCTTACCGGGCACCTGGCCAGTGTGGGCTATACGCAGATGGATTTGGTGGAGATGCCGGGACAGTTCACGCGGCGGGGCGGAATTCTGGACGTCTATTCTCCTGAGTCCGACCGGCCGGTGCGCATTGAGTTTTTCGGCGACGAGATAGAAACAATCCGGAAATTTGATCCGGAGACGCAGCGCTCGCAAAGTGGCCTGGACGAAGCGCAGTTATTGCCGCTGACGGAGACGCCGGTGACTGAGCGGCTGCTGACCGCGGTACATGGAAGGCTAAGCCGGCAGCGGGTGGAAGTTGAAGATGAGGAGATGGCTGCCGAGCTGGCGGCTGCCGGTGGAGTGAGCGTCTTTCCGGGCTGGGAGTTTTTTACGGCAGTGGCCGGAGCGGATAAGTCGCTGCTGACTCTGCTGCCCAAGTGCGCACTCTTCATCGAAGAGCCGGCAATGGTGCGAAACCAGATTGATCGCTGGTGGAACAAAGTGGAACAGCGGCATGAACGGTCGGCGATGGGCTCGTTGATCAGGCCGGAGGACATTTATCTCCGCCCCGAGGTGTTACAGGCGGCGCTGGATGGGCAGATGGGGCTGGATCTTGATCAGTTAGGCGTGGTGGACATTCTCGACGAGGACAACACGCTGAGTGAGATTGAGCTGAACACGCGGCCCACACTGCGCTTTCATGGGTCGATTCCGGCGCTGACCGAGCAGTTGCGGACGCTGATTGCCAGCGAGGCGCGGATTGTTCTGGCCGCGCCGCATCAGGGCGACGTCGAGCGGCTGGCTACGGTGCTGCGCGAGTACCAGATTCCTTATCGGCTGGGCAGCCGGAATCCGCATCCCGGCGAGACGATGCTGAATGAGTCGAGTTACCTGGCGGGCGATTTGCGCGTACCGGTGATTGTGCGCACGCCGATAGCTTCAGGAGTTAGTTTTCTTGACTCGAATCTGATATTGTTCGGGGCCAATGATCTATCGGACGACGCGGATGTGGCGGCGCGGCCGGAGCCGAAGCGGTCAAAGACAGCAGCCTTTGTTTCGGACTTCCGCGACCTAACCGTAGGCGATTACGTGGTACACGTGGAGCATGGGATTGCCGAATATCAAGGATTAAAGGAAATCGTGCAGGACGGACTCTCGGTGGAGTTCATGATTCTGGAGTTCGCCGAAGCTGCCAAGTTATATGTGCCGCTGACGCGGCTGGACCTTATTCAGAAGTACCGCTCGACGGACGCGGGGCCCGCGCCGGCGCTGAACCGGCTTGGTTCGCAGCAATGGGCCAAAACCAAGGCGCGCGTGCGCAAGGCCATGCAGGATATGGCTGGCGAGTTATTGAAGTTATACGCCGAGCGGACCACCGCGCAGGGGACGGCCTTCTCCCGGGATAATGAGTTTCAGCGGGAGTTTGAAGACTCGTTCGACTATAGCGAGACTGACGACCAGATCTCGGCGATCCGGGCTATCAAGTACGACATGGAATCCACCCGGCCGATGGATCGGCTATTGTGCGGCGATGTGGGTTATGGCAAGACTGAAGTGGCCATGCGGGCGGCCTTCAAGGCGGTGCAGGACGGCAAGCAGGTGGCTGTGCTGACTCCGACGACAATTCTGAGCTTTCAGCATTTTGAGACATTCAAGAAGCGGTTTGCGCAGTTTCCCATTAATGTTGAGATGATTTCGCGCTTCAGAACTCAAAAGGAACAAATATCAATTGTCGAGCGGGTGGAGACAGGCAAGGTCGATATTCTTATCGGCACGCACCGGCTGCTCTCGAAAGACATCAAGTTTCAGGATTTGGGCCTGCTGGTGGTGGATGAGGAGCAGCGCTTCGGCGTTCGCCACAAGGAGCGGCTGAAGCAGATGCGCAAGGAGATCGATGTGCTGGCCATGAGCGCCACGCCTATTCCACGCACGCTGCATATGTCGCTGGTGGGCTTGCGCGACATGAGCGTGATCGAGACGCCACCTAAGGACCGCATGGCGATCCAGACCGTTGTCGCGAAATTCGACGAGAAGATTATTCGCTCGGCGGTCGAAGTGGAGTTAGAGCGCGGCGGGCAGGTTTATTTTGTGCATAACCGCGTGGAGTCAATTTACGAGATTGCCGCGCGGATACAGGAGTTGGTTCCAGCGGCGCGCGTTTGCGTGGGCCATGGGCAGATGAGCGAAACGGAGCTGGAGCGGGTGATGCTGGCCTTCATGCGGCACGAATATGATGTGCTGGTGGCGACGACAATCATCGAGAACGGGCTGGACATTCCGCTGGCAAATACCATGCTTATCAATCGCGCGGACCGGCACGGGCTGAGCGAGTTATACCAGTTGCGCGGCCGCGTGGGGCGCTCGAACCGGCGCGCCTATGCTTACCTGCTGATTCCGCCGGAGAATGAATTGACGGAGATAGCGCGCCGGCGTCTTGCGGCGCTGAAGGAGTTCAGCGACCTGGGGGCGGGCTTCAAGATTGCGGCGCTGGATCTGGAGCTGCGCGGCGCGGGCAATATGCTGGGCGGCGAACAGAGCGGGCACATCGAGGCGGTGGGCTTCGAGTTATATACCTCGATGCTGGAGGCCGCGGTGAAGGAGATGAAGGGAGAGGCGAGCGAGGAACGGCCTGCGACACAGCTTAACCTGGGGATTGCGCTGCGCATCGATGAGAGTTATGTGCCGGAAGAGAATCAGCGGCTGCGGCTCTACAAGAAGATTGCCGGAGCGGCGAGTGAGGCCGCTGTCAATGAGGTGCGCGCGGAGATGGAAGACCGCTATGGCGCGCCGCCGGACGCGACGGTTTACCTGCTGGAGGCGTCGCTGATAAGGCTCGAATGCGAGCAGATCGGCATTGCGCAGGTGGATCGCAAGCGCTCCGAACTGCATTTTCGCTTTATTGAAAATGCGGCTATCGATCCGCAGACTCTCATGCGCCTGGTGGCGCGGAATGCAAAACGCGGCGCGCAGTTCACGCCGCAGGGCCTGTTGAAGTATCCTTTAACTGCCACGCGGAGCGACGAAGTGCTGCTGGAGATTCACGAGTTGCTGGCCAACCTGGCGCCCGAGCCGGTGAACGCATAAGAAGAAATGAAGTTCGATAGCGAGGACTCATATGAGGCAATTCGTTGTATTGTTGGCGATTGGAGTGTTTATGTCTTCGGCGAATCGTGTTTATGCCGCGAATGAGAGCTGGAAGCAGCAGTTCGAGAAGGTTTCAAATGATTACTTCGACCAGGTGTACTTTCCTTATGGACCAACTAGCGGAACTCAGGTTGGCTATCACCAATATGACACGCAGTTAGAAGATTACTCGCGCAAGAATATCGATGCGGAGATTGCCGCACTCAAGAGCTTCGAGAAGCGCATTGAAGCGATTCATCCCGATGCTGCGGCGGCGGACTTTGTTCCGCGTAGCGACAGCGAGATCGTGCTATCGAATATCCGCTCCACGCTGCTGACTCTGGAAACGTTACGGCCATGGGAGAAGAATGCGGACAATTATTCGAGTACATGCGCAAATGGGGCATTTGTGCTGATGGAACGCAAGTTCGCATCGCCGGATGAGCGGCTGCGGTCGCTGATCGCGCGGGAGAAGCAGATGCCGACTGTGCTGGCGGAGGCGCGCGTGAACCTGAAGAATCCGCCGCGCGTCTTTACCGAGATCGCCATCGAACAATTACCGGATATTATCACTTTCTTTGAACATGATGTTCCGCTGGCCTTTGCCGACGCCAAGGACGCGGCACTGAAGGCGGAGTTTGCGCATACGAACGCGGCTGTGGTTGCTGCGCTGAAGAGTTATCTTGCCTGGCTGAAGACGGATCTGTTGCCGAAGTCGAACGGGGACTTTCGCATCGGCGCGGAGACTTTCTCGAAGAAACTTCTATATGACGAGATGGTGGATTTGCCGCTGGACAAGCTGCTGGAGATTGGCTGGGCCGATCTGCGCAAGAATCAGGAGCACTTCAAGCAGGTTGCCAAGGAACTGGAGCCGGACAAGACGCCCAGCGAGGTGCTTGAAGAGTTAGGCGAGAATCATCCCGCTCCGGATCAATTATTGGATAGTTTTCGCGCCACATTTGACGGACTTATTGGCTTTATCCGCGCGCATCATATTGTAACCATCCCCTCGGATGTACGGCCCATCGTGGAAGAGACGCCGCCATTCATGAGGGCGACGACCTTTGCCAGCATGGATACGCCAGGGCCGTATGAGAGTCATGCGACGGAGGCTTACTTCAATGTAACTCTTCCCGATCCGTCGATGACTCCCGCGCAGGTTGAGGGTTATATGCATTCCTTCAATATCGGCACAGTGATTTCAACGGCGGTGCATGAAGCTTATCCGGGCCATTACATTCAGTTTCTCTGGCTGCCGCAGGCGCCCAGCCGGGTGCGCAAGCTGCTGGGCGCGAATACCGACATTGAGGGATGGGCGCATTACACCGAGCAGATGATGCTCGACGAAGGCTATGGCCAGCCGGGAGCGGGAGCAAAGGACGAGCGCGAGGCGAAGTTCCTGCGCCTGGGGCAACTGCAGGACGCGCTGCTGCGCAACGCGCGCTTTATTGTCGGTATTCAAATGCACAGCGGGAAGATGAGTTTCGATGAGGCGATTGCATTTTTCCAGAAGGAAGGCTATCAATCGCAGGAGACAGCCACGGTGGAGACCAAGCGCGGGGCCGGCGATCCGACTTATCTCTACTACACGCTGGGCAAGCTGGAAATCATGAAATTGCGCGAGGACATGAAGAAGAAGCAGGGCGCGGCTTTCTCGCTGGAGGAGTTTCATAATAACTTCCTGAAACAGGGATTTCCGCCGATCAAGATTGTACGGGAGGCGCTGCTGGGGGATGATTCGCCGGCGCTGTGAGAGGTGTGGTTTCCCCGGTCTCAAAATCGAGACCGGGGACACCCAGAGGGATGTATCAGAGGGATGTATTGAGATGAGGGTGATGAGATGAGCAAGCAGGTGCGAATAGCGGTTTTTCCGGCAGGTGGGCTGGGCACGCGATTTTTGCCGGCTACCAAAGTAATTCCCAAGGAGATGCTGGCGCTGGTAGACAAGCCTGTCATCCAATATGGCGTGGAAGAGGCGGTGGCATCAGGGATCGAGCACATTATCATCGTGACCGGGCGCGGCAAAGGCGCGATGGAGGACCATTTCGACCATAGCTTCGAGCTGGATGCGGCGCTGGAACGGAAGGGGAAGCATGAGTTACTCGCCGTGTCGCGCGGCGTATCATCGCTGGCGCGGATCAGTTATGTGCGGCAAAAGGAGCCTCTAGGGCTGGGCCACGCCGTGCTGTGCGCCAAGAATCTGGTGGGCGATGAGCCCTTTGCGGTCATTCTGCCTGACGATGTGATCGATGCGGAGGTTCCTTGCCTTAAGCAGATGATGGGAGTTTTTGACGAGCGGGGCGGCTCGGTGCTAGCGGCGGAGAGCGTGGAGGGCGAAGGGATCAGCGCGTATGGCGTGCTGGCCGGCTCGCAGGACGCTGATAACTGGCGGATTTTCAACTGCACGGGAATGGTGGAGAAGCCGAAGTTTGCCGATGCGCCCTCGAAGCTGGCCATCGTAGGCCGCTACATACTTTCACCGCGAATCTTCGAGTTATTGGAGAAGACTGCTCCGGGCGCGGGTGGCGAGATACAACTTACCGACGGCATCAAGGCGCTGCTCAAGGAAGAAAAGGTTATTGGTTACAACTTCGAGGGCAAGCGGTATGATGCCGGGGATAAGTTCGGTATGTTGCAGGCGACAGTAGAGCTTGCGCTGAAGCGCGGCGATCTTGGTCCGCCGTTCCGGGCATACTTGAAGGGGCTGGCGCTGTAGAGAGCGAGTCAGCGAGTTAGCCAGAGAAGAATTCGAGTTTTTCCGCAGCCTATAAAGCCCGCGCAGACAGCGATTCCGCCCAGCGCGAAGAGCATGGGAAAGCACTCCAGCGTGTAACGCGCCTCAGGAGCTTCGACGGTCATCAGCAGGGCGCTGCGCATCACCAGATAGGCCACCATCCACGGCCAGAAGCGGGGTCGCAGGTAAAGCCCAGCCAGCGCCAAAAGCAGATAGAGGGCGTTCAGCCCGGCATAGGCCCAACTGAAGCGAGTCTCCGCGCGGTGATGCGCGTAAACCCACCAGTCCAGGTCGATGTCCATGTTTTCGACGCGCGGGCGCAGCCACATGTCAGCCACCCGCCCCATCGGCAGCCAGAGGTAATAACGTAACGGATGGGCGGCGATGCGCTCGTCGGCCAAAAGTCCGAAGCGTGCATCCACATCCGGGACAATGTCCTTGGCATTGTCCCGGTCGTTGTAGTCGGCGGCCAGAGCGGCGGTCTCTTCGTACTGCGGGGGCGAGTCGAAGGCCCGGCTGGGGAGTTTGGCCAGGTCGAGCGGAGCTCCCGGCACCTCCCAATAGACATCGTAGGTGGTGACGAAGTCGAGGGACCAGGTTTTGACCCAGCGCTGCCATCCGGGATAGGTCTCCTGGCCGGGGTCGTTGGCGTAACGCGGGGCCAGTGGCTGGAAGAGATGGAAGAGCTGCCAGTTGCGGAGGGTCCAGGTGGTGAAGGGGGCGAGCGCCAGTAGCGTGCAGACGAGGGCCATGCGGGCGAGGAGGGAGGCATTGGTGGCCGCTTGTTTCCCTTCCCTGCTACTGAACCTGAAGACCAGTGCCGGGGCCAGCGCTACAGCCAGCAGCGCGCCGTCGGGGCGGAGCAGGGCCGCATAGGTGACGGCAAAGGTAAAGCAGAGCGCCAAACGCCACCCCGGCCGCTCACGGAAGCGCGCCGCGGACCATAGCGCCAGAGCGATCATGAAGAGCGTCAACGCCTCGGGCATCGGCTCGGCGGCGTAGATTGCCGTAAACGGGCAGAGCGCGGCCAGCCACAGCGTGGCGTGCGCGGAACCGCGGCTGAACTCCGCCCCACCGCAGAAGCCGCAGCCACGGAGCGCGACAGGAGCGATGCGGCCGGCGCAATCGGCCAGCAGCAGGCAACCGGCCAACTCGAGCGCAATCTGCACCCAGGCCGCGGAGGCGTAGTTTTCCATTCCGAAGCCGCGGAAGCAGAGCGCCAGAAAGATGGGATAACCGGGGAGGCGAATCAGCGTGGGATTGAGCCTGCCGCCCACCCCGGTGAGCGCATACTGACCATGAAGGAGCAGGTTCTTGCCCATGTCGCCGTAGATCAGCGAGTCGCCGTTGACCAGGAAATATTTCTTCAGCATCCACAGGCGCAAGGCGAGGCCGGCGGCCAGGGCCAGGGCGACAGAGAGACCCGGCAGCACGCGGGCCAGGCTCCGGCGCCAGACGGTCGATTGACTATGGTGGTCAGCTTCCATACGATTCGTACTGTATAGCGTAGACTGTTTTAGCGGGATTTCGCTACGGTTTCTGCGGTTTTCCAAAGGACAAGCCAGGCCATTCATGCCGGATAAACAGATCTTTTTCGATCCGCAACGCAAGCGATGGAAGCGCTTGCGCCGCATCTTCGACGCGACGGCCGTGGTTTTCACGCTGGTTCTAGCGATTTTCATCTTCAATGTGTTGCGCTATCAGCATCTTCCGGAGCTGCTGCTGGCCACTCCCAAGCACAACTACAAGGCGTTGCCGGAGCGCATACCGCTGAAAGGCCCACGCCCGGCGCGACGCAAGACCGCCCGCAAGCCCTCGGAGATTCCCTTCAACACCGGCGAAGGTTTGCGCGCGGCCTATTTCGTGCCCTACGACCCCGCCAGCTACTCGTCGTTCAAGGAACACGTTCATCAGATCGATCTGCTTTTTCCCGAGTGGCTGCACATTGACGCTCCAGCGGCAACGCTGCTGGCCATGAGCACAGACAATCACCATGAGTATGCGGTGATTGAAGGCAACACCGTGCATGATCCCGACGACCAGAACAGGATCAAGCGGGTGATCCAGGCGGCCAAGGAAGACACGGAAATCTTTCCTCACCTGAACAACTTCAACCCCAACACGCAGAGCTGGGATCCGGCGATCGCGGCAATGCTGGCCGACGCCGGCAAGCGGGCCGCATTGCGCCAGCAAATCCTGCGTTTCTTTGCCTCTTTCCCGGCCTATCGCGGGCTCTCGCTGGACATCGAAAACCTGCCCGATGAAGCCAGCCCGGCGTATATGAGCTTCTTGCAGGAACTTTACGGCGACTTACACGCGCGCAATCTGCGGCTGTATGTGAACACCCAGATCCTGACCACTGACGATGACTTCAAAGGGATAGCCGCCAACTCCGACGGCGTGATCCTGATGAACTACGACGAGCACCAGATCGAGAGCCAGCCGGGTCCTATCGCCAGCCAGGAGTGGTTCGTCGGTAACCTGCGGCGCGTGCTCACGCTGGTGCCCAAGGAGAAACTGATCTGCGCGGTGGGCAACTACGGCTACGACTGGACGCTCTCCATACCCAGCCCGACACAACAAAGGAAGATGGCCGGCAAGCATCCCAATCTGGTGGTGACGACCGAAGACCTGCACGTCTCCGAAGTCTGGCAGCGCGCCTCCGACGCCGACGCCGACCTGAACCTGGATTACGACACACTCAATCCCCACTTTGAGTACATCGATGAGGACCTGAACCAGCGGCACATTGTCTGGTTCCTGGATGGGGTGACGATGCTGAACGAGCTGCGCGCCGCGCGCGGCATGGGCCTGCAAACCTTCGCGCTGTGGCGGCTGGGCGAGGAGGACAGCTCGCTGTGGAACATCTGGGATAAGCCCACCAGCCCCGACTCGCTGCAAGCCCTGGGCTCCGTACTGCCCGGCCACGATGTGGACAACGAGGGCGACGGCGACATCATCCGCGTAACCGGATTGCCGCAGTCGGGCAAGCGCACCATTGAAGTTGAAACCGAAGAACTCGATCCGCGCAGAAAGCTCATCATCGATGAGCACATGGACGTCTACCCGCGCACCTACACCATCGAACAGTACGGCTACCATGCCAACGAAGTTGCACTCTCTTTCGACGACGGTCCCGACCCCAAATGGACACCCAAGATACTCGAAATTCTACGCGACAAAAATGTCAAAGGAACCTTCCTGCTGATCGGCGCCGAGGCCGCGCAGTATGTTGGCGTGATGAAACAGATTGTGCGCGAGGGCCACGAGATCGGCAACCACACGTGGAGCCATCCGGACATCAGCGAAATCTCCAACCGCCAGCTTGACCTTGAGCTCAAGCTCACCGAGCGCCTCTTCGCCAGCAAGCTGGGCATTCAGCCGCTCTACTTCCGTCCGCCCTACGACATAGACGAGGAGCCAGATACCGACGACCAGGCTGCCCCGGTGGAACGTATCCAGCAGGACGGATACACCATCGTCGGCAACAAGCTGGACACCGACGACTGGAACGAGCATCCGCGCAAGACGCCCGCCGAGATCACCGAGACCATCCTCAATCAGTTGCAGACGATGAAGGTCAAGCCGCAGTTCCGCGGCTCGATTATCCTGCTGCACGATGGCGGCGGCGACCGCTCGGCCACCGTGGCCGCATTGCCTATTCTGATCGATGCGCTGCGCGCCAATGGCTACACCATCGTCCCCGTTTCCTCGTTGATGGGCAAGACAACTGCCGAGGTGATGCCCAAGCTCACCTTCCGGCAATACCTGCGCGCCCTGCCTGATTCGATTGCCTTCTCCAGCCTGGCTATTATCGGCAGGTTTATTGTCCTGGTCTTCTTCGTGGGTGACATTCTGATGAGCGCGCGCCTGCTGCTGATTGGCGTTCTCGCCGTGATTGACCGCCTGCTTCGCCCCCACGCCGTGGCTTCGCCCGGCTTCAATCCCCGCGTCGCCGTTCTTATCCCGGCTTTCAACGAGGAAAAGGTCATCGTCCGCACCATCCGCTCGGTACTCAACTCGGACTACGCCAACCTGCGCATTATCGTGATCGACGACGGCTCCAGCGACCGCACCGCCGAAGTCGCGCGACTGGCTTACGCAGCGCAGATCGCCGCCGGCCGCGTTCTGGTTCTCAGTAAGCCCAACGGAGGCAAGGCCGCCGCGCTGAACTTCGCCCTTGACCGCATGACCGAGGAGTTTTACGTTGGCATCGACGCCGACACCGTCATCGCCCCCGACGCCATCAGCAAGCTCATCCCTCACTTCGAGGATCCGCTCGTCGGCGCCATCGCCGGTAACGCCAAGGTCGGCAACCGCGTCAACCTCTGGACCAGGTGGCAGGCTCTGGAATACATCACGAGCCAGAACTTCGAGCGCCGGGCGCTTGATTTGTTTAACGTCGTCGTCGTGGTTCCCGGAGCTATCGGCGCATGGCGCACCGGCCCCGTAAAGGCCGCCGGCGGCTACCCCGTGAACACCGTCGCCGAGGATGCCGACCTGACCATGGCTCTGTTGGAACAGAAGTTGAAGGTCGTCTACGAAGACCGCGCGCTGGCCTTCACCGAAGCTCCCATCGACGCCAAGGGATTGATGCGCCAGCGCTTCCGCTGGTCCTTCGGCATTCTGCAGGCGGTCTGGAAGCATCGCCTGGCTTTTGTACGCAACAAGGCCATGGGACTCTTCGCGCTGCCCAACATTCTTATTTTTCAAATGCTGCTGCCGCTGGTCTCGCCCTTCATCGACATCATGTTCCTGGCCGGCATCCTGCACTACTTCGTCGACCGCCATTACCATCCCGAATCGGCCTCGTCCGCCGACTTCTACAAGCTGCTGGTCTACTTCCTCGGCTTTCTGGTCATCGACTTCGTGACCTCGTCGATCGCTTTCAGCCTGGAGCGGCGCCACCCCGCCAATAAAGGCGACGGCTGGCTGCTCTTCCACATCTGGCTGCAACGCTTCGCCTACCGCCAGGTCTTTTCGATTGTGCTGCTGAAGACGGTCAAGCGGGCCATCGACGGCAAACCCTTCAACTGGGACAAGCTGGAACGAACGGCCAAGATGAGCAAGAGGACCGAAGCGCTGACGGAGACGGCGTGACGGAAACTCAGCACAAATCATTTTTGGCGCAACCGACATTACCACTGGGGCTAATGTATCTGCATCACGGTTTGGCGGGATCATTGCCAAATTGGAGATGGATGGAAGTCCTGATTGGTACGGCCTTACCTTTCAACCTGCCTGGTTTGTACTTCGACTTGAGAAGTGACTCAATTGCTGGCTTCTCGATATCCGGTCTTTCACAGTGCGTCACTACAGGGTCAGAGGCATTTCCATTCGTGCCTATGGTGAGCACGATGTCGCAAGCGGAGGGACTTGAGGCCAAATAGGCAGCATTTCGATATTCTTCGTCGGAGAACTTGGCCAACAAGGGCGGAGTTTCCAACTTTGTAAGCGGGTATACACCGTCTGGACTAGGATCTGTGGATCGAGTCCCCGGAGGAGAGGAAAATCTGAAGACAATATGCATATCCGGATCGATGATTCCGTATAAGTGGTATGCAACATCTAGATTAATCTTCATGGCAATTGGCTTGCCGTCCGGAGTTGTTGCGGGATTGAATTGATATTTAGCTGCCGCTTCCAAACTGGTCTTTTCAAATGACGGATCTGTGCATTGTATGATTTGAATATTTTGCGGCTTTCCCTCGGTGTCCACAGTGATCGAAACCACGCAGAGGCCACCGATGCCCTTGGCGCGTGCCTCATCTGAGAATTCTGCCACAACACTATTGATAACCTTGGGTGGGTTGTTCTTCGCTACAGCCGATTGGCTATTGGTTAGTGTTACTGGTATGGGCTGCTGAGTATGAACGAGGCCTGCCCCAAGAGACACAATCATCGCGACCATCCACAAACGCTGCATTCATCCCTCCCGATAAACTACCGATGAATTTATCACACCAGCCCCAGCTCTCGCAGCAGGAAGGCGTAATCCAGTGCTATCTCCTTCAGGTAGTCGTAGCGCCCGCTTGCCCCGCTGTGGCCGGCCTGCATGTTGGTCACCAGCAGCAGCGCATGGTCGTCCGTCTTGAGCGTGCGCAGCTTGGCCACATACTTCACCGGTTCCCAGTACATCACCTGGCTATCGTGCAGCGATGTTTTCACCAGCATCGCCGGATAACTCGCCGCCTTCAGATTGTCATAGGGCGAGTAACTCAGCATATAAGAAAAGTATTCGTATTCATTGGGGTTTCCCCACTCCTCGTACTCCGGAACAGTCAGCGGCAAAGTCGCGTCGAGCATGGTGTTCATCACATCCACAAACGGCACATGCGAGAGGACCGCGCGAAACAAATCCGGCCGCATGTTCACCACCGCGCCCATCAGCAGCCCGCCCGCGCTTCCACCCTCAATCGCCACGCGCGCCGGATCGCCATAACTCGCCGCAGTCAGGTGCTCGACAGCGGCGATAAAGTCCGTGAAGGTGTTGCGCTTGACCAGCATCTTGCCCGCGTCGTGCCAGGGCTTGCCCAGGTCGCCGCCGCCACGAATGTGCGCATAGGCCATCACCACGCCGCGATCCAGCAAACTCAGCCGGTTGGAGCTGAAGCTCAGCGGCAAAGAATATCCATAAGAGCCGTAGCCATAAACGTAGAGGGGATTCCGTCCCGGCTCGCGCTTGTCTTTGCGATATACCAGCGAGACCGGCACCTGTACGCCATCGGGCGCGGCAGCGTGTACGCGCTCGCTCGCATAGAGTGTGCGGTCGAAGCCGCCGGGAATCTCCAACTGCTTGAGCAGCGTCGAAGCGCCTGTGGCCACATCGTACTCATAGACTGAACTGGGCGTCACCAGCGACTGGTAAGCGTAGCGGAAGGTCGGCGTCTCGAAGATGCGGTTGATATGCGGATGAGCGTCGTAGGCCGGCTCGGGAAAACTGATCTCGCCCGCCTTCACCGTCTCCGGCCCGTCGCCTTCAAAGCGCCAGACGCGCAGCCTCGGCAGCCCCTCCTCGCGCTCGCAGGCGATGAAGAAGCCGGCGAAGATGTCAATCTCCTCGATCATCACGCCGTCGCGGTGGGGAAGGAGTTCCGTCCAGAATTCGCGCCCCGGCGTAGCCACAGGCGCAGTGACCAGGCGGAAATTCCGCCCGCGATCATTGGTTCGGATGAACCACAATCCATTGCGATGGTCGAGGTAGTATTCGTGTTCATCTTCGCGCGCGCTGATGAGCGTGAATCGGCCCTCTGGCTCACCAGCCGGCAGCACCCACGACTCGGTGGTGATGTGGCTGGCCGACTCCATCACAATGAATTTGCCGTCGCGCGTGCGCCCCGCACCCAGATTGAAGCGCTCGTCGTCCTCCTGATAGACCAGCGTATCCGCGGTGTGTGGCGAGCCCAGCGCATGGCGCCACAACTGGTACTGGCGCTTCTGCTCCTCGTCCTCGACTGTGTAAAAGAGTGTGCGGTTGTCTGCCGCCCATACGACCGAGCCAACGCGCTCAACCTCGCCTGCCAGCGTTTCGCCGGTCTCCAAATCCTTGATGTGCAGCGTATACTGGCGGAAGCCGGTGGTGTCGGTGGTATAGGCCAGCCAGCGGCCATCGCTGGTAATGTCAGTCGCGCCAATCGAAAAGAAAGCATGCCCCTCGGCCAGTTGGTTGCCATCGAGAATCACCTGTTCCGGCGTGTCTTCGGTGGCGTTAGGTGAGCCGTGCGTGCGGCAGTGGACGACGTACTGGAGGCCCTTTTCGGTGCGGGTGTAATACCACCAGCCGCCATCGCGAAAGGGCACCGAGACATCGGTCTGTTTTATGTGCGAAAGCATCTCCTGGTAAAGCTCCTCTCGCAGGCCGTCGAGCGGAGCCATCACAGCCGCGGCGTAGGCGTTTTCGGCCTCCAGGTAAGCGGTCACTTCAGGGTTTTCCTTGTCACGCAGCCAGGCGTAGTCGTCCGTCAGGACGACGCCATGCAGAGCAGTCTCTTTGTGTTCCTTGCGGGCGATAGGGGGCGGATTCTCAGTCATAGCCTTATTAGTGTAGAGCAACGGAAGCCGTCAGCTCTCAGCTTTCAGCCATCAGCTTTTAACCGTTTGCGCTCCAGTCCGACCCAAGCCTGGATTCAGGCTTTTCCGGTAAGAATGACTGATAGCTGAGAGCTGAAAGCTAAGAGCGAAAAGACGTCCCCGGAACCTTCCGCAAGCCAAACTCGTACAATAGAAAGCGATGACAGGCATTCGCCGCATACATTCCGCTCTTTTCCGGCTGCTGCTGGCAGCTTGCGTTTTTGTATTTGCCATCGCCGGACAGACGGTACAAGCCGAGCGGGTCGAGGATCTGCCCCAGCCCACCGATTACGTCAGCGACTTCGCCCATGTGCTCTCGCCCCAGGCGATTGCCCGGCTGGACTCGCTCTGCTCCCAGCTCGATCACACGCAGACAAATGCGCAGATCGCCGTGGTCACCGTCCGCACCCTTGATGGCGACGATCCTGCCGACTTTGCCACTAGACTCTTCTCAAAAATGAAGCTGGGCCAGAAAGGAACCGACCGCGGGGTTCTGGTGTTTCTGGCCGTTGACGACCACAAGCGCCAGATTATTGTCGGCTATGGGCTGGAAGGCATTTTGCCCGACGGCAAGGTGGGCGACATTGGCCGGGAGATGGTGCCTAACCTGCGCGCCAACGACTTTGACGGAGCGGTGATAGGTGCTGTGGACGAGATTGCGCAAGTGATCGCCGCCGACGCCAAGGTTACCTTGGATGAGGATGCTACGGAAGCGCCTGTCGCTCCGGCGCCGCCACCCCAGTCGTTGGGCACGAGAATTGCCTCCCATATCGTAATGGCGATCTTTCTTTTAATCATTCTAGGTCCCGGGGTTTTGCGGACCTTGATAGGTTTTGGCCTCTTTGGCGGCTGGGGAAGAGGCTTTTGGATCGGCGGTGGTGGAGGCGGTTTTGGAGGCGGTGACTCCGGCGGAGGCGGCTTTGGCGGGGGCGACTCCGGAGGTGGTTTTGGCGGCTTTGGTGGAGGCGATACCGGCGGGGGTGGAGCCGGTGGAAGCTGGTAGGTTTCAGTTTCGATGAAAGGCTTGCCTGAGGGCAGGCCAAAGGAGAAAAGCACAACATGAGCAAGGGACTTTGGATTGCGCTGGGAGTGGTCGGAGTTTTTATTCTGGCACTGTTGATGGTCTTCAGCAGCTATGTGAGCGCCAGGAACCAAATGGTGGCCAAGGATCAGGCGGTGAAGAGCAAGTGGTCGGAGGTGGACGTGCAGTTGGAGCGGCGCGCCGACCTGATTCCCAACCTGGTGGAGACCGTGAAGGGCTTTACCAAAGAGGAGAGCACAGTCTTT
>Ga0326727_10004587_pt1 | contig 41187 bp, 37 predicted proteins | sample MB2enrmetagenome_FD_207643 | JGI IMG/M metagenome (GOLD analysis project Ga0326727, IMG submission 207643) | Lab enriched peat soil microbial communities from McLean, Ithaca, NY, United States - MB29MY | ecosystem: Environmental > Terrestrial > Soil > Wetlands > Peat | place: USA: New York...
TGGCGCGCCTGGAGACGCGGCCGCCCAACCTGGAGGGCCAGGGCGCGGTGCGGCAGCGCCAGTTGCTGATCAACAGCCTGCGCATGCGGCCCGACCGGATCATCGTGGGCGAGGTGCGCGGCGAGGAAGCGCTCGACATGCTGCAGGCCATGAACACGGGGCACGACGGGTCGCTGACCACGGTGCACGCCAACACGCCGCGCGACGCCATCTCGCGGCTGGAGGTGATGGTCACGCTGGCCAACGCCAACATGCACCTGACGGCCATCCGGCAGCAGGTGGCGTCGGCGGTGCAGATCCTGGTGCAATGCTCGCGGTTGAGCGACGGGTCGCGGCGGGTCACCAGCATCACGGAGGTGACCGGGATGGAGACGGACATCGTCACGCTGCAGGACATTTTCATATTCGAGAAGCGCGGCCTGGCGCCCTCGGGGAAAGTGCTGGGCCGGTTCTGCGCCACCGGGATTCTGCCCAAGTTCAACGAAAAGCTGGTGACGGCCGGAATACGGCTGCCGCTGGACGTGTTCGACGAAGTGGTGGAGATCGGAGAGACGCCATGCTGACGCTGTTTTTGTCGACCGCGGCGACCGGGGTGTCGACCTACGCGCCGGCCGCCCGCGGGAGCCCGGCGGCGCCGGGAGGCGCGCGGACGCCCGGCGCGGGGAACCGCGGGTGCGAGGCGGGTGGAAGTGGGGAAGTTTGTGGCGGCCAGGTCGCGGTGGTGGCGGGTGGCGCGCGGACGCCGGGCGCGGGGAACCGCGGGTGCGAGGCGGGTGGGAGCGGGGGAGTTTGTGGCGGCCGGGTCGCGGTGGCGGCGGGTGGCGCGCGGGCGCCGGGCGCCGGGAACCGCGGGTGCGAGGCGGGTGGGAGCGGGGAAGTTTGTGGCCTCTGGGTCGCGGTGGCGGCGGGTGGCGCGCGGGCGCCGGGCGCCGGGAACCGCGGGTGCGAGGTGAGTGGGAGCGGGGAAGTTTGTGGCCTCTGGGTCGCGGTGGCGGCGGGTGCGACCGGGGCGGACGGGCCGAAGGAACTGGTGGAGATCGGAGAGACGCCATGCTGACGCTGTTTCTGTTGACCGCGGCGACCGGGGTGTTGACCTACGCGCTGGCCGCCCGAAGGGTGGAAAGGCGCGACGCCGCGCTGGCCGTGCGCCGGGTGGGCGCGCGGGCGCAGGAAGCGCCGGCGGATGGGCGGCGCGGGAGGCCGCGCCTGATCGCGGCGGCCAGCGAAGTGCGCGGCCGGATGACGGCGCGGCTGCTGGAGAGGCTGCGTCTGAAGGCGGCGGCGGCGCGGTTGCTCGAAACCGCGGCTCTCAAGTGGGGGCCGGCGGGATTGCTGCACCGGTCGCTGGGGCTCTTCCTGATCGGGTTCGCGGGGGTCACGCTGGCGACCTGGAATTCCATGCCGCTGGCGGCGCTGGCGGCGGGCGCGGTGGCCGGGAGCCTGCCGCTCAACTACGTGCGGCGCAAGGCGCGGCGCCGGGTCTTCGCATTCGAAGGCCAGTTTCCCGACTGCCTGGAGTTCATCTCGCGGTCGATGCGGGCGGGGCACGCTTACTCGGTGGCCATCGAGATGGCGCACAAGGAATTCAGCGACCCGGTGGGGGCGGAGTTCCGGCGCGTCTTCGAGGAGCAGAACCTGGGGCAGCCGCTCGACATCGTGCTGCGCAAGCTCACGCAGCGGGTGCCCTCCATGGACGTGCAGTTCTTCGTCTCGGCGGTGCTGCTGCAGAAGCGCACCGGTGGAAACCTGGCGGAACTGCTGGACAAGCTGGCGCAGTTGATCCGCGAGCGCTTCAAGCTGCGGGCGCGCATCCGCGCGGTCAGCGCCCAGGGGCTGATGTCGGGCCGAATCCTGGCGGCCATTCCGGTGGGCGTGGGGGCGCTGATGTTCGTGGTCAACCCGCACTACGCGCGGTTTTTCATCGACGATCCGGCGGGGCACGAGTTACTGGCCGGCGCTTTCGGGTTGCAGTTCATCGGCTACCTGATCATCCGCAAGATCGTGACGTTCGAGGTGTGACCGGGCGAGGCGCGGGCGAATGGTCCAGATATTCACAGCGGCGGTATTTCTGCTGGTGGCGGCGGGGACGGCAACGCTGGCGATCCTGCTCGACGAGCGGAGCGCGCGGGCGGTGGAGCGGCTGGCGCCGGAGCCGCGCCTGGTGCCCAAGGAGGTGCCCTCGGTGGCGCTCATCTGGCGGGAACTGGTGAGCCGCCTGGGGGCGGTGCTGCCGGCGTCGTCCAAGGGGATGCCGTTATTGAAGCGGCGGCTGGTGCGGGCGGGCATTCGCCATCCCGGCGCCGCGGGCCTGTTCCAGGGAGCGCGGCTGGTGGGGGCGGCGGTGTTCGCGCTGGTGGCCATGGGGATCGCGGCGCGCGCCGGGGCGGAGACGCCCAACGCGGTGCTGGGGGTGGGATCGGCGGCGGCGGCGGGCTACGTTCTGCCCATGCAGTACCTGTTGTGGCGAATCAAGCGGCGGCAGCACGCGATCGAAAAAGGACTGCCCAACGCGCTGGACCTGATGGTGATCTGCGTGGAATCGGGCCTGGGCATCGATCAGACCACGCTGCAGGTGGCCAAGGAGCTGATGGCGGCGCACCCGGAGATCTCCGACGAGTTCACCGTCATGAACCTGGAACTGCGCGCCGGCAACCGCCGCACCGACGCCCTGCACAACCTGGCGGAGCGGACCGGGGTGGAAGACCTGAAGAAGCTGGTGGCGGTGCTGGTGCAGACCGACCGTTTCGGCACCAGCATCGCGCAAAGCCTGCGGGGCCACGCCGACTACCTGCGCCAGATGGCGCGCCAGCGGGCCGAGGAACGCGCCTCGAAGCTGGCCGTCAAGCTGGTGTTTCCGATATTCTTCTGCGTGCTGCCGTCGCTGTTCGCGGTCACTATCGGGCCGGTGCTCACGCACCTGGTGCGCGATCTGATTCCGCTTGTAGAAAACATGTAGCCGGCCGATAAGGAAACCAGAAAGGATACCCCCAATGAATTCGAGCGCCATTCGCATAATTTGCGCGGTACTCGTCGCGCTGATCGGCGCGGTCATCGTACTGCGCCGCCGCGGCCACAAGGCCGAGTAACCCGCCTGGTGTTTCATGGGGGGCCCGGCGCCCCCCGGGAAACCTTCATCAACAGCCGGCAGGCGGCGGCACGGCCGGCATGCGGGCGCGCAGCCTGCGTTCGGCGTCGGCGGTCCAGTAGGCGCAATCGAGATTGACGAAGACCGACGTGTAGGGGATCGACAGCGTGGTCTTGAGAATGAGGATGCGGAAGGCGGCGCCGGAGCGGCCCAGCATGGAGAGGATCTCTTCGTGCGGCAGAGGGTGGCCACCGAGACGGCGCGTAATTCCGAACAGGCGGTCGCGGAATTGATTGGCGCCGGGAGCGTCCACCTCGGGCACGAATTCCAGTTCCGCGTCGAGATAGACCACCGGAAGCACGTGCGGCGAGGCGGCGATGGCGGCCAGCGCCTCCTCGACCACTTCCAGGTGCGCGGCCCCGGTGACCACGGTCTCAATCCCCGGACTGGATTGCGCGGGATAGGCCGCATCCGCGATCACGATCCAGTTCCGATGGCCGTAGAGCGGCAGACGCTCGCGTAGTATGCCGCGCCAATCGGCTTCCGCGGACCCCGCGCCGGCGCCGGCAGGTTGCATAGCTTGCCCTCCCTTGAAGGTTCACTATAGCGCATGAGCCAAGCCGCAAAGGAGGCTGCGGGAAACGGCGGGTCCGGCACACGGGGAGCTTCGCCGGGAATCCTCCTTGCGGCTAGGACATTTTTGTCCGACGCTATAGCTAGTGAGAGGCAATGAGTTTGTGCGGCGCGTCTGCGCCCTGGGTAAAGCGCGCCGTGTCGAGGTGCGGTTTGTAGCCCATCGCGGCAAGGGCAGCCACGGACTTCTCTACTATGGGACGGAGATGACCGTCGTGCGCGACCTGAAGGACGAAAAGGAGGCAACCATGCGGACGTTCGTGTATCCAGCCAGATTTGAGCGAGGAGAGAAGCCGGGCATCGTGGTGGTATCGTTCCGCGACATCCCGGAGGCAATCACGCAGGGAAATGGAGTCAAGGACGCGGTCTGGCAGGCGGCGGATTGCCTGGAGGAGGCGATCGCCGGGAGGATTGCCCGCGGTGGGAAGATCCCCAGGGCGTCCAGAGCGGCGCGGGGCGAACGCCTCGTTCCGGTGCCGGCGCCGATGGCCGCTAAGGCGGCCCTCTATCTGGCGATGCAAGAGGCTAAGATGTCCAACGTGCAGTTGGTGCGAAAGCTCGGTTGCGACGAAAAGGAGGTGCGGCGGATGCTCGATCCCCGGCACCCTACGAAGCTGCCGCGCATCAAAGAAGCTCTCGAAGCGCTCGGAAAGCGCCTGGTGGTTGGCCTCGAGGAGGCGGCGTAGTTCCCGGACCAGGCCAGAGCCGCAAGGCCGATGACAAGTGTTGAAAAGCATCAGCCCGAATCGGCCGCATCTTCGATCGGAAGCACGATCGCCGGTACTGCCACCTCACGCGGATCCGGCGAGGGCGCCGTTCCGTTCCAGCGGATGAAGGCGTCCTTCACGATGCGCAGGATGGAGCCGCGGTTGCTCGCCAGGAGTTTCAGCCAGCCCCATGCGCCCTTCGGCGGGAAGTAGATTCCACGGAAGAAAAGGCGCGCCACCAGGTGGCTGATCTTGTAGGGAACCGGCTCGCCCGACATCCCATCGATGGCTCGGGCGGTGGCGGTGGGGCTATAGGAATCCAGCCAGGCGCTGTGGACCTCGGCCTGGACCTGGGGAACGGTCATGGCCCGCGGCGTGTGGGCCATCTGGAAAGGAGCGAACTCCAGCCAGTGTTGGGGCCGCGTCAGACGGCCTTCCCGCTCCAGACGCTGGTAAAGAGGCGTGGCGGGAAAGGGCGTGAGCTGTCCGAAAACCGGCAGGCCCGGAGGCCAGGCGCGAATCTGCTCCAGGGTGCGGCCGGCCACGCCGGGGGTATCGTGGTCCAGCCCGAAAATGAAGGACGTGATGGCGTAGACGTGCCGCCTGGCGAGCCGGCGCAGCACTTCGGCGAACTCGGCGGGCTTATTGAAGGTCTTGTTGACGCTGGCCAGGTTGGCGGGGTCCAGCGACTCCATGCCGATGAAGATCCACTTGCCGCCCGATTCGGCGATCAGGTCCACCAGTTCCTCGTCGCGCAGCAGGTTGGCGCTGATCTGGCCGACCCACGAAAGCTGCGCGCCGGCCGCGACGATATCGCGCAGCAGGGCCTTGGTGCGCTTCACATTGATGGCGAAGTTATCGTCGACGAAGAAGACCGCGATCTGTCCCGACGAGCGGCGCGCGCGCTCTTTCAGCCGGAGCATTTCGTCCACGATGCTCCGGTTGGAGCGGAAGCGGATGGAGTCGCCGAAGAAGCCGGTCACGGTGCAGAACTCGCAGCCGTAGGGGCAGCCGCGGCCGCTTTCGATGGGGATGATGTGAAACGTCTCCCAGCCCCATTGCATCTGGTGCAGGAACGCCCGCAGCGGGTTGGGGATGCGGTTGAACTGGCCGATATCGAGCGACTCCCAGGGGATGGCGGGGTAACTTTCGAGGCTGGGCTTCCGTTCCTTCCCGAGCGCATCCACCGGAGCGTAAACCTCCCGCAGGACGCCGCGGGCGGCGTCTTCCACGATGAGAGGCCAGGTTTCGTCGGCCTCGCCCACGGCCACGGCGTCGGCATGGCGCGGGCCGCCATCGCGGCCGAGGGCTTCACCGGGGGCCTCGGTCACGTGCGGGCCGCCCATGACGACCGGGACGCCGGCGGCCCGCACGGCGTCGGCGACGCGGTATGCCTTGGCGATCATGCGGGTCATGGCGCCGATCCCCACCAGGCCGATTTTGTTTTCGACGACATAGCGCACCAGTTCCGCGTCGCTCATGGGCTGGGTATTGCCGTCGATCAGGCGGACTTCGTGGCGGGGCGGGGTGAGCGACTGGAGAAGGAACATCCACAGGTGCGGCATGAAATTGCGGGTCACGCCGTTGTCCGGGCAGTAGAGCAGGATGCGTATGGAAGGCGCATCGGGGCCCGCAGCGACGGGGCCTGGAATGGTGGGGACAGCGCCGGGCGCCGTGCCTCCGTCTGGTTTCATCCGGTCTCGATCCTCCCGCCTTGCCGGCCTGGTGTGTGGTATCTCGCGCAGGAAATCCGGGGATGCCTAGCGAACCGCCTGGCTGGATCTTCGTCTGATTGCCATGCTGGCCTTCAGGACGGTCCTGGCGCGATCCTGGGCCTGCAGGTACGAGGGGGCGAATCCGTGATCCCCGTGATCGGTGGACCAATAGAATTCGTGGTGGTGGTCGCGTTCGTGGACGGTATATTGCGCCTGGTTTCCGCCGGCGTCGATGAATGTGAACGACTGGCTCACGAGCGGCTCCTTCCGCCTGCCCAAGGTTCGCAAGGCCGGCTATACCGCCTGGCGCGCCATCCCTTGCGGAATACGGCGCGGCTTAGACGTGGCCGGAGTAAGTCCGGCTAAGTCCGCCTAAGTCCGGCGAAAAAGCCGGTATGTATCGGAACGTACTTATCGGTTACCAGCGTTTCCGGCCAAAGCCCCCGCCGCCGGCACGCTCGGCCTTGGGACGGGCTTCGTTGACGTTGAGCGTGCGGCCGTCGAGATCCGTTCCGTTCAGGCTGGCGATGGCTTTCTCGCCTTCTCCATCGTTGGCCATTTCGACGAACCCAAAACCTCTGGGCTGACCGGTGTCGCGGTCGGTGACTATATTCACGCGTCCAACCGTGCCGTGGGTTTCGAACAGGGAACGGACAGAATCCTCCGTCGCCGCAAAGCTGAGATTGCCTACAAAGATGTTCTTCATCTTCTTGACTTCCTTTCTGATTTGAAGACGGCTAATTGGGAAGGAGGACAGATTTAGCAGAAGCGGCTAGACAGGTCGGCCTTGAATCGGCAAGAGCATCAAATCCAGCCTTGAGTCTACCATGGACTGGGGAGTGGTACAATGAAATTCTAAGGCCCGATCTAGGACACCCGCCACGGATTTGCCCCGACGCCTAACCGGCTCGGGATCGCATTTAGCCTGAGAATGGAGATCGTTTACCTTATGCTCTACGACAGCACTAAAGTCCTGATACATGGAATGCTGCAGTCGCTGCGCAGTCCGGACGAGGGTGGTTGGGACGATCATGTGGAGTCGGGGGGCGAGTGCCTTTACGAAATTCACCAGATGGCCCGTCCGCGGTATCAAGGGTACCGGGCGGATGGGGCCAACCGCGCGCCGGCGCTGGTGCCGGTTTACGAGAGGGCGGCGCGCGCCATCCCGCACGTGAAGTCGATGGTGCGGGCGATTCGCCGCAAGGACCGGGCCGCGGCGGTGGAAAGCGGCACGGCGGCTTTGGCCGAGATGTGAGGCCCGGCGCGGCGCGGACGGATGGATTCAAGGAGACGCGAGTGAATACTAAACGGCGGGTGACGCAGGCATTCGAGGCGCAGTTGATGGCATCGCGACGGCGCGAGAGGTTCGTGGCCGGGGAACTTTTGACGCAGATCGACAGCCCGGATTCGCCGGCGCAATCGGTATTCATTCGGATCAACGGCCTGCGGCCTTCGCGGGGGCTGGAGTGCCGGTACATCATCGCATCCGGCGAGCTGAACGAAAAGACGGAAATGGCCAAGTAGGCCGGGCGGGGCGCGGCACTGCCCCGCGGAGCACTCAGCCGCAAGCGGACCGAGGGGCGGGTTAACAACCCGCCGCAGGTTGACAACCTGCCCCACAAAGAATCGTCGCGGCGCCCGAGGAACCGGGCAAATAGTAGTGCCCAGCCCGGGGTGGAAGCTCATTCCGGGACCGGAATATCCGTGGTATAGTTACATTTCCCCTGGAACCCGGATGCGGCCAGAATTCGCCTCGCTTCGCGATCGTCCTGATGTCTCTGTCCTGATAATCGGCGGCGGTATCAACGGAATCGGTTTGTTCTACGAGTTGGCGCTGCAGGGAGTTGACGCCCTGCTGGTCGAGAAGTCCGACTTCTGCGCGGGAACCAGCGCCGCCATGACGCGGGTCATACACGGCGGGCTCCGCTACCTGGAGAACGCCGAATTCCGCCTGGTGCGCGAGTCCCTGCGGGAGCGAAACCGGCTGCTGAAAAACGCGCCTCACTACGTCAAGCCGCTGCCCACGACCATTCCGATTTTCAGTTGGGCGTCGGGGATCTTTCCGGCAATACGGAATCTGCTGGGATGGCCGGCCAAGCCGGGCGATCGGGGAGCGCTGCTCATCAAGACCGGGCTGGCGCTGTACGATTTTCTGGCCGGCCGCCGGTCCACGCTGCCGCGGCACCGGTTCCGTTCCAGGCGGGAGGCGCTGGCGCTGCGGCCCGCTTTGAATCCCGAAGTGATTTGCACGGCCACTTACTACGATGCCAAGATCACGTATCCGGAGCGCCTGTGCCTGGAGCTGGTTCTGGACGCCGAAGCCGCGTGTCCCGGAGCGCACGCTCTCAATTACGTGCGGCTGGAGAGCGCCGCGGGCGGAACCGTGGTGCTGCGCGACGAGGTTTCGGGCGAGACCCGCGAGGTGAGACCGCGCATCGTGGTCAACGCCGCCGGCCCGTGGATCGACGCCGTCAACCGCGGCCTGGGGCGCGCCAGCAGATTCATCGGCGGGACCAAGGGTTCCCACATCGTGCTCGACCACCCCAAGCTGGTGGAAGCGGCCGGGGACGAGATGATCTACTTCGCCAACCGGGACGGCCGCATCTGCATCTTCTACGCGGTGGACGGCAGGATCGTGGCCGGCGCCACGGACATTCCCGCCGACGATCCCGAGGCGGTCTGCGACGAAGCCGAAGTGGACTACATTCTGGACGCCATGCGGCTGGCCTTCCCTTCGATCCACGTGGACCGCTCGCACGTGGTTTTCCGGTTCTGCGGCGTCCGCCCTCTGCCGCGCAGCGACGCGCCGACCCCGGGCCAGATCAGCCGCGACCACAGCTTTCCGGCCCTGCCCGCGGGCGACGGAATCGATTTCCCGATCTATTCGCTGGTGGGCGGCAAGTGGACCACCTTCCGCGCCCTGGCGGAGCAGGTGGCGGACGAGATTCTGCCGGTTCTGGGACGCCCGCGAATCCGCAGTTCGGCGGATCTCGCGATCGGCGGCGGCAAGGGCTATCCGCGGATGCCGCAGAGCGCCGGACTGTCCCAGGAGCGGCTGGCGGCGCTCGAGGAACGCTATGGCACGGGGGCGGAGAAAGTCGCCGCCTACCTCGAGGCCGGCGCGGACGCGCCGCTCGCCAATCACCCCGCCTACTCCCGCCGCGAGATCGAGTTTATGGCGCTCCATGAGCGCGTGGTCCATCTCGACGACCTGGTCCTGAGGCGGACTCTAATGGGCCTGTTGGGGCAGGTGAACCGGCCGCTGCTGGAGGAACTGGCGGCCATTGTTTCGCCGGCGCTGGGGTGGTCGCCCGCCGGCGCCGCCCGCGACGTGGAGCGAACCGTGCAGCTTCTGGAGCGCGTTCACGGGGTAATGGCCGAGGCCCTGTCGAAATCGTCCTTGAGGTGATCGTAGAGGTCCCGGAACACCTGGTAGATCCGCGAGTATTTTTCGCGATTGGCCGGGTCGGGTTCGAAGCGCCGGTCGAGCCGCACCATTCCGGCGAGCGCCTGGCCTACGTCGGCGAAGGCTCCCACGCCCATTCCCGCCAGGATGGCGCAGCCGTAAGGCGAGCCCACCGAAGTGCGCGGCAGCAGCACCGGCATTCCCAATACGTCCGCCTTGATCTGGTTCCAGAGATCGCTGCGGCTGCAGCCGCCCACGCTTCGCATCTCGCGCACTTCGGCGCCGGCGCGCGCGGCCACCTCCACGTTGTGGCGCAGGGCGAACGCGGCGCCCTCCAGAATGGCGCGCACCATGGCCGCCTTGCGCGTGGCCAGCGAAAGACCGAAGAAAACTCCGCGGGCGTGGGTGTGCCACAAAGGCGAGCGTTCCCCCATCATGTAGGGCAGGAAGATCACGCCGTCGCTGCCGGGCGGCGCCTGAGCGGCCTGCGCGGTCAGCAGATCGAACGGGTCGGCTGCCCGATCTCTGGCGGCCTGCACCTCCGCCTGTCCAAGCTGGTCCCGGAACCAGCGCAGGCAACCGCCCGAAGAAACCATGGCGCCCAGCAGCAGGTGGATTCCGGGCAGGGCATGCGGCATGGCGATCAGGGCCGGCTCCGTCAGGCCGCGGTCGTTGGGGATGATGACGACGGTGGATGTGCCGGTCATTTCGACGGCGATGCCGGGGGCGGTAACGCCGGCCTCCAAAGCCGCCGAGGGGCTATCCACGGTCCCGGCCATGACCGGAGTGCCGGCTCTCAGGCCGGTGGCCGCGGCGGCCTCCGCGGTCACCTCACCCTGAACGCGGGACGCTTCCATGATCTCGGGGAACTGCTCGGGGTCCACGCCGCAGGCGGAGCAGAGCGCCTGGGACCATTCGCCAGTCGCGTAGTTGCGCATCTGCATCAGCACGGAGTGGGAGGTATCGACGGTGAGGCGTCCGGTGAGCCGGAGGTTGATGTAGCCGTTCACCTGGGCGAATTTCCAGGTGCGCTGAAGAATTTCGGGTTCGTGATGGCGCAGCCAGAGCAGCCGCGCGGCCACGTAGAAGGCGTCGGGCCGGTTGCCGGTGATGCGATAGATCTCCTCGGCGCCCAACAGTTCGGCCAGACGCGCGGCTTCGGCTTCGGCGCGGCGGTCCATCCAGATCATGGCGGGGCGCAGCGGGCGGCCGGAGCGGTCCAGCGCCAACAGCGTAGGCGCCTGGGAACTCACGGCCAGCCCCAGCACCCGCTCCGGCCCGTGCGGGACTTTCGAGAGCGCCTCGCCAATGGCCTTGCAGGTGGCCTGCCACCAGTCTTCGGGATCCTGCTCCACCCACGAGGGCCGGATGTGATGGAGCGGGTATTCGGCCTGGCAGACGGCGCAGAGATTGCCGCGAAGATCCAGCAGGACGGCCTTCACGGAGCTGGTTCCGGCATCGACGCCGAGCAGCAGTGGTTCCATGATGTTTCTCCGGAGGCCGTTCTTACTGGGCGGCGGCCTGCTTGGCGATGGAGACCACCACGAGGCCGGTCACAAAGAGCGCGAACATGAGCGCGATCAGCCGGTTCAGCCGCGCCCCGCCGCCCGCGAATTCCCGCCAGACCAGCACGCCCCACATCGCTCCCACCATGGTGGAGCCTTGCCCCAGGGCGTAAGCGATGGCCGGTCCCACCTGGCTGGAAGCCACCCAGTTGGAGAGCGAGCCCGTCATCCACATGGCGCCGCCCGCGATGCCCAGGAAATGCACCCACGCGCCGCCTTGCAGGTAATCTCCGAAACTCAGCCGCGGGCCGGCGATGGGGCGCTTCAGGAAGTAGAGGTTATAGACGAAAACCGAGACCAGTACGCCCAGGCCAAAAACGAAAGCGACCCCGTAGGCGTGCAGCCCGCCTGGGCCGGTCATGCCTTTTTCCACCAGCGGATAGAACATCCCCATCAGAACGCCGCCGACCGACGCCAGCCGGATCCCTTTCCAGGTGGCCGCCCGTTTGGCCGCGGCGTCTTCGGGCGCGCCAGTGCTGGCGGCGTGCATCCGGTATACGATGGCGTCCACCACCACGGCGGCCAGCACCAGGGTGACGCCCAGGGCCAGCAGCCACGGGTTGCCCTGGGGCTTGAGGATGTAATTCCAGATAACTCCCACCACCAGGGCCAGCCCCACGCCGATGGGGAACCCTACGCCCATCCCGGCCACCGAAATGGCTCCTACCACCAGGATGTTTGAGAGGTTGAAGATAACCCCGCCGAGGAACCCGTAGAAGATATTGATGGCGCCCGCGTGCGCCAGATCGGCCATGAAGCGGGGGCTGCCGGGTCCCAGCGTGCCGAACGTCAGCCCGGCCACGAGCGCGCACAGGGCTACCCCGATGGAGTAGTCGTAATAGAGCAGTTCAAAGCGCCAGCCCTTGGCGAACTTGAGCGCGTTGGCCCAGGAACCCCAACAGAGCATAGTGAGAATGGTGAGCATCAACGCTAATCCGTAGGTATGCGGCAGGGTCATGAGATCTCCTATGTGGCAGCGGCAACCGCGCCTTCCGTACTTTCGGGAACCTCAAGAATGCTACCACGTTGCATAGAGGCAGGGAACCGCGTAAACAGGACGCGGTTGCAGGGATGTTATGCTCAGGTGCGTAGCAGGAAGATTCCCACATGACCACCACCGATAACCTGAAAGAAGCCTTTGCCGGCGAGAGCCAGGCAAACCAGAAGTACCGGGCATTCGCCAAGCGCGCCGAGCAGGAGGGATTCCCCAATGTCGCGCGCCTGTTCCGCACCGCGGCGGAAGCCGAGAGCATCCACGCCGAAGGCCACCTGCGCAGCATGGACGGCGTGGGGTCCACCAGCGACAATCTGCTGGCCGCCAAGGCCGGCGAAACCTACGAGTACACTACTATGTACCCGCCCATGCTGGAACTGGCGAAGGCCGAAGGCCACCGCGCCCGCGGCATGTTCGGGTACGCGCTGAGAGCCGAGGCCGCCCACGCCGAGTTATACCAGCGCGCGCTGGAAGCGGTGGCGCAGGGCCAGGACCTGGCGGAGACGAAGTTCTACCTGTGCCCGGTCTGCGGGTACATCGAGTTCGGTGAACCCCCGTCCACCTGCCCGGTCTGCGGCGCCAGGTCTGAGAGGTTCGTGCAGGTTTAGGCGGGTTACAACACGGACAAGCGGAAGCTCGCGGACGGGCGCGCGGGCGGAATGGCACGGCTGCGCCGGGCCGCGCGAAACTGCGCGTCAAATTCCGGGGACGGCGCGGCCGGCCGGGCTTCCGCGCAGGGTTTTCCGACAGACGGCGCGGTCCACGCGGCGGCGTGCGGCGTGGGGTTTTTGCGAGAGGCTGTGCACGCGAGGACGGAAGGACGCGGCTGCGGGATGTCCGGTATGGGGCGGCGGGTTGCTGCCAGCCCGCTACTCCAGCACGGCTTCTATCAGCACCGGGCCGCGCCGGCCCATGGCCGCGCGAAACTGCGCGGCGAACTCGGGGACGGTGGCGGCCCGCCGGGCTTCCACGCCGAAACCTCCCGACAGCTTCACCCAATCCACGTCCGGGCGCGTGAGGTCCATCATGTCATTGGCGCGCGGGCCGATCGCCGCCGCGCCGGTCCGCCGCGTTTCGATCTCCAGGATGCGGTAGCGGCGGTTGGCCAGGATCACCACCACCACGTCCAGCCGCTCCCGCGCCATGGTCCACAACGCTTGCGGCGTGTACAGGCCGCTGCCATCGGCCTCCAGCGCGATCACCTTGCGATCCGGACAGGCCACCGCGGCGCCGACGGCCACCGGCAGGCCCTGCCCGATGGCGCCGCCGGTGACCGGCAGCAGGTCGTGCGCGGCCGCCGCCGCCAGGCCGCGCAGGATCGGTTCGGAAGAGGAAACGGCTTCTTCGCTGACGATGGCGCCTTCCGGCAACAGGTGCGCCAGCACGCGGCCGATGGCGTCGGGGGTCAGGCCGGAGTGCTCCGGCCATTCCGGCCGGGGCGTTGGGGCGCGCGGCGGCGGCGCCGGGTCCACGCCGCATTCCCGGGCCAGGGCGAGCAGGGCTTCGGCGCCGTTCTCCTCGACGGAGGCCAGGACGTGGATGGCGCAGTCCGCGGGCGCCAGTTGGCTGCGGCGGCCGGGGTATCCGAAGAACGAGACTGGCGGATCGCTTTCCACCAGGATGAGGTGCTTCAAACCCGCCAGCGCCGCCTCCGCGGGCTCCGGGAAGTACGGCAGCCGCAGCGGCGCCGCGCGGCCACCGCCCGCTTCAAAACGCGCCGCGTAGCGGTCGGCGAAGAGCCGGACGCCGGTCTCCGCCGCCAGCCGCGCGGCCGGCGCGTAAGCCGAAGCCAGCAGCGCGCCGCCGCCCAGGAACAGGCCCGCCGGCTCGCGCGAACTCAGAATCGCGGCCGCCGCGCGGATGCGCGAGATTTCGGGCGGGGCAGGGCAGGGGCGCGGCATCGCGCCGCCCGGTTCGCCCGCCTCGCTCCAGGAAAAGTCCGCGGGCACAATCAGCGTGGCCACCCGCCCGGGCGCGGCGCAGGCGGCCTGGACGGCGGCGGCGGCATCCCGGCCGATATCCGCCGCGCTGCGCACGGTGCGGACATGGCTTGAGACCGCCAGCGCCAGGGCTTCGATGTCGGCGGTGAGCGGCGCGTCGTGGCGCAGGTGAAGCGTGCTGTGCTGCCCCACCACGCTCACCACCGGCGAGCGCGCCTTGCGCGCGTTGTGAAAATTGGCGAGACCGTTGGCCAGGCCGGGCCCCAGATGGAGCAAGGTGGCCGCCGGCCGCCGCGTCATGCGGGCATAACCGTCCGCCGCGCCGGAACAGACTCCTTCGAAAAGACCCAGCACCGCGCGCATCCCCGCCACGCGGTCGAGCGCCGAGACGAACTGCATCTCGGAGGTGCCGGGGTTCATGAAGCACGTATCCACGCCGCTCCCGAGCAGGGTACGCAGAAGACATTCGGCTCCGTTCATGGTGGTCCCTTCCATGAAAACACAGTGGCGCGCCGGCGGGCTGGCCGAAGCCCGCTATCGGCTATACTGCGAAGATAGAAAATCAAATGTCGAAACATTCTCTTGCACTATTGCTGGTCCCGCTGGGACTGATGGCTGGACAGGATCTGAAGCCGGTTGCGCTGCCAACCCCTCAGACCACCGGCGGCAAGCCGTTGATGCAGGCCCTCAAGGAGCGGAAGAGCGTCCGCGAGTTCGGCCCCGAGCAGCTTTCGAGGCAGGTGCTGTCGAACCTTCTGTGGGCGGCCTGGGGGATCAACCGCGACGACGGCCGCCGCACCGCGCCTTCCGCGTCCAACCGCCAGGAAATCGACGTCTACGCGATTATGGCGGAGGGAGCCTACGTCTACGATGCCAAGGCCAACGCGCTGAAGCCGGTGACCCGGACCGACCTGCGCAAACTGGCGGGAACCCAGGCGTACGTTGCCGATGCGGCGGTCAACCTGATCTACGTCGCCGACACCAGCACCCTGGGCGGCGACGAGGCGGGGAAACTCGCCACCGCCAACGCCGACACCGGGTTCATCGCCGAGAACGCGTACCTGTTCTGCGCTTCCGAAGGGCTGGCGGTGGTGGTGCGCGGATCGGTGGATCGCGCCGCCCTGGGCAAGGCGCTGAACCTGCGCGCCGAGCAGCGCATCATTCTGGCGCAGAGCGTGGGCTATCCCAAGAAGTCCGGCGCCGGCCGGTAGGCGCGCGTCAGCGGTTGCCGGCCTGCCGGTTGAAGGCCGCGACCAGCGCCTTGGCCTGCTGGGGAGTGAAACGGGCGTCGATGTACAGAAACCGCGAGGAGGCGGCGATCGACGGGGCCGCGACCACGCGTCCGTTCACCACGATGGCCACGCGGCGGCCGGCGTTCTGGCGCGTGACATCCAGTTCGCGGATGGCGGCGTCCCGGTGGAAGGTGAGGAAGACCACCGCGTGTCCCTGGGAGTTCTGGTGCAGTTCGGCGCTCTCGACGTCCTTCTGCGTCAGGAACGGCGTACGGTCGAGGCAGAGGGAAGCGTCCACGCCGGGAAACCGGGCGGGCTGGCCGGCGCCCTGGCTGGAGCAGGCCACAAGCACATGCACCGCCAGGGTCGCGGGCGCGGTGGACGCGGTCTGCGCGCAGCCGTTGGCCAGAATGGCAAGAAACGGGAGGAGCCTGCGGAACGCCATGCTTCCAGGATAGCGGGCCTGGCGGGCGGGCAGGAGTGACGCGGGGGAGGAAGCCAGAACTGCGGATGGGGACTCTACGCCGCGGCCATGGCCGGTTTCAGCGGCGCCGGCCGTCCGCGCGGCGGCGTGGGGCGCGGTGTTTTCGCGGAAGTGCGCGGCACTGAAGCCGCCCACGATCGCCTCACGCCGGACGGGATCGCGGGGCACTGCCGGTGGGCTTGGGGGCCGCGGCCAGCATGGCGAGGATGAGGATCGGCCAGGAGCCCAGCGCGGGGCGGGAGAACGGGTAATCGACGAAGGCGTGCAGGAAAACCGCGATCGCGCCGATCCCCCAGATGGAGCGGATGGCCGGCCCGAGCGACCAGATCGCCAAGCTGAAGACCAGGATTCCGAAGGGAATGCCGCCTTCGGCGGTGAACTGGATCCAGTCGTCATGCGCCTGGTTGGCGAAGGTGCCGGGATCCACGATGGCGTAGCGGGGATAAACCGTGGACCACGTTCCCAGCCCGGAGCCGGTGTAGGGGTGGCCGGCGACGATGCGGAGAGACGAGATGGCGAATTCGCGCCGCAGCGTCATGGGGTCGGGCTGCCGGAAGCGGTCCCAGACATGTTCCCAGCCGGCCACGGCGGTGAAGGCCGCGAGCAAAATGGCGGCGCGCAGAAAGGCGGCGCCGATGGCGCGCCCGCTAGCCATGCCGCGGGCCGCCACGATGAAAGCCACGGCCAGGATCTCGGCGGTGGCCAGGATGGTGCCGGCGCGCGAGGCCGAGGCAACCACCGAAGCGTACATGGCGGCGGCCATGGCGGAGTACAGCAGCGCGTTGTGCCGGCTGCGAAGCGCCCGGTAGAAGGCTATCGGCAGGACCACCTCGATGAACGCGGCGTAGTGGTTGTGGTAGACGATGGGGCCCATGACGCCGGTGGTGTAGCCGGTGGGGAACAGCCAGAGGACCTTGCCGCCGGAAGTGAAGGTCTGGAGCGTGGCCCACACCGCGACCAGGAAGGCGAACCAGGTCATGGCGGAACGGAACCAGCGCGCGACGCCGGGTTGCTGGAAGAGGCAGAATGCGGTGAGGAAGACGGCCAGGAAAGTGGCCCACTGGACGGTGGCCGTCTGGGTGTCGAAGGGGTAGGCGGTGAGGGAAGCGGCCAGTTGGACGAGTCCCCAGAGGGCCGCGGCTGCCAGGGGGATGGCGGGGTACGGGATGCGCGCCGGGGGACGCCGCCACAGGGCCACGGCGCACAGGGCGAAGACGCCGGCCTGGAAGACCGCTACCGGCCAATAGGCGGGAACCCAGAGGGTCAGGATGGCGAAGGCGAATAGCGCCGCCAGAACGATGGGCATGCGAGCCTACGGATCATTGTATGCCGGAACCTTCCGGCCGCCGCTACCGGGGCGGATGGGGCGTGCGTTTCCGCGCGCCCGCCAGCCGGTAGAGCGCCACGGCCGCCAGCACGGCCAGGCCGTCGTCGGCGATGTCGCGCCACTCCAGGCAGTTCCCGTAGATGAGGTGTTGCAGGAATTCCAGGGAGAAGCCCAGGAAGAAGACCGCGGCGGCTCCCAGGTTTTCCCGGCGGCGGGTGCCGGAGAGGGACAGCAACAAGAGCGCGGCTCCCGCGAAAGCCGCATAATGGATGGGCCGGTGGAGGGCGTTGAGGACGCCCGGCCTGGCCGGCTGCAGGCTCCCGGCAATCAGCAGCGCCAGCCACACCCACGCCGCCACGCGAAGCGCGGCGCGCGATCGGGCGGTGGGTGCGACCGGTTCCTCAGCCGGCATCGGGCTCGGGGATAGCGGCGCGTTCCCGGCGCATCAGTAGGATCCGCGTGGGGCCAGCACGGCGCGGACGGTGCGGGCCAGAATGTAGACATCCAGCCACAGCGACCAGTTGCGGATGTAGTAGCTGTCCAGCGACTGCTGGACCTCCAGGTCGCCGTCGCTGCGCGCGGAGACTTGCCACAGGCCGGTCAAGCCGGGGCGGACCTGGGTGCGGACCTGCAGAAACTCCGGGTCGAAGCGGGCATTGTGGTATGCGGGGAACGGCCGCGGCCCCACCAGGCTCATCTCCCCCTTGAGAACGTTCCAGAGTTGGGGCAGCTCGTCGAGGCTGGTTTTCCGCAGGAAGTGGCCGACGCCGGGCAGCACTCGGGGGTCGCGCTTCAGCTTGCAGAACCGTTCCCACTCCTGGCGCGCCGATGGATCGCGGGCCAAGTGCGGCTTCAGCAGCTCGTCGGCGTTGGGGAACATGGTGCGCAGTTTCAGGATGCGCACGGTGGTGCCGTCCCGTCCTTCCCGCTCCTGGGTGTAGAACGGGTTGCCCGGGCTGGTGGAACGGATCCATAACGCGCACACCGCCAGCAGGGGCGCGCAGACGATCAGCCCGAAAAAGGCGGCCAGCGCGTCGATGGCCCGCTTGATCCACTGAACCGTGGGATTCAACAGCTTCTGATGGGTCTCGAAGCCGATCACTCCGCCCAGGTCGCGGGGTTCGGTCCATTGGGTGGTGATGCCGGTCATCTCGGAGACGATCAGGATTCTCGGAAAGATCCGTCTCCAGCGGCGAAGATGCGACACCAGCCGTTGATGCGGCATGCCGGAGATGGCCAGGATGGCGTAGCCAATGCCGAACTCGCGGGCCACCCAGGCGGCGTCCTCCAGCGTTCCCACAACCGGAACCCCGCTGCACGGGGCGTGCTTCCGCGGGTCGTCGTCCAGCAGGGCCACCGGACGATATCCCAGCACACGGTTGGCGCACAGGCTGCGGACGGTGGCGCGCCCCACGCGCCCGGCTCCGATAATCAGAACCGGCACTCCCCACCACGGCCGGCGCGCCATCACGTGCATGGCCACGCAGCGGCCCAGCGGAACCAGCACCAGGGAAAGCGCCCAGGCCAGCATCAGGGGGCCGAGCGAGTTGGCCGGCGATTCCCGGTTGAGAAACACCGCCAGCAGAAAGAGGAGGTAAACCGTGCTGGCGCCCCGGCAGATGCGGCGCAGGTGTTCCGCGGCCGTGAAGCCGATGCCGGGGTATTGGCTGGTGAAGGCGAACAAGCCTACGGCGCACAGCGGCGGGAGGAGCAGGTAGGGATCGAACGGCGGGACGGCCGGGTTGGCCAGGCGCCCCAGAACGAAGCCCGCTATGACGGCCGCGGCCAGCATGGCGAGGTCCGAGGCCGCCAGCGCGGCGGTCATGCAGGTCGGCGAGTAGGCCGATGGGCGGACGGCCGGGGCTCCGGCCACTATGCCGCCGAGCGGAGATGGCGTGGGCCCGGCGGGTTGGCGTGCGGCAGTAGACATGGGGATTCCTTCGGGTTCAGGCTGGCAGCGCCGGCGCGCCGCGGAACTTCTTCAGCCCGGCGAGTTGCAGAACAAAGAGCGCGGCGAAGCGGGGGTTTTGCAGGAGGTATCGCTTCCCCAGGCGCCGGGGTTCGGTTATCAGCCGGAACAGCCATTCCATGCCGATGCGCATCATCCAGCGGGGGGCCTGGGGTTTCATCCCCGCCAGGAAATCGAAGGCTGCCCCGACCCCGATCATGGGCGCGGCGAGCTGCCCTTTCTGCGCCGCCATCCAGCGTTCCTGCTTGGGAGTGCTCAGCCCCACCAGCACGATGCCGGCGCCGGAGGCGTTGATGTCGCCGGCGGTGCGCCGGTTTTCGCCGGCGGTGGGCGGCCGGAAAGGCGGCGACAGGGCGTAGGCGACTGTCAATCGTGGAAAGCGCGCCTCGACGACCGCCAGCAGCCGCCCGAGCGCGTCCGGCGTGCCGCCATAGAAAGCCACCGCCAATCCCTCGCGCTCAGCGGCGCCCAGGATGAGCGGGGTCAGATCCGGTCCGTAGACGCGGGTGGCGTGGGGAACGCCCAACAGGCGCGCGCCCCAGACCAGGGGCATGCCGTCGCAGGTCACCAGGTCGGCATCCGCCATCGTGCGCGCGAAGTCCGGGCAGTCGTAGGCCTGCATCACGTTGTTGACGGTGGCGACGCTGACGTAGCGGGACTCATGCCGGCGCGCCCATTTCACGACGCGGGATACGGCGTCGTGGTAAGTGGTGGCATCCACGCGCATGCCGAGGATCGAGACCGATTCCATGGGGCGCTCAAAGCCCGCGGTTCCGCTCCGCCGCCACGGCGTAAATCCGCATCAGGTCGGCGTAACATCGCTCGGGTGTGTACTTCCGCTCGAATTCGGCGCGCGCCGCGCCGCGCATGCGGGCGAGAAGCGGCGGGTCGGCGAGCAGGCGCGTCACGGCCGCCGCCAGATGGCGGGCGCTTCCGGCTTCGAACAGCGCGCCGGTGACGCCATCCCGCACCAGTTCCCTGGTGGCGCCCAGATCGCTGCCCACCACCGGCAGTCCGGTGGCGAACGCCTCGGCGATGACGACCGGAAAATTCTCGTACGCCAGGGTAGGGAACAGCAGCAGTTGCGCCCGCTGCATCAGACCGAGGACCGCCTGCCGGGGCTGAGCCCCCAGCCATCGCACCCGCGGCAACCGCCGGCACGCCGCCTCCACCAGCCCGGACATGGGGCCTTCCCCAACCACCAGCAATTCGGTTCCCAAAGGCAGCCAGGCGGCGCTTTCGAGCAGGGTTTCGACCCCTTTGTCGCGTTCCAGGCGGCCCACGAACAGGCAGTAGCCGCCGTCGCCGGCGCCCATGCCCGGGTCCGCTGGAATCGAATTCGGCTTGGTGAAAACTCTGGACGCCGGAATGCCGCTCGAGATGTGCCGGGTGCGGGCGAAATCGGAGAGGGCGATGTAGGCATCCACCCGGTCCCGCCAGGTGCCCAGGCGGCCGTGCAGGTCCATGCTCAGCGTCAGGGCCGCGCTGCGGAGCAGGGAACCCTGGAAACACCGCAAAAGCATGCCCGGCCAGCGGAACCGCCGGTTCAGACAACGCTCGCACGGCAGCCCGTTGCGGGAGAGCCGTGCGTTGATGCAGCCCACGCGGAAATTGTGGAGGGTCTGCACCACCGGGAGCCTTCTCCGTTGGCACACGAAATACAGGGTGGGGCCGATCCGGTAGTAGAGGTTGTGTACGTGCACTACGTCGGGCCGGTGCCGGGAGATGAATGCGTCGATTTTTCGGGCTTGCGAACTTGACCAGACCAGGGCCGCCGCCGCGGCCGTCCGGCTGCTTTCTGCCAGCCGCTGGTTCTCCTCCACGAACTCGACGACCCGGTGGCCGTGGGCGAGCAGCACCCGCTTCTCGGCGTCGTAGACGCTGTCTTCGCCGCCCGTGCGAAGGTACCGGTTGTGCACCAGCATGATGGTTTGCGGGAACATGGCAACGGCCCGAATCTCAACCGATGCGGCCGGCGGCAACGCCGCCCATCGCGCTTCCAGTCCGGGAAAAACACCCTCTCATTCGTTCAGCGGTTTTCGCAGATCTCCGAGTTATTCAGAAAACGCGCTCCGCCCGCCAACGAACCGAGCAGTTCGAACGCGGATTCCAACTGCCCCCACATACCGCACTCTTCGACTTCCCAGGAGTGCCCCCACAGGTGAAAGTACCCGCCCCAACGGCCGGCCGCCGCTGCCAGCCTCCTCAACGAACTGGTCCAGCACTGGCGCTCGGGGCGCACCGACAGGTAAAGGCCGAGGTTCCGCCAGGCCCCGCGCCGGGCGATGTTACGCAGATAGCCGCCCGCCGGATGGGGATAGGCCTGAAGCGTGGTGGCCATGACGCCGATGCCGGCCCGCCGGGCGGGCGCAACGCAGGAGAGCAGCTCCACGGTCCGCATCGAGGTGTAGCCCGCCCGGGCCACCATCCCGAGGGTCGTCCGGTCGAACTTTCCACCCGGTGGACAGAATGCCCGCGGGGATGTTCCAGTCATGTCTTCCAGCCATTTCCGGCAGCCGGCGATCTCAGCCTCGGCCACTTCCGGCCTGGCCCGGCTGAGGTTGACGTGGTTCAGCGTGTGGCCTCCAATCTCAAACGCGGATGCCAGTTGGCGCAGGGCGGAGGCCGGCATCACCGGCCGCGGGGCCGTCCGCGGAACGTAAAAGGTCCCGGCCATCCCGTGCCTGGTCAACAGTTCCGCCACCTTCAGATCCAGCACGTGGCCGTCGTCCCAACTGGTGGTTATGGTGAGCATCGCCGCACGCGGCGCGCAGCCATCGCCGTTTTTTGTTTGCCGCCGCGCGCCGGGGTTAGTCCGGCGTGGCTGTCCGTGGGGGTGCGCACGAGCGTAGCGCGCGGCGCCGCGGGCCGGCGGCTTCCGCCTTCGCCGGCCACCGGGGGGAGCGCGGCTGGCGCCGGCGGGGCCGGTATTCCAATGCCGGTGGCACACCCGGCGAAGTGTTTTTCACGCAGTCTGCGCTGCTGGATGAAGGCTGTGCGCGCGGGCGCCATGGTTCCAGGTACCAGCCCGGGCCAAGCGTCGGGCTCCGGACGGTTGACGGGGTGGATGGCCGGCGCCGATTCAGGGCGTAGCATGTACGGGTGGCGGCTTGCGCCGGGGTATCCGGTCGCAGAGTGAGGGCGAGAGCGCGGCACGGCCATCCCGGCGTCTGCTTGGGGCATTTTACTGCCGGCCTCCGCCCGCCGTTGGTGCAACCGTAACACGGTCCTGCGCGGATGCCATCGCAGACACCAGGTACATCAGCCGGGTGGGCGGGATCAGCCTGGCCGCGCGCGCCAGCAAACCCGGTCGCGGTGTTTCTTCATCGCGCTCCTGGCGAAACGGAAAGTACCGGTAGTGCTCGATCCCGGCCCGGTGCAGTAGCTCCCGGCATTGCCTGGCGGAGTAAGATGCGTTGCCCGTGAAGTTATCGCTCAGCAAGCCGATCCGCCTCAGGGGGTTATGCCACCAGTTATGAAAATCGACCAGTGCGCTTCCTCCGGGAGCCAGGCTTCTATGGATGTTCTTGAGAAGGGAAATCTCATGGGCCCGGCCGCGGATCAGAGTGTCCATGCAGATCAGGCGGTCCAGGGAGGCGCGGAAGGGAAGCTGAAAGTAGTCCACGCGCAGGAAGAAGATGTTTCGCAAGCCCAGCTTCGAGGCCTTTTCCGAAGCGTACCGCAAGGCGCCCGGGCACAAGTCGCAGTGCAGCACCCACTGGAACAGGCCGCTGGCGGCGAAGGTATAGTGGCCCGCCGCTCCGGTCACGTCGCAAAACACGGGGTGGGGGACCTGGGAGGGCTCCGCCAGGATCTTCAGCACCTGGGCGACCTGCCGGAGTTTGTGCCGCAGGGCAGTGGGCGGCAGCGACTCCGGGGCTCCCCAGGCGACCGGCTGGGCCGAGGCGGCTTCCCGGCCGTACTCCACCCTGTAGTAGTCGGCGTATTCCCGGCTGACCGATCCGGGTTCCAGTGCAGCCGGCGAACTGGGCGTCAGATCGAGGACATTGTCCCGCGCCTGGTAGTCCCGCCCGCAGGCCGGGCACTCCAAAGCCGAAAGCCGCCAGCCCAGCGGCGTGCCGTCGTCCGGACAGGACAGCCAGCGGCCCAGTGCTTCTAATTGTTCCGCATACATTGACGCATCTCTCTCTCAGCCGCGCCATCGGCGCCGCGGCCGCAGCGGCTCATCGGCCTGGCCCCCGTCGTTTGCCGCAGGCGCGCAGCGCATTTGTGGCCGTGGTTTTCATGTGGGGCGCTTCCGGGGACGCTCAGCGTGGCTCGCGCCGGACCGCGGAAGGCGCAGGGGGACATCCCATGGCAAACGGGGTGGCTCATGGCTCGGGATCGTCGGGCGGTTCTTCATGCAGGATGGGAGCGGCCAGCCGGATGCCTGGCCGGCCGGGTGGAACTGCCATCACAAGCGCTGCTTCAGGAAGACGCGAATGGCATAGGAGGGTTGCAGCACCGCCGATGCCACGAGATGCGCCCCGGCCCGTATGGGCATTCCATAGGCGTACTCCAGGCCGGCCTGGCGGTACAAGCGCTTGGCTTTGGCCTTCCGCCAGCGGCTCACCCGGGCGCAGCACCCCGCAGCCCCCCAAGCCGCCAGGAACTCGCTCAGCGCCGGCTCGCGTCTCCCGCCACGCCTTGCCAGGGTGCAGGCGCGCACCCATTCATACTTCAACCGCATCTCGGCGGATCGGGTGGCTGTCAGAGACTTGGGGTGTACCCGGTACTCGATCAGATGCTCCGGTTGGATGAGGACGACTCCGGCGTCGGCGATCCTGTTCAGGAGGTCGCAATCGTGCGCCGGATCGAACCTGGCCCGGTATCCGCCCAGGCGCTCCACGGTGGCCCGTTCCAGGAAGGCGCCCGAGTGCCAGAAGCCGATGGTCCGGCTCTCCCGGATGTACCGGCGGTAGTCGTCCTCCGTCACCAGATCGTGCGTGGACTTGCCGAGCCGCCGGCCCCGGTCGTCGATGTAGTAGGCCAGGCACCCCGACCCCTTCAGCCCGGGGTGCTGCCCGACGAAGGCAAGCTGCCTTTCGATCCGGTTCTCCAGCGAAACGTCGTCCGCGTCCAGGATGGCCACCCATGGCGCCCGGGCCAGGCCCAGCGCAACGTTCAGCGCGCCGCCCTGGCCACTCTGTGCCTCCAGCCTGGTGGCGCGGACCCGGGCGTCATCCGCCCGCAGCCGGTCCAGGTACTGCCAGGTGCCGTCCGTACTGCCGTCGTCGACCACGATCATCTCCAGGTTCCGGAGGGTTTGCCGCAGGATGCTGCCGGTGGCGCTCGGGAGGAATTTCCCCCCGTTGTGAACCGACATCAGAACCGACACTTCAGGCTCGCCCGCCAACGGGTGCCCCCATTCCCGGTTGGCTGCCGGTTTCGAAAACACAGGCATCGCCGGGCCGGCCGTCCCGCCCCTCGCCGCCAGGGGGCGAACCCGCGGGGTCTGCCGGTTGGACCACACTCCCCGGCGGGCCGGTCTTGACCCTGTTTCCGCCCATGTCCAGGCGCCCTATGCAACCACCGCCACCGGCCTGGCCGGCCTGTGGATCAAACCCAGCCCCGCTCTGGCGCTTCCAACATGAGGGGCGCTTCCCTGGCGCGTGCGGCTGGCCGCGTCGATGGAGATCGTCAAGGCGTAGAACAGGTAAACCGGCGGCTGCAGCGAGCCTCCAAAGGTGAGCTCCACGGAACCCGAGATCAGGAGGCAGATCCAGGCTGCCACCATCCAACTGGTGACCGGATCGGTCGTCATCCAGCGCGCCCGCCAGCAGATGCGTCCCAGGATCGACAGAATTGCCAGGAACAGCGGCAGGCTGCCCACAATGCCGACCTCCACCAGCGAGTTGAGCACCCCGTTGTGGGCGTGGCCGGCTTCCCACCCGTACTCCGACGTCAACCTCTCGACCGAACTGGTGGCGAAGCCCGAGCCGACCACGGGGGACTGCAGGATTCTGGGAATCACCGCGGTTTTCCAGAGGTCCACGCGGTCATTCACCGTGTCCAGGCTCCCGTGTTGATAGGTGAGGTGGCCTACCAGGCCGACGTCTCTCGGGACAGCTACGATCAGAACCGCCACCAGCCCGCACGCCGATGCCAATACGGAAGGCCTCAGGAAGCGTTTTGAATTGGAAAGCGCCAGTATTCCGACCGAGGCGAGGCACGCCGCACCGCCGGTCTTGCTTCCACCGATCACTCCATTGGCGATGAACAGCAACGCCAGGCACGCGGTGGCCGGTTTCGGCGACTGGACCAGCTTGATGACATATCCGGAGGCGAGAGAGAACGCCACGATGCTGGGCCACACCGCGCCGATCCAGAAGGCATACACCCGGCCGTCGGCGGAAAACCCGCTCGTCAACAGCCCGATCCACTGCAGGGCGAACGTCGGGATCAGCCCGACCACCGTGGCCCACATGAAAGTCTGCGGCTTGGTTGGAGAATCGGACGACTGGAAGTAGAGGGCCGGCAGAAGCGCCACGCACCAGAGCCGCATCGCCCAGAAAGCGGAATACAGGCGATTGTGGGACCAGAGACAAGTGACGGTAACCGCGGCGGCGTAGAAACACAATAGACGCAGCGTGCGAGGCAGCCGCTTCCTGCGGGCGGCGGGGCCGGAGATCAGCAGGGCCAGGGTAACGGCAAACACCACGGTGGTGACTCCGGCCTCGATGGTAAGCAGCGAGGAAGACGGGGATAGTTCGGTAATGGCCGCCAGTTGCCTGGGCAGGACGTTGCGGTGAGCCAGCAGCACCGCCCAGAAAAAGAGGCACAGGTTTTCGCGTCTGATCCAGTTTGCAGCGGCGGCCAGAAGCACCGCGCCCACGAATGCCAGGGCGGCCAGCACTAACCACGAGCTTTGCGAGAAGTCCATAGGGGTGGCTGTTGCGGGTGCGCGGTTATTCGGGACAGCGGCCGGCCTGGCGCCGCGCCCGCTCGTACAACCCGGAAAGCGTCTTGGCTTTGGCCTCCCAGGTGGCCTGCTCCCGGACCCTCGAGCGGGCGTTCGATCCCATTCTCCGTCGCAGCGTTTCCGTGGTTCCCAATTGCTGCATGGCGGAGGCCAGCGCGCGGACGGTGGTGGGAACGTCGCCGGCGGCGATCTTGAAACCGCATTCGCCGGTTACCAGATCGCCCGGCCCGCCCAGATCCAGGCAGATCACCGGCAGGCTGGCCGCCATGGCCTCGGCGCAGGCATAACCGCCGGAGTCGTGGAGGGACGGGAACACGAAGATGTCGGCTTCTTTCAGGCGCTCAAACACCGTTGTCCGCGCCAGTTGCCCCAGGAACTTGACGCTCCGCCCGAGGTGCAGGGTTTCGGCCAGGCGCGCCAGTGTGCGCCCGGCCGGCCCGGAGCCGACGATCCAGAACTCGCTCTCCGGAAGATCGGTGAGGGCGTAGGCCTGAAGGGCGAGAGCGAGACCCTTGCAGGTCTCGAGACCGGCTACGGAAACCAATCGAACGCCGGCGTGCGGCCGTGGACCGGGCGTCTTGAGCGCCTGGAGTTCGGCGGCGCTGAGAGCCACCTGGGACATCACCACGATGTTCCTGGCCCCGATTCCGCCGATTCTCCGGGCCGTGTCCGTGTTGGCCGCGATGGTCAGGGCCGCCCGGCGGGCGGTCAGCCGGACGAGGGGGTCGCGTTCCGAGAGCCAGCGGGCGGCGGTTCGCAGGCACTCGTACATCCAGCCCGCCACGCCGCCGCTTGGCCACAAGCCTGGCGGCGGGCACTCGCCGCCTCCCACCGGGCCCCATACGAACGGCGCGGGAAGGAAGGCCAGGGCGCAGGGAACCCAGTACTTGGCGAAGGTGACATGGTGGGTTATGTGAAACTGGTGTCGCTGGTGGAGCCGCCAGGCGGATAGCCCGGCGCAGAGCTGCCAGAGGTAGTAGTAGAGCCGCACGCCCCGAGTCCCTTTCTTCCAGAAAGCGAGCGGCTTAGGAAGATCGAAATAGGCGAAGTGGAGGGTTGCCGTGGTTTGGGCCGGCGCAGGATCCGCGGATATGGCCGCGGCGTTATTCGCCCGCGTCAACACCCACACTTCATGCTGTTGGGCAAGCGCCAGCGCGGCTCCCCAGCCTACCCCCGGTTCGGAACCCTTGTGAGGCTCGCAGGCATAGGCGGACAATAGGATTCGCATGTCAGCCGTTACCCCCTTGCCAGAGTTGACGGCGCCATATCTGCAGGGGATCGGAGGGGGCCACCGAATCGGCGGCGCTCCGCCGATGCGCATTGTATGCGGATAGCCGGCATATGGCCGCCGCCTGGTCGATGCCCAGATGGGCTCCTCCAATCCCGGTAAGAACTCGGATAGCCTGGCGGAGGCCGGCCGCGGGGCGCAGGCGCTTCACCAGGGCAGCGGTCTGCAGCAGGTAGTGGGCCGAGTCCAGGTAGGGGAACCCCTTGGTTTCGGAATGTTCCCAATCGATGGCTACCACTCGGGCGGGCCCGGTCCGAAAAACGTTCCAGGGCGCAAAGTCCCCGTGCTCGATCGCCACCGGCCAGGTGGTTCCCGACAGCGTCCGGATGCATTCCCGGAGGCCGGCGTCTTCCAGGCGGGGCCAGTAATCGCAGGCTTCCTGGCGCTTGTTCGGAACGGTGAGTTGCGACAGATACTCCACCACGAATGAAGGCGGCGGCAGAATGGGATGCATGGGCCGCCCATGTATTGGGGAGGTCAGCAGAGCGAGGCCGTTCCCAAGCGGGCCAAAGCGCAGTGGTTCGGGCGCCAGACCCGAGGGCAGCATGCGCAGGGTTTGGTACTCGCGCTCGAGCCGCCGCATGCCCTGTTCAGTCTGAGCGTGCTTCAGGTAGCCGACGATTCGCCCCAACCCATCATGGAGTTCCAGGATGAACCGGCCTTCCAGGCTGGAGGTAAGAACGCTGACGTACGTCACCCGCGAGGCTATGCTTGGAAAGAACCCGGATATGAGCCATGGCCCCCTGGCTCTCCGAACACGCGCGTGCAACCCCAGGGCATGGAGACCACGGATCGCCGTGCGGGCGGCCCTGGCCGACGGCCTATGAGCCGGGTACGAGGCGGTGAGGCGCCAGCGCGTCCAGCCGGACGGCGACGACATGACGTAGAGCCGCGGCCGGGCGAATGGGGGCAAGCCGAAGAACTCGGCTCCGGGCGGAAAATACCCCGCAGCGCCGATGGCGTCGGCCGTCCGGCAGGAAGCGTTGGCCGCCACGGGCACATCGCTAGCGGTCGCGAGATTCAGGGACATGCTGGTTCTTCGCCAGGAATGCTCTGAGGGCCAGCGACAGGAGGCTGGCCGCCAGTTCCGCCGGGCGGCGGCCGGCGTCGAGCTTCTGGTCGATCAGGCCCATCTGTGAGAGCCTCTCGCAGCGCGACAGTTGCGCCTCTATTTCGGGCACCGTCAGCTCCTGCTTCCTGCCGTATATTTCCGAAGGCGTTCCCGTCAGAAGGACAATCACGTCGGGCCGCGGCACCCAGCGCGAGAGCAGCAGGGTGCCGCATGCCGAGGCCAGGCCGTAGCGGTAGGGATCGACGAACATGTCCGACGCCCACCGGTCGTATACGATCAGCCGCTGGCGGCTCGAATCCCGGACATCTCTCAGAGCGTGCCCCAATTGGTAGTCGGCGAAGTAATAGAGCAGCTTCGCCCAATGCGAGAGCCTCCAAACGCCGCGCCCGGCCTCGGGGCGGGGCTGGCCGGCGGCGATTCGTCCTCCCCCAGGGATGGCATGGCGGCTGCGCAGGGGCAGCAGGCCGGGACGCCAGTGCCGGACGCTGACTCTTGTGAACACGGACAACGCGGACTGTTGCAGGGCGGCGATGGCGGTGGTCTTGCCGGCTCCGTCGGGACCCAGCAGCGCGACGATCGGACCGCACGGCGCCCGGAACTGCCAGAGCCTCCGTGTGCACACGCCGAACAGCCGCGCGCTCGAGCGCCCCGGCTGGCGCCAAAAAGCATGCATGCGCAGGCGTCTCCGGATGGCACGGAGATTGCCAGCCAGGAGCCGGGGCTGCCCAAGCTGCACCGCTCCGGCGATGGCGGCGCTATATTCCCGGCCCAGGTGTCGCGGCAACTGTTCACGCACCGCCGATGCTTCCGCCTGGGAAGCAAAGCGGAAGTCGCCTGGACGCGCGTCGAACGTCGTTTCTCCTTCGGCGAGCAGCGGCAAAAGAACCCGCTTGGCGAAACTCGCCCACGGGTCCACCCGGAACGGGCCGGTCGTTTCCGTGGGCCGGGGACACCCGGCGAAGCACACGTTGCTCCAGCCCACCGACGCGATTCCGTGAATCTCGATCGCCGAACTGGCCGCGCCGGAAGTATGCACCCCCACCACCCGGCGGCCCCAGATGGGGTGGGGAAAGGCGATGGAGTAGCCATTCTCCTCGAGCACCCGGGAGGCGATAGACAGACTTTTCGCCGCGCTCCGGGAGGAGAACATGACGTCCAAATCCCTCCCCACGCCCATGGGATACGGCCCTAGCCCATGCGTGACGGCATATTCCACCCCGGCCTGGTTCCAGGCTTCGGCGATCTGTTCAAGAACATGAACCGGGTTTGGTGGGTGGCGCATATCGTTGGTAGGCTGCGAGCATGCTGGAAGCGACCTTGGGCCAGGTGAAGTTGGACAGGACGACCCGGCGGGCCCGCTCGCCGAGGGCCCGAAGTTCCGCTGGGGACCGTGCCGCCAGGTCGCCCAGCGCGGCCGCGACCCGGGCTTCGAGCGGCTCCACTGTCACCGAGCCGTGGTGGGCCGCCAGCAGGCCCAAGGGGTCTGCGGGCCCCGTCAGAATACAGGGCAGCGCCATGGCGGCAGCTTCCAGAACCGCGAATGGCAGGCCCTCCCACCGGGATGTGTGGACGAAGACCGTGGCCGAGGCCAGCAGGTCGAATCTTCTTTCGCCGTAAACCGGACCGCAGAATTCCACCGCGTCCGCCACCCCGCAATCGAAGGCCAGGCGGCGTAGTTTCGCAACCTCGCGATCCGGACCCGGTCCGGCGATAACCAGAACACTGCCCGGCAGCCCGGCTTGCGCGAACGCGGAAATCAGGAGGTCCAACCCCTTCTGGCGGGGAGCGATCCTCCCCAGAAACAGAAACACCTTTTTTCCAGCGGTTCGGGGCGCCAGAGTTGCCAGGAATCCCCGATCCGGAGAATCCGGCAGCGCGCAGGCATCGATGGCATTCGGCATAACCACAACCGGTGGGCGCACGGGAAACCGGAACGTGCAATCCTGGTCGCCCAGCGCATGAATGAACGCAGCATGGCCTACGATCCACCTTTCAAAGACCCGGGCGTACAGCTTCTTCATCCAGGAGCTGTTGACCAGCAGTGGAGAAAGCCCTCCATGCGGGGTCAGCGCGTATGGGATCGCGTAACCGTGCACCCACCGGGCCACCATGTAGTTCCTCGGCGCAAAAACGGAATGCAGGTGTACGATCTCAGGCTGGAAGGTGCGAAGAACACCCAACAGCCCGAACGGCAGCCCGAATGGCGATTGCGGCGGAGGAATCGTCGCTATCCTCACACCCGGAATCGATACCTCGGCGCGATCGGTGGCCTGAACCAGTTGCACGTCGTGCCCCATCGAGGCCAGTTCCCGGGTGAGGAAGTAAACCAGCTTGTCGACGCCATTAGCGCTGTCTGGATTGCATCGCCCGTCCAAGAAGTGAAGTATGCGCATCGGGGCTAAGAATTACCGGACGGGGAGCACGGTGCGGGCTGAAGGGTGCGGCCTGCCCGGCCGCCAGCCGGATGGAGTGCGGCGGAGGGGGCCGGCGCCCGCTGTCCTTCTCCGGGCGCGCGAAAGACGAGAAGGGCGGGGAACTGCTTTCGAAAGGCGCGAACTCCCGGCGCCAGCGCGTGGGGTGCGCACCACCGGGCGCGCCAGCCACTCCGGTCCCAAGCCCCATCCAAAGTTGGGGAAGGGGTCTCAGGCATATCGACACCAGGGGCCGGCGCGCAGCACCTCACCCGTTGAGAACCGGATAACGTCCGCTTTCAGATTCCCACCTTAACGGGACCGTGGCCCGATCGGGCGACTCCAGGCTGGTAGGGAGGCGCAGCGGCCTGGGCGCCAGCAGGTCTTGGGGTAACGCTCTTTTCGGGCATTGCGACGGCGCAGTCCGCCGCATGGTATCCGCGCCGGATTGCGAGTAAGCTCCCTGCCGCGGTCAGCACCGACGAGATTGTCAGCCCCAGCACCCCGCCAAGCGGTCCGAAACTCGCGACCAGAGCCGTCCCCCCGGACACCGTGAGCAGGGCGACTAAGGCGTAGACGATCGACAGACTGCGAGTATCCCCCCGAGCTCGCAGCGCTCCGCACAAGACGCCCGTGACCGCTGCCAGAACGGGCAGCGCGCCCAGCCAGGGGAGATAGTATAGGTAGGCACCGTACTTGTCGCCGTAGAGCCAGACCATGAGCTTGGGGCCGGCCGCCAGAAGCAGAAGCCAATATGCACACGCCAGGCCCGCAAACAGGCATGACGAGGAAAGGACCAGACGACGGAATTTCGGCCTGTTCTCCCGGTGGTTGGCGAGGAGCGGGAGCACCAGAAGCCCCAGTGCGTTGTTGGCCTGCAGTATCGGCATGATGAGGATCATCAGCGCACGCAGCGCCGCGGTGGCCTCGAATCCGCCCCAGACAGGCAGCACCACGTAGTACCAGTTGGCAGGCGCCCAGGACAGTCCGCTGGCCAACAACGCCCAGCGCCCATAGCTCCAGTGTTGCCGGAGCACAGCCCTGGCTTGGGGATGCGCGGATGGCACGTGGGGCGGCATGAGCCGTTGGATGGCCACTCCCGACACCGCGCTGCCGGCCGCGATCACAGCGAACGCCGAAGCGGCGGACAGACGGTGGAGGAGCGCCAGGGCGAAGAAGCCGGCGGACATCGCAATGAAACAGATCATCCCCCCGCATGCCGCTATCTCCGGCCTGCCTTCCACGTAACACGACCGCCGGACCAGCCACGAAAACAGGATGAAGGGCGCTGCGGCGAAAGCCGCCGCCAGTGCCGGATAGAGCGAACGTTGGCTTAGGAGAGCGACAGAACCGGTTGCCAGGCTTAGCCCGATACAAACCAGTCCTACCCCCTTCCAATGCATGCCGGTGAGCATCCGCAGATACGATGGAAAGATGTGCCTGTACTCGGTTGCGCCGAATACCAGCATGGGCTCCGTGAGGAGGGGCGTATGCAGAGTCCCGAGCAGCAGGAATCCGGAATATGCGACCGTATAGACACCGAACTCCTGGGCGGGAAGCCACCGGGCGAGCACCACTCCCAGGAGGAAATTCGCTCCTGCAAACAGCCCTTGGTCGAGGATCGCCCATCCGCCCTTCCAGAGCCAATTCCGGATGGTTGTCAGGTCGGTGAACTGGCGCAAGAAAGCTCTCAAAAACGGCAGCCCATTGGATGCGGCTCGAGGCCACAAAAGTCGAGCCTTGGAGATCCACAGCATGGCGGCAGCATGTTGAAACGCGGCTTTGGCCCATCCCTGACGCTCCCGAAACCCGGTTTGTGAGACCGCTAGCACGATGCTGAAAAGGTGGATCCGGCAACATCCGCACAGCCGTCCAGTGCGGTTCCGGGGTGAGGGGTGTCCCTGTTCATGGGTGGACGACCGGGTGCGCTTCTATGTCTTCGTCGGCTTGTAATACTTCGAATAATACTTCCCGTAGTATCCGTAGTAATAATACCGGTCGCTCATGTCTTCGCGGACTTCATTCAGCGCCACTCCGATCACGTTCGCCTTCAACCGTTTCAAGCTGCTCAGCACACTCCCTACGGCGTGGCGGCTGGTCTGTCCCGCCAGCGCCACAACCACGACTCCGTCCGCGATGGCGGCGATCTGCAGCGGCTCGGCGAATCCCAGCAAGGGCGGCGCATCGATCATGACCAGATCGTAGTCGGGTATGGCTTCGGCCAGGAGTTTCTCCAGAACGCCGCCCACCTGATCGGCGGCGTGGCGGGATGCCGGGCCGGCGGAGAGTACGTCCAGGTCCGGGTGCTCTTCGGTTTTCTGCAGGACGTCGCGCCATCCGGCTTCGCCCCTGATGACGTTGGACAAGCCTCGTTCGTTCGCTATGCTCAAGCGAGTATGAATGCCGGGACGGCGCAGGTCTGCATCGATCAACAGCGTCTTTTTCTTTTGCAGGCTGTGGGCGACCGCCAGGTGAACGGCCGTGGTGGTTTTCCCCTCGCGCGGCGTCGCCGAGGTGATGAGCAGGCTGCGAGGCCGGCGGCTCATGTCGGACAGAAGGATGGAATCGCGCAGCGTACGGACGGCTTCTTCAAATGCCGAGACCTGTTCCGTACGGCGGGTGGACCTCACCAGTTCGACGGAGGTCTTCTTAGACTCGGCGTTGCCGTTCACCAGCGCCGGCAGACAGCCGCGCCACTGTTTCACCACGGGGAGCGACCCCAGGACTTCGGTCTTCAGGACCTTCTGGATCTGCTCGGGATCGCGCACGGTGTTATCGATGGTGTCCGACAGGACGGCCGCACCGACGGCCAGCAGGCTGGAGAAGAGGAACGCCAGGATGGCGTTCAGCCGCAAATCGGGGAACACCGGTCTGAGCGCCGGACGCGCGGAATCGGCGAGACGGATGGAACTGTTCTGGAAGCTGGAATTGATGCCGGCTTCCTTGATTTTACGGACCAGTTCTTCATAGAGGCCCTTGTCGCTGTCGGCCTCCTGCTTGAGCGCCTTGTACTGGAACGACCGGGCGTTGAGGCGGTCGAACTCGGTTTTGGTGTCCGCCACCGCGGTCTTGAGCATGGACTCCCGGTTGAGGGCTTCCTGGTAGTCGAGGCCGACGCGTTGGCCAATGCTGGCCTTGAGGCTGTCGAATTGGCGTTCCAATTCGGTGAGTTGGGAGTTGGCTTTTTTGTATTCCGGATGGTTGGCCCCGTACTGGGCGTTGATGGTGGCGAATTTTTCGCGGGCCTCGTCGATGCGGTCGGATAGGCGGCGGAGCTGATCTCCCTGGGTGGAAGCCAGGGCTGCATCGAGCGAACCGCTCTTGACGGAGTTGAAAGCGGCCTGCTTCTTCACCCGCTCGGACTGGGCGTTGGTGTATTCGGTGTTGAGCTGGAGAAGACGCGCGGAGAGGATGCTGGTCTTTTCCTCCGGGTTGATGACGCTCAGGTCTCTTTCGAACTGCCCCAGGGCGGCGGAGGATTTCTCCATTTTTGCCCTGAGTTCTTCCATCTGCTTCTCCATAAAGGCAGAGAGGCCGGCGGCGGCGGCGAAGCGGATATTGTAAGTGTGCAGAATGTAGCTGTTGGCTATGGCGTTGGCGACATTGGCGGCCAGTTCGGGATCGGGAGAGCGGTAGGAGATCAGCAGCAGGTACGTGTTGGGGGGACGCGCGACCTTGAGGTTCTGGAGCTTGACGGGGGCGCTCTGCGCGCGCGCGATGGGGAGCGACGGCTCTCCAGGGAGCGGTTCGGCTTCGACCACCGGCAGTTTGTAGCGCTCGGCGACCGGGCGCAGCACGGAATCGGATTGGATGATCTTGACTTGGGTAGCGAGAAACTGGTCGGCGTCGTTGGGAGCCATCCGCGCGGCGTCCTGGCCGACGACGCCGGGAGGCATCTGCCGGTCGATGTCGATGGTGGCGATGGATTCGAAGATGGGCGTGAGGCGGGAGGAGACCACCACGGTGGAAACGACGCAGACCAGGACAAAGGCCATGATGCGCCATTTGTTGCGGCGGAAGATCCAGAAGTAATGGGACAGGGGGACGGTCTGGTTCTCGGATTCCGGCTCGGGAAAGGCATAGGACGGGTAGACGGCGTAGCGATCCGGGATACCGGGAACGTGACCGTTGCCGACGGCCGCGACGGGCGGGGGGAGTGCTCTCAATGTATCTTCAGACATGGCTTCTGTGGTTGTCCTGTGCGGGGATTCTCCGCGGGTTGACTATTGACAGTGTCCGGAAACTGCTAAAAGGCTGCTTTCAGGGCAGTTCGGTGAAAGGCGACGAAGCTCGCCACCGACAGTGGCGGGTGTCGTCGGGATTCCGGTGACGGAAGGCCGTCGGGAATCGCAGAGTCCCGGCTCAGAATCGTGTTGCGGAGTTGAATGAGAAGGCGCATTTGGGGCGAGTTGCCGGAATACCGGCGGATACACACCCTGGGGTTTGTGCCTGGCGGAGGACCGTGAGGGAGTGGTCTCGGGCAAAGGCACCGAATCGCGCGGCCGGAGACCCAGGGCCCTGTACCGGCAGCTCACCGCATAGTTCCGTATACCAGCGCCGTCGCCCCGGCCCCGGTGCCAAAACCGATGATGGCTTCAATCGCCCGGACACCGAGGCGTTTGCCCTTATTGTCCGGAATGTAAAGGATGTCGTTGGCGGTCATAGGGACATCCGGCGCTTTGCGTTGCATGATTTTGTCGAGCGGAACGACGATCTCGTTCTTCGCGCCAGACCCTTCCCGGCGGTAGATATAGGCCTCGTTGGTGGCGTAAGGCATGAGCCCCTCAGCCAGGGCCAGCATCTGGAGGACCGTGGTATCGGAACCGTCCTGCACGGGGAATGCACCAGGCTTCTTGACGTTGCCGACCACATAGACCCGGCCGATTTCGGGAACGCGGATTTCCTCGCCGCCGGTCAGCTTGAGGTTGAGGGCGGGATCTGCGTCGTCGATGAGGCCGCGGACAAGAATGCGGCGGGTGAGCATGACCGGCTTGTCGTCGAGGCCCGGCTGCATCTGGCTGACGAGGATCTCGCGGCCGGCATCGTCGCGGAGCCCCTCGGCGCGGGCGATGGCTTGAAGCAAAGTAGTAGGTCCCTCGGCCTGAAAGACGAGGGGTTGTTTGACGGCCCCCGCCACGCTGATGGGGCGGGAGTGATACTCGGCGATGGTGACCGTGACGAAGGGATCCACGAGGATCTCCTCCTGGCGGAGAGCCGTGGCTATGGCGGTCTCGAGAGCGTCGGGTAACAATCCCTGGGCCTTGATGAGTGCGCGGAGCATGGGGAGGCGGATGAAGCCGTCGGCGCCGACGCGCACCGTGCGCGACAACTCGGGAGCGTCGTAAACGGAAACGGCGATGAGGTCATTGGGTCCGACGGCCTGGGCGGGGAGGTTGGCTCCGAGATCCGGGACCGCGCGGAGGTTCTGGGTCCAGGCCGGAGCCGCAAGGGCGAGCGCCAGTGCGGCCGGCAGTAGGCTGGTGTGCGGGGAATGCATATTATCGATACCTATTGTGCGGTGGTCTCACTGAGAGACATGGTCTTCTGGAGTCGCACCACGTGTTGGAGGCGCTCAAGCTCTTTGGCCAGCGCCTGGATGCGTCTTTCGATCTCTTGCAGTTCGCTGTCGAGCGGGTTGGACAAGGAGGCCTCTCCGACCCATTGCTGGACTGCGGCGCGCGCCAACTCGGAGATGCTCCGAACGCGGCGCGCCATGCAGGCCGCCTCGAGCGAATGGTATTCCTCCATCGTGACGCGGAAGGTCACCATTCTGCTGCGTCGTGAATCGACGGTCGAGTACATAACTTCTGGTGCTCCTGGGAACTCATGCAAGCGGACAGGCTACCGCCATTCTTTTCTCTTTGAAGGGGATACAACCACTTGAGTACTACAGAAGAAATCGGCCGACAGGGCGAACAACTTTAGCCTGTTTTGATGGATTCCGAGGAGGAGTTTCGGCAGACGTTTTCAGTCCTCAGGGGAATGCGCCAGTTCCCCTGGTATACAGACATAAGTCGAACGGAATCAAGTGGCTGCGCGAATCTTCCGAATTGTCCCTCATGGCCGGGGCTGGAAGTGCCGTGGAATGAGCGCGTTCGCGAAAGGCGCCACCTTGGGAACCATCCCAACCTGGCGAGGCGGAACCGCAAGAGCGAGCGGTTCCCGACCGGTCAGCCGGGGTTGTTCACCGCCGTCCCGCAGACGGAGCAGGCGGAAGCAGAGAACTTCGGCGAGACCACCCTTTCCGATAACAACAATGATGGCGATATCGCCCCACCGGGCCAGGCTTCCTTAGCCCTCCCCGGCGATGGGGGTCGCCTGGGCAGCACACCCGTTGGCGGGGACTTCAACCTCGGGGCATCTCCGGCGGCCGGGCGTGCAGCCATCGGCAGGGCGGTCCGAATGGCGGCGGGAAGCCCTGGTCCAGCGGCAGACAGATGCAACCCACGCGGCCTGCGCGCTACTCGGGCGCCTTGGTGCTATACGTCCGATTGAGCCAGGTCCTGGGCAGCGGAACGACGCAGATGTTCAGAGAATGTTTGTCCTGCGAGATCAGGGCGGACTGGATCTCGATCCTGGTGCCTTCCGCGTTGAATGTGGGGTGGATGTGATCCGCGCCATGGTTCTGGGGACCTGCCAGGAGGTTCATCTCGCCGCTGTGCCGGTCGTACAGCCAGACCTCAAATTCAAAATCGTCGCTGGCGGCCCATCGGCCGTCGGCCGATCCGGCCACGTGCCAGTCGGAATGCCCCGGCGACCACGCCGGAACCTGCCCCACAATCCGCATCTCCCGTGTCCGCAGATTGACGATGCCCACGCCGGTGGGATGTTCAAATGTTCCCGCGATGCCCCAATTGGAATCGGGAGTGGCGCTGGCGATGGAGCGGTGGCCGAGCATGGCGATGACCACCTCATCCTTGCCGATGACCGCTTCGTGGGTGATCCATTCGTACGGCGCCTCGGGATAGAGAGGCCGCAGGCCGGTCCCGTCGGACTTGACGTACCAGGTCCGCTGCGGCGCCTTGCCGGTGGTTTCCCAGCAGAAGACGATTTCGCCGGGCACCCACGGATTGGTCTGCACGTGCCCGATCTGGAAGCCCACATTGACGATGGGCTTGATTTCTCCGGTCTGGAGATTCATGCTGCGCAGTCCGCTGGTGGTCTGACGGGCGCGTGGGCCGAATCCCGGCAGGAGCGTCTGACCGGGCGAGAGTTGAGTGGTTTCGGGCCCTTGAACCCTGAAGTACATGAAGTCGTCGTTGGCATCCAGGCCCATGTTGCCATCGGCCTCAAGGGTGGCTGGGATGGTTCCGCAGACGCGCGTGTAGTTGGCGGCGGGTTTCACGGTCCTGGCGGCAACGTCGGCGAAGAGTTTGGCGAGGTCGATCTCGAGAATCTGCCGTGGCCCGCCAAAACCGCGGCCTGCGCCGCCCGGACCTTGGCCTCCGCCCGGGCCTCGACCCTCGGGCGGCGCGACTGGCGGCGCGCCCGCGGGCCGTTCCGGTCCCCGGCCAGGACCCTCCGCAGCGCCCGGCGCAGCGGTTGCGCCCCGGCCTCTGCCTCCGCCGCCACCACCGCCCGACATGACATACAGCTTCATGGTCCGGTTGCCGGCGCACAACATTCCCGAGAAGCCGTTCTCGGTCACCTGCACGATCTGACCGGTTTCTTCGTTCACCGCAAAAGCCTGCGAGCCTGTCTCGCGCACTCCCCGGAAGATCAGCCACTTGCCATCGGAGGTCCACTGGCGGTGCGTCTGATAGATTTTGGACTGCCTGTAGCTGCCATCCGTGCTGGTCAGGAATGTGAGCGGAAGACCGGTGACCGGATCGGGGACGATCTTCTTCTCGGACGGCCAGGTCCGGCCCATTTGCCCGAACACGGCGGAGGCGGCAAACAGCATGACGGCGGCCAAACAAGCGGGAGTCTCGATTGTTCTGAAGTCCATGTGTGGTTCCGATTGTGGGGGCTGGTGTTCTGCGGTCTCAGCCCGGATTTCCGTTTTGCTCCGGGGCCCGAATTAGTACATTAGTATACACCGGATTGCCTCGCGCCGATCTCTTCCCGGTTCGCCCGTCCCGGTTTTGTTCGTCCCCGTGAACGCGACGAGTTATCTCATCGCGTGCATGGAGTTGGACGGAAAGACCGGCACGCTTCCCGACTGGGAGAGATCAGCGGCTGGCGGTTCATTTGGACTCGCTCGACGGCGGTTATCCGGCGTTTGGCCAAGAGGCTGCAGAGTGCAGCCTCTGGCGCCTCGAGAATTTCCGATCCCGTTCGGCAGGCTTGAGGGATCGGACCCGGTTCCGGCTGGGCGGATCAGATCACGGCAAGACCTGAATCCCCGGCTCGTACTGCGCCCACGCCATGGCTTGAGCTGGAGTCACGCCAATGTAAGGAGTGTGCCCGGTGACCTCGGCCAGGCACTCGCTGCACACCAGGCCATTCGTCTTGGTGGCATCCTTTTCCAGCAGTTCGCCCAACTGCTCGACGCCTCCGAGGTCGAGCACTTTGCGAATCACGGCCTCCTTCTGCATGAGGTCCGCCGGCAGGTGCCAGATGGCGTAGGGGCACTTGCCCGCCTCACGCAAGGCGATCAGGTTGGCTGCCACAGTCTCCACCGCGCCCGGGTCCGGTGCGCACTCCGGGAGGTAGGGGCAGACCACGATGCGGCCGCCGTTGGCGTACTCGCCGGTGCGATCCGCGAAGGCGTTCCACTGCGGGCCATCGACACCCTTCCAGATGGTCGACTCAAAAAGCTGAATCGCTCCGTTCCGCCACGTCAGGTAACCGCAGTGGGACGGGCCACCGTCGGTGACCTTCTCGATGATGCCGCTCAGTATCGCGCCGGGACCGGCTTTCAGCGGGTCGGTCGAGCCCCAGAAGAACGCCGCCGCGCCATTGGGGATCTGTGCTGCCGTCAGTTGAATCATTGAAATCCTCCTCACGGTATATTATCCAGGGTTTCCTTCTTGGTTTCCCGGCCAACAGTAAGTATCCTCACAGTGGATTCGATTTGGCCGGCCACTGTTGGTGAGGGCCGGTTCCGGGCCACCCGGCGTGCGTCGCCAGGAGCGGCGCGGCACTCACGTGCGCGTGCGTCACACAGCTTCGGAAGCGGGGTTGGGAGGCCCGGCGCGCAACCGATCCCGGTGGCGCCATCCGCTGGGGAGTTGCAAGCGTCTAAAGTAGTATCGATGGACTGAATCGAGGTGGAACAGCATGAAGGCCGCACCTTGCGTTCTGGCCTGCGGCATCCTCCTGGCCTGGGGCGGGGAAGCTCTGGGAGCGGGGACCGCGCCGTGTGCCGGCGCCGCGGTGAGCGACACTCCGTCGGATGCGACGTCCCAGCTCAGCCAGGTGGCAGCCGGCGTTACCGTGACCCAGGCGACCCACACGCTCTCCAACTGGAACACCTACTCCGACGTCACAACTTTCAGCTTGCCCGCCAACGTCATGACGTACAACTCGTTTGGCTCGCGCAATTCCGTGGCGGCGGCCAACCTGGACGGATCGAGCCCTCAAACCATCTCCGGCAGCCAGCAGGCCGAACAGACCTACGTAACGGTGGATGGGAGGTTCGTCTACTACCAGGGGCAAAACCCCAATCAGACCGCGGACCTCTACGCCGTTCCGATTTCCCAGGCGGGCGCCTGCCAGCAGATCCGGCTGACCAACCTGAATTGGGTCCCGGCGCAGACACCGCCCACGCTGGTGATTTCCACCTCCAGCCTCGACCCGGCCAGCGGTAAGAACGTAATCGCCTGGTCCGAGGCCAACGTTCTTCATCGCGTGCTGGAGGACGGCACGGCTCTCTCCGATGTAACGCTGGGCGATCCCGAAAACGCCAACGTCTTCCATCGCATCCGCCTGAACCCGGTATTCCCCAACATCCTCTGGTACAAACGCGACCAGCCGCTGCCCAATCCCGACGGCGTCGCCGAACCGGAGATCTGGGTGGTGGATCTGCGGTCTCCCAACGCGGTTTACAGCCTCACGGGGACGCTGGCGGCCGATCACAACGCCTGGTCGCCCGATGGCCGCGAGATCGGCTACCACGATCAGAACGGAAACTGGTATGTGGCCGATGTGCTGAACTCCGATGGCACCTTCAAGCTGGCCAACGGCGCCTTCACCAGCGTGAAAATCGGCCCGCCCGCTCCTTTCGTATCGGACGCGAATTACTGCGTGTGGGCGCCCGACGGTTCGGTTTTTCTTTGCACGACCGGCGCCGCGCACCCCGGCACGCCGATTTACCTGATGTCGCTCGACGGCAGCAAGACCATGTACCTTTCGGCCACGGATTCCGCCGCCGCCTCGGACGCCGGCATTCCCAAGGCCGGTTTCCTGGACATGACGCACATTGTCTTCTCGAGCGACCGCACCGGCACGCCGCAGGTGTACATTCTCTCGGGATTCTCGACCGCGTTTCCGGCG
>Ga0326727_10004588_pt1 | contig 41160 bp, 28 predicted proteins | sample MB2enrmetagenome_FD_207643 | JGI IMG/M metagenome (GOLD analysis project Ga0326727, IMG submission 207643) | Lab enriched peat soil microbial communities from McLean, Ithaca, NY, United States - MB29MY | ecosystem: Environmental > Terrestrial > Soil > Wetlands > Peat | place: USA: New York...
GCCCTTCGAGAAACGGGGTCAGCGGCAATCCGTCGCACTGCGCAGGGGTCACGAGACCCAGCGACTCGCAGATAGTCGGGAAGAAGTCGATGTTCTCGGTGAAGGTCTGGACGACTGTCCCGTGAGCCTGCGAGAGCCCGGGGGCGCGAATGATGCCCGGCACGTGATAGCTCTCCTCGAAGTACCCGAGCTTGCCCATCAGCCCGTGGTCCCCCAACTGTTCGCCGTGGTCCGACGTCAACAGCACGAAGGTGTCATCCCACTGGCCCAGCCGCACAAGGGCGTCCCAGACCCGGCCAAGCTGGGCGTCGACGTCACCGATCATCCCGTAGTACTGAGCCCGCATCCGCCGGAGCTCACCTTCATCCCTCGGAGCTGCGCTCTCGGGCATACCAAGAGCCGACTCGTGAAACCGATGGCGGTGCGGCCCCGGGGTGATCGCCAGGTCGACGTCATCGGGATCAAACGCAGAGGCCCAGCGGCCCGCGGCGGCATAAGGCGGATGAGGCCTCAAGTAGCTCAGGTGAGCGAACCACGGGCAGTCCTGGCGCTCCAGCCAGTCCAGGTAGCGGTTCGTCACGAATGCCGAGACTCCGACCTCCTCGGGCCGCTCGGGCTCGCTCACGAGCGCGCCATGGCTTCCCGACGGCACCTGGTAGCCGAGGTCCCGGAGCCACTCGATCCAGGGCGCGTGGTCGCCGGTGAGATCGAGCCCGACCTTGAAGCCCGGAAGCACGCCCTCATAGCTGGAAAGGCGCGGGTCGTCGGGCGACTGGACTGTGCGCGGATCGACTCCCTGGTCCGTGTACCCGAAAAGTGTCGGGTCGAACCCAGCGCGTCGACCTGCTCGTGCGAGGTTGTCCAGCCGGTCGTCGAGCGGCGTGCCGTTGGCGACGACCCGATTGTTCATCTGATACGTCCCGGTGTACAGACAGGCGCGTCCCGGCGAGCAGGGCGCAGCCTGGCTGTAGTGGCGATCGAACCGCACACCCGACGAGGCGAGCCGATCGAGGTTCGGGGTTCGGACCACGCGATGGCCGGCAGCCGACAGGCAGTCACCGCGGAACTGATCCAGTGTCACCAGCAGCAGGTTCACTCGGCCTCCAGGTCGAAAGCTGGGCAACTCCATCCAATGGCCGGGGATGGAGCGTACCGCCCGCAAGAGCGCCAGAGATCACGTATTGCTTCGGGGGCTTCGTTCCAGTAACTATCTGGAAATAGAATCTTGATTGGCACGCCCCCGAAATTGGAGAGACGCAAGAGTGCCGGTGGAAGACATCTGCTGGAGTGAGTCACGAGCGCCTGGGATCCCATGGCCCACGGAGCCGTCTTTGCGCGCGGAGTCTTCAGCTCATGGCTCGGAGGCACGTTTCACCATCTCGGTCCTTGCCGAGAGGACGGGTACGCCCGTCCCGACGATCCATCACTACCGCCATCTCGGTCTTTTGCCCGAGGTGATCGAGCTTGCCTCCAACCGCTTCCTCTACGACGAGCGCCACGTCGAGGCGCTCAATGTCATCCGCCTGCTTCGTGAGCAGCGCAACCTGTCACTCGAGACCATCCGGGAAGTGTTGCCCGAATTGCTCGCGTTCAGCCATAACGGTGAGTTCCGTCAGGACACCTGGGACGAGATAATCGCCGCGTACCTGGAGCGGTCCGGGCCGGCCGTTGTCTCGGCCAGGCTTGTGGCCGTCGCCCGGGAGGCATTCGCCCAGCACGGTTACGCAGGGGTAAACGTCGCCGACATCTGCAACGCCGCCGACGTCGCCAAGGGGACCTTCTATCGGTACTTCGACTCCAAGGACGCGATCTTCCTTGCTGCGGCCCGCTCCACCGTCGAGGCAGTCGGGGAGCAGCTGGACGCGGTTCCGGCGCCGATGAGTGAGCCTCAGGCGATCGAGAAGCTGCAACTGCTGCTCGGTCCCCTGGCACCGCTCCTGCTCGAGGTGGCGACGGGGGAGCTGCGACATCAACCCAATCTCATGGGTGTCGTCGGTGTCATCGCCGCCGGCCTTGCCAGCCGGGTGGTGCCGAGACTGCGCACCAGAGGCAAGGCCGCCAGACCAGCGGCCGAGCGAGTCGTAGATGCCGCCCTCGTGGGGCTGCTCCGACCGACACTGGAGTCAGCCACCCCCGAGCAGTCCTGACCGGCCCCATCCCCTCCTGAACGGCTCGATTCCGGCCGCTCGGGCTCGCGTTCCAAATTCGCAGGTGGTGGCCAGGTTCACCGATCCGACACGCGATCGCGCCGAGCGCGAGCCACCTTCCGGGAGGACATCCCTTGACGAGGGAGCCCGCGCACGTATAACAAAGGTGGACTGGTGGTCATCGGCGCTACGCGAAGGAGTAGCCGACGGTGTCAATTGGATCAGGTCGGTCCCTGCCGGGCGAGCTCGACGCGCCCGATCGGCCCGCTGCGAGTGGCCCAGGCCACTGCACCGGGGCTGAGTTCGACGCGCCAGATCTTCTGGCGGCGAAGGCCCGGAACGAGAACTTCCCAGTGGCCACGCACCTGTTGGGGCGAGACGTCCGGACGAAGCTGATGGCCATCTACGGTTTTGCCCGCCTCACCGACGACATCGGTGACGAGGCGCAAGGCGATCGCCTGGGGTTGTTGGACTGGCTCGAGGCGGAACTGGACCGGGCAGCCGCCGGCACTGCCACCCACCGTGTGCTCCAGCAGCTCACGCCAGTGATCCGGGGACTCGACCTGAGCCTGGACCCGTTTCGGAACCTGATCGAGGCCAACCGGATGGACCAGCGCGTCACCCGCTACCAGCGCTTCGATGACCTGGTGGGCTACTGCATGTTGTCGGCGGCGCCGGTTGGCCGGCTCGTGCTGGCCGTGTTCGGAGCCTCGAGCCCCGAGCGGGTCGCCCTCTCGGACAAGGTCTGCATAGGGCTGCAGCTCGTCGAGCACCTCCAGGACATCGGAGAGGACGCGCGCCGAGGTCGCATCTATCTTCCGGTTGAGGACATGGAACGCCTCGGGTGTGCCGAGGGCGACTTGTTGTCGGCCCATTCACCTCCGGCGCTGCGAGGCCTTGTCGCCATGGAAGTGGCGCGGGCACGAGAACTGCTTGGCGCCGGGGTCCCGCTTGCCGCGTCGCTCCGGTTCCGTCCCCGGGTGGCGGTGGTGGGCTTTGCCGCGGGAGGGTTGGCCGCGCTCGACTCAATCGACCGCGCCGCATGCGACGTGCTCGCCACTCGCTGCCGTCCCCGAAAGCTCCGGTTCGCGAGGCGCTTGCTCTCGGGGCTCGTGGCGGCGAGCCTGAAGCGGGGCAGTTCGTGAACACCGAGTTCGCCTACGAGTTCTGTGAGGCCGTCACCCGGAACGAAGCGAAGAACTTCGCATATGGCATCAGGCTGCTCAAGAAGCCCGAGCGCCGGGCGCTCTCGGCGGTGTACGCACTGGCCCGGCGCATCGACGACATCGGAGACGGGCAGGCCGCCCCGGAGCAGAAGCTGGCCGGGCTCCAAACCGTTCGCAAGGAGATCGACCCGATCGATCCCCAGACGACCGATCCGGTGCTCGTGGCCGTGGCAGATGCCGCCTGCCGCTACGGGCTTGCGATGTCGTGCTTCGGCGAGATCATCGACGGCTGCGAGATGGATGTCACCGGCACGTCCTACGAGACGATCGACGATCTCGTCGGTTACTGCCGCAGGGTGGCAGGTTCGGTGGGCCGGCTCTCGCTCGCTGTGTTCGGGTCGCAGGATCTCGCGCGGGCGGAGCCGCTTGCGGACGCGCTCGGGGTAGCTCTTCAGCTGACCAACATCCTCCGGGACGTCGTCGAGGACCGCTCCGTCGGGCGCGTGTACCTGCCGCGCAGCGATGCCGAGTCGGTCGGCTGCAGGCCTGACCTCACGGGCCCGGCGCCGGAGATTGCCCGGCTCGTCGCGCTCGAGTGCGGTCGCGCCGACCAGTGGTTTGCCGAGGGCCTGCAGCTGTTGCCGTTGCTCGATGGCCGCAGCCGCGCTTGTGTCGCTGCAATGGCCGGGATCTACCGACGCTTGCTGGTGCGTATCAAGCGTGAACCGATCGCCGTCACCCGGGGGCGTTTGTCGTTGCCCACCTGGGAGAAGGCCTTGGTGGCAGCGCGAAGCCTGGCCGGGGCACGGCCATGAGCCAGGCTCGCGTCGGCGTCATCGGGGGCGGACTGGCGGGGATGGCCGCGGCACTGGCGGTTCGCGACAGCGGCGCCGAGGTCGCGCTCTTCGAGCGGCGCCCGGTCCTCGGTGGCCTCACCGCCTCGATCCGGCGCAACGGGCTCTCATTCGACAACGGCCAGCACGTGTTCCTCCGCTGTTGCACCGCCTACCGGGGGTTCATCGACCGCATCGGGGCGGCAGAGCAGGTGTACTTGCAACCGCGGCTCGACGTGCCGGTGCTCGCGCCGGACGGGTCGCGTGCCTCGATCAAAAGGACGGCCCTACCTGCCCCGTTGCACATGGCCGCGTCGCTCGGGCGTTATCGACACTTGTCCGTGCACGACCGGCTCGCGCTCGCGCGACCTGCGCTCGCGCTCGGGCGGCTCGACCCGGACGACCCTTCGCTCGACAAGGTCTCTTTCGGCGACTGGCTCGCCAGATACGGCCAGAGCGAGAAGGCAATCGAGCGCGTCTGGAACCTGATAGCGCTGCCGACGCTCAACATCCCCGCCCGGGAGGCGTCGCTCGCTCTGGCGACCAAGGTCTTCCGGGTCGGCCTTCTCGATCGGTCCGACGCCGGCGACATCGGCTGGTCGAAGGTTCCGCTTGCCGAGCTCCATGGTGCCAATGGCGTAAGAGCCCTCGAGGCTGCGGGCGTCGAGACCGTGCTCGGCGGTCCTGTCACTTCGGTCGACCGCACGCCGGCCGGCGCCTTTGCGGTCAGCACCGGTGCCCGCGCCGTCGTCGCCGACGCCGTGATCGTCGCGACGCCGCTGCACGTGTCCGCGGCGCTGGGTGCCTTCGGAGGCGCTGGCGATCTCGAGCGTCTCGGGACCTCTCCCATCGTAAATGTCCACCTCGTCCTCGACCGACAGGTGACCGACCTCCCGCTTGCAGCCTGTGTCGACTCGCCGGTTCAGTTCGTCTTCGACCGCAGCGCCGCAAGCGGCGTCAACTCCGGTCAGTGCCTTGCGATCTCACTGTCTTCAGCGAACGAGTACATCAGCCGGGGTTCCACCGAGCTCGTGGGCACGTTCCTGGAGGCGCTACGCGAGCTGTTCCCAGCCGCGCGCCGGGCACGGCTCGTGGACGCCGTCGTCACCCGGGAGCGGGCGGCGACGTTCCGTGGGGTTCCCGGCACCGCGGCACTCCGCCCTCGGACTCGCACCGAGATCCCCGGCCTGTTTCTTGCCGGCGCCTGGTGCGCCACCGGGTGGCCGGCGACGATGGAGGGTGCGGTCCGCAGCGGCCAGCAGGCCGCTTCGCAGGCGCTGGAGTTCCTCTCGGGCTCCCGCGTCGAAGACCCACGACAGCTGGAAGGGGCTGGGACGTGACGGCGATCTCCACTCCGGCGAGACGTGACAGCGCCTTGACGGCCGCGGACTGCCTGGCGCGGGCGAGAGCCTTGGTGACGCCGGCCATCGAGGCGGCCGTGCTCCGTCTTTGCCCGGCACTGATCCCCGCCGTGAGCCAGCACCTTGCCGGGGGAGGCAAGCACGTGCGGGCCGGACTCGTGCTCGCCTCGGCGGCAGCTGCCGGAGCTGAGGACGGCACCGGCGTCGTGGGCGCGACGGCCATCGAGCTCGTCCACAACTTCTCGCTCGTCCACGACGACATCATCGACCGCGACCTGGAACGGCGGCACCGCCCGACCGTGTGGGCCGAACATGGTGTCGGTCATGCCATCATCGTCGGCGACGCGCTCGCGACCCTTGCGTTCCAGGTCCTCCTCGAGGAGCCGACCACACAGCGAGTGAGGGCTGCAGGACGACTGGCCGAAGCCACGCAGGCGATGATCGCCGGTCAGGCCGAGGACATGGCCTCCGAGCTGCGAGTGTCGCTGTCTGTGGAGGAATGCCTTGAGATGGAGGCCGGAAAGACCGGGGCCCTGCTTTCCTGCGCTGCCGCCATGGGGGCAATCCTCGCCGGGGCCCCCGACTCCACGATCGACGCGCTGGCCGACTTCGGCCGCCATCTCGGCATTGCCTTCCAGGCCATCGACGACGTGCTCGGCATCTGGGGAGAGCCGAGCGCCACCGGCAAGCCGGTCGGCAACGACTTGCGTCAGCACAAGAAGACTCTCCCGATCGCGATCGCGCTCGGCCTGGGTGACGGGCTGTCTGCAGGGCTCGCAGCACTGCTCGAGCGCGACCTCACCGAGGCCGAGGTAGCGAAGGCGACGCTGCTGCTCGAGCAGTGCGGTGCACGCGAGGAGACGATTGCCGTTGGAGACACCCAGCTCGATGCCGCGCTTGTGGCCCTCGAGCGAGTGCCCCTCGCCCCCGAGCCGAAGGCGGAGCTGGAGGCGATCGCCCGTTACGTGACCGAACGGGATCGATGAACGCTCTCGCCCATCCTCAGGCGCCAGGCGCCGGCGACCACGCGAAGGCGTCGTCGCCGGACGTGAGCTCCGGCCCGTCAGCGCCAGGTGCTCATCTGGAGGACGGCGCCCGAGATTGTCTGCGAAGGGCCATGGACGCTCTCATCGCCCTTCAGCATCCGCAAGGTTGGTGGAAGGGCGAGCTCGAGACGAATGTCACCATGGACGCCGAGGACCTCCTTTTGCGCGAGTTCCTGGGCATCCGCACGGCCGAGCTGACGGCGTCGTCGGCGCGCTGGATCCGGTCGTGCCAGCGCGACGACGGTACTTGGGCAACTTTCCATGGAGGTCCGCCCGACCTCTCGACCACCGTCGAGGCCTACGTCGCGCTCCGCTTGGCCGGAGACGCGGTGGACGCCGCTCACATGCAGCTGGCCGCGAGGTTCATCCAGAGCGCCGGCGGCATCGAGCGCACCCGAGTGTTCACAAGGATCTGGCTAGCTCTGTTCGGCCTGTGGCCGTGGTCGGAGCTGCCGGTGCTCCCGCCGGAGCTGATGTACCTGCCTACCTTCGTTCCGCTCAACATCTACGACTTCGGCTGTTGGGCACGCCAGACCGTTGTCGCGCTCACGGTGGTCAGCGCGCACCGGCCGACTCGCCTACTTGACTTCGACATCGACGAGCTTCGAAGTGGCCTCCCGGCGCCGGCCCCGGCGCCGCTGAGCACCTGGCCGGGCCGGTTCCAGGCACTCGACCGCGCCCTTAAGATCTACGAGCGCAGACCGTTGAGGTTCCTTCGGCAGGCCGCCTTGAGAAGGGCTGAGCGGTGGATCCTGCAACGTCAGGAGGCGGACGGCTCGTGGGGCGGCATCCAACCACCCTGGGTGTACTCGTTGATCGCTCTCAGGCTGCAAGGGTACGCGCTCGACCACCCTGCGATGCGGGCGGGGATCGAGGGCCTCGACGGCTTCACCATCGAAGACGACGCCGGCAGGCGGCTCGAAGCTTGTCAGTCCCCGGTCTGGGACACCGCCCTTGCAGTTACGGCCCTGGCCGACGGTGGGCTGCCGCCCGACCACCCGGTGCTCCGGTCGGCAGTGCGTTACCTGCTCGGCGAGGAGATCTCCGTCCCGGGCGACTGGTCGGTCCGGCGTCCGAACCTTGAGCCCGGTGGCTGGGCTTTCGAGTTCGCCAACGACAACTACCCGGACATCGACGACACTGCTGAGGTCGTGCTCGCGCTCGGTCGCAGCGACGAGCCTGCGGTCGGGGCCATCGATCGTTCCGTCGCCTGGATCGAGGGCATGCAGTGCCGGGATGGCGGCTGGGCGGCCTTTGACGTCGACAACACCCAGACGCTGTGCCGGGAGCTTCCTTTCTGTGACTTCGGGGAGCTCATCGATCCTCCGAGCGCGGACGTGACCGCACACGTCGTAGAGATGCTGGCACACCTTGGGCGCTCGTCGGAGGCCGTCAGCCGCGGTGTGGAGTGGCTCCTCGCAGCACAGGAGGAGGACGGGTCCTGGTTCGGGCGCTGGGGTGCCAATTACGTCTACGGCACCGGGGCCGTGGTCCCTGGGCTCGTCGCCGCCGGATCGGGCGTCGACCATCCTGCGGTACGCCGGGCCGTCGCCTGGCTGGAAGACCACCAGAACGCCGACGGCGGTTGGGGCGAGGACCTGCGTTCGTACAGGGACACCACACAGGCCGGCCACGGGTCCTCGACTGCCTCCCAGACGGCCTGGGCGTTGCTGGCTCTTCTGGCAGCCGGCGAGCGCTCCGCTGCGACTCGGCGCGGGGTGGAGTTCCTCGTCGCGACACAGGCCGAAGACGGTTCGTGGGAGGAGCCCTTCTTCACGGGTACCGGGTTCCCCGGCGACTTCTACATCAACTACCACCTGTACCGGCTCGTGTTCCCGGTCACTGCCCTGGGGCGCTACGTGAACGGAGCTCTCCACGGCTGATCTCAAAGTCCTGACGGCACTTCGTGTCGAAGCTTTCGCAATAGGCGGCGCCGACGTCATCATCGGCGCCGGGCCCGAGCGCGCCCGGCGTGCCGGCAGCGAGCTCGCCGCCAAGCTCGACGAGAAGACCGCGGTCGCGCTGGTCGGCGTGGCGGGCGGCCTCGCGCCGGAGCTGCACCCCGGGGATCTCGTCATCGCCAGCGAGTTGAGGAGCACCGACTCGTCGGGATCGCTCGAGCTCCCGGGCACGAGGTCTCTTGCGGCCGAGTTCCGTCGTGCCGGGCTCGGCGTTCTCACCGGACCGCTCTTGTCGTCGCCACGGTATGTCCGCGCCCGCGAGCGCGCGGCGCTCGCCGCTTCGGGTGCCGTGGCCGTCGACATGGAGTCGGCCTGGGTCATGGGTTGCCTGCCCCACAACCCGCTTGCAGTCATCCGTTCCATTTCGGACACCACAGAGCGCGGGCCGGTGCTCGGCGGCGCACGTGCGCTCGGGTCGTTGCTGGCGGTGCGCCGGCCTATAGAACGCTGGGCACGCGCCTGCGGAGAGCATGAGGTCGTCCTCGCCTCGCCCCGCTCGTTCTGTGCCGGAGTGGACCGCGCGATCGCGATCGTCGAGAGGGCACTGGCGCTGCACGGAGCGCCGGTCTACGTCCGCCGTCAGATAGTGCACAACCTGCACGTCGTTCGCGACCTCGAGTCCAAGGGCGCCGTCTTCGTCGAGGAGATCGACGACGTGCCGCAAGACGCGGTGGTCGTGCTTGCCGCGCACGGGGTCTCGCCGGTCGTTCGCAAGCAGGCCTGTGAGCGCAGCGACCTCAAGGTCATCGACGCGACCTGCCCGCTGGTTGCCAAAGTGCACTCCGAAGCGCGCCGGTACGCGAGCCAAGGCTACGACCTCATTCTCATCGGCCACCCCGATCACGAGGAGGTGATCGGGACTCTCGGTGAGGCACCGGGCCGGTTCCACGTCGTGGAATGCGCCGACGACATCGGCCGGCTCGAGCTCACCGCCCAGCCGGGACGCCCCGTCGTGTACCTCACGCAGACGACGCTTGCCACCGACGAGACGGCCGGGATAGTCACGGAACTCCGTGACCGGTACCCGCAGGTCACAGCACCACCTGCCGACGACATCTGCTACGCGACCCAGAATCGCCAGGACGCGGTCCGTCTCATCGCCCATAGGTGCGATCTCATGCTCGTGGTGGGCTCGGCGAACTCGTCCAACACCGCTCGTCTCGTGGAGGTGGCTCAGCGTGAAGGTTGTCGCGCTGAGCTGATAGAGGACGTCTCGCAACTGGAGCTGGGCTGGCTTGCAGGCGTTAGGAGCATCGGGCTCACCGCCGGCGCCTCGGCTCCGGATGCTCTCGTCCAAGAAGTGATCGACTCCCTCTCCTCGCTCGGGCCGGTGCGCCTCAGCGAGGAGACGACTGCCGAAGAAACCGTCCGTTTCACTCTCCCGACACAGGTGCGCTAATGCCAATTCCATTCCGTCAGAACGTCCGTATCGGTACCCACCTCGTGCGGCACCGCCTTAAACGGACGAAGTACTACCCCTTCATCGTGGAGATAGAGCCGCTGTTCGCCTGCAACCTGGCCTGTCCAGGGTGCGGGAAGATCCAGTACCCGACAGAGGTCCTCCGGAAACGCTTGTCCGTCGAAGACGTGCTCGGTGCCGTTGCCGAGAGCGGCACGCCCATGGTCTCGATCGCCGGCGGCGAGCCATTGCTCCATCCCGACATCGAGCGAATGGTCAAAGAGCTTGTGCGCCGCAAGATCTATGTGTACCTGTGCACCAATGCGGTGCTCTTGAGACGGCGCCTCGAGCGCTTCACCCCTTCCCACTACTTCTCCTGGGTCATCCACCTGGACGGCACGCGCGAGCGCCACGACGCCGCGGTCGACAGAGCGGGCGTCTTCGACGAGGCCGTCGCGGCGATTCGTGAGGCGAAGGCACGAGGCTTCCGCGTGACGACGAATTCGACGTTCTTCAACACCGACTCGCCGAAGACCGTGCGGGACGTGCTCGACTTTCTGAACGACGATCTCGAGGTCGACGCGATGATGATCTCGCCTGCGTACGCATACGAGAAGGCACCCGATCAGGAGCATTTCCTCGGAGTCGACCAGACGCGCAAGCTGTTCAAAGAGGCCTTCTCCGACAAGCGAAGGAGCAAGTGGCGCCTCAACCACTCCCCGCTCTTCCTCGATTTCCTCGAGGGCAAGGTGGACTTCCAGTGCACCGCCTGGGGCATCCCCAGCTATTCGGTCTTCGGCTGGCAGCGGCCCTGTTACCTGATGGCCGACGGCTACGCGAGCAGCTACCACGAGCTGGTCGAGACGACCGACTGGAGCGCGTACGGGCGCGGACGCGATCAACGCTGCGCCAACTGCATGGCTCACTGCGGCTACGAGCCGACGGCTGTCATAGCGAGCCTGGGCTCGCTTCGCCAGTCGCTACGCGCGCTCATGAAGACGCACTGATCGACATGGCCGTCATCGAGGTCTCGACCCAGCCCGCGCTTTCGATGCCGGTCTCGCCGGCACGCCTTCGCGCGATGGGCTCGGAGGAGCTGCGCTCTCTCGCGGCGGAGATCCGCCAGTTCCTCGTGACGAGCGTCTCGGTGACCGGAGGTCATCTGGGCTCGAACCTCGGCGTCGTGGAGCTCACCATCGCGCTGCACCGCGTGTTCTCGTCCCCAGACGACGCCATCGTTTGGGACACCGGTCACCAGGCCTACGTGCACAAGATCGTCACAGGCCGGCAGGACGCGTTCGGTGGCCTGCGCCAGAGCGGCGGCCTTTCCGGCTACCCGAACCGGTCCGAGTCCGAGCATGATCTCGTCGAGAACAGCCACGCCTCGACGGCGCTCTCATATGCCTACGGTCTCGCCAAGGCGCGCCAGCTGAACGGGGACCGCCATCGCGTCGTCGCGGTCGTCGGCGACGGTGCGCTGACTGGCGGAGTTGCCTACGAGGCGCTCAACAACATCGGGATCTCCGGGGCAGACGTCATCATCATCCTCAACGACAATGGGCGCTCCTACGCACCGACGGTGTCCATGATCTCCTCGGCAGGACGGTTCTCGCCGGCGGACCTGGCCGCGGTGTCGTACGACGGTTCCCCGGCGCGCGACTTCTTCGAGGCCTTGGGTCTGAGCTATCTCGGACCGGTGGACGGCCATGACCTGGACTCTTTGGAAGAGGTGTTGCATCGAGTCGCGGACCGGCCCGGGCCCGTGGTTGTGCACGTGCATACGACCAAGGGCCGCGGCTATGAGCCCGCAGAGCTCGACAAGGAGAAGTGCCTGCACGACGTCGGCCCCTTCGATCCCGAGACCGGCACCGCCCTCGTCGCGGGCTCGACCCGGCTGAGCTACACCGAGGCGTTCGGGTCGGCATTGCTGTGTGAAGCGGCGCTGCACCCCGAGCTCGTCGCCATCACCGCGGCCATGCCGGGACCGACGGGACTGATCCCGTTCCGTGACCGCTATCCGGAGCGTTTCGTCGACGTCGGCATCGCGGAGCAGCACGCGGTGAACGCCGCGGCCGGCATGGCCATGGGCGGTCTACGGCCGGTCGTGGCGATCTACTCCACGTTCCTGTCCAGAGCCTGGGACCAGATCTACTACGACGTCGGACTTCACCGCCTCCCAGTGATCTTCTGCCTGGACCGTGCCGGCATCACAGGCGACGACGGGCCCAGCCACCACGGGGTGCTCGACCTGATGCTGCTCACAAAGGTTCCCGGTATGACCGTCTTCGCCCCTTCGTCCTACGAGGAAGTGGGCAACATGTTGCACGAGGCCCTCACGATCACCTCCGGCCCGGTGGCGATCCGCTGGCCGAAGAGCGCTGCTGGCTCAGCCGCTGAGGTGGGCAACGGCATGCAGGCACGTAGGGTCCGCACCGGATCGAAGGTCTGCCTGATCGGAGTCGGCAAGCTCGTCGCAGCCTGCGAGCAAGCCGCTCGGCTTCTCCTCTCGAAGGGAGTCGACGCCACGGTATGGGACGCGCGCGTGGCCTCGCCTCTGGACCCGGCCATGATCGAAGACGCGATGGCCCATGAGCTCGTGGTGTCGGTCGAGGATGGGATCGTCGACGGGGGCGTGGGGACACGCGTCGACGCGTCGCTTTGCCGTGCGGCTCCGACAGGCTGGGGACCGAGGGTCGTCAACTGCGGTGTCCCGACCGCCTATCTCTCCGCCGGCGAGGCATCGGGCATCCTCGCCCGCCTCGGTCTCGACGGTCCCGGGATCAGCCGGGTCGTACTCGAGAACATCTGAGCCGGGCGCCCCCCGGCCGGGCGGGGCTGCGACGCGTCCGGGAGCGCTGACCTAATCTGTCACTGTTCGGCAGGCTGTTGCCTTGCCTTCGGAACCCTTTCAGAGAAACGAGGAACACCATGACCCAGACCATCGCCCCCGAGCAAGCCGTTCCCCTCTCGGGAGCGGAGCGTGGTCACGTGTTCTACTCGTGGTCGGCGCAGGCGCTCATCAGGCCCATGGTCATCGCGGGCGCGAAGGGGTCCTACGTGTGGGACGACGCCGGCAAGCGCTATCTCGACTTCTCGTGCCAGCTCGTGAACACCAACATCGGGCACCAGCACCCGAAGGTGATCGCAGGCATCAAGGCACAGGCGGACCTGCTCTGCACGGTGAGCCCTTTGCACGCCAACGCGGCACGCGACGAAGCCGCTCGCCTGATCTGCGAGCTCGCCCCAGAGGGCATGAACAAGGTCCTGTTCACCTGCGACGGCTCCGAGTCCGTCGAGCACGCGGCCCGCATGGCCAGGCTCTACACCGGCCGGATCAAGCTGCTCGCCATCTACCGCTCGTACCACGGGAGCACGACGACGGCCACCAACTTGACTGGCGAGCCGAGACGCTGGCCCAACGACCACGGGAGCGCGGGCGTCGTGCACTTCTTCGGCCCGTTTCTCTACCGCTCGGTGTTCCACTCCTCGAGCGAGGAGGAGGAGTCGCGACGAGCTCTCGAGCACCTCGAGCAAGTCGTGCAGTTCGAGGGGCCCTCGACGATCGCGGGCATCATGCTCGAGACCGTCCCCGGTACCGCCGGAATCATGCCCCCACCTCCCGGCTATCTCGCCGGAGTGCGTGAGATCTGCGACCGCTACGGGATCGTCTTCATCGCCGACGAGGTCATGGCCGGGTTCGGCCGGACGGGAAAGTGGTTCGCGTTCGAGAACTACGGCGTCGTTCCCGACCTCATCACATTTGCCAAGGGCGTCAACTCGGGCTATGTGCCCCTTGGTGGCGTGATCATCTCCGATCCGATCGCCGCGAGCTTCGCCGAGCGCGTCTACGCAGGTGGCCATACCTACTCCGGGCATCCGCTCGCGTGCGCAGCCGCCGTCGCGACGATCAACGCCATGAAGGAGGAGGGGATGGTCGAGAACGCCGCCTGGATAGGCGAGAACGTGCTCGGCCCGGGGCTGCGTGAGCTCGTGGGCAAGCACCCGTGTGTCGGCGAGGTACGCGGCCTCGGCGTGTTCTGGGCGCTCGACCTGGTCAAGGACAAAGCGACCCGCGAACCCATCGCCCCCTACGGGGGTACGAGCCCGGCTATGACGGATCTCATGAACGCCTGCAAACAGCGTGGTCTGCTGCCGTTCAGCCAGTTCAACCGGGTACATGCGGTGCCGCCCTGCAACGTGAGCGAAGCCGAGGCCCGCGAGGGGATCGCGATCTTGGACGAGGCGCTCTCGGTCGCGGACGCCTACTGCGACAGCTAGAAATTGCACGGCCGATACTATTGATCAGTCGGCCTGACGCGTGGGGGGACAGGGGATCAACGAGGTGGCGTCGTGAGGCGACTTCGCTATTACGCCCTGAGCCTTGCAACGACTGGCTCGTTGTGCCTCTCGCTTGCCGCTTGCGGGGCCACATCGGCGAGTGCCGGCCAGGCGACGATCACGCTCTACAACGGCCAGCATGAGCAGACGACCGACGCGCTCGTCGCCGGTTTCGAGAAGGCCACCGGGATCAACGTCGCGGTCCGCAACAACGACGAAGACATCTTCGACGCCGAGATCGTCGCCGAGGGGCCACGGTCTCCCGCTGACGTGGTCTTCACGGAGAACTCCCCGGCGCTCGAGTACCTTCAAGAAAAGCGCCTTCTCGCGCCTGTCGATCCTTCGACGCTCACGCACACCCCGAGCCGGTACAACTCGCCGCAGGGCGACTGGGTCGGGGTGTCGGCACGGGTGAGCGTCCTCATCTACAACCCGAGCCTGATCACCAAGAAGGCTCTCCCTGCTCACGTCCTGGAGCTCGCCGATCCGCGTTACAAGGGAAAGCTCGCCTTCGCGGCCGGAGAGACCGATTTCCAGCCGATCGTCACCTCTGTGCTGCGCACCTATGGCAAGGCGAAGGCGCTCGAATGGCTGGACGGGATCAAGGCGAACGCGGGCAGTCACATATACCCCGACAACGAGACGATCGCCGACGAGGTGAACCGGGGAATCGTCGCGTTCGGTGTCGTCAACCAGTACTACTGGTACCGGATGCGCGCGGAGATCGGCGCGTCGAACATGCACTCGGAGATCGCCTACTTCGCGCCGCGGGACCCCGGCTATGTCCTCGACGTCTCGGGCGCAGGGATCTTGAAGTCGTCCAAGCACCAGGCGGCCGCGCAGAAGTTCCTGGCCTTCCTAGTCTCCAAGCAGGGCCAGGAGATCATCGCCCAATCGATCGGATTCGAGTACCCGATCGCGTCGGGAGTGAGGACCGCTCAACCGGAGAAGCCGTTCGCCGAGCTCGAGCCGAACCCGGTCAACGTCGCAGAGCTCGGGACCGGGGCCCAGGCGATCGCGCTCTTGAGCGAAGTTCAGCTCCTGTGACAAGGGCCGGATCTCTCGACATCCGCCCGCCCACGGCCGTGCAGCCATGACCGTCTCGCCGCCGCGGCCGGCTCCGGTGGCGCTCCGGCCGCTGAGCGCCGGTGACAAGACCTTCGTCACCGCCCCACGGGCGAGGCGCTCGACGGCCCTGCTCGGCGCGAGTCTCTTCGTCGTCGCCGTGCTCGCGCTGCCCCTTGCATTTCTCCTCACCGAAGCCGGCGGTGCGGGTGTCGCCAATGTCTGGCACCTGATCTGGCGCTCGCTCACCGCGAGCCTGCTCTGGAACACGGTCCGTCTCACCGTCGTCGTCACTTTCCTCTGTGCGGTGATCGGGACCCTTGCCGCGTACGGCGTCGAGCGGACTGACTTGCCCGCCCGACGCGTCTGGGCGGTGCTCGTCGTCGTCCCCTTCGCCATCCCTGACTTCGTCGTGAGCTTCGGCTGGTCGTCGCTGTCGACCTGGGTGCAGGGCTTCCGGGGAGCGGTGCTCGTCATGACCCTCGCCGTCTACCCCCTTGTCTATCTGCCCGTCTCGGCGAGCCTGCGAGGTGCCGACCCGGGTCAGGAGGAGATCGCCCGTAGCCTCGGCGCGAGCCTGCTCTCGACCTTCTTTCGCATCACGCTCGGTCAGGCCCGCCGGGCAATCCTCGGTGGGTGCCTCCTCGTTGCCCTCGTGATCCTCGCCGAGTACGGTGCCTTCGAGATCCTCGGTTACCAGACGTTCACGACTGAGATCTTCACCGAGTTCACGATCGGTTTCGACACGTCGGCAGCCTGTGCGCTGTCGCTCGTGCTCGTCGCGCTGAGCCTCGTAGTCCTCGTCGGTGAGACAGCGGCACGCGGTGGTGGCCGGGTGAGCCGCAACGGCGCTGGAGCCCAGCGGATATTGGCTCGCAGACGCCTCGGGCGAGCGCGCCTGCCGGTGTTGATAGGGTACGCGCTGCTCGTTCTCGCTGCGCTCGGCGTGCCGATCGGATCGTCGGTCTATTGGATCTTCGAGGGCGGGGCACACGCGCTCGTGGGCGTGTCTCTCGGCTCAGCCGCGCTGCACACCGCTGGTTACAGTGCGGCGGCTGGGTTGGTGGCAACACTGATGGCGCTCCCGGTGGCGCTCCTCGTAGTTCGCCATCCCAGCCGATGGCATCTGCTGCTCGAGCGGACGACGTTCCTCGTCCTCGCATTGCCGGGGCTCGTCGTCGCCCTCGCGATCTCGTACTTCTCCGAGCGCTACGCGAACGACTTCGGTTACCAGACCGCACCGCTCCTCGTCCTCGCGTATTCACTCATGTTCTTCCCGCTCGCTCTCGTGTGCGTACGTGCGTCAGTCGCACAGACCCCAGTTTCCCTGGAGGAGGTGGCAGGCTCACTCGGGGTGCGCCGTCTTCGTGCGCTTGTCAGGGTGACCTTTCCTCTTGTCGCGCCGGGCCTCGGTGCGGCGTTCTGCCTCGTCTTCCTGTCCGCGGTGACCGAGCTCACCGCGACGCTGATCCTGATCCCGACCGGAGCTGAGACGCTGGCGACACAGTTCTGGGCCTATCAGCAGAACCTCTCCTACGGCCAGGCAGCCCCGTTCGCGCTCGCCATCATCGCCATCGCGGCAGTCCCGAGCTACGTGCTCGGCCGTTTCTTCGAACGGCTTCCTCGTCGGGCGAGAGCTCAGGCGCCAGGGGCCTTGAGGTGACCGATCTTTCTGTCAACGACGTCCACAAGTCCTTCGGTGACCAGTCGGTGCTACGCGGTCTCGACCTTTCGGTGGTTGCTGGGTCGTTCACCTCTATCCTCGGGCCGTCGGGGAGCGGGAAGACGACGTTGCTCCGGGTGATCGCAGGCTTCGAACGGCCCGACCGCGGCGTGGTCCGCCTCGGCACCGAGGTCGTCGACGACACCGATCGCTACGTGGCGCCCGACAAGCGGCGGGTTGGCTTCGTGCCCCAGGAAGGGAGCCTGTTCCCGCACCTGTCGGTGGAACAGAACATCGGCTTCGGTCTGCCCCGGCGCGAGCGGCACGGGAAACGTGTCGCAGAGCTCGTGGACATAGTCGGGCTGGGTGGGCTCGAACGGCGCTATCCCCACCAGCTTTCTGGCGGCCAGCAGCAGCGGGTCGCCCTCGCCCGGGCGCTCGCCGTCGAGCCGTCGCTCGTCTTGCTGGACGAGCCGTTCGCTTCCCTCGACGCTAACCTTCGAGCAGCTCTGCGCCAGGATGTCCGGCGCGTGCTGAAACGGGCCGGTACGACGGCGCTGCTCGTCACCCACGACCAGGACGAGGCGCTCTCCCTCGCCGACCGCGTAGCGATAATCCACGACGGCCAGATCGGCCAGTACGACACGCCGCAGGCCCTCTACGCCCGCCCTTCGAGCCCCGAGCTGGCTGCAGGTCTTGGCGAGACGAATTTCCTTCGCGGAAGAGCGCGCGGTGCCGTCGTCGAGACGCCCCTAGGGCACCTCACGCTCGAGAACGAGCCTGTACCGGGTGGTAGGGCGACCGAGGGAGCGTGGATGCTCGTCCTCGTCCGTCCCGAGCAGATCGTGCTCTCGAGCGAACCAGGCGATGATCGCGCGACTGCTCGTGTCCTGAACGCCGAGTTCTACGGCCACGACGCAGTGGTGAGGCTGCGCGCGGAGTGGGACGGCTCAGAGGTCATCACTGCCCGCACTTCCGACGCCGGGACTCTGCCGGCGGAGGGCGCCCGGGTCGCTCTGTCGGTGCGTGGGCGCGTTGTCGCTTGGACTGACGGCACCTTGCCGAACGGCGCTGCCGCCGAAAAAACCGCCCGGAGCGACCCTGACGTATAGAGCCCATTCGCTCCAGGTTCCGCGAGAGGATGGACTCGTGGAGTATCGCGCTCGGACTCTCAGGTCATGGTCGACGTATAGAGGAAATCCCAGCCGTTTCGCCGGCGCGGGAGCCGCGCTCGCGTTAGCGCTGTGTGTGTCGCTCCTGTCCGGATGCGGGGGACGGGCCGCCATCTCGACCACGGCGACCACGAGCCCACCGAATGCGACCACTACGACGAGCGCTCGTACGTCGCCGCCGACCACCGCCACGACCACCGCCTGCCCGGGTGTCGACGATCCCGCCACTTGGAGCCTGACGCGCCTCGCCGAGCAGACCGTTGTCGTTCCGGTCGACGAGACCGACGTCGCTTCGGTCACTTCGGAAGTCTCCGCAGGAGCAGGCGGGGTGATCCTGTTCGGGGCGTCGGCTCCCTCGGACCTCGGCGTCGCCTTGCGGAAACTTGTTGCTTTCGCCCCGGACAACACGGCGCCATTCGTGATGACCGACGAGGAGGGAGGTGTCATCCAGCGAATGGCGAACCTGGTCGGCTGGATCCCCTCGGCGAGGCAGATGGGTGTCACCATGACGCCGGCTCAGATCCGCGGGTTGGCGACGGGCCTCGCTGAGCGCATGCGAGCCGCGGGCGTGACAATGGACCTTGCTCCGGTGCTCGACGTGGACGGGGGGCAGGGACCCGACAACCGGGACCCGGACGGCACGAGATCCTTCAGCGCGGACGAGAAGATCGCGGCTGCAGACGGCCTTGCCTTCGCGGCCGGCCTTCAGGCCGGCGGGGTCGTACCGGTGGTCAAACACTTCCCCGGGCTGGGCGGTGCCACAGGCAACACCGACGTCATGCGGGCGTCCACGCCACCTTGGAGCACACTTCGAAAGGTCGGGCTCGCGCCCTTCGAGGACGCGGTAGGAGCGCACGCTCCTGCGGTGATGATCGCGAATGCCAGCGTTCCCGGGCTGAGCGATCTTCCTGCGAGCATCTCTCCCACCGTCATCACGGGACTGCTCCGCGACAGTCTCGGTTACCAAGGCCTGGTGATCACCGACTCGTTGTCAGCGGTCGCCCTGAGCGTGATTGGCTACTCCGTCCCAGAAGCCACCGTGGCGGCCTTGAAGGCGGGCGCGGACATGGTGCTCTTCAATGCCGATCCGGCTGCCGTGGCCTCGCTCACCGGCGAGATCGTCTCTGAGGTGGTCTCAGCCGTGAGCTCGGGAAGTCTCGATCGAGCACGGCTCGTGAGCGCCGTCACTCATGTCCTGACGGCTAAGCACATAGCGATGTGTTCTCATATGAGTGCCTGAGGAGACGGCAAGAAAATGGAGGTACCCGTCGTGGAGACGTCAGCATTGCTCGCTAACGCGGAGGACCGGGTGGTGGACGAAGCCGTTGCCGAGCTCGACCAGCGCCATTCGCGCGACCAGGCGACCAGCTCTGAGACGCGTCGTCACCACCTGCGGGACCTGTTCGAGCTCGTCGTGCGATGCGTGCAAGAAGGCGACGTCGAGCCGATCGTCACGTCGTCGCACCAGGTCGCGGCGGACCGCTTCGTGGCCGGCTTCGACATCGGCGAGGTGCAGGGAGAGTTCAACGTCTTGGAGGAGGTGCTCTGGCGCCACGTGACGGCGACGCTCGCCGGCGACCAGCAGTTAGAGGTGCTGGAGCTCCTGAACGCCATCTTGGGGGCGGGCAGGGACGCGCTCGCCCGAAGCTATGTGGCCCTTGCCGGAGGGCACAGCGCGCGCGACGAGCAGGCCACAGCCAAAAGGGAAGGCGGCGAGGCGGCCAAGGGGAGCGACTCCACCGCTGCCGAGACTGCCCACTTCGCCGGTGCCGCCCTTCGGACAGAGATCGTCGGAAGAGTTGGCATCGTCACTCTCGAGGACCAGCGCCGGCGTAACGCCCTCAGCAACCAGATGGCGAAGGGAATCGTCGCCGCTCTCGAGAGCATGCAGGAACAGGACGTGCGTGCGGTCATCCTTCGTGCCGCGACTGGGATGCGGGTGTGGTCCTCCGGTCGCGACATAACCGAGCTCCCTCGGGGAAGACGCGACCCGCTCGCCTATAACGACCCACTCGAAGAGCTGATCCGCGCCGTTCGTACCTTTCCCGCCCCGGTCATCGCGATGGTGCACGGGTCGGTCTGGGGCGGAGCCTTCGACCTGGTGCTCAGCTGTGACGTGATCATCGCCGACGAGACAGCGATGTTCGCCATCACCCCCGCGAACTTGGGACTTCCCTACAACACCACCGGCTTGCTCCACTTCCTCGGACGGCTGCCCATCAATCTCATAAAGGAGATGTTCTTCACCGCCGAGCCCGTCGACGCCCACAAGGCCAAGGAATGGCTCGTGGTCAACCACTTGGTGGAGGAGTCGGAGCTCGAGAGGTTCACCCTGGAGCTGGCAACGACCATGGCGTCGAAGTCGCCACTGGCGATCACGGTGATCAAAGAGCAGCTGCGCGTGCTCAACGACTACCAACCCATAGCGGCCCAGGTCTACGAACGCATCCAGGGGCTGCGTCGCGAGGCTTACGACAGCAGGGACTATCTTGAAGGTCTCAACGCCTTCGCCGAGAAACGCCAGCCGGTCTTCCGGGGCACCTGAGGCCATATGGGCCGGTGGTCGAGATCGAGCGTCGAGGGAGGGAGATGTACGTCGCAAAGGTTGACAGCTGCTTGGGCGAAGACGAGTGGCGCGAGTTCGTCACGAGTCAGGGCTTCGGCCATCTTGTCGCCGCCGGAAGAGGGCGGGAGGTTCCTGTCGTCGTCCCCACGCAGTTCGTGCTCGAGCACGACGAGATGATCCTGCATCTCGTGGGCAAGAACCCGATTCTCGAGGCGATCGCGGAACAGCCCCGGGTCCTGATGAGCGTCGTCGGGGACTGGGCCTTCATACCGTCGGCGTGGAAGGCCATCGGCGACGAGGATCCCCTTCTCGGCATCCCGACGACCTACTACGCAGCCGTCCAGCTGGAAGGCCGGGCGACGATCGTGTCCGATCCCGCCGACGTCGCCGCCGTCCTACGTCGCCAGCTGGCAGTGATCCAGCCGGAGTTCGCGATCGCCGACCCGCTCATTGCTCACGAGGCCCAGTTGCGCACGATACGTGCCATCACCATCGCCATCGAGCAGGTACGGGCGAAGTTCAAGTACGGCGGGAACGTCGACGTGAGCCATCGCGAGGCGGTAATCGCCGAGCTCGAGCGACGTGGCAGGCCGGGCGACTTGGCCGCAGCTCGCCAGACCAGGCGGCGCATGGGACCGTCCGGTTAGAGACGAGGCGACTCGTCTCGTTCACACGGCGTGCCGGGCGAACAGCCCGAGGACGAGAAGCCACGCATGAAGCACGGCCGTGCCCTGGTGCATCACCGTCGAGCGGACAAGGGCCGGTCGGTAAGGCCCCAGGTAGACGAGAGCCTCTTCGAATCCCGCACCCGTGGTGCTGAGAAGAAGAAGCTCAGCCGGACGCCGCCGCGCGAGCTTGGCCGCGTCCGCGAAACTGAGAACCGGAAAGCCGTTCGGGAGCAGGTTGAAGCCGGCGTGGAACATGCCGATCGGCTCCATGAGAGCCGCGACCTGGCTGCTGGGCACCCACATCAGCAGCTGCTCGCCCCGGTAGGTCGGGTTGCCAACGAACGACGGCAGATCGGCGCTGATCTGGTACCAGTCGATCAGGCCGGTGGCACTGCCCCCGAGGGCGCCGCTGTATCCCGAAGGCGGGTCTATCACGGGTCCCCAGCTCCTTGGCGCGACGGTGAGGACGAGAAGCGAACCCGTCATTGCGACGACCGTCGCTGCCACGGCGAGGACGAGTGCGACCTTCCGAGGCGAGCGGAAGGCAGGCACATGGATCCAGACACGGACGATTCCGGCCAGGACGACCGGGACGGCCGCCAGGGCCGCCCCGGTCGTCCACCACTCGAAGCTCGGCACGTGCGGGTCCGCCTCGTACGCGAGCGGAACGGCAACAAGGACAAGGACCGGGAGCCAGCGCAGGAGCGGTCGAGCCCACAGCGGCCGAGCGATCTCGGCGAGGGTGACGACCAGGGCCAAACAGACCACGCCCCAGATCGTGGAGGAGAAGTAGTGCATCTCGAGTGTCTGGACGTGGTTGTAGAACTGCAGGTAGGCGAAGACGGCGAACTGAGCGGTGCACACGAGACCGACGAAGGCCTGAGGCGTCGCCATCGCACGCGGTCTTCGCACGAAGCTCACCCAGAAGGCTGCGATGACCGAAGGCGGGACCAGCAGGTACGGCAGGTATTTCGCCCAGCGCCAGTTGGGGGTGTGCCAGAGTCGCATCTGGCCCGGCTGGCTGAGGAAGGCGGCGGCCCTGAGCATCGGTCGGACGAAGTCGAACTGACCGAGCACGAGGCCCGAGGCGACCGTCAAGAGCGCGGTGACGCACAGAGCGGTTCCCGCCAGGACGACGCCGTGGCGAACCAGATCTTTGCGATCGTGCAGGAGCCGCACGGCGGCATAGACGGCAATCGTGGTGGCGGCCAGTACAAAGCCCATGCCGTGGGACCAGACCGCCAACGTCAACAGGCCGCTCGCGACCACGAGGCAGACCGGGCGCCATCTGTCCCGGCACGGCATCGCGAGGCAGGCAACGGCTCCGACGACATAGGACACGACGGCCGAGTCCGGGTAGTCGGTCCCCCAGGCGGTGATGATCACAGGCGAGCTGAGGAGAGCGACGATCGCCAGCGCTCCGGCGGGGATTCCGTACAGCTTCCGCACCAGCAGGTATGCGGGCACGATGGTTATGAGCGCGAAGAGATAACGCGTCGCGAAGAAGCCGGGCAGAACGCCGAAGGCAAGATAGGCAAGCCGGGCGAGAACGAGGAACCCTGCCTGGGCGCCCTCGCGCATCCTGGCCGTCGCGGCGAAGGCAGCCGCATAGCGAGTGAACATCTGGCTCGGGTCCACGATGTAGATCGTGTGCATGCTGGGGTCGGGCAACCCGAGCGCTGACATGGCCCGCATCCTCAGCGCGAAGAACGCGAAGAACGGCGAAAGCGCAACGGCGGCACCCTCGACGACGAGCGGCCATGCTCGGCGCCGGCGTCTCGGCACATGCCCGACCAGGGCCGATTCGGTAGTCGAGCTGTCTGCGACGAGCACGCGACGACGCTAGCAAGCGCCGTAGTTGGCTACCCGTGCGCCAGTCGGGCGGCAACTCGCTCGAGGAGGGGGCTCAGGAGACCTTTTCGAGTTGCGCCATGGCGGCACGTATCCGAAGCGAGCCAGGTACCAGCTCACCATCGGCCCGACCCTTGGCAAGGAGCGTTCCCCACCACTCGAGGTCGTCGAGCATGACCGTCATGGCGATGTCGGTCATCGGGTCGACCGGCACGCCCTGGCTGTCGAAAGCCGACTCCACCTTCGCAATGAGGACGGTGTCTCGAAGCGGCACCATCTCCATTTCGATCGCGACGTCCATGAGGTGCTCGACGGCTCGAACCCCTGCGGCTATGCCGGTGCTGTAGCCGACGGCGCCGAGCGGCTTGTTGCGCAAGGCCCAGCTCACGAAGACGCTGTCGAGCGCGTTCTTCAGGGTTCCGGGTATGGAGTGTAGGTACTCAGGCGTCACTATCAACACGGCATCGGCCTGTTTGAGGTTGCGGTTCCACTGGCGCACGAGGGGATCTGAGTAGGTCGGGTCACGGAAGTCCCCAATGGTGCCCGGGTTCTCCTGGAACATGGGCAGAGGCCAGTCCCTCAGGTCGAGGACTTCGACTTCGAATGCACCATGGGCCTTAGCCCGTCGTATGACCCACGGAGCGACACGATCTGCGGCTCGGGTGGGTCGCGTGCTCCCGATGACGATCTTCAGGTTCAACATCCGTGTTGCTGCTCCTCGTTGGTGTGTAGTAGTCGACCACTGATTGATATCACCTGCTGGCCCAGGTGCCTGAGGGTGCCCCGTGAAGGTCCGGTCAGGCGCGGTGGCTCAGGGTTGATCCGAAGAGGCCGGCACCTCGACGTCGCCCGAGTGGCGGTGGGGGAGCACCTGGGCTGGCACCGTTCCGAGCCGTCCGGCCTGATAGTCGTCCAGAGCTTGGATGATCTCGGCTTTGGTGTTCATGACGAAGGGGCCGTAGTGAACCACCGGCTCGCGGATCGGTTGGCCGCCAAGCAGCAGCACTTCGAAATTCCTGCCGGCGTCCTGGGCCGTGTCGGCCGCCAGGCTCACCGTGTCTCCGGGACCGTAGACCGCAAGTTGGCCTGTAGAGATCGGCCGGCGTTCGGCGCCTACGCTGCCGTTTCCCGACAGCACATAGGCAAGGGCATTGAAATCGGGGCGCCACGGCAGCTGCACCTCTGCCTGCGGACTGATGGTGGCGTGCAGCAACGTGATGGGCGTGAACGTCGAGCCGGGGCCCGAGTGACCACCGATCTCTCCTGCGATCACCCGTAACAGCGCTCCTCCGTCCATCGTCGTCAGCAGCACGGCCTGGCTTCCGCGGATGTCCTGATAACGGGGTGGGTTCCACTTGTTGGCCCGGGGAAGGTTGACCCACAGCTGAATCCCGTGGAACAGGCCACCGCTCACCACGAGCTCCTCCGGTGGGGCCTCGATGTGCAAGATCCCCGCACCCGCGGTCATCCACTGAGTGTCTCCGTTTGTGATCCGTCCGCCGCCACCGTTGGAGTCCTGGTGGTCGAAGATCCCGTCGATCATGTAGGTGACCGTCTCGAAGCCGCGATGCGGATGCCAGGGCGTCCCCTTCGGTTCTCCCGGTGCGTAGTCGATCTCTCCCATCTGGTCCATGTGGATGAAGGGGTCGATCTCGCTGAGGCTGACTCCTGCGAAGGCGCGACGTACCGGAAAACCTTCTCCTTCCAGCCCTGCGGGCGCGGTCGTGACCGACTTCACGGGGCGCTGGCGCGCTGCGACCGGGTCAGGTGTCGGGACGCGGGCAAGCGCCAAGATGTTCTCGATCGTCACCGCTGGCATTGCCGTCTCCTTTGCACCCGACAGGGCTACATGCCCGTTGGGATGCTCAACGACAGTTGTCCGTGCAACATTCCTGCCCGGGCACGACGCCTTGGCCGCGTTGGAGTCCAACCGCGGCGGCCTACTGCACGGGAAGGCAGTCGGCTGCCAACGGGAATCGGTGAGAGGATGGCAGGGCTGCCCGCGTCGGGCCGTCAGGGACGCCAAATGGGCATCCTGTCTCGACAACGCGACGGCGTTCTGGCCACATGCCGCGTCGAGCAGTAGTCGCCGAGCAAGGACATCAGATGATCACGATGGCTGATAATCCGGAAAGGGCGCGGTCACACAAGAGCGTTGTGATCGTCGGTGGCGTCGCCGGTGGAATGTCAACCGCCACTCGGCTGCGCCGTCTTGACGCCGATGCCGACATCGTCGTTCTCGAACGTTCCGGTCACGTCTCGTTTGCCAACTGCGGCCTGCCCTATTTCGTAGGAGGCCTTATCGGGGAAGAGGAGAACCTTACGCTGCAGACCCCCGAGCAGCTTTTCGACCGGTTCCGGCTCGACGTGAGGGTCCACGACGAGGTCGTCGCCATAGATCGAGGCCGGCACACCGTCACGACGCGCTCGACACTTGACGGTGAGGAGAGTCTCGTCTCCTACGACAAGCTCGTGCTGAGCATGGGTGCGGCTCCTGTGCGCCCGCCAATTCCCGGTTACGACAGAGTCCGCACACTTCGCACCGTCGAAGATGCGGCGCGACTGGCCTCGGACGTCGATTTCGCACCGGCAAGTGCCGTTGTGATCGGCGCCGGGTTCATCGGACTCGAGATGACCGAGAACCTCGTCTTGAGAGGCGTCGGCGTGACCCTCGTCGAGGCAGCCCCGCAGGTGCTGCCTCCGCTCGATCCTGAGCTTGCGATTCTTGTGCAAGACGAGCTTGTCGCTCACGGCGTCGCGGTCGAGACGGGAGCAACCGTTTCTTCCATCGCGGACCGTACGGTCACCCTTGCTGACGGACGGGTCCTAGCTGCTGACCTCGTCGTCGGTGCAATCGGCGTGCGACCGGACGTCCGGCTTGCCGAGCTCGCGGGACTGAAACTGGGGCCGAACGGAGGTATCGCCGTCAACGGTGCGAACCAGACCAACGACCCGGATATCTATGCGGTTGGTGATGCTGTCGAAAAGCCCGACGCCGTGTCGCATGCAACCTCGCTCATCGCGCTGGCGAACGTGGCCAATCGCCAGGGCCGTCGAGTCGCCGACCATATCGCCGGACGACCGTCGCACGCCGTCGCGTCCCTGGGAACAGCCATCGTGAAGGTTTTCGACCTCGAGGCCGCAGCAGTCGGCTGGAACGAGCGACGTCTCAAAGCGGCGAGCAGGACATTCCGTGCGATCCATTCTCACCCGTTCGACCATGCGACCTACTACCCCGGGGCGCAGCGCATGGCTGCGAAGCTCATTTTTGCTCCCGAAGATGGAACGATCCTCGGTGCTCAGATCGTCGGTCGCCATGGTGTCGACAAGAGGATCGACGTGATCGCCACCGCGATGGCGGCCAACATGACCGCCCTACGCCTTGCAGACCTTGAGCTCGCGTACGCCCCACCGTTCTCCTCGGCCAAGGACCCCGTCAACCTTCTCGGCTACATGGCCGAGAACGTCCTTGCTGGAGACTGCGACGTCGTTGATCCACGCGAGCTCGGCTCCTTAGTCCAACGGGGATGGACTCTCTTGGACGTCCGCACCGAAGCCGAGCACGCCGCCGGTGCGATCGCAGGATCGATCAACGTGCCGATCGACTCGCTGCGAGATCACCTCGACGCGCTAGGCAAAGGACCCGTGGTCGTCTATTGCGAGGTCGGTCAAAGAGGCCACACCGCGACGGCCCTGCTTCACGAGCTCGGGATCGAGGCACGCAATCTCGACGGCGGCTACCAGACCTGGTCGGCATTCATGAGAACAGAGGCCGCGTCGACGGCTGCACCATTCCCATAGAGAGCCCTTCACCACCTTTTCTGCATGGCTTTCGCGCAAATAGCCAACCTCGGATGAGACAAGTGTGGGGGCACCTGTTTGCTCAAAAGAAGCCGCTCAAGCCACAACCGACTCGCTTGATCGCGGGGTGCGCGAAATGATCCACAACGGCCAGTCGACTTACGACGGGGGATATTTCTAGTGACACGATCTTGTTCGTTGACAATGGTTGGTGACTGACGACAGACTGATGGCGTGGGTAGGCGCAAGCTGCCGCGTGGTAGAGACGCCGTCGTTTGCGCAACAGCAGCCGCCCTGCCCGGAGCTTGATCGAATGAGCCTCGGGAGCAGGCAAGGCGTTGCCGTGAGGTGGCCGCAGCTGTGTAGCAGGAGTCACACGGCGTCGTGAACAAGGACTTCACGGTTCGAGTGAACATCTCGGACGGCTCGTCGGTCACGGCTTTCAACGCGCGCCAGGGAGAAGTGCACTTCGGCAGCGGTGGCGGGAAAAGCTTCAGTCCTGTCGAGCTTCTCCTGGCGGCTGTCGGAGGGTGCTCCGCCCTTGATTTCACGAAGGTTCTCGCTCAGCGTGGGCACCCCCTGGAGGTTCTCGATCTCGAGATCAGCGCGAAAAGAGCCAAGGACGCCCGGTTGGAGAGTATCGAGGTGCGCTATCTCCTGCCGGCGGGCATAGACGTCGACGACGCCGATCTCGAGGTGGCAAGGCGGCTGACCTCCGAGGTGCTCTGCACCGTGTCGAGGACCCTGGTTCATTCCAGCCGTGTCGACCACCTCATCGTGACCACGCCGAACCTGTGGGGGGCGAGCGGCGTCGAGAGAGAGCCAGCGGAGGCAGGCGGGAGCTCGCGTGATGCCGGCGTTACAGCGCTGTCACCGGCCGAGGAGAAAGGGGAGACAGTTGGCGACGACTGAGTCGAGTGCACAGAGCGTGAAGGAATCGCTCGTCGAGGGACCGGGTCTGGAGCGCCACGCGGTTGGCCTCCCGGGCGTGCTGTTCCAGTCGGTCACCTTTATGGCGCCAGGTGCGTCCGTGGCCACCTCGCTGTCGGTTGGTGCCGCCTACGCCGGCGGGGCTCTTCCGCTGTCGGTGCTCATCACCTTCGTGGGCGCGGTCGTGATCGCGATGTCGATCGGACAGCTGGCCCGACACCTGCCCTCGGCGGGCAGCATCTACACCTATCCCGCCCAGGGCTTGCACCCGACCGTGGGCTATCTCGTCGGCTGGGGCTACGCCATGATCACCGGCCTGGTCGGGCCGATCTGCAACCTGCTAATCGGCTATTTCGTCGGCACGATCCTCAACGAGGAACTGGGGTGGTCGTTCAAGGCGACCTGGATCGGCTTCATGCTCTTCTCCGCGCTGCTGGTGGCCCTGCTCGGTTACCGGGGGATCAAGCTGAGCACCTGGTTCGGCATCGTCCTCGGGGCTTTCGAGATGGTCGTGTTCGTCGCGCTCTCGTTCTGGCTCATCGCCCACGCCGGCGTCGCCGGCAATACCTTCCAGGTCTTCACGCTCAAGTTCGCCAACGTCAAGGGTTACCACGGAATGCCCGGGCTCATTGCCGGGTCCATATACGTCATGCTCGCCTTCGTCGGCTTCGAGGCAGCAGCCCCGCTCGCCGAGGAGGCACGAGAGCCCCGTCGGACCGTATCGCGTGCCGTCGTGCTCTCCTGCGTCATCGTCGGTGTCTTCTTTCTGTTCACCAGCTACGCAGCTGCCGTCTATGTCGGCCCGTCGAAATTCCAGTCTTACGGCGCACTGAACGGAGGCAGCCCCTGGATCCTTTTCGCCAGGCAGATGTGGGGCCTCGGCTGGATCGTGCTGTTCCTCGCCGTTGTCAACTCCTTCTTTGCGAACAGCAACTCCGCCCTCAACGCCTCCACGCGGACCTGGTACGCCCTGGGCCGCATAAAGCTGTGGCCCTCGGTCTTCGCGCTCACCGGTCGCCGCTACAAAGCCCCCGTCTTCGGCATTGCCGTCCAGGCCCTCGCAACCGCCGTCATCGCCTTGCCCCTGGCGCTCGGCTACGGGCCGGTAGAAGCCTTCGAGCTGCTCGCCACCATCCTCACGGCGGTGATGGTCTGCGTCTACGGCGTCATCAACCTCTCCTCCATCGGCTACTACTGGCGTAAGCAACGCCCGGAGTTCAACTGGCTGCTGCACTTCGTGATCCCGATCATCGGCACCGCGATCCTCGTCCCTGTGTTCTGCTCGGCCGTCGGCGTCGGCTCCTCGGTGTTCAAGTTCGTCTCCCCGTTGCCCTATCCCATCAACAGGACCGGGATCGTCGTGGCGATATGGTTCGTCTTCGGGCTCGCCTACATGGGATACCTCCTGGCTCGTCACCCACAACGGGTGAAGGACATGGATAAGGTCTTCGACTGACAGCCCTGGCGTGACCGCCGGGGAGGGCTGCTCTCGTAGGCCATTGCCGGTGGGACTGGAGAAACTCCCGTGTTCTCGCCACAGCACGGCCAGGGTTAGCCTGTCGGTGGAGAGAGCGCCGAAAGCCAGGTCCTCGAACCACCGGCTGATGGGAGAGCGGTCGATTATGGAGGCACTTACTGGAATCGCTGATTCCGTCGCATACGGCCATGCTGTCCGGCGTTGCCGAGAGCTCGATGTCGTCCTGCCGAGTTTCGCGGAGATCGCAGACCCGAGCATCGTGGACGACCGACTGCTTGCCCAGCTGGCCGGTACCGACCCCGACGCCCCGGACCCGCGCAACCTTTTCAGGGTCAACTGGTACAACGGAACCGACCGCCGGAGTCGGGTCCCGGTGCCGAGCCACCTGGTGCTTCCGCCAGCTCTTACCGGCGTCCCGGCGACCATCGTGGTCGTCCTCGGGGATTGCTTCCCCATGATCGGTGCCCACAAGGTGCTGGCGGCGTACGCCTGCCTGGTGCCTCGTCTTGTCAGCGGCGCCTTCGATCCCACGACTCAGCGAGCGGTCTGGCCCTCGAGCGGGAACTACTGCCGCGGCGGGGTGGCGATCTCCCGGATCCTGGGATGCCGCGGCGCCGCGGTGATCCCCGAGGACATGAGCACGGAGCGCTTTGCTTGGCTTCGGCGCTGGGTCGCAGACCCCGACGACGTCATAACCACGCCCGGCGGTGAGCGCAGGGTGTGGGAGATCTGGGATCACTGCCGGGTGCTGGCAGACGACGACCGTAACGTGGTCCTCAACCAGTTCGCCGAGTTCCCAAACTATCTGGCCCACCGCTTCTGCACCGGGCGCGCCATGGAGCGCCTGGTCGAGCATCTGCAGGTTCAACGACCCAAGCTTCAGCCCTTCGCGTTTGTCGCCACGACGGGCTCGTCCGGCACTCTCGGTGCCGGCGATCACCTGAAACAGCGATTCGGCACGCGCATAGTGGCCGCGGAACCGGTGGAGTGCGCCACCATGTTGCGCAACGGCTTCGGCGATCACAACATCCAGGGCATTGGTGACCAGCACATTCCCCTCATCCACAACGTCATGAACACCGACGTGGTGGTGGCGGTGTCAGACCGCAGCACCGACCGGCTGGACGGGATCTTCCACACCGAAGAAGGGCAGGCGGCCCTGCACAGGTACCCGGGGCTGGAGACGTCGCCGCTGACGGGGATGGCGCATGTAGGCCTGTCCGGGCTCGCCAACGTGGTCGCTGCAGTGGCAGTGGCCCGCCACTTCGAGCTGGGGCCAGAGGACGTCGTCTTGACCGTGGCCACTGACGGGGCGGCCATGTACGCCGACCAGCGCCGGGCGCGGGTCAAGCGTGACTTCCCACAGGGTTTGGACGAACCGGCAGCTCTGGCCACTCTCACGCGTGATCTGCAGGAGGCCGACCACACAGAGCTGCTCGAGCTTCGCCATGAGGACCGGACGCGGATCTTCAACCTCGGCTACTTCACCTGGGTGGAACAGCAGGGCGTGTCGCTGGAGGCTTTCGAGTTGCGCCGTCGCCAGGCGTACTGGGACGGGCTCACGGCGCGGTTGGCAACCTGGGACGAGCTCATCAGGAAATTCAACGCCGAGGTCGGCATTGAGGGCACCGTCTGACCTTGAGATACGGTACTTGTGACTTGGCTCAGCTGTTGGCTCCGCGGGCCGCGACCCGCCAGCGGTCGACTACCGCGCCGCCGGTCACCACGACGAGCTCGTCCGCCAGGTTTACCGCAGAACAGACGTGATTGGGCACTACCCGCAACACCGTGCCGAGCGCAGGCGGTACTGACGTCGAGGGCCACGTGACCGTCGCGTGGTGTTCGGACAACGCGCTCACGCGCGCATCTGGATGATCGGCCAATCGTCCGTAGCCGGTCGCCCATGCAGGGCGGTCGGCGCCCAGGACCTTGCTCCCGGCGTCGAGGACTACGCGTCCTGGCGCACGGCTCACAACGGTGGCGGCAGCGGTCAGCGCAATCTCGTCGACGGCGCACGTGCCCAGCTCGAGCTGTTGAGCATCGCCGAAGACGTAGACCCCGGGGCGAATCTCGGTCACCGGCCCGGCTTTCGTGAGTGCCGCCGTGGGAGTCGAGCCTCCGCTGAGGACCTGTACGTCCACGCCGGCCGATCGCAAGCTCGAAGCGGCGCCTGCGAGGGCCCGAGCCTCGTCGGCGGCGGCAGGACCCGCCGAAGAAGGGCCGTAGCTATGGCCGGGGAACGTGAAGACGCCCCGCACGCGAAGCCCGGCGCCAACAGCCGCCAGCGCCACGTCACCGGCGGCGTCCGGGGCCACACCGGTGCGGTGGTGACCACTGTCGACCTCTATCATCACCTCGAAGGCCCCGCCTCCGGCGGTGTAGCGCGCCAGCATCTCGGCACCCTCGGCGGAGTCGACCCCGATCCGTAGCGAGCAACGCTCTGCCAGCGAGCACAACCGTGCTCCCCGGGCACGGTCGACCCACAGCGGGTAGGCGATGAAGACGTCCCTGCACCCACCGGCAACGAACACCTCCGCCTCGGACACGGTCGCCACCGTGACGCCGGCGGCCCCGGCGTCGAGCTGACGCGCCGCGATCTCCAGGCACTTGTGCGTCTTGGCGTGCGGTCGTAGGGACAGTCCCCGATCGCTAGCCAGGGCCGCCATCGCCGTCACGTTCTTGTCGAGCACGTCGAGATCCACAGCAAGGTAAGGCGTGGTGAGGTCATATTGTGACGGGCTGGGCATAGGAACACTCTCCCATAGCCCGCGCACCAGTCGTCGCGGGCGGGGATCGGAGCTCACCTCGGGGAACGTCGCTCGGGGCCACCCGGACCGGCCGGCTCGGTGACTGTCGAGACAGCGTGCTGCCACGTTCTCGGAGCGCGGGCACGGGTGGTCCTTGACGCCGCGCGCATCTCCCGTCAAACTCGGTCTGGCAAGTCCTCACGAAATGAGCCTTCGCCCGGGGGGAGGGGCTGCGACAAGGTGAGCAAGCCTCGACGCGAGATGGGCCGCCGCTCAGCACTCAAGCTGATCGGCGGGGCAGCGGCGGGCGTGGCGATCGGACCGCGCATGCTGGCACGGCCAGCTCCCTCTTCGAAGTACGCGCTCGTGTCGACGAGGTCGTACCTGTCCTACGGCCAATCGCTCCCGCAGGCGCTGCGTTCCGCGCTCACCGGTTCGGCCACACCGAGTCTCGCATTCCAGGCAATCCGGACGACGGACATGGTCTACCTGGGCTTCGAGTTCTACAACGCCAAGGCCCAAGTCACGGCCGGCCAGACCGAGATCGTCGCTGAGGACACGACGCAACCGATGTACATGGTCGTCGTCTTCCCGTCCCAACACCTCGGCGAGCAGTGCGTGGCGTTCTCTTCGGGCCCGATCACGTGGCCGACGGCGCCGATGAAAGGCGCGCTCGCCGGCTTCAGCTGGCTCGCCTTTGAGCTGGCTGGGACGGCGCAGGTTCCCTACACGATGGCAGGACTCCTCGACTGGTCGAGCGTGAAGCCCCAGCTCGTACCAGTCGCGACCTCCAGCTCCGGTGCTCCTGCTGCGCCCGACCCGCTCCACACCGCGCTCGAGGTCCCCTGGCAGCTCTGGATCACTCCTCTCGAGGGCGGCACATGGCACCACTCGCCGATCCCTGTCACCTTCAACAAGCTGACCGAGCTCTGGCACACGCGGCTCGGTACCGGCGGCCTCGAGCCACCAGTCGTCACTCCGCAGATCATGGCTTTCTGGGCCCCGGGTTACCCCGGGTTCTTCGCGGAGCCCCCTGCCGACCCTTGGCTCATGTCGCTCAGCCCGAACGACCGCATCGACGCCGTGACCCTGAGCACGGGCACGTCGGCCGGCGAGGGGCCGGTGGACGTCGACCTGCTCCTGCTCTCGGCCCTCGGGGCGTCGGTCGATTTGAAAGGCTCGTGGTCGCCGGGCCCCAACTCGGACGTCAACCTCGCCTCGTGGTGGCACCGGGCCTCGATCGGGCGGGACAGCTACGTCCGTGTCGTCAACATCGGATACCTCTTCCCCTGGGGGAACCGCGCGGTACGGATCACGATCTCCGACCGCGAGATCCAAGTCAACTCGAACGGCGAGGCCGTCGCCTACCTTGTGCAAAAGCAGTACATCGTCGTCACCGAGCCGCAGATCACCTACGCCGGCGACACTGACGAGCCGAAGGGCGGTCGGGGCAACCCGATCCGCAGCCTTCTCGTCAAGACCGTGACCACGCCTCCGATCGACTTCGAGACCTCGAGCGACGCGGGCATCAAGGTCGGCCTGTTCTCGACCGACGACGTCATCTGGGTGAGGAGCAACGGCACAGACGTCCCCTTTTCGTTCGTAGGCACCGACATAGAGGGAAGAGACGTCGACTTCACCACCGGAGTCATCTGGATGTCGTCCACGTTCGCGCAAGAGACCGCCAACCTTGCCCACGTCGTGACCGCATTCGGCTCGGTCGACCCGAGCCGGACTTCGCCGTCCTTCGGCGGGTCGCTCTTCGCGTTCGCCGACACGGCCGGCGCGACCCCGGGATCGACGGCCCAGCATGTCGACACCTACGGCCTCACGGCCTTCGTCGCCGACAACGGCAGGGGCAACGTCTATCCCGCTCTCTCCTCGGCGGCGGTCAACCTGCCCGGGGCAGAGCAGATCGTGGGCGCTGGGGCGACACCGCTGCCGAGCCCGAGCGTGTCGATCTCCTCGAACTACCTGGACAACGGCTTCCGGGCCGGTGTGACCGAGGTGTACCTCGCGGTGACGCACAACGCGCCCGGGCTCGCGTTCCCCACCAATCTCGTAGGCGGGATGGCCACGCCCAACTTCGACGTGAGCGGGATCGCCCGCGACCTGGGTCCCGTCGGCGGAGACCTGAGCGATCTGCTCGCCGGTACCTTCGACCCGACGAAGTACTTCAACATGGCCTCGGGCAATGTCGGCAAGCTGCTCGGCGCCATCACGGTGGCGGAGATCATCGAGATGGCCGACCCGAACCCCGCCACCGCCAACGGACAAGCCCCGCAGATCTCGGACAAGATCATCTACCCGGGCAACGACGACACCAAGCCCCCCACGGCTCTCGACGTCAAGATCGACTGGACCCCGACGGTTCAGAACGACTCGAACGGCTTCTTCCAGGTTCAGGGCGACACGACCACCCTGACGATCCACGCCGAGATCTACACGCCGATCGCCAATCCGAGCCAGACGACGTACTCGATCCACGGTGACCTCACAAACTTCGAGCTGGTCCTGTTCGGCTCTTCCAACCCATACATAGGGATCCTGTTCAACTCGTTCACCTTCGATTCGAAGACCGGCGCAAAGACCTCGATCCAGCCGGACATCAACTCGGTCACGTTCCAAGGCCCTTTAAAGTTCATCAGCGACCTCGAAGACCTGCTGAGCTCGCTCGGAGGCCCGTCGATCTCGGTGACCGACGGCGGGATCGATGCGAGCTACTCGCTCGCCCTTCCCGACATCGGCGTCGGTGTCTTCGCGCTCCAGAACCTCGCCTTGTCCGCCGGGGTCAACATCCCCTTCGACGGGACCCCAGTGCGGGTGCGTTTCGCGTTGTCCTCGAGGGACAACCCGTTCATCCTCACGATCGACCTGTTCGGTGGTGGCGGTTTCTTTTCCCTGGCGATCGGGGCGGACGGGATCGAGCTGATCGAGGTCTCGCTCGAGTTCGGCGCCGATCTGTCGATCGACCTCGGCGTTGCAAGCGGCGGTGTCTCGATCATGGCCGGCATCTACTTCTCGCTCCAGACTGTGCCACCCCCGCAGGTACAGCTCACAGGTTTCCTCCGCGCCGACGGCAACTTGTCGGTGCTCGGGATCATCTCGATCTCGATGGAGTTCTACCTCGGGCTCACTTATCTCAATCCCGGCGACGCCTACGGCACTGCGACCATCTCGGTCTCGGTGAGCGTGCTGTTCGTGAGCGTCTCGGTGAGCGTGACAATGCAGAAGACGATCGGTGGGAGTGACCCCGACCTCAGGCAAGCACTGACGAAGGCGAACTGGACCACCTACTGCGAGGCCTTCGCATGACGACCCAACGCGTGCTCTGGACCGCCTGCCCGCACGGGAAGGCCACCGACGGCAAGCTTCGCGTGTCGGTGCACGTGGCGCCTCAGCTGTTCCCGAACGGCAACGCGGTGTCGACACTGGCGAAGTTCCCTGACTGGGAGAACTGGCCGGCGACGCAGGTCAGCTTCAAGGTCAAGGTCGGTGCCGTCACCTACGATGCCGACATCGTGAGCGCGGCACCGTCGTTGTCGCTCTGGCAGGCCCTCTTCCCCTCAACCACTCCGGTAGACCCGTACGAGTACGTGAGCCCGACCTCGTCGGCCCTCTACAGCTACCCGGCCGGGTTCGTTCGCAGCTTCTTCCAGAGCACCTACGCAGCGCTCGCGAATACCGCCCCCGTCGGGGGGTGGCCAAGCTTCCAGTTCCTGACGAGCGAGGGCAGTTTCGGAGTTCTGCCGCTCAACAGCCGATTGCTCGACTACTGGATCGATGAAGTGAAAGCGATGTTCCCACCGGGGGGTGGCCCAATCCCACCGGGGACGGGTCCGTCGCCGGCGTCGGATCTCACACAGAACTACCTGTTCCTGCAACCACTCACGACGCCGGCGCCAAACCAGACCTACGAGGACACACCGTCTCCGCCCGTCCCGCAGTTCGACTTCCATCAGGCCGTCTCGCTTCTCGGGCGGCACCCCGCTCTGCTCCGCCTCTTCGGGCTCGTTTACGAGCTCGAGCTCGCGCCCCCGAGTGCGCTGTCAGGCACCGTTGCAGTATCGGTCGTCCCCAGCTGGACGCCGAAGCTGGTGAACCTGGGCGGGCCGCCGCTGACGACCGACGTCAAGCCAATGACGATGACGAACGCGACCGAGTGGATCCCGGCCCACAGGCCCTCCGACCCGGAGATCACCTCTGGTTACATGCGCTTCTCCGACCCCGACTACGAGGTCGTCGAGCTGGACCTCGACGGGGCTACTCTGAAGGCCTTCAACTTCGTCCAGGGCATCCAGTACGCCAATACCGAGATGGCCTCGGCCGACACGCCGACGAGCTATGCCGTCCCGTCGCTCCGCTCGGCGGGCCTCTCGGTTGCCAAGACCGGCAGGGCCCTGTCGCTCTACCAGAACTGGCAGAACAACAACAGCTTCAACGCGGCGATCGAAGCGACTCCGCCGGCTCCGGTCACGCTGTACTTCGAGGACATCGCCCAGGGCTACCGCATCGACGTGTGGTCAAAGGCGCGGGCTCGCTGGTTCAAGCTCTGCGCCCGCACCGGGGCGAAGAACCCGGGGCTCGGCGGCTACGGGATCGGATCTCCGCCGACGGTCGTGCCGGTCCCGAACGGAGACGAAGGCTGGGTCGAGCCGGCGACGGCCAAGAGCGCCAGCTCGGGCGGATCACCCAACCCTGCGATGTACGTGCCGGAGTACTTGATGCGCTGGGCGGGATGGAGCCTCGTCGGAGCCCGTCCCGGCAAGCACCTGTCGGACATCCCAACAGACGGGCTCGAGCCCGATGACGCCAACCCGGCCAACGGCAACCTTCAGCTCCAGATCGACTACGCGGCGGCGCCGGGCACGCTGCCGACGCTGCGCTTCGGAGGCACTTACCGGTTCCGGGCCCGTGCGGTCGATCTCGCCGGCAACAGCGTCGCTTTCACGAAAACGGGGCCATTCACGTGGGCAACCCCGGAGGTGACCTACCGCCGATTCGAGCCGGTGTCGTCGCCCGTGCTGGTTCCGACTGCACCCCGTACGCCAGGTGAGCACCTCGAGCACCTCGTGATCCGCTCGAACTACGACATCCCCGACAACGACCCGAGCATCGTGCCGTGCGAGCGCCATATCGCTCCGGCGTCCACCGGCGAGGACATGGCGGAGACCCACGGCGTTCTCGACGGTAGCGAAGGCCACCCGGATCCTTCGAGCTACACGCTCATCGCCGACCGGGACGGCCTCACTTACAAGACACCTTCGGTCCTCAGCCGCTACGGCGGGATGATCGACACACAGCCCCTGAACGGGACGAACGAGTGGGTCTACTACCCGCACGGGGCGACGTCCACCGCCTTCGGCGTCCCATACTTGCCGGACGTGCTCGCAAAAGGCGTGGCACTGCTCAACCTGCCCGGGAAGAAGGATGCCTTCGTGCGTGTGCCGTTCGACTCGATCGGCACCTGGCCGGACCGCCGCGCAGTGCGTCTCGTCGTCACCGCCGGGGTAGGCCCACCCGCGCTTCCTGCTGCAGGAGACCTCGATGGTGCCATCACCGTCAAGGCGCCGAAGGCGTCAATCACGGCCGTACTGATGAGTTCGTATTTCAGACCGGCGGACCTCGAAGTGATGGCGCTGTGGCAGTGGATCGTGGACGCGGGCAAGGCGACGCCCTCTCTGGCGGCGTTGATCCTCGACAGGGTCCACTACATGTTCACGCCCTATCGGGAGCTCTTGATCGTGCACGCCGTCCGCCAGCCGTTGACGCCGCCGGTCATCGAGAAACTGACCGTCACACGACCGTACGGGGGGACATACGCCCTCTTGAGCGGCGCCGCCCGAGCTGACGTGCAGAGCACAGTCCGCGTCGACGTGCTGGCCGCCTGGACGGATCTCTACGACAACGGCACGAGCCCACAAGGCGCCGTGCCTCGCGAGAAGACCTCGCGCGTCGACGAGATCCCGCTCTCGCTCGGACAGAGCAACGCCATCGCGCTCCACAAGATCCGCCACGACTTCGGCGACACCCAGCATCACGAAGTCTTCTACCGGGCCACAGCGACGACACGGTTCCTCGAGTACTTCACCGAGATCGTCAGCGAGACCCTCAGCGGCACGGCGCCGGTCGTCTGCTCGAGCGTCGGCTTCGCGCCCGGCACGGTTGACGTCCGCGCCGCCGGCGACACCGCGACGATCTACCGGTCCGGCGTCGACTTCACCGAGGACGACAAGGCCGGCTCGATCGCCCGTATCCCGGGCGGATCGATCCCGGACGGTGCCTCCGTGGCAGTGCAGTTCGTGGCCCCTCCCGTCATCCGCTCGAGCCTCGAGAAAGACGCGAAGCCACCGACGAAGTTCGGGTACCTGCGGTCGATCCCGAGCACGGCCCGGCCGCCTGCACCGGACGTGCGCTATCTCGTCCCGGCGTGGAACTGGGTCACCGAGACGTCGCCGACCTCGCCCAGCTCGAGCCGGGTCGGCAACGTGCTGCGGGTCTATCTCGGGCGGCCGTGGTTCGAGTCCGGGATCGGCGAGCTGCTCGGGGTGGTTGTTGCGAACCCGCCACTCGGCGGGGCCCTGCCGTCGACGTTGCAGCCGTTCGTGAGCGGCTTCGGGTCGGATCCCGTGTTCTCGGTCGCCTCGGTCGCGACCCCGAAGGTGACCGACTTCGGACTCGCGACACACAAGGGGCTCTCGCTCCTGCTCGAGGAGCAGACGGACCTAATCGGTTGGGTCGACGTCGCCGGTCACACAGTCAACTGGGACACGGACCGGGGACTGTGGTTCGCGGACATCTCGATCGGAGCCGGCCAGTCGTACTTCCCCTTCGTCAAGCTGGCACTCGTCCGCTACCAGCCCGCGTCGCTGCCGGGCATTCAGCTCTCGCGGGTTGTGCAAGCAGACTTCATCCAGCTCACCCCCGACCGGTCGATGGGACTGACATATCCGTCCGATACCGAGGTAGCCGTCGAGGTGGTGGGTCCCGGCTATCTCGCGACTGCGATGAGCGGCACGCCCGACACGATGCGGGCGTACCTGCAGCTGAAGTCTGTGGAGACCAGCGACCCGGACCTGCAGTGGATCATCGATCCGGCGCAGCCTGACGGCACCCTTCTCGCCGTCACGAGCTCCAGCGCGACGCTCACCGTCTGGAAAGGCACCGTGACACTTCCGAAGGCACGTGGCACCGTTCCCTACCGGATCCTCGTGGCCGAGTTCGAGGAGCATGCCGTGGTCCGTACCGGCAATCTCGGCTCGAAGGTCACCTACCTCGACGCCATCGAGATCTGAAGCGCCCCGGTTCCTACGGCCAATGCGGCCGCCGGCATCCGGCCACCCAGCTCTTCGTGTCCTGAATTTGTCCTGCAAGTGTCATAAGATAAGGTGAACGCGTGGTGAACGTGAGGTGAACATCATTGCTGGCGCTGCACTCGGGGAAGCCCATGCCGTCGTTGGCATCGGGCTCGAGACACTCGCCTCTCGCACCCTCAGCTCATCCCTCGCTGCCGTTGGCATATATCGCCATCGGGGACATCTCCGTAAGTGTCACTAACCCTCTTCCGGAGGTGTTACAGCAGGAAAGGGGGCGGTACTTGACATGACAAGTGCACAGACGCCGCATGCAGTTCCCGAGGCTCTCCACGACAGCCCCCAAGCGATCTTGGCCTTCAGTCTCGAGGACCTGACCATTCTTGGTGCGAACGAAGCCGCGTACGATCTCTTTGGCAGGGCTCCCAACTCTCTGGCGGGCATCCGGACCACGGACCTCATGAACGCGGCGGACCGTGAAGGCGCGGAGCAGGCACGAAGGCTCCTTGCGGCCGGAGTGATAGACGGCTACAAGGGGACTCGTCGGTTCCTAAAGGCCGATGGCACTGAGTGCAGGGCGAATGTCTTGGTGCGGCGGACGACGAGAGACGACCGCCGACTCGCTCTGGCCGTCATCGAGACCAAGACCGAGACGGGGGCCGCTTTCAGGCCACCCATTGACGCTGGCACCGAGGTCGTCCTTGCCGTTACGGACCACGACTGGACGATCGAACGCATCAGCAGCGACGTCACACGAATCCTTGGGCACGGTCCCGGGACCTACACGGGTTCCGCCCTCCTCGGCCTGTTCCAGCCTCGCGATGTGCAGAACTTCATCCTGGCAGTCAGCCGAGTCGCCGCCACGGAGGTGCAGTAACCCTGCGGACCCACCTGCGTACGAGCAACAATCGTTGGCAAGACGTCTGGTGCCTGGTGGTGACCATGTGCGACCATTCACCCCCTCGCCTCGGCTTGGTCTTTACTCCGGTTGCTGAGGCAGGCGACGAGCTGACCTCAGAGCTTCATGGGCAACTTGCTGTCCTCGGTGATGACGCACTTGGCGGCATGGATCACCTTCGCTCCCGTATACCCTCAGAGAGCCTCTCGACGCGTCAATGGGAGATCCTCGTCCGGCTTACCCGAGGTGAAGCGGTGCATGATATCGCTAACGCCCTGTACCTGAGCCCCAGTACGGTACGGAACCACCTGACCGTCATTTACAAGAAGTTCGGCGTGCATTCACAGGCGGGACTTCTGGCAAAGGTCCTCGAGGCCATCAGTTAACCTCGATCATTCACGCGTCGTTGTGACCTGATAGGCCGCTATCCGCGGAAAGGCCCTTCCGACAAGGGAAACTGACTGTGTCGAGCAGCAGTATCCCCCTCGAGAAGGGCACTTCCAAAGTGAACGGTACCAGCACAGCGCGCGTGAAGGTGGAAGCCGGCGGAACGGGAGTCGTTTCGCACGTCGGCCTGCACGCTCTTGGCTCTTTCGCCGACCGGTTGGGTCTCGGTGATGCCCTCTCGTCGGCGATCCCGCAACGGCCAACGCTTCTTCACGACCGGGGCAAGGTCTTAGTCGAGGCGGCTCTCGTGCTCGCGGGCGGGGGCGAGAGCTGCGCGGATATCGAGCACCTGCGCGCCGAGGCGGCGCTGT
>Ga0326727_10004592_pt1 | contig 41138 bp, 31 predicted proteins | sample MB2enrmetagenome_FD_207643 | JGI IMG/M metagenome (GOLD analysis project Ga0326727, IMG submission 207643) | Lab enriched peat soil microbial communities from McLean, Ithaca, NY, United States - MB29MY | ecosystem: Environmental > Terrestrial > Soil > Wetlands > Peat | place: USA: New York...
TTTGTTCTGCGTTGACTCTCGATCTGTAACACCGGCGCGAACTGGAACGAAGACATTTCGGATACTTTATTTGAAACATCCGCCACTATGGGCAATTCGGCCCGGACGTGACGCGAATTCTAAAGACGCCGTGATTGTGACGGATTGGTGACGGGTCAAAGGAAAAGGAGACCAATTGCTGAAGGCTAAAGCTCCAAAAAACTGCCGGTCGGAGCGCCGCAGCCAGACTATTGTCAACTGCAAATAATTGCGATTTATGCAAGTGCTTGGTTGACAACCTGTTATGACTTTGCAAAATGCTGAAAATTTCACGGTTTTTTTCGGGGCGGATTTTCTTGAGAAAATTAAAGCTCTGCCCCGAAGCCTTTCGGGGCTGCCTTTCAAACGGAAAGCTCATCGTTCGGAAGGCGGCCTGGCCAATATCGGACTTGCGACCATGAATCTTCAGGCTGGACGGCGCGGCCCGTTTCCTCTAAGTTGCTTTCATGCCGAAGGCCAAAGGCGCGGAGTGCGCTCTTGATGACATGCAGAAGCTGCCGTTCGAAGAGGCCCTGAAAAGGCTCGAAACAATCGTCGAGTCAATGGAAGCGCAGGACCTGCCTCTGGAAACGTTGCTGGCGCGTTACGCCGAAGGCACGCGCTTGTCGCAGCTTTGCCAGGCCAAATTGAACGAGGCCGAGTTGAAAATTCAACAATTGGAAAAAGGTCCCAAAGGGGAATTGAGTTTGACGCCCGCCCCCATTGCCGGGGAGAATTTATGAGCCGCTATCTGGACATGGTTGACCATCCGTCGCACGTCAAAAAACTGACTCTGGAACAGTTGCAGCAACTGGCCGGGGAAATCCGCCACGACCTGATCACCAAACTGGCCAAGAATGGAGGCCATTTGGGGCCGAACCTCGGCGTGGTCGAATTGACCATCGCGCTCCACTTTGTCTTTTCCACCCCGCGCGACAAATTTGTCTGGGACGTCAGCCATCAAAGTTACGTGCATAAGATGCTGACCGGACGAAAGGACCGCTTTCACACCATCCGCACCACCGGCGGCTTGAACGGGTTCTCGCTTCGCGCCGAGAGCCAGCACGATTGTTACGGGGCGGGACACGCCGGCACCGCCTTGTCCGCCGCCCTGGGCATGTGCGCGGCGCGCGATCAGCTCGGCTCGGATGAAAACGTGGTCTGCATTTTTGGGGACGCGGCGCTGACCAACGGGATTTCCTTTGAGGCGCTCAACAACATCGCCCACACCACCAAGCGGTTCATTGGAATTCTAAACGACAACGAGTGGAGCATCGCCAAGAACGTGGGCGCGATTTCCTCCCACCTCAACAAAATCATCACCCATCCGCAGTACAACCGCGTGCAAAAGGACCTGGAACGATGGGTCAAACGCGTGCCCAAAGGAGAGCTGGCCATCAAGCTGGGCCACAAAGCCGAGGAGATCCTCAAAAACGTCCTGGCGGGTGCTTCCCTGGAGCAAAACCCGGAGCGGCCGGAGTCCGACGGGCGCGGCGGCTATGGCAACAGCCTTATTTTTGAGGAAATGGGATTGCGCTACCTTGGACCCATAGACGGACATAATTTGCCGCTGCTCATCAGCACGCTCGAATTTGCCAGGGCCAGCGAACTGCCGGTGGTGCTGCATGTCTTGACAAAAAAAGGCAAAGGCTACGAAGCCGCCTTGAATTATCCGGAAAAATTCCACGGCTTGGGTCCTTACGACCCGGTGACCGGCGACACGCCCGCCGCCCAGCCCGGCGCTCCCCCGAATTACCAGGATGTTTTCGGTCAAACGATGGTCAAACTGTGCCAGAAAGATAATTCCATTATTGGCATCACCGCCGCCATGCCCAGCGGCACGGGCCTCAAGGCCCTGGAAAAAGCCATGCCCCGCCGCTATTACGATGTGGGCATCGCCGAAGAGCACGCCGTTTTATTTGCCGCCGGCATGGCCACGATGGGCTTCCATCCGGTCTGCGCCATCTACTCCACTTTCTTGCAGCGGGCCTATGACTGCATCGTGCATGACGTGGCCCTGCAGGATTTGCCCGTGATTTTTTGCATGGACCGCGCCGGCTTGTCGGTCAATGACGGACCGACTCATCACGGTCTGTTCGACATCGCCTACCTGCGTTGCGTGCCCAACATCATCGCCATGGCCCCGCGCCATGAAGACGAGCTGGCCGACATGATGTTTACGGCCACGCACCAGAAGCATCCCGTCTTCATTCGCTATCCGCGGGGCGCGGCGGAAGGCGTGACGGTCAAAGACCAGCCGGCGCTGATGGAAATCGGCCGCGCGGAAATCACGCGGCAATTCGCCGGCAACAAGGGGCGCAAAGTGGCCCTGTTTGGTTTGGGCAACATGCATCCCCTGGCGGAGCAGGCAGCGGACCTGTTGCTGGCGGAGGGGTTTGATTGCGCGGTCATTAATCCGCGTTTCACCAAGCCGCTGGACGCCGGCGCCCATGAACTTTTTGCGCGCGCCGCCGAAGCGGTCGTCACCCTGGAAGATCATGTGCTGTCCGGCGGCTATGGGGCCAGCGTGTTGGAACTGCTCAATGAAAAAGGCATTCCCACTCCCGTGGCCCGCATCGGCTGGCCCGATCAATTCATCGAGCACGCCAGCACCGTCGAGCATTTGCGCGAAAAATACGGGCTGACGGCGGCCAACGCCGTGGCCCAGGTCCAGGCCCTTCTGGCCAAACACGAACAGCCCCGTCTGACCGCCGTCGCGTAAGAAATCTGTGCCCCAACCGCTTCCCGCCCCAGGCGCGAAACTGACCTTGACCATCGACGACATCGCCTTCGGCGGCGAGGGGGTCGGTCGTTGGGATGATTTTGTGGTCTTTGTCCCGTTTGTGGCGCGCGCCGAAACAGTGGAAGTGGAATTGACAGAGGTCAAACCCCGTTTCGGACGGGCCCGTCTGCTGCGAGTCCTGCAACCGGCGGCCGAGCGCGTCGTGCCGCCATGCCGCTACTTCGGCGATTGCGGCGGCTGCCAATATCAACACCTTGCCTACCCGGAACAACTTCGTCTCAAGCACAAACAAATCAGCGATTTATTCCAGCGCATCGGCGGCTTTGACCGTGCGGTGATCGATCCGGTCCTGCCCTGCCCCGAGCCGTTTGGCTACCGCAACCGCATCATGATCCGCAGCCAGTGGGACAAGTTCAAACAAGGATTGAACCTGGGTTTCCTCCGGGCGGACAACCGCCTGGTGGTGGACATCGAAGAATGCAAAATTGCCGAACCCGCCTTGAACCGGCAACTCCAGCAGGTCCGCCGCCATCCCCCGCCCAGGGGAGGCTTGAAAGTGGTCCTGCGCGTCGCCCCCGAGGGCTGGGAACTGCCGCCGGATTCCTTTTTTCAAAACAATTTTTTCCTCCTGCCCACGCTGGCGGACGTGGTGCGAACGCGGGTCAGGGACAGCGGCTGCCGGTTTTTGATTGACGCCTATTGCGGGGTTGGTTTTTTCTGCATTGAACTGGCCGGCATGGTCGGGCATTTTGCGGGCGTGGAAGTGGATGTTGCCGCCATCAAGGCGGCCAGACAGAACGCGGCCAGGCGAAACCTGGCCAATGGCGAGTTCATAGTCGGGCGCGCCGAAGAGCTTCTGCCCGGGATATTGGGGCGTTTTGATGCCGCAGCCACCGCGCTTATTCTGGACCCGCCGCGCACGGGTTGTCCGGCTGAATTGCTCCAGGCCCTGGGGAGGCTTCAGCCGGCCCAGATATTGTATGTGTCCTGTCATCCGGCGGCCCTGGCGCGGGACTTGAACGTTTTGTGCGCCCAGGATGTCTTTGAATTAACAAAAATTGTTCCATTGGATATGTTTCCTCAGACTCAACACATTGAATGCGTGGCCGACGTGCGAAAGAAAACGGCTCCGGACGGGGCCGCTCATAAGCCTTGCTAACGGGACGCGCCTTGATGCAAACTGCGCCTTGATGACAACAGAAGAAAAAGTCAGCCCTCCCCAAAAGGGGGCGATCACCCTGTCTCCCTGGCTGGTTGTTTTGGGGGCATTGCTCTTGTATGGGGTTACTCTCAATCACTGGGTGACGTTTAACAGCCTGCCGGTCGTTGCGAAGATCACGGGGTGGGATTGGCACCCCATCTCCTTGCCTTGGCGCATGACCCAGGCTGCTCCGCTGTTTTTTGTTTTGACCTCTCCCATCCGGCTGCTGCCGGTCGCATGGCAGCCAGCCGCCTTGAATGCCTTTGCCGCCTTGTGCGCGGCGCTGACCCTGGGTCTATTGGCCGCCTCGGTGCGCCTGCTGCCGCATGATCGCACGCGGGAACAGCGGCAACGAGAGGGCGGAGAGTTTTCCCTGCTCTCCCTGCCGGCGGCCTTTCTGCCGGCGCTTTTCGCCGTGCTCATGATGGGCCTGCAATTGACCTTTTGGCGCAACGCCATTGCCGCGTCCGGCGATATGCTGGACGTGCTGGTCTTTGCCTTCTTGATTTTTTGCCTCCTCAAATTCCGCATTTCGCAAAGTGACGGCTGGCTGTCGGCTTTCACCTTCCTCTATGGCCTGGGCGCGGCCAATGACTGGGCTTTGATCGGTTTCTTTCCTTTCTTTCTCATTGCCCTGGTTTGGATCAAAGGCGTCAACTTTTTCAACTGGAGATTCCTGGCGCGCCTGGCCGGATGCGGCTGCTTGGGGTTGCTGCTTTATTTGCTCATTCCGGCCATCGGCAGCCTGGGCGCCGGGCGGGCCAATTTCTGGTCCCTGCTGCACATGGAGTTGGGCGTGCAGAGTTTCAGCCTGCGCATGGTCCCGCGCTGGATCGTGGCGGTGGCGGCGCTGCCGACCCTCCTGCCGCTGTTTTTTGCCGGAATCCACTGGCCTTCCTTCGAAGGGGAATTGAGCGCGGCGGGCAACAGCCTGACCAAGCTCATGTTTCGCTTGTTGCACGTTGTTTTTCTGCTGTTGGCGCTCATCATGTTTTTCGATTTCAAATACAGCCCCGGCTTGCGGCTGCAAGAGGTGCCGATTGGTTTTTTGACCTTTTACTACATGGGGGCATTGTGCGTTGGTTATTACAGCGGTTACATTCTTCTTGTCTTTGGCAAGAATAGCGCCCTGGCCTGGGAGAGGCCAGGCGCTCTGACCAGGGCCTTCAACCTGCTGATCGCGGGCGTGCTCTGGTTGCTGGCGGTGGCCGCGCCGTGCTGGCTTTTCTACGGGAACATTTTCCGCATTAACGCGGGCAGGAGCAACGTCTTGGCGGATTATTCCAGGGAAGCCATTCAGGATTTGCCGGCCAAACCCGTCATCATCCTGGCCGATGATCCCGTGCGATTGTATCTGCTGGAGGCGGCTTTCCGCCGGGAAGGAAAGCCCAATAACAACATCCTGATCGAGACAGGGTCGCTGCCGCACCGGGAATATATCGCCTATTTGGTTTCTCGTTATGCAGAGATTCAAAAGGAGACAATCTCCCCCGGGAAAATGCCTCGGGTCCTTTCTGCCGACTCGCTGATAAAATATCTGTATGGTCTCAGCCAGAAGCACTCCATTTATTATCTGCATCCAAGCTTTGGGTATTATTTCGAGGCCTTTTATATGAAACCGCATGGGTTGGTTTATGAGCTTCAAACCTATCCTAAAGACGCCCTCGAACCCCCCCTGCCCACCAGCCAGGAAATCAAGGAAAACCAGGATGTTTGGGCAAAACTTGAGAAAAAATCGCTGGCCCCGCTCCCCTCCCTGGCAAAGCTGGACCCGGATGTCGCCGCCATCTGTGTCAATTACTCCGTCGCCCTGGATCTCTGGGGCGTTGATCTGCAAAGGGCCGGCCAGCTCAAGGAAGCCAACGCCCGGTTCGCGCAAGCGGTGCGGCTCAATCCGCAGAATTTCATCGCCAAAATCAACCGGGAATACAACGAACGTTTGCAGAAAAACGACCATCGGCCCATCGATTCAGGGGATCTCATCTATAAAGCGGTCAGCCTCTACCGGGGGTTGGTGCCCATCCTCAAATTCAACGGACCGGTGGACGAACCGGATATGGATTTGGAATTTGGCAAACTGATGGCCGATGGTCATGATCTGCGGCAAGGCGCCGCTTTGTTTGAACGCCGCTTGCAACTGCTGCCGGGGGATGTCAGCGCCGAACTGGACCTCGCCAAAGTTTTTGTGGACGCGGGCCGGACGGACAGGGCCATGGAATTGATCCGGAAACTCCGCGCCAATCCCGCCGCCAGCAAGTGGGAAGTCTCCCGTGTTGAAGCTCTGGCCTACTATGCCAAAAACGACTTCCCAACCGCTGAAAAACTCATGCAGGATGCGCTCAAGGAAGACCCGCATGACGAAAAGCGCGTCGCCATTCTGGCCGAGTTTTATCGCGTCACCGCCTACACCGCTTTGCGCGAGGCCAACGACGCTTTGCGCCAGAAGAACCAGGCTTTGAGCGAAAAGAATGTGAGCGAGGCCAACCGCCGCTTCAAGATTGCCCTGTCCTACATTGACCAGGAATTACAATTGCTGACGCCAGTCAGCCAAAAATCCACCGGTCCGAACAGTATTCCCGAAACCCTGCTCAGGAAGGCCGAAGTGCAAATGATGCTCAAATCATTCCAACCTGCCATCGCAACCCTGAATCAAATGCTGGAACTCCAGCCGGGCAATCAGACCGCGCTCTTAAATCGCGCGATTGCCGAAATTCAACTCAATCAATTCCAGGCGGCCAAAGACGACTACAAAGCGTTGCGCAAGTTAATGCCCCGTCAGTCCTATGTGGCGGATTACGGGCTGGCCGAAATAGCGGCCCGGCAAAAGCATCCCGCCGAGGAAATCCGCTGCCTCAAACGCTATCTGGATTCCGCCCCGGATGACGTCCCTGAATACCAGCAGGTCAAGCAGCAGTTGAGAAAGTTGGAAAGCCCCTAACACGGCTCGACCGGATGCGGGTCACGCACGTCATTACCCGGTTGGTCATCGGTGGCGCTCAGGAAAACACGGTGGCCTCGGTTCTGGGCCTGCGGCGCAGGCCGGATTTCCAGGTCCATCTCATCACCGGGCCGACGACCGGCCCTGAAGGTTCGCTCGCTTCCCTCTTTCGCGAAGAGCCGGACCTTTTGACCTTGGTGCCGACTTTGGTTCGCGCGGTCCATCCCCTCTACGATTGTGCCACTCTGCTGCGCCTGACCCGAATGTTCCGGGCCACCCTGCCCCACATCGTCCACACCCACAGCGGCAAGGCCGGAATTCTCGGCCGATTGGCCGCCTCCCGCGCCGGAGTGCCCATTATCGTTCACACCATTCATGGCCCCTCCTTTGGCAACTTTCAAGGCCCCATTCCCAATTTCCTGTTCAAAGGCGCCGAGCGTCTCGCCGCCCGCGTAACCACCCATTTCGTCACTGTCGCCCAGGCCATGACCCGGCAATATCTGGCCGCCGGCATCGGACGGCCTGAACAATACACCCGCATCTTCAGCGGCTTTGCGCTCGCCCCGTTTCTGGAGGCGCAAAATGATCCCGCCTTGCGTCGTCGTTTCCAGATCGAGGCCGACGATATTGTCATCGGCAAAGTTTCCCGCCTCTTCAAACTGAAAGGCCATGACGACTTGCTGGCCGCCGCTCCCGCTCTCCTCCGCCGCTGCCCGCGCTTGAAGTTTCTGCTCATCGGAGACGGGGCCTGGCGCGAGCGCCTGCAACTCCGGGCGGAGTCTCTCGGATTGCAACAGCATTTTATATTCACCGGCTTGGTTCCTCCGGAGGAGATGCCGCGTTACCTCGGCATCATGGATATCTTGGTCCATCTTTCCCGGCGGGAAGGGCTTCCCCGGGCCTTGCCGCAAGCCCTGGCGGCGGGCCGTCCCGTGATCGCTTATGATTGCGACGGCGCCAATGAAGTTTGCCTCCCCGGTGAGACGGGTTTTCTGGTGCGCCCCGGCGACTTGGACACATTGGCGGAGCGCTTGGTCCAGCTTGCCCGGGACCCCGCCTTGCGGGAACGCCTGGGAGCGCGCGGCCGTGATTTCGTCCGCCAATCCTTTTCAATCGAGACAATGGTGGAAGAGCTTTGTACACTCTATCGCCAGTTGGCGGCGACGCGGCAAAAGTGAATCAAACAGCCTTATATTCTTTGGCCATGCTGGCGGCGGCCCTGGCCACGGCGGCAACGTTGCCGTTGTGGCGCCATTGGTGCCGGCGCCACGGCGTGGTGGATGATCCGGGGCATCGCAAAATCCATGCGACCCCCATCCCCCTGGCAGGCGGGCTGGCCGTGATGACCGGCTTGCTGGCCGCATTGCTGGGCGGAACGGCCTTTGCCTTCCTCCACTCCTCGTCCGGCACGATGGGGCTTTTCCAATACGGCCTGGGCCGCAGAGCCACCCAGCTCCTCGGCATAACCGCTGGCGCCTTTGGCATGTTGCTCATCGGTTTGCGCGATGACGAAGTCGAGTTGCGGCCGGCGGCAAAATTTGGCGCCCAATTGCTGGCGGCCCTGGTTGTCGCCGCGACAGGTGTTCGAGTGACTCTCTTTGTTCATAATATCCTCTTCAGCTACGGGATGACGGCGCTGTGGATTTTGACCGTCGTCAATGCCTTCAATTTCATGGACAACATGAACGGGCTTTGCGCCGGACTCGGGGCCATTGGGGCGGCTTGGTTTGGTGTGATCGCGGCCCAAGCCCATCCGCCCCAATACCTGGTGGCAACGATGGCCTTTTTAATTGCCGGCGCTTTGCTCGGTTTTCTGCCCTATAATTTTCCCAAAGCCAGTGCCTTCCTTGGCGACTCCGGAAGCCACCTGGTGGGATACCTGCTGGCGGTTCTGGGCATATTGCCCCATTTCTACACGCACACGCACCCGCGGATGCTGGCCGTTCTCACCCCGTTGCTGATTCTGGCCGTCCCCCTCGGAGACCTGGCCTGGGTCGTCCTGCTGCGCTGGCGCGCGGGCCAACCCTTCTACCTCGGCGACACCAATCATTTGTCCCACCGTTTGGCGCGGCGCGGCTTGAGCGCCGCGCAATCGGTGCTGGTTATCTGGCTGCTGGCGGCTGTTTTGGGCGCGCTGGCGTTTCTTTGGCAATGATTTCAGTGGAAGAGGTGGTGGACGTGCCGGCGGCAATGGCTTCTGAAAGCGCGGCCAACGCTTCCGCGCGCGGCACCGAGCCAATCAGCCGCTTCTCCTCAAACGTGTTGATGACCGCCACGTTCCGCTGCTCGCTGGCCAGCAAGACAGGCAATGCGTCCAGCAGCTTTTGCCCCGGCCGCAAACAAGGCGGGATGGGCCGCATCACATCGCCGGCTATGATGGCGTTCAATTCCTGCCCCGCCCCAAGGTGCCCTTTCAAATCCTGCAAAGCCACCACCCCCACCAGCCGGAATTGCGCGTCAACTACAGGAATAAAGTTGTTCTGGCTGCCCAGAAACCTCTCCGCGATCCGCGGCAGGGTCGTGTTCTCCCGCACCGGCGGCACCGGCGCCCTCATCAAGTCCCCGATGGTTTGTTCAGTCGCCGCCCCCAGCCGGTAACTCTCCATCTCCAGGCCGCGCAATCTCAGGGGCTCGGTATAAATCGAATTGGGGTGCAGACGTTGCGAGACCAAGGTGGACACCGCGCAGCCCAGCATCAGCGCCGGCATGAGCGAATAATTCAACGAGATTTCCAGGATCATGACAATGGCCAGCAACGGGGAACGGGTGGTGGCCGAGAAGACGCTCCCCATCCCCACCAGCGCAAATATCCCGATGGGCAAATTCGCCGGGGCCAGTCCCACCTCCTCCAAACTCATGCCAAACAAACTTCCCAGGGCCGCGCCCAGAAACAAGGTCGGCGTGATCACCCCTCCCACCGCGCCCGATCCCACCGTCACCGCCGTGGCCAGCAATTTCGCCAGGAAAATTCCCAGCAGCAGTTCGACAGCAACCGGATGTTGGATGAACCCGCTGGTCACCCTGTATCCGTTCCCCCAAACCTGCGGGTAAGCCAGCGCGATGGTTCCCACCAACAACCCGCCCACAGCCATGCGCAGGGGCAACGCCGGCACACGCTTGAACACTTCCTGGCTGACGCGCAACAATTTGAGAAACACCGCCCCCATCACACCGGCCAGCAGGCCCAAAACCAGAAACCACGGCAACTGCGCAATGCGCGTAAAGTCGAAACCCGGCACTTCATACCATTGTTTGATGCCAAAAAAGCTCCGCGAAACCATCGTCGCCACCACCGAGGAACAGAGCAGCGGCGCAAACAAGTTCATCGAAAAATTCCCCAAAACAATATGCGCCGCGAAAATCGCCCCCGTAATGGGCGCGTTATACGCCGCCGCCATCCCTCCCGCCGCCCCGCACGCCACCAACAGCCGCAGCCGGTACGGCTGCCAGCCGGCGATTTGCCCCCACTTCGAGCCCGCGGTGGCCGATAATTGCGTAATGCCCCCTTCGCGTCCTATTGATCCCCCGCTGCCAATACTCATGAGCGACGACACCGCCCGAACAATCCCGCTCCGCAAAGGCAGTCGTCCATCCCCTGCTACCACCACTTCCAACAAGTTTGTCGTCCGCTGTTTCCCCGCCAAGCGCAGCCCCCAAAACAACACGGCCCCCGCCGCCAGGCCGCCCAACGCGGGCGTGATGAACCGCCATCCCAAGGGCATTTTCTCCGCAACCTCGACAATGTTTTGGCCCGGGTGACCGACCAGGAGCACCTGAACTTTTTCCACGGAAAGATAGAAAAGCACGTTGATCACCCCGCCCATTGACCCGACCACGCCGGCCATGACCAGATGCAGGGCCTCCTCGCTCAACGACAACTTTTCCCGCACCCGCAAAGCCTTTTGCCAATGTTGGCGCAGGAAATGGCGGGTCGTTGTGAAGAAACGCCTGTATGTTTCTGGTTGTGGTGCCATCTGCCGGCTTCAGCTTATGAATTCTTTCGCATTTGACGAGTGTGGAATTTGCCCGGTCCACATCGAGTCGGACGAAAACTCGGCGCCACTTCAGACGACTGAGCTTTTACGGAGGTGAAAATGTCCGGGATGTTCTTGAGGGAGCGGACGCTGGTGTTTTGCACCACAAGCGCCGCATCATCCCAGACAAAGCCGAACCCAATCGTAGTTCCCCAAACCAGGAGCGCAGACAGTCCGATCAGCGCGCAACAGACCCACGTTCTGGCCGGATATTTTTCCAAAGCCATGCTCCGCGTCATAGTCTTCCCGCCGCAGAAGTCGTCACAAAAACGGGGAACCCCACGGACGATTTGACCACGGATGATGAGGATTCCTTATCTTGCATCCCCCGCTTCCAGGCTTCAGGTCAAAAGTTACTTGCTTCCGAGGACCCTTTCACTTTCACCCTTTCATGGCGCAAAAATCATGTGATGAACCCGGCATTCTAATACATTTCTCGGAGCATGTCCTGCTGTTTCTCGGGCTTGGCCTCGCATGGCGCTTTTGCGAATGGATTCATTTGCGGCGGCCCATCGATCCGTTCGCTCCCGTCCAGCAATCCTTCCACGGTAAGGATTTGGATTTTCGGATAGTCCTTGTCGTGCCAGAGGGCCGAGGCATAGCGGCCGGCGGCAGCCGCTTCTTCGCGCATGGGTTTGGACGGTTTTTCCAGCGTGACGAGCATGCCGCCTTTGGCTTTCTGGTTGTTCACGTCGCCCAGCAGGGTGACAACGTCGCCGCGCCTGACGCCACCGCCCTTGATCTGGACGATGATTTTCTCGCGCTTTTCTTTGCTCTCGTAAAAGTAAAGCAAGCCATCCACCCCGCGATCCGTTCCCTTGCCGCCGCCTTCCTTGAGCGGTCTGGCGCCAATAAGGGACAAGGCCCAATGTTGGAATTGGAACTTGTCCAATTCCGCCAGCCTTTTTGCGCTGCCCAAATCGGTGGGTTGTCCGCGCTCTGCAAATTGAACCTCTTCGCCGAATGCGTCTTTGAGCCGGCGTTTGATGAGGTTGATGGCGAGATAAGTGATATCAATGCCAATCCATTGACGACCGAGCTTCTGTGCGGCATGAACCGTCGTGCCGCAACCGCAAAACGGATCAAGCACGATGTCGCCTTTATTGCTGCTGGCTTCAATGATGCGTTCGAGCAACGCCAGCGGCTTTTGCGTCGGATAACCCAACCGTTCCCGGGCTTGAGCGCCGATGGGTTTTATATCGGTGATAACATCAACAATTGAAACCCCGCCCTGTTCATCGAGATAACGTTTAAATCGGGGAACGCGGCCCTTGGGAGGCCAATAAATCAAGCCTTCCGCGTCCAGCGCGTCCAACTTTTGCTGAACAGTCCATTCGGCAAACTCTTCTCCAAAAATCTCCAACAAAATTTTGTTTGGAACAGCCCAATGGCGGCCAACGTCTGTTGGATTGATGGTTCGCCAAGGCTGACCCGATTCGCCAGTTCTTGTCCCGGCGCCAGTTAGATCGCCAAACCGGAAACTGCCTTTTTCGTCCGAGTATCGGTAAAAGGCTTTGGTATATTCCTCTGAATAATCCTGAAAAACTTGATTCCAAGTGAACTTGTCGCTTTTACTGTAAAACAAAATGACATCGTGGACCGGCCCCCATCGCCTTGCGCCCGAATGCGCGCTGGTTCTTTTCCATATAATTTCGTTCTTGAAATTTTGCTGCCCGAAAACCCCGTCCAACAACATTCGCAAATAATGGCTCGCCGTTGGGTCGCAATGCAGATACAGACTGCCGGTCGGTTTGAGGATGCGATGCAGCTCAACGAGGCGCGGCGTCATCATTGCCAGGTACGCCATCATGGGAGAACCCCTGAGAAAAGCATACAGGGATTGCATCATGTCCCCAACCGCGACATTCCGGCATTCTTCAATGAATTTATGGTATGTTTCGGAGGCGTCGGCCCAAGTCCAAGTGTCAGTGAAAGCGTGGAATTGAGCCTGGCTCGCCTGCCCGGAAGCCTCTCGAAAAAGGACGTTGTAATCCGCATTGGAATTGAACGGCGGGTCAAGATAAACAAGGTCCACACTCGCGTCCGGAAATAGTTTCGCGTCCCTCAACAAACCCAGATTATCGCCAAAGAATAGCCGGTTCATTCACAGGCAGTTTAAGCGCCCGGAATCCTGGAGACAAAGCCAAATAAATCCCAAAAATTTGCGGCAAACGCAAAATCAAGCCAAAATCCAGAAAGGGTCCGAGCATGTCAACGTTTTGATGATCTGGACTCAAAGAAACCATCCCCTCGACGGAGGGTTCGCTTCCCTACGGTCGCCGCGCTTCATCAGTTGATTTCTGCGCCATGTCCGCCGAATGCCGCGCCCCGACCGCTCTGTCCACCAATAAACAGGGCATCCGCCGCCGCCGCGCGCCTCCTGTAGATGGCTCTTCCCCTCAAGGCAAAAACCCTCAAAGATGGCAACGTCTTGCGTGCGAACCGATTGGCTTTCACCACTTGGGCAATATAGAGCACAAAGGCTCACAAGACGTGAATCGCGTTTCACGGGATTCACGCCAGCGGCGTGGGCCAAAGCGAAGGAGATAAGGGTCGCTCAGGCAGTGTGAACAGACCGGCCACGGGTCTGCCAGCCTGATGCTTCCTTGCGGCTGCATTCATTGGCCTTATATTGTTATTTAAAGCACAAAAAAGGTTGACAACGGGCGACGGCTTCTGTAGGGTTCCAGGCTTTTAAAACAACTGAAAGGTAAAAATAAATGAAAAAACACGTTTTGTTCCTTCTCACGCTGGCCCTGCTCGCGGTCCCCAATTGTCTGCCCGCCCAGGGCACGGCTTTCACCTATCAAGGCCAACTCGCCAATAACGGTGTGCCGGCCAATGGCGCTTACGACTTGACCTTCGCGCTGTTCAACACCAACAGCACCACCACCGGCCAGCAGATCGGCGGCACCTTGACCAATCTTGATGTGGGCGTGACCAACGGGCTGTTCACCGTCGCGCTCAACTTTGGCGACGTCTTCACCGGCAACGCCACCTGGCTGGCCATCGGTGTGCGGACAAACGGCGGCGCCAGCTTCACCGCGCTCAATCCGTTGCAGGAACTGACGCCGACGCCGTATGCGATTTACGCGCCCAATGCCGGAGCGGCGGCAAGCGCGAACTCGGTGGCGGGGTCGAACATCGTGGGGAACATCCCGCTGGCGCAATTGGCGGGGGCGGCGTTGTTGAGCGGCGGGAATACGTTCACTGGCAATCAGTTATTTACGGAGGGCAACTTTTCGGTCATCAATGGCAATAATACGACACTGTTGGTTGGCAACACAAATGCCAACGGCGTTACAACGTTGCAATTGCTGCAACCGGGTTCCGGCATTGGCTATCAATTTGCGGCGGAAACGGGCGGTCTGGATATTTGCGAGCAAAACATCGCCTGTGCCCGCATTTATGTTCAAGATGCGACGGGAAATATCGGCATTGGCACAGGTGCGCCGGCCAACAAACTCGATGTTCAAGGCTCGGCGGATTTCATTGGCAATGTCGGCATCGGCACGACCACTCCCCAGGCTCCGCTGGACGTTGTGGGATCGAATCCCTTTCCGCATCTGAGAGTAGCCGCCTCATCCAGCGCCCCTTATGGCGCCTTCCTCAGCATGGACGCCACCGCCACCACGGGGGGGAGGGATTACCTGATCTATTCCACCGGCGGGTCGGCTGACGAAGGCCAGGGCTTATTGGCTTTCCAGGATTATACCGACGGCCTAGTTAGCATGTGCCTTTCCGCCGGCAACGTGGGCATAGGCACGACCACCCCGGAAAATAATCTTGAAGTGGCCGGGACTGCCCAGTTCGATGCCAATGTCGGCATTGGCACATCCTTCCCGGCAAATAGTCTTGAAGTGGCGGGCACCGCCCAGTTCGACAGCTACGTCGGCATCGGCACGTCCACCCCGCAGGCCAACTTGCAAGTGACGGGTACATTTATCGGAGGCGGCCCGGGCAACAACATTGCACCTGGCCTGATTGCTTCCACCGTTGCCGGCGGCGGATATTCTGGATTTCCGAATTCCATTGCGGCGGAAAGTTCTTTCATCGGCGCGGGCAACAGTAACTCGATCAGTTCAAATATCAACAATGTCTTCCTTGGCGCCGGTTATGAAAACTCGGTGGCGTCCCTGGCATCGTTCCTGGGCAGCGGCAATTTCAACAGCATCGCCACCAATTCCCCTTTCTCTGTCATCGGCGGCGGTAATAACAATATAATTCAAAGCGGCGCCGACGCCTCTTTCATCGGTGGCGGCTATAACAATGAAACGGCCAATTCCGCCGCCACCGTGCCGGGAGGAGCGTACAACCTGGCCGCGGGCCTGGACAGTTTTGCCGCCGGCAACGGCGCCCAGGCGGTCAACGACTACACGTTCGTCTGGGGTGATGGTTCGTCCAGCACCGCTTCCACCGTCAATAACCAATTCATGGTCCGTGCTTCGGGGGGTGTGGTCATCTATTCCAGCTCTGACAACACCGCCGGCGTCTCCCTCGCCGCCGGCAGCGGCGCCTGGGCCAGTCTGAGCGACCGCGGCTCCAAAGATAACTTTTCGCTAGTAGCCCCGCAACAAGTGCTCGACAAAGTGGCGGGGCTGCCCATCACTAAATGGAGTTACAAAACCGAACAAGGGGTGCAGCATATTGGGCCGATGGCCCAGGATTTTAATGCCGCCTTTGGCGTGGGCGAAGACAACAGGCACATCACCACCGTGGATGAGGAAGGCGTCGCCCTGGCGGCCATTCAGGGCCTGAATCAAAAGCTGGAACAGCAAGAAAAGGACAAGGACGCGGAAATTCAAACTTTGAAACAACAAAATCAGTCCCTGGCTGAGCGATTGAATGAGCTGGAAACGGCGGTGAAAGCGCTGGCAGAACAGAAATGAGGCAATTATGAAAAAATGGATTCTCCTTTTTGGTTTGCTGACTCCGGCATTCAGCCAGGCGCAAAGCTACACGGTTGACTGGCATAAGATCGCCGGGGGCGGCGGCACAAGCAGCGGTGGCGCTTATCAAGTCAGCGGCACCATCGGCCAGCAGGATGCCGGCACCGCGATGACCGGTGGCAGCTATGCCATGACCGGCGGTTTCTGGAGCATCATTTCCGTGGTACAAACACCCGGCGTGCCCAACCTGACCATTACATTTGTCGGGCCGAACAGCGTGGTGGTGTCGTGGCCGAACACGGGCAATTACACCTTGCAGCAGAACAGCAACCTCGCTGCACCGGCGGCTTGGGCAACGAGCGGTTATCCCGTCACCACCAACGCCAACGGAACAAACAGCATCACCATCACGCCGCCCACCGGAAGTTTATTCTTCCGTCTGGCCAACCCCTGAAGAACGTGGAACAACGAAGTTGTCACCTGTAGGGGATTCATAAACACCTTGCTGACAATGGGTTGTGATTATTTGACGGATAAAATGTTGAAAATTTCACGGTTTTTTCAAGGCAGATTTTCTTGAGAAAATTAACCCGGAAAACTTTCGAGGGAACAGCCTTGCAATTTGCCAGATTTCGAGAAACGGACTGGCTCCCATTCGCGCGGTTGACAGCCGATTCGTCTTGCGGGATGATGCGCCCATGGAAAAAATTATTTATCCGCGCAGTCCGCGCGAAATGATGTCGGGCTGGGTCTATCTGCCCCGGTTCGTTGATAAAATCCGGCTGCATCAGGCCGGCAAACTTCATGCCGATTATCAGGAAAATTTCACCAAGGGCTTCGACGGCGCCTGGCTCAAGGCCGCCGGCCTTTCCGCCGAAAAATTCCTCGGGGTCGTCAAAAATTCCGTGACCGACGGCGAGGTGGCCGATTGGGTCGCCAAAAATGTCCGGAAGTCGGAGGCCGATAAAGCCGCCTTCCGCGATTTCGTTTTCAATCGCGGGCGTGACGACGAAGCCGGCAAAGCCCGTTTGAAAATGCGCAAGGAGGAAGCCGGTTTCGCCCAACGCGACGATATTCAAACCTTTGTCGATTTCATCGACGCCGATGAGAAGAGAATTTGACCCGCGGAGGGTTACGCGACCTTGATCACATAACCCGGACGGGGATCGCGCCTCAACAGATGGTTGGCGTTTTTGTTCTGGACGAACTTCGCATTGGCCGGGTTGATTTTCAAAACCGCTCCGAGTGTTGCCCTGGTCTTTTCCAGGTCAACCCCGTTGGCGGCCAGATGTTCCGCCATGCGGTTGAATGTGGACAGCGCGTCCTTGTCGCCTTTGATCTGTTCGCGCATCTCGCCGGGCGATTGCCAATGTCCCAGGCGGTAGGAGATATTGGAGATGTGACAAAGGGCGGTGGAAAGATGGCCTTCGTCAATGCTGGCGTGCAAGTCGCTCTCACGGCGGCTGCGCACGGCCTGGATGAAATTCTCGAAATGGCTGGTCGCGCCCTGGAAGCTCTTGATTTCCCTGCCGTCCTTGTCAAAGGCTTTTGCGCTGGTGTAATTTGGCACCAAGACATGGCCGCCCTCGCATTCGATGACCACGCCGATGTCCGCGCCTTTGTATTTGTCCATTTGGGTGGAACCGGTTTTTTCGGGCAACCCGCGCACCTCCATGATCAGAGGCGCCCGCTTGTAATCGTGAAAGGTTATCAATGTATTGGGGGTTTCCGCGTCGTCCACATAACCGAGGCGGCCGCCAATGGAGAGCGCCTTGTATGAAACGGTTTTTTCACCCAGGAACCAACGCGCCACGTCCACTTCATGAACGCCCTGGTTTCCCAAGTCCCCGGCCCCGTAGTTCCAAAACCAGTGCCAGTCATAATGAAATTTCGCGCGGCGCGGCGGCGTCAGCGGCGCGGGGCCGCACCACAGATCGTAATTGACCGTGGCCGGCACGGGTTGCGGCCCTTCTGTTTTGCCAATGCCGGGGCGCCGCTTGTAACAAAGACCCCGGGCCAACAGAATGTTTCCCAGACTTCCGTTGTTGACCCATTCCACCGCTTCCTGGATTCCCTGGCTGGAGCGCGACTGTGTTCCGGCCTGGACAATTTTCCCGTAGCGGAGGGCCGCCGCGATCATTCGTTCCCCTTCCCAAATGTCGTAAGAAACCGGTTTTTCGACGTACACATCCCTGCCGCTTTGCATTCCCCATACGGCGGCCAGGGCGTGCCAATGATTGGGTGTGGCAACGGAAATGGCATCGACATTTTTGCTCTCCAGCAGCTTGCGAATATCGGTGTAAGCTGCCACCGTTGCGCCGTTCTCCGCGCACCGCTTGACCCCGGCATCGAGCACGGCGCGGTCAACGTCGCACAAGGCCGTCAGGCGCACGCCGGCGATTTTACCCCATTCCTTAATGTGGTCCATGCCGCGCCCGTTGAATCCGATCACCGCCACGCGAATGTCCTGATTGGCCCCGGGCACTTGGGACCAGGAACGCGCGGGCAGACTGAATGCGCCGGCGGCGAAGGCGGCTTGTTTAAGGAAGTCGCGGCGGGTGAGTTTCTTCATAAATGTATTCTTTATATTGTTCGGCGACGCGCGCCTGTTGTTCGTCCCCCTTGTGCAGGTAGAAGCGATAGCGGAAAGTGACGCTTTGGCCGGCCGGGATCGTGAAATCGCCCGTCCCTTTCGGCTTGTTTTCAAAATAATGAATGCCGAATGGATTGGCCGCGAAAAGTCCGTAATCCCGCACATGCCACCAGGTCGGATGCCGTGGGTTATCCGGATGATCGAAGATGGCGATCCCGACAATTTTTCCCTCCACAGGCCCGTAATAATCGCACCAATCCGCCCGCTTGCCCCAGGTCTGTTCGTCCCGCGCGCCCGAGGACAGGACAATATGTCCGTCGCCCGGCTTGTCCCCATGCTTTAAACGCATCGTCTCGGCGATCCGCGTGGCCATCGTGCCATCCTTGTCGTCGCCGAAAATGACCGGCTTGTCCGGCGGGGCTTGGAGGGTGACGTCGAAATCAAACAACCGCTGGTCATCCGGCCGATTGTAAATGCGCAGGGTGCGGAGGTCCGTGCAGACCACGGTCCCGTCGCGCGCCATCCAACGATCCGTGGACTGGATCGTTCCCGATTCCCTGCCGGATTGGATGGCCAGGAATTTTTCATGGACAATCTTGCAGATATTGGCATTGGTTCCCTCGGTCCAAAAATCCAGGCCGTTGACGCTGGAGTGGGCGTACCAAAGCGAACGATGATGCCGGTGGTCGTGTTCTTCGTCCGTGGTGCTCTCCAGGGGCCAGCGCCGGGTCATGGCAAGTTCATCCGGGCCGAGCAGCGGATAGAAATAGGGCCGCGGCACGTCTTTGTAGCAATATTCGGTAAAGAGCTTTCCATTGATTTCGACCCGGAGTTTGCCGTGCTCCTGCGAAATCCGCACGCCGCTGGAATGGCCCGCCTGACCATGAGCGCAGCCGGCCAGCAAGAAAGCACCCAGCAGCGCCGCGATGCCGGTCGAGGCAAGGATTGGCTCTGTTTTCATAATCCTGATTATCGGAAGCAAGGCAGCCGGATGACCAGTAAAAACTTCCTCTTTGGAAAGTTGTCCCGAAAGAAGACAATGCCTGCCCCATAACCAGCCTGTCAACCGTCCCGGTTAAGCCCTCTTTTTGGTGCCGACGGAGGGGGTCGAACCCACACAGCCTCACGGCCACCAGATTTTGAGTCTGGCGCGTCTGCCAATTCCGCCACGTCGGCCTGCCAAAACCGGAGAAGACTATCAGAGGAGTTTTTCTTTGGGCAAGCCCGGATTCGTCAAAGTTGGCCTGAACCAGAAAACAAAAAAGGCCTGGAATTTCTTCCAAGCCTTTTTGTCGTCATGACCTCACAGGATCATGGCAAAATTCCGGTCAGGGCAGAATGTGGGTCGAAGGAACGATATTGCACTGGGGCTTGGTGGAGACATTACCCACATTGGGAGCATAGCTCGTGGTCCAGCCATTCGCAGGGTCCGCGGGACACGCCGGCAATTCGCCAGCCGAACCGTGGCCGAGGTAGGGCTGCAGGTCCGAGCCTGCCGCCGTGGAGGTGCTGGTCTGACGTTGCTCCAGCGCCCATTGCTGCTTGGCCGAATCAATCAAGCGCAGATTGTTAATACACGCATTCATTTGCGAGGTCGTGCGCGCGCGCACGAAATTGGGAATGGCGATGGCGGCCAACAGACCGATGATCGCCACGACGATCATGATTTCCACGAGGGTGAAACCTGCCTTGCGGCTGACTTTATTCTTCATAAGACTTTCTTTCTACATGCGGCGTGAACCCTGCAAAAGGCGGGTTATATGAATACATTCAGGTTCACTGATTGCCTTTTGCGAACCGCAGGAACATAATAGCAATGACCATGCCAGGAGCAATGCTTTTGTGAATAAAGATTCCATCTATTTTGTAGGGGAATCCCCTAATCTCTGAGGGGCCGGAAAACCGCGGATATGTTTGTGCTGGCACTTTTGCCCCGTCTTGCCACAATGGCGCCACAAGGCGAGCCATGATGCACAACGAAACCGCACCGGAGGAGCGACAGTCTTCCTGCTTTGCGCAGGTTTCGTTCGGCCTTCGCATCTTGGTCCTGGTCACCTTTCTCTTCATGGGCTTGAAGATTATTCGTTACGGCTATCTTCCGGCGGGCGACGTTCGCCGCGATGCGGCCCAGGCAATATGCGGCAAGCCCTTCACGGATATTCTGGTGCTCTTTCCGGGATACAGGATGGACCACAACCCGGGCTGGGAGTGGTTCCTTCGCCAATTGCACGTCAGAGCCGGCATGACAGAGGACGCGCTGGCGGCCTTTTCGATTGCGGGGCTGTTGTTTTGGCTGCTCTGCGCCCCGCTGCCGTGGTTGCGTTGTCCGGAGGCCTGGCTGGCGGCTTTGCTCGCGTTCAGCCTGGCCATGCCCGGTTTAATGATTCGGTTCACACAAGGCCGCGCCTTTCTGCTGGCGGAAGGAGTTTTGATGGCCCTGCTTTTAGCCTGGCGCAAAGGGGGAAACCCGTCGTGGGCGAAGATTATTCTGACGTGCGCGGGATTCACTCTGGCGGTGTGGATGCACGGGACATGGTTTTTATGGGCGCTCCTGCCGGCCGCATTTTTTCTGGCCGGGCAATGGCGCGCCGCAACGTCGCTGACCCTCTGTTGGGTCGCCGGGACAATCTTTGGCGCAGTGTTGACGGGCCGGCCGCTGGAGTTTTTGCGCCAGTCCATTTGGATCGCCATGACCGTGTCCCGGGAACAGGTTCCGGAGCCGTTCACGGTGGGCGAGTTGCAACCCAGCGCCGGCGTGTTCGCCGCGCTTCTGGTCCTGGCCATGATGTTCATCTGGCGTCGGGGAAAAAGCGCCCAACTGTTCCGCTCGCCGCTGTTTTGGATGATGACGATCTGCTGGATTCTGGGGTTGCACGCATCGCGCTTCTGGGATGATTGGGGATTGCCCGCCGCCCTGGTCTGGCTGGCCCTGCAATTCCAGGAGGTGATCCTGGCTGCGTGGGCCGCCCTGCCGGGCCGGCGCCTGGCCGTCAGCACCCTGCTGGCCCTCTCCCTTTTCCTGGTCTCCACCAGCGATCTGGATGGCCGCTACACCAACAGCCTGCGCGAACCTTTCGTCGATGCCGCCAATCCCTCGTTAAAAGGTTGGATGCCGGAGAAGGGCGGCATTTTCTATGGCGCGGACATGACATTCTTTTACAACACGTTTTATAAAAACCCCGAGGGCGACTGGCGTTACATCGTGGGATTCGAGCCTGCCTGGATGCCGCCGGAAGACCTGAAAATTTTTCGCAACATCCAATGGAACCAATTCGCCTGGGAAGCCTATGAGCCGTGGGTGCGGCACATGCGGCCCCAGGACCGCCTGGAAATCTCCAGCGGCACGCGGCCTGTTTTGCCTCCGTTGGAGTGGGTCAACGCGGGCGGCGGCATTTGGATCGGGCGATTGCCCAAAAGCCAGCCGGCCAAAAAGTGAATGCGCCGATGGACAGCGCCAACGATAATGCCGGCTCCGCCTTCGGGAAGGACATCCCGGCCGGGGTTTTCAAAAAGTGTCTGGTCTGCCTCTTTTTGTTGGGATTGATCGTGCGAACGGGCTTCCTGGTCGAGCATGCGGGGACACCGTCGTTTGGCGTGCCGACGCTGGATCAAAAATATTACGACGCGGTGGCCAGAATGCTCCTGGCGGGCGAAGATCTTCATCAGCTTCATGGATTCAGGGCGCTGCTCTACCCGATGTTCGTGGCGGTTTTTTACAAACTGGGCGGCGCGCACGGAATTGAACTCACGGTGGCGGTGCAGCATCTTCTCGGAGTATTGACAGGCGTGCTGGCGGCCTTGTTGGGGGCGCGGCTCTTCCGGCACCGGCTCAGCGGCCTGGCGGGCGGGGTGTTGTACTTGCTGGCGCCCGTGCCGCTTTACTTCGAGGGCGAGTTGTTGGTCGAATCCAGTTACATTTTTTTAATTTGTCTGGGGCTGCTGCTCATCCTCCATACGGCCGGCGTCGCGGGATGGAAGGCCGGCCCGCTTTGGCTGCTCTGCGGCGCCTTGACGGTGCTCACTGCGCAGGCGCGCCCGAACATTCTCGTTTTCATGGCGGTGTACCCGCTCTTTGCGGTGTGGCGTTGGTGGCGCTCGCGTCAAGGCGCCGCGCTGTTGCCTTTATTGGGGTTGATCGGCGGGATGGTCATGGGCATTCCGTGGGGGTTCGTCAACAAGATGCAATCGGGCCATTTCCAAGTCGTGCCTTCCACGGGCGGCGTGAACCTTTATCTGGGCAACAGGCGCACGGCAGACGGGATAAAGATGGAACTGGACCGCCGCGTCAATTACGACGAGCGTTATGAGGATCCGGTGGAAGTGTGGGCGCGCCAGGGATATGAGGCGGCCATGCGCGCGCAGGGCCGCCAGCCTGAAACAGATCCCAGGGCCATCTCCCAATACTGGACCCGGCGCGCCCTCGGCGAAATCAAGGCGGCCCCGGTCTCCTGGCTCCGGTTGATGGCCAAGAAATGCTGGCTGACGCTGTGGAACGCCGAAGTGCCCACCTTGAAATCCTTCGCCTTTTTGCAAACAGATTACGTCTGGTTGCGCCTGTTGCCGGTGCGCTGGGTCGTATTGCTCATGCTGGCCCCCGCCGGAATCTGGGCCGCCGCCAAATGGGGCAATCGCGACGCGCTTTTTGTTCTGCTGTTTTATGCCTCCATTTACTCCGCGGCCAACGTCGCCTTCTTCATCGTCGATCGCTACCGTTATCCGGTCTGGCCAGTCATGGCGGCCATCGGCGGCGGCGGCTTGCTGGCCTTCGTTGAAACGCTCCACCGCCGCCGCTGGCGCCGGGCGTTTTGCCTTGCGGCAAGCATGGCTTTGATGGCCTCGATTTCCCTGCCCAACTGGTATGGGGCGCAACTTCCGTCCTTTGCGCTCGATTATCGCTTGCGTTCGATCGCCTGGTACGAAAAGGGGCATTTCCCGGAAGCCTTGAGCGATATTGACCGCAGTGTCGCGTTGGATGCCGGGGACATGGCCGCGCTGCATCATCGCGGCAACGTTTTGTTGGCGCTCAACCGATTGGAGGAAGCCGCGCAGGATTACGAGCGGACATTGAGAATGAGTTCCGAGGATGCGGGGGTATGGAACAATTACGGAGTCGCACTGGATGGACTGGGCCGGACGAACGAGGCGCTCCAGGCATTTCGCCGCGCCCTGGAATGCAAGCCGCCCAGCCAGAGCGCCTTTCTCGGATTGACGTTCGAACAAATCCGATTCGGCCGACTCGATGATGCCGCAGGCACATTGGATCAGTTTGAGAAACAGGAGCGGGGTCCGAATGCCGTGGACCTGGCCATCCGCTCGGTTCTGGCGCGAGAGCGCGGCGATGCCGCGCAGGCCGGCGCGCTCGAGCGGCAAGCCCGCGCTCTGGACCCGGATGCCGCTGCGTGGGCCATTGGACGCGCCACCAACAAAGGCCAAAGAAAATGACAAATGACGAAGCCTTCGGGAAGGACATCCCGGCCGGGGTTTTCAAAAAGTGTCTGGTCTGCCTCTTTTTGCTGGGATTGGTCGTGCGGGTGGGCTTCATGGTCGAGCACGCGCGGACGCCATCGTTTGGCGTGTTGACAATGGATCAGAAATATTACGACACCGCGGCCAGAATGCTCCTGGCGGGTGAAGACCTTCATCAGCTTTGCGGATTAAGGCCGCTGCTTTACCCGATGTTCGTGGCGGTTTTCTACAAGCTGGGCGGCGCGCACGGAATCGATCTCACGGTGGCGGTGCAACATCTTCTTGGCGTGTTGACGGGTGTGCTGGCGGCTTTGTTGGGGGCGCGGCTCTTCCGGCACCGGCTCAACGGCCTGGCGGGTGGGGTGTTGTACCTGCTGGCGCCCGTGCCGCTTTACTTCGAGGGCGAGTTGTTGGTCGAGTCCAGTTACATTTTTTTGATTTGTCTGGGGCTGCTGTTGCTCCTCCACGCAGCCGATGCCGCGGGAGGGAAAGCCGGCCTGCTTTGGCTGCTCTGCGGCGGCTTGACGGTGCTCACTGCGCAGGCGCGCCCGAACATTCTCGTTTTCATGGCGGTGTACCCGCTCTTGGCGGTCTGGCGTTGGCGGCGCTTGCGCCGACGCGCCGCGTTGTGGCCTTTATTGGGGTTGATCGGCGGGGTGGGCATGGCCATTCCCTGGGGTTTTGTCAATAAGATGCAATCGGACCATTTCCAGGTCATACCGAGTGCCGGCGGCGTGAATCTTTATTTGGGCAACGAACGCGGGGCAGACGGGATAAAGGTGGGATTGGACCGCTACGTCAATTACAACGAGGGCTGCGAGGAGCCGGGGGAAGTGTGGGCGCGCGAGGGATATGAGGCGGCGATGCGCGCGCAGGGCCGCCAGCCCGACACAAATCCCATGGCCATCTCCCAATACTGGACGCAGCGGACCATCGGCGAAATCAAGGCCGCCCCGGCCTCCTGGCTCCGGTTGATGGCCAAGAAATGCTGGTTGATGCTTTGGAACGCCGAGGTGCCCCATCTGAAATCTTTGGCTTTTCTGCAAACGGAATTCGTCTGGCTGCGTCTGCTGCCGGTGCGCTGGGTCGTATTGCTCATGCTGGCGCCCGCCGGAATCTGGGCCGCCGCCAAATGGGGCAATCGCGACGCTCTTTTTGTTTTGCTGGCTTACGCCTTCCTTTATTCTGCAGCCGACATCGCATTCTTCGTCAGCGATCGTTTCCGTTATCCGCTCTGGCCGGTCATGGCGGCCATCGGCGGCGGCGGCTTGCTGGCCTTCGTTGAAACAATCCGCCGCCGCCGCTGGCGCGGGGCGTTTTGCCTTGCGGCAAGCATGGCCTTGATGGCCTCGATTTCCCTGCCCAACTGGTATGGGGTAAAACTTCCGTCCTTTGCGATTGATTATCGGTTGCGTTCGATCGCCTGGTACGAAAAGGGGCATTTCCCGGAAGCCTTGAGCGACATTGACCGCAGCATCGCGTTGGATGCCGGGGACATGGCCGCGCTGCAACATCGCGGCAATGTATTGCTGGCGCTGAACCGATTGGAGGAAGCCAGGCAGCAGTATGAAAAGACATTCAAATTCACTTTCGAGGATGCGGGGCTGTGGAACAATTATGGAGTCGCACTGGACGGACTGGGCTGGACGAACGAGGCGCTCCAGGCGTTTCGTCGCGCCACGAATTGCCATCCGCCCAGCCAAAGCGCCTTTCTCGGATTGGCGTTCGAGCAAATCCGATTCGGCCGCCTCGATGATGCCGCAGGCACATTGGATCAGCTTGAGAAACAGGAGAAAAGTCCGAATGCGGCGGACCTGGCCATCCGCTCGGTTCTGGCGCGAGAGCGCGGCGACGCCGCGCAGGCCGGCGCGCTCGAGCGGCAAGCCCGCGCTCTGGACCCCGATGCCACTGCATGGGCCATTGGACGCGCCACCAACATAGGCCAAAGAAAATGACAAATGACGAAGCTTTCGGGAAGGACATCTCGTCCGGGGTTTTCAAAAAGTGTCTGGTCTGCCTCTTTTTGCTGGGATTGATCGTGCGGGCGGGCTTCATGGTCGAGCACGCGCGGACGCCGTCGTTTGGCGTGCTGACATTGGACCAAAAGTATTACGACACCGCGGCCAGAATGCTCCTGGCGGGCGAAGACCTTCATCAGCTTCATGGATTAAGGCCGCTGCTTTACCCGATGTTCGTGGCGGTTTTGTACAAACTGGGCGGCGCGCACGGAATCGAACTCGCCGTGGTGGTGCAGCATCTTCTCGGCGTGTTGACGGGTGTGCTGGCGGCTTTGTTGGGGGCGCGGCTCTTCCGGCATCGGCTTAGCGGTCTGGCGGGCGGGGTGTTGTACTTGCTCGCGCCCGTCCCGCTTTGCTTCGAGGGCGAGTTATTGATTGAATCCAGTTACATTTTTTTAATTTGTCTGGGGCTGCTGTTGCTCCTTCGCGCGGCCGATGCCGCGGGAGGGAAAGCCGGCCTGCTTTGGCTGCTCTGCGGCGGCTTGACGGTGCTTACCGCGCAGGCGCGCCCGAACATTCTCGTTTTCATGGCGGTGTACCCGCTCTTTGCGGTCTGGCGTTGGTGGCGCTTGCGTCAACGCGCCGCGTTGTGGCCTTTATTGGGGTTGATCGGCGGGGTGGGCATGGCCATTCCCTGGGGTTTTGTCAATAAGATGCAATCGGACCGTTTCCAGGTCATGCCGAGCGCCGGCGGCGTGAACCTTTATCTGGGCAACAAGCGCACGGCAGACGGGATGGCGCCGGAACAGGAACGCCGCGTCACTTACGGCGAGCGTTATGAGGACTCGGGGGAAGTGTGGGCGCGCGAGGAATACGCGGCGGCCCTGCGCGCGCAGGGGCGCCAGCCTGAGGCAAATCCCATGGCCGTTTCCAAATATTGGACCGGGCGGGCCATCGCCGAGATCAAGGCGGCTCCGGCCTCCTGGCTCCGGTTGGTGGCCAAGAAATGCTGGCTGACGCTTTGGAACGCCGAAGTGCCCAACAACAAGGCTTTCGCCTTTCTGCAAACCGAATACGCATGGCTGCGCCTGCTGCCGGTGCGCTGGGTCGTATTGCTCATGCTGGCCCCCGCCGGAATCTGGGCCGCCGCCAAATGGGGCAATCGGGACGCGCTTTTTATTCTGCTGGTTTATGCCTTTCTTTACTCCGCAGCCAACGTCGCCTTCTTCATCTGTGATCGCTACCGCTATCCGGTCTGGCCGGTCATGGCGGCCATCGCCGGCGGCGGCTTGCTGGCCTTGGTCGAAACGCTCCGCCACCGCCGCTGGCGCGGGGCGCTTTGGCTGGCGGCGGGCATGGCTTTGATGGCCTCCATTTCCCTGCCCAACTGGTTCGGGGCAAAGCTTCCCTCCTTTGCGCGCGATTATCTCTTTCGTTCGATCGCCTGGTACGAAAAGGGGCATTTCCCGGAAGCCTTGAACGACATTAACCGCAGTGTCGCGCTGGATCCCGGGGACGTGACCGCGCTGCATCATCGCGGCAACGTATTGTTGGCGCTCAACCGGTTTGAGGAAGCGCGGCAGGAGTACGAACGGACATTAAAAATCAATTCCGAGGATGCGGGGGTATGGAACAATTACGGAATCGCACTGGACGGACTGGGCCGGACGAACGAGGCGCTCCGGGCGTTTCGTCGCGCCACGGAATGCCAGCCGCCCAGCCAAAGCGCCTTTCTCGGATTGGCGTTCCTTCAAATCAAGTCGGGCCGCCTCGATGACGCCGCGGGCATATTGGACCAGCTTGATAAACAGGAGCAGGGTCCCAATGCGGTGGCCCTGGCCATTCGCTCGGTTCTCGCGCGAGAGCGCGGCGACGCCGCGCAGGCCCGCGCGCTTGAACGGCAAGCCCGCGCTCTGGATCCGGATGCGGCGGCGTGGGCCATGGAACGCGCCACCAACAAAGGCCAAAAGAAATGACTAATGTCCAGTCTTCCGCGGCAAGCGCCCAATCCACCAGTCATTGGGGGCGTGGAGCCACTCCAGTTCGGGAATACTGGCCACAGTGCGGGCTGGTCCAATGGTCGGCAGCCACGATGCCGGGATAATCAGGCGGTCTTGCCGGCGCATTTTTTTCACCCACGGCCCGTAAGCGCGCAGGTCGCCGAAATTCCACTGCACGTTGCGCGCCACGGCAAGGTCTTCCGGCCGCATCAGGGCGGACTCAAAGCCCAGGACGTAACGCCAGGGCGCAGTCGGATTCTTATAGAAAGTTTCGAAGAACACAGTCATATCCACGCTGTAAATGATGCCGCCGCTTTCCGGCAGCCAGCCTTTCAGGCCGGGATTGTCCGGCGTGAGGTATTGTTTGGAGAGGTTCCAGGTCCAACGGCCGTCACGATCGCTGCTCATCCCCAGGAACACCCCCATGGCCAGCCCCAGAGTCATGAGCAAACGTTTCCCGGAATCAAAGGCCACGCTATGCTGGCATTGCTCCTGCAACTCCAACGCCAGCCAAATGAGGATGGCGGGCAGCCCCCAATCCAACCAGAAGCGGCTCACCTTGAGGCCGAGCAGCCAGCCCAACAACCCCATTATGAAAATCGGCCCGCCCAGCTCCCGCGCCTTCCACTCCGGGTCGCGCGCCCGCCACAGAAGCATCGCGATCACCGCCAGCACCATCAAGCCATTGCCATCCATCGGCTTGAGTTCCGCCACGAGCTGGTTGGCCAGAAAATAATCGCCGAAGACGCCAGACAAATGCCGCACACACTGGTCAAGAAAGAGCCAGGGATGGCCGGTCAATGATGCGCCCAAAAAACTGCCCGCCCCCCAGAGCGCGCCAAACCGGAACGCCTGGCGCCATCGTCCTGCCAGCAACAAGCCGGCGGCGGGCAGGATCAACTGATAGAAAGACCCGTGAATCCAGGCGGCCGCGGCAATCAAAAAAAGAGTCGTCAGTATTTCGCGCAAAAGCGGCCGCCGCTCTCCCAGGCGCGCCCACATCACAAGCAACACCACGTAAACGGACATCGTGAAAAGGTAGGGCCGGCCCAAGGCCAGCCGGCCAATGAAAACTGGACAGAAAGTGGCTGCCGCCAGCAAGGCGCCCAGCCAGGCTTCCGGCCATCGCAACCACGCCAAAGCCGCCAGACTAAAGAGGATCATCAGCCCCGCGACCGGCAAGACCACCAGGGTCTCGGTGCTGCACCCCGGCCTGCGATGGATCAAGCCCAGAATGGCATGCCACCCCGGGTGCGAATCCATGATAAAGCCGTCCCGCAGAACAAGAATTTCCGACCAGGGCTTGCCGGACACAACCTTGGCGGCATGGCGCAGGGCATCATCCGCAGGCAGAAAGCCGTAGCCGATGATCCTTCCCGCCACACAAAGGAGCGTGAAAAGGGTGACAATCCAGGTGGCCAAAGGAACACAGCGTTTTAATGCCGGCGCGCGCATGACCGGTTTATAATTGTTTGCGAGCCGATGTAAAGTTTTTCACGGCCAACGCCACGCGCCCGGCGCGCACAGAACCAGGCGCATCGCGCTAAACGCGCCGTCCACATTGTCCACGTCGTCCATGCTGTCCATGCTGTCCATTCGGCTGGCGCAAAAGCAACTCTGGCGCATTGGCTTTCCCAGGGCAGCCGCATCCGGATTCCGCCGTAAAAACCCAAAAGTCACGACTTCTTTGCTGCCATTAGAGCAGTTTAAACAACTCTGTAGCCACACGAGGCAAACCAGTTCATCGCATCCTGGCGGGATGTTATGGCTGCAGTTTTATTTAGAGCATTTTAAATATAAATGTAGCCGTATGCTGTTTGGTTTCGGGGAGCGCGACCGTCTCGGTCGCATTCGTCGGCGTCTCGCCGACGAGACATTCTACGGCTACATCTTTATTTAAACTGCTCTCTGAAATATGCTCTGCCCGCATTGAAAGCCGCAATGCGGGCAGAGCATATTTAGCCTGACCCTTCATGTCAACAAAAAAATAATCAGAAAACAATCAAGAACAATCGAATGCCTTCCATCGCCCCAGCCCATGCTCCGGGCCATACCCTCCTTGACTTCCAATGAGTGCCAATGAGTTAATATTTCAATCTCAAGCCTTAACCCTTACTCTTGCCCAAAATTCTGTGAGCGCGAACAACCAGCATAAATTGTCTCTGCTATCGTTGCGATGGCCGAGGCGCGGCTTTCTCCTGGCGCTGGGCCTGGTGCTGGCCTTGGGCGCGGGCGTGGTGCTCGACCGGCGCCTGTTGTTCAACGGCATCCCCTCCGACGCGCGGGACGACTTTCGCCTGATGGCCCAGGCGTGGAATCTGATTGACCATTTCTATGTGGATCGCTCTTCCGTCCGGCACACGGCCATGACCCACGCCGCCATCAGCGCCATGCTCGGTTCTTTGGGAGACACCAACCACAGCGCTTTCCTGAGCCGTTCGCAGGCCAAAACGGCCGGCTCGGCCATGCAGGGCAAATTGATCGGCATCGGCATTGAGATACAGGCCAGGGACCATCAAGCCGTGGTCGTGGCGCCGATTGACGGTTCCCCCGCCCAACAGGCCGGAGTGCGCCCGGGCGATGTCATTTTGCAAGTCAACGGACAGGCTGTGTCCGGGTTGTCGCTGGGCCAGATTTCAGCGCGGATTTCCGGCCAAGCCGGCCAGCCGGTCGCGTTGACGGTGATGAACCCGCGGGACAAACGGAAACGCAAACTCAACATTGCGCGGGCTTCGATCAAGCTCAACAACGTCAGTTGGCAGCGCCTCCCCGGCACCGACATTGCCCATGTGCGCATTGCCCTGTTCAGCGATGGCGAGGCCGGCGACCTGCGCAAAGCCTTGCTCGAAATCAAGCGGCGGGGAATCCGCGGCATTATACTTGACCTTCGCAACAACCCGGGCGGGGCGCTCGATGAAGCCATTGGCACGGCCAGCCAGTTCCTGGCCTCCGGCAACGTTCTTTGGGAAAAAGACTCCGCGGGAAAACTCACGCCCATCCCGGTCCAACCCGGCGGGGCCGCGCCCGATCTTCCCCTGGTCGTCCTGATCAACGGCGGTTCGGCCAGTGATTCCGAGATCGTGGCCGGCGCGCTGCACGACACGCGGCGCGCCGTCCTGATCGGCGAAAGGACTTTTGGCACCGGCACCGTCCTGAGCGAATTTCCGCTTTCCGACGGTTCGGCTTTGCTCCTGGCCGTGGAAGAATGGCTCACGCCCAACCGGCATTCCTTCTGGCACAAAGGCATCGAACCGGACATCCGGGTCGCCCAGCCGTTGGAAGCGGCGATTTTGCGTCCGACGACCGAACGGGAATTGACCGGATCAGAACTCCGCGCCTCAGGCGACGCCCAACTACTGCGCGCCATCGCCTGCCTCACCGAAAAACAAGCGAAAAAATAAGCGGGCAATTGGTAGGGCAACGCGGGGCGCGCCATCTTGTCCGCCATCTTGGCGACGGCGGGCGTCGAACCCCATCTCGATCGAGTCACTTGTCGCGCCAAAGTGCAGCGGAGGCGGACGGAAACAAAAATCTGCGATTGCGCGGAGCCCGTTTACGTTCCCGTTGGTCACGCTGGCTTTACGCGGATGTGCTAATGAAAAGCGCGAGGTAGGGCTGGTAGGCATATTGACGGTTGCGCTGGCCGCCAGTCTTTTCGGTAAGTAGCCCCAAACCATTAAACTGTTCTACGAGCTTGTTAGCGGTCGCGAATGCACAATCGAGGTGTTTTTCCACGAGCCGGACTGAAATGATTGGCTGTTGCAGGAGGAAGTGCAACAGACGATGGCCCAGAGCAGCATTTGAAACCTTTCCCAGCACCAAGTCTCTGTGTTCTTCTTGCATGCGGAGGATGGCGTGTGCCTTCTCTGTCCCCGAGCTGCTGACTTGAGCGACCCCTCGGAGGAAAAATTTAAGCCAGCCCTCCCAGTTTCCATCCGTGCGAACCGCCATCAATCGGTCGTAGTATTCCTGTCGGTGAAGTTTGAAAAAGTGGCTCAAATACAACATGGGCCGTTGAAGGATCTGACGATGGCAGAGCAAGAACGTGATCAGGAGTCGCCCAACTCGGCCGTTACCGTCGAGAAAGGGGTGAATCGTCTCAAACTGGGCGTGTGCAAGCCCAAAATGAATTAGAGGAGGCAACGACTCCGTTTGGTAGAGGAACTTCTCGAAATTATCAAGTGCGATCCTCATCTCATGCACAGGGGGTGGAACGAATGTTGCATCGGCCAGGGTAGCCCCTGGTGGACCGATCCAGTTCTGCGACCGCCGGAACTCTCCAGGTTCGCGTTCATTTCCACGCACACCGGTCAAGAGCTTCTGATGGATCTCGCGTATCAAGCGCAAGCTTAGCGGAAAGTCGGCCAACCGCTTTAAACCATAGTTCATGGCATGCACGTAGTTGACAACCTCAGCAATGTCCTTCAGTCGCTCTGTTCCTTGGGGGCCTGCTTCAAACTGCAGCACTTCCTCAAGGGAGCATTCCGTCCCTTCAATCTGGGAACTGAGGAGGGCCTCCTGCCTGACGTACATGGCGACGAACAAGTCGGGATTCGGAACGAGCGAACTGACCCCATCTAATCGACCCAAGTTCACGTCGGCCTCTGAGAGGAGCTTGGACATTTCACTGTCGAATGCGATGGGCGGATCGGGAGGCAACGGCGCTGGAATAAATGCGCGATATCCTGTGTCTTGTTTTACGTAAATGCCAGATCGCATAATAAGCTCACTCTGGGTAGTCTACTGTTTCAAGCCCGCAACATCAAGCGGCATGAGCGGTCGTCGAATTGCCGCCCTCAGCACACGGGGGCTGCGTGGCAGTCAATCCTTCCCCAAATGGAATTTCCACTTCAAACCTCCTCTTTGGAAGGGGCAGTGTACCGCGGCGAAGGCGGCTCAACCTCGCTGCTCGGAGGAGACCCGATTTCGTCGGGATAGCGATGACCATCCAAGCGCGTTTTATCGAATGAAAGGCCATAAGCAACGGCGAACCGGCGAAAAAAGACGGAGCTTTCGGTGTCTGGCGGCCATTCGAGATCGGCAGGTAACGGCAAAGGCAACAGTTCCGGTTCCAAGTTCCACGGCTGGAATGCCCGTTGAGAAGCGCCGGTGTATAATGGATCGGTTGCTCCGCCTCCTCCCGTCAGGATCCTGATCTGTTTCCATTGGAATGATCTCTGGCCTGGCCGGAGCAGTTTCTCTCGTGCCGCTGCAACTGACGATCTGATACACTCTGTGAGCTCCTGTTGCAAGGCTTTGCCGATCTGCTGCAATATGGAGCTTAATTCGATGGTCATTTTGGCACCTTGATCTGCGGCCTCTTTGCACTTGCGAAACCGCTCGTGTAGTTGTCTGGCAACCTCGGCTACGGCGCGGATCTCGCATTGAGAGGAACCCAAGGGCATAACATCTGCGGCAAAGTACGAGATTGGCTTCGGGTTCGTCTCGTGAGGATGGTAAATGAACGTGCTCGCGTCAACAGTTCCGGCACCGACATCGACGAACAGGAAAAGTCCCGGAAACCCAGACGGAGACTTGATGAACGATTGCACGTTAGCACTCACCTCTGGGTAAATATAGCAGGTGTCCTGGTCATCATTGGATTTGCATTCTCGGATTGCAGACATGCAGTCGTGAATAGACATCTTGGATTCAAAAGGGGTCTTAGCCAACAACCAAGCAAAATTCAGACAGCGCGAAAAAGCTTCTTCGACATGTTCGTCTTGTGCGTGTGCGACGGGAACAGCCATATTGACCGAAAGTAGATCTCCCGGATGCTCGCCAATATCGGGTCGCCATTTTTTGAGCTCGTTTAAACAGGAACGAAGCAGGGTGCCCAAATAAAAGACTACAAGTGCCTCGACCTTGAGCTGAAGCTCTTCTTCTGTGTCCTCAGGCCAATGCTGGGCGATGTCCAGCAACCATGGGTCAGTACGCTTGCCTCTTACTGTGGCGTAGAGGGCCATCTTGAGAAAGGCCAGTTTTACGTGAGAGTGGGTCTCTAAGCCGCCGAGCGGCGTAGAAATAACATCCCTGTCACAGTAAATCCCCGACGGAACCAAGAGTGGGGACTCGCCTCCGTGTGGGAAAGCGACAAGAAATGCCCTAGAAGGGTCTAAACGTGTGTCTCGTAGTACGCATTTTGAGAAAGCAGTCCCAAAGTCGAGGCCTATGTTGAACGAATAGGGAGCACGCTCGGTTTTCCCTTTGGGCAACTCCATCGTTCTCCAAGCATGAGGGGCAATGCTCTGGCTTTTTAGAGCTTCCGCGATCTGAGTGGCGATTTTCATGATTTGTCGTTTCTGACTAATATGACGCCGCAGGCAACTTCGTGGAAGCTTTCCCGGATTTTTGACTGTACATCTAGCTGGTGGGTCCGCTCCGCTTCGCGCTCCTTGAGGCGGGATATGTTCCCTTCCAATATGAGAATGAAGCTGGGGGCACGCCGCCGAGCGCGAGCCGTCTCTAACCGCTGCTCATCGGCTCGCCGTCGCCTGTCAAAGTGGTTGTTGATCTGTGTTAGTTTAATATTGCGGAGATTGTCGTTTTCAGAAATGAATCTTTCTAACATTTGGCCGGAACGGACAGCCATTCGCTCGCGGACAGACTCGAGGGCGTTGAGAACGGATTCAGAATTGAAGGTTGGGTAGGACCATGTTTGGCCGCTTTTCAAAGCGACCTGGAGGAACGCCTCAGCCTGATTGTCTTCGATGGTTAGCTCTGAGGGGATGTGCTGTGCCGTGTACGCCAGTATCTCCTTGGACCTTATGCCGGAAAACGTCCAGCGTTCGACTCGATAAACGTACGTACCAGCCGGGATGTCGTTGTAGATGACATTTAATGCGGAAAGGCTGTAAAACGCGGTTGTGTTGCTTTTGTTCTCGGCGGTAATCCACCGAACTAGCGGAGACAAGTGATTTACGAACACAGGATGCACAGGCGAGCGCAATGCGGTCATCTGAGTAGCCGTCTCAGGATCTAAGGTCCCAACAAATTTGCGGCCATAGGTTTGCCAAACGGACTGGAGACGCCAGCTGCGAATGAAATCCGCAAATCTGTCTTCAGCCTCAAAGGTCAGCTCCAACCGGAAGCAATGACTGGCTGGAACATCCCACTCCAAAACGCAGCCTTTGAAGTTTCTCGCAAACAAATCGGTGATATACTTTTGAAGCTCGTCCTTAGTCACGTAGCGACCGAGTTCGCGACTCTGCTCAATTCTCGAGGCGATAAGGTCTGAGAGCGCTAAAAGGCTTTCGCCTTCGTTTTCAAGCTGCTGCATAAGCCGCAGCTTTTTCTCGACGGCACGCCGAGTCAGTTCTATACGTTCTTCTTCCTCTTCACGAGTAAGATCTCTGCTGAGCAGCTCAACGGTGAGCTTCTGTATTTCCTCCCCCAAAACCGCTTCCAGGTCGCCTATGCTGTTCTCGAATAGCCCAAGTTTGGCATGGAGTCGGTCATATAGGCGCTCTTCGATTGTATCCTTCACCTTTAGGTGAACTATGCTCAGTCGATCCGCTTGCTGGCCCACGCGATCAATGCGTCCTATTCTTTGCTCAACCCGCATGGGATTCCATGGCAGGTCATAGTTGACGACAATGCGGCAAAACTGCAAATCGATGCCTTCGCTCCCGACTTCCGATGATAGTAGTATTCGCACGCCTGGCTCAGCCTCGAATCTCTCAATCTCGACGCGACGGTCTTCGTTTTCGACATCTCCGTGAATCATGGCGCAGCCGATACCGTCATCTACGAGACGCCGGAAAAGATATCGCAATGTTCCCTTGAAGTATGCGAAAATTATCACCTTTTCATGTGCCGGAAGCTTTTTGCGGAGAAGGTCAATCAGTTGCTTATACTTGGAGTCGTTGGCCTCGTAGTTGTATTGCAGCAACGTCGCAAGCTCGCTGGGTTGGAGCTCGTCTTCCACATGCTCGTCCCCTGAATCATCGATATTGAGCGACTCGGTGAGAATCTCTTGGGGATCTCCAAATTGACCGCTCCGCATCGCTTCAATCACCGCCGGGATGCAGCTCGCCATACGCTGCTGGGGTAGCATCAAATGGAAGGCGGAAAACTGTGCGCCAGCTTGCGCAACCCTTCGGCGGACCAAGGCCGTAACCGCCCGGTAAAATGTTATCTCTTGAAGACTGAACCGAACTGGTAGGATGAGCGGGCTTCGCTTCGGCTTGCGCTCCTTCACCTGCACGCGGCGGGTTCTGGAAATATAGGAACCTAAAACATTAAGTTGATCAACCTGCTCCTGGATATCGAGCAGTCCGACCACATCCGATTGTCCAAGGCGCTCCAAACGTGCAATAGTTTGCGTCAACAGTTCCGATTTGCCGACGAAAGAACTCCTCAAGAGCAGGGTCAATGCATTAGTTGCCTCTGCAATCGTCGGTGGACGAGCACTAAGGTGGTTTGCAGCCTGAACCGCCGGACGGTTTTCTTCAAGTAATGCGTCAAAGACTGCTTCGCTGTCGAAAAAATCGGCATCCAGTAGTCGGAGCAGGGTTAAGAGATCTGTGTTAGCGTTATTCACCGGGGTCGCGGTGACCAGCAGGAGGGCTCTGGCCGCATTCGAAATTGCGGCACCAAGCTTGGACGTCGTCGAGGCTGGATTGCGCACGTAGTGCGCCTCGTCGAAGATAGCGAGATCGAAGAATGGGTCCTCCGACGACCAATTTTGAAGTTCGCGGAATAGCTTACCGCGATTGGACGCTAAACTTTCGTCCTCCTCCCCCTGAGTGAGATCCCTTCTGAACGGCCGAAGTCCAGTGTATGTGCAGATCCAAGCAAAGCCAGTTCCATCCGGGCGAGCCCGCATATCTGTGAGCGCCGCCAATAGATTGTCGGCCGAACCGATCTCGGCTGCGATCCCAAATTTGTCTCTCAGTTCCCGACGCCACTTGTAGGAGAGCATATTCGGGCAAATTACAAGCAATCGCCGCGCACTATGGCGAGCCTGCATTTCAAGCCAAATAAGGGCGGCCTCGATTGTCTTGCCGAGTCCTACTCGTCCGCGATTAGTAACCGTTCTGTGGGGGAGTTGATAAACTTCAGGACCGGTTTGAACTGATACTCATGAAACTCGATCCGTGCCGCATCCATGGAGTACAAAAAATTATGCAAGCATCCCTTGAGCTTTTCGAAAGTCAAGAGCCGGCGAAGGGCATCAGCAGTCCCAAACTGGCCGGCTTTAATCCGATCCTCCACGGACGAGGCGGTGTCAACATAAGGTTGAAGATATTCCTCGCGAATTGGCGTGCGCTCACCTGTCCCCTCGAACTGGACCTCGATATACGTGAACCGACCGCGCTTTTGAACCCGGCCGGATGTTACGCCAACCCGAGTTGGATTATCGATGTGAACCACTTTGGTTTTTGCCGGAATCATGAAAGGTAAAGCGGGTGGCACTTGGGTTCCTGCGGGCCGACGAGGCGGGCCATAGCCTGGTGCCGCGAGTGTTCACGATAATTGTTCGGTTGCCGACCTAAACGGGTCATAGTAACGGGCTGCCTAGAATGTCAACATTTTGGTGATCTGGACTGATAGAAACCTCCGGTTAACGGATTCTTCGATTCCCGGCGACCACCACGCATCATCAGTTGATTTTTGCGCCATGCCAGGAGAATGCCGCGCCCCGCCTGCCCTGTCCACCAACAAATACGGCGGTGCCACTTTCGTTTTTCAGCTTTTGCACTCATTTCGGCTTGGTGCCGTTGGGCGCGGGTTCTTCGCGTACTTGGTTCGGATCCGATGAAACCGCAGTTCGGCGGATGGCCAGTTCGCGCTCGCGCAACGCATCGAGCATCCGCAACTTTTCCGCCACCGGGCGCGAGGCCAGGTTGCGGCGCAGCGCGCGTTTGCTTTCCAGAATCTTTTGCAGGTCCAGGCTCATGGCGCGTCGCTCAAGAATTGTCGTTCAAACTTGCGCCACGCGTCAAGGAGGCCGTGCCGGGCAAGGATGACCGTGGTGAAAGTGTATCAGGCGGCAAGGACTTGATTCAACTCCCTTAACGATCAAAGGAAAGGCCCAAGTTCTGAAAAACTGCCAGTCGGAGCGCCGCAGCCTGACAATTGTCAACTGCAAATAATTGCAACTTATGCAAGCTCTTTACTGTTAATTACTGTTAACCTGTTATGACTTTGCAAAATGTCGAAAATTTCACTGTTTTTTTTCAGGCACATTGCTCTTGAGAAAATCAAAGCACCGGCCCCGAAAATTTTCGGGGTTGCAAACTGAAAGGTAAAATTGCTTCTGCATGTCAAACTGCAAGGTTCACAAAACCGGCCCGCCTTACCAATTTGTAATGTTCGGGAAAGATTCCAGCCACGATGCCGTGTCAATTTTGTTCCAGTGAATGTGCAACAGAATTTGAAACTGAATAACGAACAATGATTATGAAACATATCCCCGAGAAAATAGCCGCCGTCATTGTGAGCGGCGCGCTCCTGGCCGCTGGCATTGCCGTGGTTTCCACGGTCCACGCCAGCGAGCAATCCTCTTCGAAGGCGAAATCCATCAGCCTTGTTGTTGATGACCGCCCGCTGCCTGCGGACTTGAAACTCAACAGCAGCGTCGCGCCCATTGTGAAAAAAGTCGCGCCCAGCGTCGTCAAAATCGAAATCAATATCGGTCCCAAGGAGTCCTCCATCGGCAACCAATTTCCGGAGGATCCGTTCTTTCGCCAGTTTTTCGGCGGACGTGGAAAGATTTTTTTCCCGCCGCAACATGGAGTCGGCTCGGGTGTGATCGTGACCAAAGACGGCTATATCCTGACCAATAACCATGTGGTGGATGACGCCGATGAAGTGAAGGTGTCATTACAGGATGGGCGTGTGTTCAAGGCGAAAGTCATCGGCAAAGATCCGAAGTCAGACGTCGCCGTGGTGAAGATCGACGCCCGGGATCTGCCGGCGATCACCTTTGCGGACAGCGACAAATGCGAGGTGGGCGATCTGGTTTTGGCCATTGGCAATCCTTTCGGGATCGATCAATCGGTGACGCGGGGCATTGTCAGCGCCAAGGACCGGTCGGCGATGGACCTGGATTACCAGGACTTCATCCAGACGGATGCGGCGATCAATCCGGGCAATTCCGGCGGCGCGTTGGTGGATGCCGATGGCCGTTTGATCGGGATCAACACGGCCATTTACAGCCGCAGTGGCGGCAATCAGGGGGTTGGCTTTGCCATACCGACGAATCTGGCCAGGGGCGTGATGGAAAGCCTGATTAAATATGGCAAGGTCACGCGCGGCTACCTGGGCGTGATCATCCAGGATATCAGTCCCTCGCTGGCCAAAGAGTTCAAGCTCAAGAGCGACAACGGCGCCCTGGTGGGTGACGTGGTGCCCGGCGGCCCCGCCGCAAAGGCCGGTTTGAAGAGCGGCGACGTTATCGAGAAGTTCGACGGCAAACCAGTAACGGACAGCCGCCATCTCAAGATCGACGTGGCCCGCGTGGCTCCCGGGGAAACAGTGGCGGTGGAAGTTTTGCGCGACGGTTCGGCTAAAACGTTCGATGTGCGCCTCAAAGAATTGCCCGGCTCGGACAAGTTGGCCGAAAATGGCGGAGGCGATTCCGACAAATCCGACACGCTGCAAGGCGTGGGGGTGGCAGACTTGGACTCGCAGGCCCGCCAGCGATTCCACATCCCCGAGCACGTCAAAGGCGCGGTCGTGACGCAGGTGGATCCGGAATCAGCCGCGGCTGAAGCAGGACTCAAGCCCGGCGACGTCATCATGGAAATCAACCATCATCCGGTGGCGGGCGCCGATGACGCAGTCAGACTTACTGAACACGCCAGGGAGAGAACCACTTTGCTGCACGTTTGGAGTGAAAACGGCAGCCATTACATGGTGGTTGATGAAAACAAACCAGGTTGAGGCCCTGCCAAAATGGTCGATCTCTCCCGCGTCCGCGCCAACGGATGCGGGAGAGTCTTTTTAAAATGACTTGCCGGCGCCGCTGAACTAGAATGAATGGCGAAATGCGCATTCTGGTGGTTGAGGATGACAACAAGATTGCTTCCTTTGTCGTGAAGGGGCTTAAGCAAGCCGGTTTCGCGGTCGATCGTTGCGCCGATGGCGAGGAGGCCCTGGTCTTCGCCGAAACCACCGCTTACGACGCGGCGATAGTCGATATCATGCTCCCGAAGCTGGATGGCCTGAGCCTAGTGCAGCGTTTGCGCAGCCGGAAGATTCGCACGCCGGTGATTTTTCTCAGCGCCAAGGCTGCCGTGGACGACCGGGTCAGGGGCTTGCAAGCCGGCGGGGACGATTATCTGACCAAGCCGTTTGCCTTTTCCGAACTGACCGCCCGTTTGCAGGCGCTGATCCGGCGGGCGACGCAAACGGTCGAACCGAGCCGGTTGAGCGTGGGCGGCCTTTCCTTGGATTTGCTGACCCGCGAAGCGGCGCGCGGCGCGGAAAAGATCGAACTGCAGGCCCGCGAATTCGCCCTCCTGGAATATCTCATGCGCAACGCGGGCCGGACGGTGACCAAGACGATGATCCTCGAACATATTTTTGATTACAGTTTTGATCCGCAAACCAACGTGGTTGATGTGCTGGTCCACCGGCTGCGGGCCAAAATAGACCCGGAGAAAACACGCCTGCAAACCATTCGCGGGGTTGGCTATGTTCTCAAATCCGCCTAACCTTCTGCGCAGCTTCGCCGTCCGGCTCAGCCTGTGGTACGCGCTGATTTTCGCCATCAGCACCGCGGCGCTGCTCGTGCTGGTCTATTATTTGGTGATGCGCGAGTTTCAAGGCAAGGACCAGGAAATCATCCTGGCCAAATTGAAGGAATACGCCGCCGTCTATCAGGTCGGCGGGGCCAACGCGCTGACCGCGACCGTGTTGCAGGAGAACAATCCGGCGGACGAGAAATCCTTTTACGTCAACTTGATCAGCCCGCACTTTTCCCGGGCCATCATCGTGCCGGATGAATGGCTCGGCTTCAGGTTGCAGCCGGGCGGCCTGGAATTGCGCCAGTTTGAAATCAACCGCGTGCCCAAAAACGCGGAAAAAGATTTTGCCTTTGCCAAGGCGCAAATGCCCGGGGGCGCCGTTCTGGTGGTGGGCCGGAGCACCAACAATCGCGACTTGCTGTGGGAACCGGTGCGCCGAACGGTCCTCCCCATCCTGGTCGCCGTGGCCTGGCTCGGCTTGGTGTTTGGCGCTTTGTTTGCCCACCGCGCTCTGTTGCCGGTGCGTCAAATGGTGGCCACGGCCCAGGACATTCTGCGCACGGGCAACCTGGACGCGCGCGTTCCGACACGCCCCTCGCGCGA
>Ga0326727_10004593_pt1 | contig 41131 bp, 32 predicted proteins | sample MB2enrmetagenome_FD_207643 | JGI IMG/M metagenome (GOLD analysis project Ga0326727, IMG submission 207643) | Lab enriched peat soil microbial communities from McLean, Ithaca, NY, United States - MB29MY | ecosystem: Environmental > Terrestrial > Soil > Wetlands > Peat | place: USA: New York...
ATTTCTGGGCTTTCGGGAGTCGCGTGGTGTGGATAAGAGCGATTTTCCATCCGCTCGGGGTCTTGACCAATACCTCGCTCTCCACGAAAGTGCTTTCGCAACTCACTTGGATTCCTTGGGACAAGCAGTCCTTGTCAGGCCCAGGACGCAACAGCATTTCCCGTCCTTCCGCACTGTCCGCACTTAAAGTTTCGTCGAGGGTCAAGGTCACCCACGCCACGTCTCCTTGCACGTGAGTCTCGAAATCATGAGGCCGATTGGTGATACGAATTCCGGCCGCCTTTGTTTTGTCATGCCATTCCCAGCGATCCATCTTTTCGGGGAGAGAATTCATTATTGATCGGGCATCGCGTGTAAGGAGCGAGTTTAGCTTGGCATAGTTGTAGTCTTGGAATGCTTGTTCGAAGTCTCGCACGGTCGCTTCCACAGCACTCTTCTCGTTATCCTGAGCCAACACTCGCTCGGTTCCACTGGTGACAAGGGCGAGCGTAATGAGTACAGCAATTGCCAAGATTTGCTTCATACGGTTCCTCTTTCTTTCGGCAAGGATTTCGCCTCATGGGGTGCCGCATCTTAATGAGCCGAAACTGCTCATCGGAGCAGGGGAAACATATGACACCAACCTGTGAGTCCCGTCAGTGAGATTTGTCACATAGTGATGTGTGGCGACGGCCAAAAGCCACAGCGCAAAGCTAGGCCAAGCTGTTAACTGTCGAAAAATCACCTGCTCTTTATCGATGTTCGCCCGTCCGCACCCGGTCCCCTATTCCCAATCATCGCCCGATCCTGCTACCTTCAAGTGACTCGGAAATCCGCGGGAGACGCGGCGAGCCGCGTCTCTACGGGAAAATTTGGGATGAAAAATTGGGATGACTAACCACGACACCTGGGGCTTGACCCCTGCCGAACTTCGCAAGCTACGCGGATTGAAGACTCCGCATGGCATTCAGCGCCTGCTTGACGACATGCCGTATCACCTTGAAGACAGCGCCTGGTCTCCGCGGCGCGTGCTGCGCGAAAACACTTCGCATTGCTACGAGGGCGCGCTGTTTGCGGCGGCCGCGTTGCGCGTTATCGGATATCCTCCGCTGATTCTCGATCTCGAAGCCGAGCACGATACCGACCATGTGATTGCCGTCTATCGCGATTCCAATTCCAAATCCAAAGACGGGCACTGGGGCGCGCTGGCCAAATCGAATTACACCGGATGCCGCTATCGCGAGCCCGTGTATCGTTCGCTGCGCGAGTTAGCGATGAGTTACTTCGACACTTATTTCAATCTGCGGGGAGAACGCACGCTGCGCACTTTTTCCCGCCCCGTCGATATGCGTCGTTTCGATGCTTTTCACTGGATGACGACGGAGCAACCGGTCTGGTTCGTGGCCGAGTACTTACTGACGATTTCACATTATCCGCTGATCACGCGCGCCCAGGCCAAGCGCCTGCATCGGCTGGATGGGCGCTCGTTTCGGGCCGGTTGCCTGGAGCGGGCCGAGCTAGAGCGTTAACCACAGGGGGCACAGGGGTTCACAGGGAAATCTGAATTCGCGGTAAACCCTCTATGCGGTTATTGCATATAACTATTATGCGTTCTTGTTTCGAACTCATCTTGACGGTCATTTTGTTGGCGAGCTGTGCTTTCGGTCAGGATCCAGCTCCCACTTCAACTTCAACTTCCAAAGCTGCTTCAAACCCAGCCGCGCCGGTTTCGCCGTCTACAGTTGTGCCAGACAAGGATCTGAAGGCCGCCGCTCTGAAGCCCATCGACCTGAAGCCCGATGCCACGGGCGCGGTGCCCGCGGAGCAGATTCGCGAACTGCTGCGGCGCGCCGAGGAGAAAGACCTCGAAAACAATAAGCAGTTGCGCGATTACACTTACATCGAGCGCGATGAGCAGCGCTATCTCGACGGTCACGGCGGGGTGAAGAAGACCGAGACGCGGACTTCGGAGGTGCTGGAGATTTATGGCGAGGCGGTCGAGCGCTTGACGGCGAAGGACGACAAGCCGCTATCGGCCGGCGAAGCGAAAAAAGAAGACGACAAGATCCAGAAGATCATCGATAAGCGCAAGAACGAGTCGGAAGACGCTCGCTGCAAACGCTTGGAGAAAGAAGAGAAGGACCGCGAAGAGGCGCGCAAGTTTGTGCTCGAAGTTGCCGACGCGTTCAACTTCCATCTGGTCGGCTCGGAAACGGTCGACGGGCACGACGCCTGGGTGCTCGACGGCGAGCCTCGTCCCGGCTACGAACCCAAGAGCCGTGAAGCGAAAATGCTCACCAAATTCAAAGGCCGCGTCTGGATCGACAAGGCCGAGGCGCAATGGGTGAAGCTCGACATTACGGCCATCGATACGATTTCGGTCGGCTGGGTGTTGGCAAGAATCCACAAAGGCACGTGTGTTCAGGTAGAAATGACCAGGGTAAACGACGAGGTCTGGCTGCCCAAACACCTTCAGGCGCATGTCGACATGAGGGTCGCGCTCTTCAAGGGCTATGACGTGGATGTCGATCAGACCTACCGCGATTACAAAAAATTCCGTACAACAACAAAGATCACGGTGATGGGGGAAGAGACGCACCAGTAGGGAGGGGCGAGTTGCACATAGCTAGCAGCCCACACATTCGCAAAGAACGCGAATGTGTGGGGCACCCGGCCGCTGGAAGAAGTGGGAGATTGGGACGATTTGTTTACTGGTTAGTACCCCCTACCCCCCTCCCCACCTGTCTAATGAAATCATGGGGTTAGCGATGATATTTTGGTTCAGTCTTTGAAACTAAAGGACTTATATTAAAGTATTCCGGAATAAGGAGTTAGCGGAAATAGGCAGGGAAAAGTGGGAAATTTTCTAAATTCAGTTGTCAGTTGCCAGTTGCCAGAAATACCTGGCCGAGCTGCGCTCGGCGGGGCGGACGGGGGCGTCCGCCCTACACGGTAAAGGAAAAAAGGTGCGGGGAGGAATCCGCACCTTTTTTGATCTCTAATTCTATTGTATCAAGTTGGAGGGGGGTACACCGACAGATTTGGCGGAATTATTTTCGTAGGCTGTGCAATGAGTTACGGGGAAAAGCGGGGGAATGGGGGGTTGACAAGAATTTGAGAAATGCAGATTTCGAAGCTGGGCGAGGAAAGATCTTTACCACGGGGGACACGGGGGAAAGCTGTTACGCTTTACACTCACCCAGGTTAGCGCCCAAAGAACGGGCGCGAACCCTTCGATAGGTTCAGGGCAGGCTCTGGGGCACCGGGCCAGAACGCGATGTCACGAACAACCTGGTTCTGAGTGAAAAGGATTACTTTGCGCTAGGCGGGTTCGCGTCTTGCTGCTTCACAAAATCGAAGGTACAGGGGCGGCCTACGATGCCGAGACCTTCGTCCCTGGCGCCCGTGCCCTCGGTCTCTTTGAATTGGGCCTTGATGTTGTAGCTATAATCCGCGCCCTTGTGGGCGAGGATTCCGCGGGCATATTGCCGGGAGGCGACGATGCCATTGGCGGAGAGCTTGGCCTTGCCGTCCTCGGCGATCTTGCCTTCGATCAGCAGGTAGCCGGGTTCTCCGGCGGTGCCGCGCTCGCCGTGAAATTTGTTGTTCTGGATGACGCTCGGAATCTGCCAGGTGTAGCCCTCGGTGTTGCCTTTGGCGGGGCAGGTGAGTTTTGTCATCCAGGCTCCGTCGAAGCGGCCTGCGACAGGCGTTTGCGCCAGGGCGTTGCCGCCGAGCAGGATGAGTACAGCGAAAACCAAGCCAAGTTTGTGCATAGGACCTTCCTCGATGGTTGCCACTCGTCGCAATGGCTCCGCCTTAAATTTCACACGTGCGGCCTGTGCATTGTCGGTGATCCTGGACACAGGCGAAGGTGATAGCTCGGGTTGATTGTGTCCTCATTTGCTTTTTTCACCACGGAGTCACGGAGACACGGAGAAAATCTTGGAACTGTGAGACTCAGCAGCGGAAGGTTTTTGCCATGCAGCCCGTGGGAAAAGTCCCGCGTCTAAAAGCAGCGCCTAAAGGCGCATTCATAAAACGACACTTACGGCACGTCTGAAGACGTGCCCTGATACTAAACCGACTTTTACCACAGGCTGATAGGATGCGAGCGACGGGCGAGGCCGCCCGTCACCACACGAGCTGCGAAGTTACTGCACGAATTGGGACTATTCCATGCTGTACTCGATCCTGATTCCCCGGCGGGCGACTTCCGCTAAGAAGATTTCGGCGGGGACGTCGCGTTCTTGCAAGACTACTCCGCGCTTTGTTACCGCGCCTGTGCACATCATCTGTAACACGATGGATGCGGGGAAGGCGGTGGTGCGCATCATGGCGCTCATATCGCTTTTTGGATCGTAACGGTCGACCATGGTGAAGCTGGCAACTCGGGCCTTTTGCTCGCTGCCGCGCTGGCCGTCGCGTGGGCCGCTGGCTTCGTGGGCTTCGAGGCGCATGATGCAGACATCGGGTTCTTTGCCGGCGAATTTTTGCTCGAACAATTTTGACATAACGGCGCGGGGAGCGACTTCAAGCTTGCCGACAGCGATCTTCTCGCTCGAAAACAGGCCCAGGTCTTTCAAGGCGCAGAGCATTTCGTAGTGGCCGGGATAGCGGATGGTTTTCTCGAAGCACTCGCCGACTTTTCCGGCGAAGGTCTCGGGCATGGTGGAAGTTCCGCCGGAGGTCTGAAAGGCAACCAGCGGCGGGAAGCCGTCGATGTGGAAATCTTCGAGCTCGGTGAGCGCGTCGATGACGGTTAGCTTGCCGTTGCGCAGGATGCGCGCCTTTTCCACGTATTCGTTGATGAGTCCTTCGACGGAAAAGACGAGCTGATAATTGAACGGCGGCACGGGCTTTTCGGGCAGGCCACCGACGTAGAGCTTGAGCGCGGCGACGCGTCCGTCGTTATTACTGGAGACGCGGCGGACCAGCTCTCCGCCAAGAATCGAGGCCATGCCGGGCGAGAGGCCGCAGTCGGGAGCGATGGCAATGCCTTTCTTTTCGGCTTGCTTGGCGAGCGCGAGTTCCTGGCGGACGACAGTGTTGTTGCCGCCGAGATCGGCGAAATGGCAGCGGGCGCCGATGGCGGCTTTGGCCAGGCCGAGGTTCAAGAAGTAGGGGACGGCGGAGAGCGCGCCATCGTGGCCTTTCATGAGGCGGGCGGCTGCATTTTCTTTGGCGGCATCGAGCGCGGCGGCGCGGACTTTCTTATTGCCGGCGAGGCGGTTGACGCGGGCAGCGGCGGCTTTGGCGCGCTTGAGGTCGCTGTCGGCGAGAGTGACGGAGGCGACGTGGCTTTGACAAGCCATATCGTAGGCGGCGGCCGATCCCATCATGCCGGAACCGATGACTAACAGTTTCATGAATGCTCCTTGGGCGAAAGCATCTTATATAGCTGCGTAGATGCGAAGACAGATCAGGCTACAGGAAAATTGTCCGAACGAGAAGTGACGGGGCTCACGCCGCGAGGGTCAGCGGAGTATGGCGGAAGGCGCGGGAGACGGCATATTATGATTCCGCACTATTCTTCGAGGAGATCGAGATGGTTACGGATATTATTAAGGACAACGCAAGAATACTTGTGATCGGGGCCGGCGTGAACGGCTCGATTTGCGCCGTGGGCCTCCATACTGCCGGATTCGATTTGACGGTCCTCGCCCGCGGCAAGCGATATGAAGAGGTACGGGATGGAGGGATCGTCATCGAGGACCCCTTCAAAAATACACGCAGCCATACGAAAGTCCCGGTCATCAACCGCCTCTATGCGGAAGATTTCTACGATTACATCCTCGTGGTCGTGCGGAAAAATCAGGTACCGGACCTCTTGCCGGTCTTGGCCCTCAACCGGTCTCCGAATATCGTCTTCATGGTCAACAATCCGTCCGGCCCCGATGAATTTACCCGGGTACTGGATAAGGAACGGGTCATGCTGGGGTTTGTGTTCGGCGGGGGAAGGCGAGAGGGAAACGTTATCCGCGCCATCAGCGGGCTTCGAGGGCTGGCCACGCCTTTTGGGGAGATCGACGGCAGGATAACGCCGCGGTTGACGCGGCTGGTGGGCATTTTATGCCAGGCAGGATTGAAATCGAAAACATCAACCGATATTTCAAATTACCTTGCAACCCATGCAGCGCTCGTCGCTCCCGTTGGGCATCTTCTTGTGCAACATGGATGCGATACCTATGCCCTGGCCCGATCGACAGTCGATCTCAGGCTGCTGGTCGATGCCATGCGCGAGACGCTCGATGTGCTGCGCGCAACTGGATTCAAAATAATCCCATCGGGCACAAACATCATCAGGATCATTCCGCGTTTCGTGTTGGTCGCCGCCATGCGTTCTTTGTTTTCCACTAAATTCGCGGAGGTCGGCGCGGGCTGGCACTGTTCCCAGGCGCCGGATGAAATGCGCCAGCTTGGAATTGAGCTGATGGCGCTGGTGGAAAAATCCAGACTTCCCGCCCCTGCAATCAGGGAGCTGTTGGGTCGAAAACACGCAAATTGAGAAGCCGATGCGGGGTGGAAGGCAAGCCGATTTGTAAGTTAGCCGGGGAAGCGGGTTGCCGTATTTTCAATGGTTTGCGCGTCCGTTCCAACACTTCCGTACCGTCTCTAGTACCTTAGTTACGCTACCTCGAGTGACCGGTTCTTAACTTACGTCTTGACTACTACATATAGCGGTATCGACGCACATAAATACAACCCATAGAGATTAGCTGCAAGTACACATTTTCTGGAATCCAGAAAAACCCCATAAAACCCAACAAAACCGGGAAATTCACTGGGAGAGGCCCGTGGTTGCGGTTGAGATATGCTCGGGACACCAAATCTATCGGACGCGGTTGCATCCGTGAATTGGTTCTCCCAATGTGCTCGGCGTTGCCGGAAAGAAAAAAGGCGAGGTTGAGGGATGGATTCGGTGGGAGGGGAAAAGGCGATGGACGACTCGCGAGAAGTGATGAACATTCGGCAAGCTTCGCAGTATCTGGGCGTGAGTGCGGACACGATGTACAAGTACGTGAACGAGCGGAAAATTCCGGCGTTCAAGTTGGGCAACCGCTGGCGCTTCAAGAAATCGACGCTGGAACAGTGGATGGAAGAGATGTCGAAAGAAATGGAAACGCAGGGCAAAAAGAAAATCAAGGCGGCGGGGAAAGCTGCCGGAACTCCGTAGGCGAGCTTCGTAAGACGAGGTGGGCACATGTTTGGAGTGAGACTGAAGACGATCGTGGGTCTGGATGTGGGTTCCTCGAGCATCAAGGCGGTCGAGCTCAGGAAGACGCGCACGGGAATCGAAGTGGCGCACCTGGGGGTGGAGCCGATCGCGCCCGACATCGTGGTCGATTCCATGATCGTGGACTCGGGCACGGTTTCGGCGGCGATCGCCAAGCTGTTCACCGACACGGCGATCACGTCGAAGGCGGTGGCCACGGCGGTCAGCGGACACTCGGTGATCGTGAAGAAAATCTCGTTGCCGTCGATGAGCGATCAGGAACTGGCCGACACCATCCAAAAGGAAGCGGCCGGGCACATTCCGTTCGATCTGGCGGACGTGAACTTGGACTACCAGATCCTTTCCGACGACGCGACCAGCCCGCAGATGGACGTGCTGCTGGTGGCGGTGAAGAAGGACAAGATCCTGAACTACACCAACGTACTCTCGATGGCGGGCAAGACTCCGGCTATCGTGGATATCGATGCCCTGGCCTTGCAGAATTGTTACGAATTCAATTACGAGCCGGCGCCGACGCAGGTGGTGGCGCTGCTCAACCTGGGCGCCAGCGTAATGAACATCAACATCGTCAAAGGCACGACGCCGCTGTTTCCGCGCGACGTTTCGGTGGGCGGGCACCAGTACACCGATTCGCTGCAGAAGGAACTGGACCTCAGTTTCGACGACGCGGAAGCGCTGAAGCTGGGGCGCAAGGTGGGCACGGTGCAGGACGACGCCAAGACGCCGATCCTGCAGCAGGTCACGGAAATCATTGTGCTGGAAATCCAGAAGACGTTCGACTTCTTCCGCGCCAGCGCCGCCGGCGAGCACATCGAGAAGATCTATCTGGCCGGGGGTTCGGCGAAGGTGCCGGGCCTGGTGGAAGCTTTGCGCCAGGAGTTCTCGATGCCGGTCGAGTTGTTCAATCCGTTTCAGAAAGTGGGGCCTCCGGTGGATGGCCCCGGGGCACAGCTCGTCGAACAGAACGCGGGCCAGTTGGCAGTGGCCGTGGGCTTGGCCCTGAGGAGCTTTGAAAAGCTATGATCCGAATCAACCTGCTGGGCGCTCCGAAACCGAAAACCAAGAAAGCCCCCGTCTTTACCATGCCGAGCGTTGAGTTCGGCAACTTAGGCGGGCCCCTGATCCAGGTGGTTGTGGTGCTGGCGATTGCCGGCGCCATCAATGCCGGGTTCTGGTACAAGCTGGATCGGGAACAGAAAGCCATCGCGGTGCAAACCCGGCTGGCGGAACAGAAGAACCGCGAACTGGCCGACATCAAGGCGCGGTACTTGGAGCGGCAGCGGCAAGCCGACGCCTACAAGCGGCGGGTGGATGTGATCGACCAGTTGCGCAGCAACCAAACCGGCCCGGTCCCGTTGCTGGCCATGGTCGCCGATACGGTCAACGGCACCGAGGCGGTCTGGCTCAACACCATGCTGGACCAAGGCGCGAACATAGCCATCGACGGCACGGCGTTGTCGAGCGATGCGGTGGCCAATTTAATTTCCAACCTGCAGAAGACCGGCTTCTTCCGCAATATCGAGATCAGGGAAACTTTTCAGGACCCAGGGGTAACGGACATGCAGGCCTTCTCGTTCACGCTGACCTGCGAAAAGGCGAAGTCGTAAAGGCGGAACCGATTATGAATCTTGGCGAATTTACAGGTGTGAAGTTGCTGGGAATACTGGTCCTGGTGGCGGTGGTGGCCACGGGCGGCCTCTATTTCACGGTCTTCAAGACGCAGCGCGAGCAAAACGACGCGGCGCAGGTCAAGTTGCAGGCCAAACAGCGCGAGAACAAGGAACTCGAAGCCTACCGGCCGAAACTGGCCGACATCGAGCGCCAGCTCACCAGCTTGAAGCAGCAGCTCGAGATCGAGCGGCGCATCGTGCCCGATGAAAAAGAAGTGGACAATTTCATGCGGCTGGTGAGCGGAGAAGCGCGCAAGTCGGGAGTGGAAGTCCGCCGCTATACGCCGCGTCCGTACGTGACGAAAGACTTCTACACGGAGGTGCCGTTCGAACTCGAACTCGACGGGCCGTACTACTCGATGCTGGGGTTCTTCGACCGCTTGGGGAAGGTGGAGCGCATCGTCAACGTTTCCGGCCTGCAACTGGCCTCGTCGAAAAAGCCGGGCGACGCCAAGGCGAAACATACCTACCAGTACGCGCCGGGTGAGAGCGTAGTGGCCACTTGCCTGACGACCACATATTTCAGCCACGACCTGGACCCGGGGGCGCCGGCCGGCAAGCCCGGACCACCGGCGAAGAAATAGGAGAGACACGATGAAAGCGGCGATGACAATTTTTGTTTGCGTAGTGGCCGCGGGCTTGACCTCGGCCCAGAATCCGAGCGTGGTCCAGAACACGCGCGGCACGATGAAGTCGGTGAACAACCAGGCGACGGCCGCATCGAACCAGGCCCTGGACATTCGGCAATCGGCCCCGGCGGCAGCGGGCACCACGCATGCACCAGCCAAACCGGGCCGGGTGGCGGTGGCGGCGCCGGCGAAGTTGTCCGTAGCGCCGGCGAACGCGAGTTCGGCGCCGGCGAAGCGCGAGCATCGCGCGAAGCGCGTCAGGGCAATCGTGGTCGATAATAACGCGCCACCGAAGCCGGCAGTTGCGGTCTCCGAACCCAATGTACAGGAGCCCGTTCCCGTGGCCGGCGAAAAGGCGCAGAACGAGCAGCCGATCGTTCCCGACAGCGTTTCCGAAAGCAAGTACGCCGCCAACGGCAGACGGGACCCCTTCCTCAGTCCGGTGGTGACCCAGGCGGGCGGATCGGGTTGCAGCACCGGCAAGAAGTGTTTGGACATCGGCACCATCAACCTGCGGGGTGTGGTGCGCGCCGAAAGCGGTTTCATTGCCGTGGTGAGCAACGGATTGAACAAAGCGTATTTTTTGCGGGAGAACGATCCGGTGTTCAACGGTTACGTGGTGAAAATCACGGGCGACTCCATCGTGTTCCAGGAAACGCTGCAAGACCGGCTGGGCAAGTCCTTTACGCGGGAAGTGGTGAAGAAGATATCGGCTCCGGCAGCGTAGGCGCGGAGAAACAGAGACAGAAACAGAGATTAGAGATAAAAGACGAGATCGAGACTTTGAAGAAACACATGGAGGCGAGACGGCCTCGCATGGGGAGATAGGGAAATGCGAAAGCAACTGTTGGGTCTCATGGTTCCGCTACTGGCGTTCGTACTGATCGCAGCCGCGGCTGACGTGACGGGCAAGGGGGTGGCCGCGAGCGCACGATTGCAGCGGCTCGAGGTCGCCAACGGCCAGGACGGATTGCGGATCGAGTTCCAGGCGAAGGGCGCAGTGTCGCCCAAAGTCACGACGCTCGATTCTCCGGCGCGGATCGTCGTCGACTTTCCCAACACCGTGCTGGGCACGGCGCAGAGCCGCATCGGCGTAGGCCGGGACGGCGTGAAAGACATTCGCGCCGGCATGGACGGGCAAGTGCCGCCCACCACGCGCGTGGTCGTCGATCTTATGGGCAACGATCTCATCGATACCAGCAACGGCACCGCCACCCGCCAGCATGAACTCGTCGCGGGGCCCGAGGGCAGCTTCACGCTCAAGATCCACAGCGCTGCGCTCGCCCATCGCGGACCGGCGCCGGCCGCGAAACCCGTGGCTGCAAGCGCAACGCCCGCGGACTCAGTGCCGCAACTGGCGCTGGCTCCGGCTGCGGCAAATCCGGCCCCGGTTGCCGACACCGCGAAAGCGGCGGACTTCGCTTTCGTCGAGCCCAAGTTTTCGACCAAGCGCGCCAACGACAACGATATAGCCGGCGCCAAGGCCGTCGAGCCGGCCGCGAAGGCCCAGGAAGCGGCGAGCCGCTTTGCCGACAAGACGGCGGCGGAGCTGGTCTCGGCCAGCGCCAACGCCGCGCTTGGACAAGCTGCCGCCAGCGCGCCGGCCGCCCAATCGGCCAATCCGCCGGCCAACCCTCCGGCCATCCAACCGGCCGTGAACCTGGCCGCCGAACAGAAAGCTCAACTGCAACAGAAGCCGGCGGAGAAAGGGGCCAAGTACACCGGCGAGCCCATCTCGGTCAATCTCAAGGACGTGGACCTGAAAGATTTCTTCCGCCTGATCCACGAGATCAGCGGCTTGAACGTGGTGCTCGATCCCGCGATCCACGGCAGTCTGACCATCGTGCTCGACGACGTGCCCTGGGACCAGGCGCTCGACATCGTGCTCAAGAACAACGACCTGTCGCGCCAACTGGACGGCAATGTGCTGCGCATCGCCACCGTCGATACCTTGAGGCATGAAGCCGAGAACCGGCGCTCGCAAATCGATGCCGAGGCGCTGTCGGTCGACAAAGTCAGCATCACCCGCTTCCTCAGCTACGCCCATGCCAAGGACCTGCTCATGCCGCTGAAGAAGTTCCTCAGTCAGCGTGGCGATATCGTCGCCGACGAACGCACCAACGCGATCATTGTCAATGACATTCCGTCGGTCCTGCCGCAGATCGACCGCCTGATTCAGCAGATGGACCGCAAGACGCAGGAAGTCGAAATCGAAGCCCGCGTGGTGGCGGCCACGCGCAGCTTCGCTCGCGACATCGGCACCCAGGTCGGGTTTGGCTGGGGCAATGGCGCGAACACACTTGGCGGCGCGGGAGACGTCGGAAGTACAACTACCGCTTATCCTGGGCTGCCTACGTATTACGCACAAAGCGCTACCACCAAGGGCGCGATTCCGTTGTTTTCGAACCTGCCCGCTGTCGGGCCGACCAGCGGTTTCAGTTTTACTTCCGCCAGTAAAAACGCGAGGCTTGACCTTGTACTCACCATGGCCGAATCGCGCGGCTTGTTGAAAATCCTTTCCCGTCCGCGCATTGTCACCCAGAACAACATTCAGGCGGTGGTGAAGCAGGGAGTGCAACTACCGATCATGAGCGCATCCACGGCACTTACGCCGGCGACCATCACTTACATCGCCGCTTTTCTGCGGCTAACTGTGACTCCGCAGATCACCTCGGAAGGGACCATCTTTCTGAATGTGGATGTGGAGAATACGCTGCCCGACGAGGCCGATCAAATCAATAACAACCCGGCCCTGATTACGCAGCAGGCGACCACGCAAGTGTTGGTCACCGATGGCGGCACGGTGGTGATTGGCGGTGTGATCCAGACGCAAAACAGTTTGACTGTGCAGCAGGTGCCTTTGCTCGGGGACATCCCGTATCTTGGCAACCTCTTCAAACGTCGTGCGGTAAGCACGACCACCCAGGAGCTGATTTTCTTTATCACTCCGCGCATCATTCAGACCTAGGCGCGAAGTCAAGACAGTACAGCCGCCGGCTTTCTCGGAAAATTTGCCGAGAGTCCGGCGGCTTTGCTTGTACTGAGCGTGGCTCCGTCCTGTTCACGGACGGGCGCTATCGCATCCAGGCGAACTCGGGCCCGAAGCCGGGAGGGCCTCGACCAAGGCATCGCCGAAGCTAGGGAACCTCTGAATAAGTCCCCGAAGAGGATGCGCGATGCTTTGAAAGCGCGGCCCCCAGCGGCTAAAGCCGCATGTTTAGCGGGTCCTAACGGCACGGCTGAAGCCGTGCCCTACCCAATACCTTTGGAAACGAACTTGATCAGAGGTTCCCTAGAGCGAAACCAACGTTGCTATAACCCGCCCGTGTAGGGCGGACACTCTTGTCCGCCCATCCGAGCGAAGCTCGGATGGTGTCGTGGGCCACAGCAACTCTAGTTTCGCTCTAGTCACAGTTAATGTAATGCGAGAATGCCACCCAGGTTAGTGCCCAAAAGACGGGCGCGAACCCTGCGACAAGCTCAGGGCAAGGTCTGGGGCACCTTCCGAGGACGCCCGCCGGACAGCCGCCGGACAGCCGCCGCCGGCGGCGCTACTCAGAGGCGCGAGATCCTAACGGGTGTTTTTCGGCAATCCACTGTCGGCTTACGTGCGCTGCTTGACGCGGTCGAGCAGCATGAAGATGAGGACGCCGAGCACGGCATTGGCCACGCCCGAGAGGAACTCGTGGGGCCAGCTCCACGCCAAGTGCAAGCCGACCAGGCCGCGGGCAATCAGGAAGTAAACGACCTCGTGCACCACGTAGAAAAAAATCGTCAGCAGGAAACGGGCGCCGGCGTTTTCCACGTCGAGCTTGATTCCCAGCGAGGACGCGCCGAATCCCACCACCGTTTTTGAAATTCCATAGAGTCCGATGGGCTGATGGGTCAGCGCGTCTTGCAGAATGCCGATCAAGCTGCCCGTGAACAGGCCCGCCAGCGGACTGCGCCGCGCCGTCGCGAAACCGATCGTGACCAGCAGCGGGAGATCGAAGACCGAGAAAAAAGGAAAACGCAGCGGCAGCCACGCCTGTAGAAAAACCGCAGCCAGCGGAATCAGCACCGTTGCCGGAAGGCTGAAACGATAGACCTCAACTTGCTCTCCCGATGTGTAAGTAATGGCCATGTTAGTGCGGAACATCCTCCGCGGCGGGTTGCGGTTTGGGTTCGGGCGGGGCTTGCACGGGCTTGGGCACAACTTTCTGTACCGCGGCGCCGCTGTTTACGGGAGCTGTGCTCGTGGCCGGGGCGTGCGGGGGAGCGGTTTTTGGTTTAGCACCCGCGCCTGTGCTCGATGCAGCGACAGATCCCGGTGCAACAGTTCCCGGTGCGGCAGCCCCAGGCACGGCGGTCTTTGCGGCATCCTCGGAATTGGCGTCGGCGGGTTTGGAAGGAACGCCCGGCAGGCGCTCGGCCAGAATATCGACGGCGCGTCCTGCGCCCGTCTGATCGGGCTCGGCTTGCCGTTCATCGATTTTTGTGACCACCAACACTTCTTCCAGTTTGCTGAGATCGGCGGCGGGACGCACTTGAATGTTGAGAAATAAATCGCTGCCCGGCGCGACCTTCGTTACTTGGCCAACCAGCAGTCCCTTGGGGAAAATGCCATCGCCGCCGCTGGTCAGGACCTGTTCTCCGGCGGGCACGGTCTCGTCGCTCATGACTTTTTCGAGCACCACTTCGCCCGCGGGCGTGCCGCGCAGTATGCCTTGCAGGCGCGTTTTGTCGAGGAGCGCGCCCACTCCGCTGGTCTGATCGTCGATCAAGAGCACGAGCGCGGTGGAGCGGTACACGCGCAGCACCTTGCCCACGATGCCGTCCGCGGTGATGACGGCCATGTCGGGCTTGATGCCGTCGCGCTCACCCTTGTCGATGTAGACCGAGCGCGACTGTTCGCTGCCACTTCCGCCGATCACCTGCGCCGCCATGGTCTCGGAAATGAACTGTTCCTTGAAGGCGAGCAAGGCCTGCAAACGGCGCGCCTGATCGGCGTCCTGGCTCATGCGCACGCGCTCCAGGCTCATCCGTTCAATCTGCTGTTTGAGGTCGCGGTTCTCGGCGCGCACGCCGCGCAGGTAGAAGTAGTTGTGCCACGCGTTGCCAGCCGAAGTTTCGCTCCACACCAGCGCTTTTTCAAAAGGCGTCACTGCACCCACCGCCCAGACGCGGATCAGGCGCGTCGGTTCGCTGTCGGTCGTCCGCTTGACATTGACCTGCACGGCCAAGCCGAGCACCTGGGCGAACAACACTCCCACCAGCACGATCAGGTTGCGGTAGCGTCCGAGGACATCCATAACGTCAGTACCCAGTACCCAGTTGCCAGTACCCAGTTCCCTTCCTTTTTATCAAGCTCGCCCCACACTACCGTTGTTCTGGGTACTGAGTTACTGGGTACTGAGTACTAGCTCTACTCGATCGAAATTTTGCGCAGCAGCTTGAAGTCCGAGAGCATCTTGCCGGTGCCGAGCACCACGCTGCACAGCGGATCGTCGGCGATCGAAACCGGCAATCCCGTTTCTTCGCGGATGCGTTTGTCGAGGTTCTTGATGAGCGCGCCTCCGCCGGTGAGCACGATGCCGCGATCGCTGATATCGGCGGAGAGTTCGGGCGGCGTGCGTTCGAGCGCCACGCGGATGGCATTCATGATGGTCGAAACGCATTCGCTGAGCGATTCGCGAATTTCGCTGTCGTCTACTGTGATCGTCTTGGGCACGCCTTCGATCAGGTTGCGGCCTTTGATTTCCATGGTCAGCGGTTTGTCGAGCGGATAAGCGGAGCCGATTTCCATCTTGATCTGTTCGGCGGTGCGCTCGCCCACCAGCAAGTTATATTTGCGCTTGAGGTAATTCATGATGGCCTCATCCATCTGATTGCCGGCCATGCGCACGGAGCGCGAATAGACGATGCCGCTGAGCGAAATGACGGCGATGTCGGTGGTGCCGCCGCCGATGTCGACGACCATGTTGCCGCTGGGTTCGGTAATGGGCAAGCCCGCGCCGATGGCGGCTACCATGGCCTGTTCGACGAGATGCACTTCGCTGGCCTTGGCGCGATAGGCGGAATCCATGACCGCGCGTTTTTCCACCTGCGTGATTTCCGAAGGCACGCCGATGACGATCCGCGGATGCACCAGCATCTTGCGGTTGTGCGCCTTCTGGATGAAGTAGTTCAGCATTTTCTCGGTGACCTTGAAGTCGGCGATGACGCCGTCTTTCATGGGCTTGATGGCCACGATGTTGCCGGGCGTGCGGCCCAGCATCTCCTTGGCTTCCTTGCCCACGGCCTCTACTTCGCCGGTGTTTTTGTTGATGGCCACGATCGAGGGCTCGTTGACGACAATGCCCTTGCCGCGCGCATACACCAGCGTGTTGGCGGTCCCGAGATCGATGGCGAGGTCGCTGGAAAACATGCTGAACAACGAACGCAGATTGTGCGATCGCGACGATCCGTTATGGAACCCATTGTTTGACATGGCAGTACTTCTCTCTTCCGGAAATTCGTCTCGCCCCTGGAACCCGGGCCTTCGCCGGTTTCCGTGTGAGCCGTTCTCCTCTGGTCTCTTCCATTCTACTTGGATGTTCGGCGCAACAGGTTGTCACTTGGGCCCCCGGTTGTTGCGAACATCATTCCGAACCTTCCCGCTCAAACCGCCGTTCGCTGTCCGGCGTCGTTGTCGGTCATGCGAACGGCGAACGACGAGTTTTCAGACTTCCATTCCTCACTGAATCACCACTTTTTCCTGGCGCGTATTCACGCCGCCTTTCGAATTCTGGGCCGTGATCGTGATCAGGTTTTCTCCGTCCGCCAAGGGCGGCGTGAAATAGTGGAATGTGCCATCGTCGCCAACGATCGGCACTTCCTTGCCATTCACCATGACGCGCGCTCCCGCCTCCGTCTTGCCCGTGACCTCGATGACGTGTCCGTGTTGGATCAAGGGGTCGATCTCGAGCGACAGCTCCACCTTTTCCTTGGCCTTCACGATGATGGTAAAGCGGTTCTTCTCGCTTTCCACCGATTCCTTGCCGGCCGCGTCAAAAGACTGGATCGACCAATAGTAAGCGCCAACCGGCAGACCGGTCACAACCACACTCGATGCTTCCACTTTTTTATCCAGCAGCAACGACGAAAAATACGGGTTGTGCGAGATGCGCAGCCGGTAACCGGCGGCGTTGGCCATGGGCGTCCAGGCAAACTCCACTTCCTTCGATTTTTCCCCGGTGTTGATGAAAACCGGCATCATGTTGCCCGGCGTAATCGGCGTTGGCGGCCCGATTTCCGTGGCCCGCTCCATGGTCTTCGATGTGCCCTGGAAACTCACCTTGTCCCAGGGGGCCAGGTGAGCCACTTCTCCGTTGCGTTCGACCTCGCCGCTGCCTTTCTTCACCAGGATTTCATGCTGGTCGTCCTTGGGATTATTGTGCACCATGGCCGAGGAATCCGGGGCCAGCGATGCTTTCGCGCCGGCGACAATCACCTGCGACTTCGATCCCTGAACGTAGGTCGCCGTGCTTAGATCCACCGTACCCGTCGTGACCGCCACCGCCACGTTGGTTTGCTGGCGATCGTTGGCCGAGTTCTCTTCGATGACGATGAGCGAGTCTTGTTTCACGGTGTAGTTGGTGCCGTCGTTGAAAACGATTTTGGCCATGCCTTCGGCGCCGGTCTGCACCACGTCGCCTTTTTCGAGCGGCACATTGTAATCGGCGGCGATCCAGCTATTGCCGTTGCTTTTTCTCACGCGTATCGTGCCATCGAGGGCCGTGAAGTGCGCCTGCTGCGAAACCGCGGCCGACGATCCCTTGAGCGGAGGCGCCAGTCCCGCAATTTTTTCCAGCAAGCCGCTGGAAAGATCCACGGCCGCCTTCGCCGTCGAGTCGGTAAATTTCGGAAAGGCCAGATGCATGGCGAAGCCAAAGATCAGCGCCGCACCGAGCAGCATCATAATCACGCTGCGGTACGTCACCGTCTTCCATGCGACGTAAACTCCCGGCTTGTTTCTATTCGACACGAGTCCGTGCCCATCTCACTGCAAACTGTGAGGATACGAGATATCTCTCGCGCTGTGACCATCATATCCCCGCAGGGAGGGGTATTAAACTTGGGTCATGGGGTGCAGGGTTACGAAAGTGACCACGGGAAAGCAAGGCCCCGGCCAGCCCGCGGAACAGAATAATTGCATTCCGCCAGTCTTTGGGGACAGCTTCGCGGAAAACGGCGGCGGCAATGCAACGAGAGTTCTTTTACGAAAGCGGCGGCAGTCCCACTTCGGCGACCAACTGCCGGAAGGCGGGCTCGTTGTGCAGGTTGTCGAAAGCACGATCGACTTCGATTGCGAACAGGCCGTCGGAGTGCCGGTCGAATGCGGTCCGCAAATAGCGGAGAGCTTCGCGTTTGTTCCCCAATAGCGAACACGTCTCGGCCATGTAGTATGGCGACAACAGGCCGCGGTCATAGAGCTTGGCCTGCTGCTGGAGAAGGCTCTCGAGCAAGCCCCGTCCGCCACCAGCGGCAAAACCCTTTTCGGTTGCTTCCACGATGGCAAGAGTCGAGCTGTCGCGCATCAGAACGGCTTCGTTTCTGGCTTCGACAAGGTAATAGGGGTAGTCCGCCGTCATCAGGTAAATTTCTTTCAGGTAACGGTGGGGAGAAACAAAGTCGGGCTCGTTTTCTTCCATCTGCTTGAGCAGGACGATGGCATCCTGCTGGCGGCCGGCGTTGAAAAGAATGTTGCCCTTATCGGCCAGGACGGATTTCGATGCGGGTTCGAGCGCTTGGGCGCGCTCGATTTCCGCCAACGACTCGGGGTAACGGCGGAGGCACTGCAGGTAAGTCGCGTACCAGTGATGGGCGACGGCGTTGTTAGGATTCAACTCAATCGCTCGCCGGAATTCCCGATCGGCGGTGGCGGCGTCCCACATACCGTAGAAGGAGACAAAGGCAAGAGAGGCATGCGCCTCGGAGGACTGGGGGTCGAATTCGACCGCTTTTTTCGCGGCGGCGAGGGCGCGCGGGTAGGCCTCGGAGGCAGACATCACGGTGTATTCGCGCAGCAGGTTGTAGCAGTCGGCGAGTCCGACGTAGGCGGGCGCGTAGCTGGGATCGTGGACGAGCGCCTGGGTGAATGAGTCCACCGCCTTGTTCAGGCTGTCGGGTGTGCGCTTCTCCCAGTAATACCGGCCTTTCAGGTAGAACTCCTCGGCTTCGCGGTTGGCGGCGCGCAGCGGTAAGACGGCGCTCGACGATGAAGCGGCCGCCCGCGATTTCGATCCGGCTTTCGCCGAGCGATAGCTGGGCCGGAAAATCCATGCCGCGAACAGCAGGGCCAAAACCGGAATCACGAACACGAATTTCCAGCGCGGCGAGGCATGGGGCGGAGGCGGCGGGACAAGTTTGGGCCCCGGCTGCGCCGCGCTTTGTGCGGAAAGCTCCGGGCCCTGTACCGGCGCGATCCAGCGGTAGCCGCGGCGTTCGATGGTTTCGATGAAGATGGGGTTGTCGGCGGAATCGCCCAAGGCGTCGCGCAGGCGTTTGATGGCGGTACTGATCGCGCGATCGAAATCCACAAAAACGTCGTCCGGCCAAAGCTCCTGGCGTAACTCTTCGCGAGTGACGACATCGTTGGGGCGGCTCAACAAAACAGCCAGAGCGCGAAAGGGCAGGTCCTGGATGCGGACGCGGACACCGCTGCGGCGGAGTTCGCCGGCATGGAGATCGGCCTCGAACACACCAAAGCGAACAACAACGTCCGGAGACACGTGTCTTGAGCGCATAGGGCGGCGCGCTTGCGGGGGAGTAGATATTTTAACACCCTGATGAAGCGGTTCGATCTGGCACTTTCGGGCCGATCTTTTGCCTCCGCGGCCGGACAAGAAATTTCTCTAAGTGCATGTCAGAAATATGGTTATCGCGTTACCGGCATGTTGCGCACAAGTTACGTCCGGAGCATTGACGGGCGCATGTCTTTTGGGAGAGAGTTCGGCGCGGAGACCGGCAATGGAATCCTCCGATGAAAGATGAAAAGAAGTCCTATTCCCAGGAAACAAAATGAACTCAAACTATCTGCAAGTAAAGTATTCGGGCATGGCCGCAATCGCGCTCACCATGCTCGCCGCTGTAATGATATTCGCCGCATTCGCGATCCCAGCACAGGCCCAGACCGAAACTCTGCTCCACCAGTCCACCGGCAGCCCCGACGGAGCTAGCCCCTCTGCGGGCCCGGTCTTGAAGGGCACCACTCTCTATGGCACGACCTATGAAGGCGGCAACGGCACCGGCGATACCGGCTACGGCATCCTGTACGAAATCACGGCTGCCGGCCAGTACAGCATCCTTTACAACTTCACGGGTGGGACCGACGGTGGCACACCCCGGAGCGCTCTCTTGTACAAGGGGGGCAAGCTTTATGGCACGACGCAATCGGGCGGAGCCGGCTGCACCTGGGGCTGCGGCGTGATCTTCGAGTACACCCTGGCGAAGGGCAAGAAGGCCGGCAAAGAAACCGTCCTTCACACCTTCGACGGCACCGATGGGTTGTACCCCTTGTACGGGGCGTTGGTCTTCGACAAGCTAGGCAACATCTACGGCACAACGTCGGATGGCGGCCCTACGAACCAGGGCAACGTGTACATGCTGGCTACGGACGGCACCCTCACTACCCTCTACGACTTCGACGATGAACCAGACGGAAGTACGCCCTTTGGCGGCGTGGCACTCGACGCGAAGGGCAACATCTACACCACGGGTGCTTATGGCGGTAATTACGGCGGCGAATACGGCGGCGGCACGGTGATCAAGATTACTCCGTAACTCGGCTCGCGGGAAGGGCGAGCGAGCCATTGCACGGTCTCGCCCTTCTTGCTTGGAACGCGAAAGGCGCGACCAATCATTGCAGCAACACCAGGAGACTTTGTATGAACTCAATCTACTCGCAAGTGAAACATTCGAGCGTGGCCGCAATCGCGCTTACCACGCTCGCCGCTGTAATTCTATTGGCCGGAACGACGGTCCCGGCGCAGGCCCAAACCCTTACTCCACTTTACGACTTCGCAGGCCCTCAATGGCTCGCCAACCCCCTCGGCCAACTGGCTCTCGGCCGAGACGGCAATTTCTACGGCATGACAACGGGAGGCTCGATCAACGAAATTTACCAGATCACGCCGGACGGCGTTGAGACAACACTCTGGGTTTCCCCGGATCAGTATACCTATGGAACGCAGTGCAACTTTGGCCTTACGCTTGGCCCCGATGGCCTTTTCTACGGCCCGTGCCAGGACATCGACCAGAGTTGGAGTTACGGCTCCGGGGCAATCTTCAGGTTCGATCCCAGCCTGGGACAATACGGGTTCACCGTTATCTATGAATTCCCTTCCTACGGCTGCAGCGTCCAACCGAATGCTCTGACCTTGAACACGGACGGAAACTTCTACGGCACAACCCAAGGCGGCAACTGCGGTAGCGCTGGGTTAGGGACATTCTTCAAGATAACGCCATCGGGCACGCTCACCACCCTGCATACTTTTCAAGGGGCGACTGAAAACGATGCCGCATATCCGAGCGCTCTCACGCTGGGCTCCGATGGCAACTTCTACGGCACCAGCCAAGCCGGTGGCATCGGGGCCCAAAACCTAAACTCAGGCACGGTTTTCAAGATCACGCCCAAAGGCAAGGTTACCTTGCTCTATGCCTTTAATGGCAATAACAACGGTCCGAAAGATCCCGCCGCAGCCCCGACCCAGGGAGCCGATGGGAAATGGTACGGTACGACCTTCCTCGGCGGCACTTACAGCGCTGGAACGATCTTCCAGTTGGCGGGCAAGAAGCTCAATTTCCTGCACAACTTCGATCAATCCGTGGATAATGCGGCCTTCCCCGACTTTGCGCTCACTCTCGGTACGGATGGTAACTTCTATTCGCCATCTCAAGACACTTACTCTGGCGGTTACGGCCCCGAGAGCATATTCGAGATCACAACCGGCAAGAAACCGGTTTACACCGATCTGTTCAATTGGCAGCTGCCCGAGGGAGGGTGTACCGCTGGGTTGGTAAATGGATGCTTTCCTAGTTCGCCGCTGGCACTTCACCCAAATGGAATGTTCTACGGCACAACCCAGAACGGCGGCGGCGGCTCAAACGACGGCGGCGTGTTCTACAGCTTCAACATGGGGTTCAAGCCGTACATCATCTTGCAGTTCCCACGCGGAACGATTGGCAAATCCATCGGCATCTTCGGCGTCGGTCTCACCGGAACGACTGAGGTTTCGTTCAATGGAACCTCCGCGGAATTCACCGTGGTTTCCGACACCTATCTGACCGCAACCGTGCCGACCGGGGCAACGACCGGATATGTCACGGTCACTACGAATTCCGGCACGCTGAAGAGCGCCGTAAAACTGACAGTAGTGAAGTAATAAGGCAATGCGGAGGGCGAGCGAGCCCAAGCGCGGACTCGCCCTTCTTAAGTTTATCGGCGGTCAAACTCGGCCCGGATACCGGCCATCGGATTCGTCCACGAGAGACCGCAAGCAATCTCATTCCCAGGAGACATCGGCATGAACTCGATCTATCGGCAAGTGAAGTTTTCGAGCGTGGCCGCAATCGCGCTTACCATGCTCGCCGCTGTAATTCTATTGGCCGGAATCGCGATTCCGGCGCAGGCACAAACCCATCCACCCGCTTTCTTCCAGTATCCCTCGACTTTTGAAATCAACGGTATCTCCGACTATGGCAATCTATTGGGCGTTCAGGCCGCCGCTGTGGGCGACTTCAACGGGGACGGCAAACTCGACGTCGTCTCCATCATGGGCGGGTATTGGGAAATGGACGTTGCCCTCGGCAACGGCGACGGCACGTTCCAAGTCCCGATCCTGAACACTTTCAGTCTCCCAGGCGAGGTACCTTACGCCATTGCCGTGGGTGACTTCAATGGCGACGGCAAGCTGGACGTTGCCGTGTGGGGCATCTACTCGTCGCCGTGGATCAACGGAATCATGATCTTTCTGGGCAATGGCGACGGGACTTTCACTTACAGCGCTACCTATCCCGCTCCCAACAGCGGCGGCTGGGCGCCGACTTCGAACAGCCTCTATGTGGCCGACTTCAACGGCGACGGACATCTCGACATAGCCGCGCTGGCTCCCTACAGCATCAACAATGCCTTCCCGTGCGTCTACATCTTTCTCGGCAATGGCGATGGGACCTTCCAGACAGGCGTGCAGTATTCCACCCTTGATCCAAATCATCCGAGCAACGTCAACGCTTATGGCATGGCGGTTGGTGATCTCGGCACTTCTGGCAAGCCCGACATCGCGGTTTCCCAGAGCAACGGAATGGTCGTGCTCTTGAACAACGGCAATGGCACGTTCGGAACCGCCACCTACTACGACAACGCACTCAACAACCCAAGCGAAATGGGCATCGCGATTGGGGATGTCAACGGCGACAAGAAGAACGACATTGTGACTACCACTTATCGCTATGGCAACCTCGTGCTCTACCTGAACCAGGGTGACGGCAAGTTTGCGCTGAAAGGGTCCGTCGCCCAAGCCCCCCCGGTAGGTAACGCGTCGCTTGTGAGCTTGGCCGACATCAACGGCGACAAGAAATTGGACCTCATCGCGACTGATGAATGGGGCGAGATTTGGACATTCTATGGCAAAGGCAACGGCACCTTCACCGCCGGGCCAGTTTACCCGGTGCCATATTGGGAGCAAGGGCCGGACAACGTGATTCTCGCCGACTTCAATGGAGACGGCGTGCTCGACATCTTCAAACCGTTGGAAGACGAGACTTGGGACGGCCAGGTGATCCTGGGCCGCAGCGATGGAACCTTCCAGACCAATGCGGCTTACGGGTGGAATGACAACGGCTATGGCTACAACTTGGTCACGGCCGACTTCAACGAAGACGGGTTCCCGGATGTGGCATACTCCGGCGCACGAAGTAGCAATCTGACCCAGCCGGGGTTCGAGGTCATGCTGGGAAGTTCGCATGGAGCCTTGGGAGCGCCGACTTTCGTGCCCGTGGCCCCGGTCGGTTGCTACGGGTGGACGGAGTGGATCGCCACGGGCGACGTGAACGGCGATGGCAAAGCCGATATCGTGGCGACCGTCGCTAACAATAGCAGTTCCGGATGCCCCAACAACCAGGTCGCGGTCCTGACCGGTCTGGGCACCGGCAAATTCTCAACAAAACCAGTCTATTACTCGACGGGTTCGACGGCTCAGTCCTACGACGTGTTCCTGGAGGACCTGAACGGCGACGGCAAGCCGGACATCGTCACTTCCAACGCGGATGGCACCATCAGCATTCTGCTCAACAAGGGCAAAGGTATATATGGTACCGCTAACCTGATCACGAGCGTGGCCGCGCTCAGCCCCCATCTGAATAGCCTGGCCTTTGCCGATTTCAACGGCGATGGCAAGCTCGACATCGCGGCCGCATCCTATTATCCGGGCTCCTACAGCGGTAATGTGTATATCCTGCTGGGCAATGGTGACGGCACGTTCCAGGCGCCGATCACCACTGCTGCCGCACCGGAATACGTCTATACCAACACTCTCGCGGCCGGCGATTTCAACAACGACGGCAAGACGGATTTGCTCGTCACCCTCGAGGGGAGTACTGGCTGCTCCGGTTGGTACGGCGCTGCCGCCTACATTGTTCTCCTAGGGAACGGCAACGGCACGTTTACTCCTGGCTCCCTTACCTGCATTGGCGGAGACTACCCGCAATATCCGGTGATCGCCGACTTCAACGGCGACGGGAAGCTGGACGCCTTCATCCCCATGCTGGAGAACAGTGGGAAGAACCCATACGGTCCGGTATTGCTCGAAGGAAACGGGGACGGCACGTTTACACGTCTCGGTGAGTCGGAGTACCAGTGGCTGAACGGGGGTGAAACAGACGTGTTTAAGGGCGGTTTCTACGTTGGGCCGACCAACCGGGGTGCGGTGGTTGCGGACTTCAACGGCGACGGCACGCCCGATATCGCTGTGCTGAACGCCGACAACTTTGCCATCGGCGATTACGTCACCTACGTCACCGTCATGCAAAACGCCACGCAGCCGGTGAGCGTCTCGCCGCTCAACCTGAACTTCGGCAGCGTGGCTGTCGGCGCAACCAAGTCGCTGACCGTCCTCCTCACCAACAACCAGAGCACCACGCTGACCATCGATAGCATTGCGACGGCAAGCGCGACGGGCGACTTCTCCGCCACGCACAACTGCGGAAAGAGCCAGAAGGCCGGCTTTGAGTGCACCATCACGGTGAAATTCAAACCGTCATCCCTCGGAGCGCAGACCGGAACGCTAACGATCCAGGACTCCGTCGGCACGCAAACCGTACAACTCATCGCCGTGAACCCCAAGCCGGCCATTACGTCGCTCGTGCCCCCGAGCGCGACCCATGGCAGCGCCGGATTCACTCTCACCGTCAACGGCACCGGTTTCATCGGCAGTTCGGTGGTGGATTGGAATGGATCTCCTCGCGCCACGACCTATGTGAGCTCGATCGAGGTCACCGCCACCATCAACGCTGCCGACATTGCCAAAGCCGGTACGTTCAAAGTCACCGTGACGAATCCTGCGCCTGGAGGCGGCGCCAGTGCAGCCAAGACGTTTACGGTCAACTGAGCGCGAGCCATAGCGGAAGTCGCCGGGTCTTTCACTCCGGAGCGCGGATGGGAATGCGCTCCGGAGACTGATAAGCTGCGCGCCATTCACGCCGGCAACCGTGAGGCGGGCAGCTCGCGGCCGAACAAGTTTACCGTGGACTGGTCTCCTGGTTCCCGGTGCCGGAGCGCGGGTGGGGATTCCGCGCTCCGGTTTTCTGCTGTTCTGTTGGGAGCACATAGTCCGCTCACCGCCATTCGTCCGCGCTTGCCCGTCCGCACCCCGGTTGTTAACATGGAAGTTCTGCGTGGTAAGCGGTAGATATGGATTACTCAGGCAATCTGCAGAAAGCGCAGATTGATCGGACGGAGTAAGGCAGTCTACCGTAGAGACGCAGAGTGCGCCGAGAATCTTTTTCAGCTTTGTCATCCCGATTCAGTTTTGTCATCCCGAGCGTAGCGAGGGATCTGCAGTTCTCGGCGTCTCGGCGGTAGATTGGAGTTCGAATATGCCCATAACTCAAGCCCGTGAAATCACCCCCGCATCCCGTTTAGAAAATGTCCGTTACGCCATCCGCGACCTGGCCTGCATTGCCGACGAGGTCGCGCGCCAGGGACACAAAATTTTGCCGCTCAACATCGGCGACCCGCTCAACTTCGATTTCCAAACGCCCGCCCACATGATTGAAGCCGTCTACAAAGCCATGCGCGATGGCAAGAACGGATATTCTCCGTCTTCGGGTATCAAAGAAGCGCTCGAAGCCATTCGCGGCGAGGCGGCGCGCAAGGGCATCGCCAATATTCAAGATGTCTTCGTCACCTCGGGCGTCAGCGAGACGGTCGATATCTGCCTGACCGCGCTGCTCAATCCCGGCGACAATGTGCTGACGCCGTGCCCCGATTATCCCCTCTACTCCGCCGTCCTCGCGAAAATCGATATCGGACTGAACACGTATTACCTGAACGAAGAAGACGGCTGGCAGCCCGATCTCGACGACATCAAGAAGAAGATCACACCCCGCACGCGCGGAATTGTGCTGATCAATCCCAACAATCCGACCGGCTCGCTGTGTACGCGCAAGATGCTGGAGCAGATCGCGGAACTCGCGCGCCAACACAACCTGATTATTTTTGCCGATGAGATTTACGACAAACTGATTATCGACGATTCCCCGCACGTCGCCATGGCCGCGGTCGCGCCCGATGTGCCGGTCATCACTTTTGGTGGACTATCGAAAAATTATCTCGCCCCCGGATGGCGCATCGGATGGGGCATTGCCAGCGGCGAAGCGTCCGTCATCAAGCCTTATCTCGAAGGCGTGAACAAGCTGTTGCGCGCGCGCCTCTGCGCCAACCATCCCGAGCAATACGCCATCAAGCCCGCGCTCGAAGGCCCGCAGGACCATCTCATCGAGGTGAAGCGCAAGCTGCGCAGCCGCCGCGATCTGACCATGAAGTGGAGCGCCGAAACTCCGCGCGTAAGTTGCGTCGAGCCGCGCGGCGCTTTTTACGCCTACCCGCGCATCGACATTCCGGAAGGCGATAACGTCTTTGTCACTGAACTCATTCGCCAGAAGTATGTGATGGTCGTGCATGGCTCCGGCTTTGGCCAGCGCCCTGGGACGAAACACTTCCGCATCGTTTTTCTGCCCGACGAAAAAACGCTTACCACCGCGTATTCGGCAATTGGCGAATTCATGCGGGAGCGGTACAAATAGCGGATTCCGGGGCCCACGTAGGGACGGCTCATGTGGGGACGGGCGCCCTCGCCCGTCCAAGCCGAGCGAAGTTCGGTTGCTACACCATCTCCGTTCCCCACAGATCGTGCAGGTGCACGATCCCCAACAAATGCGCCCCGGCGCTATCTACCACGGCCAGCGAAGTGATCTTCATCTCTTCCATGCGTGCCAGCGCCGTGGCCGCGAATTCCTGCGCGCCGATCGTTTTCGGATTGCGCGTCATGCAATCGCCCGCCGTCAAGTCGAGCGTATCTTTCCCGCGCTGTTCGAGCAGCCGCCGCAGATCGCCGTCGCTGATCACGCCCAGCAAACGCTCGCCCTCGACCACCGCCGTCATGCCCAGCTTCTTGCGCGACATTTCGTAAATCACGTCCGGCATCTTCGTCCCAGCCGTCACCCGCGGGACCGCGTCGCCTGTGTGCATCAACGCTTCCACCCGCGCCAGCCGTTTGCCCAGCTTGCCGCCCGGATGCAGGTTGGCAAAGTCTTCTTCCTTGAATCCGCGCTTTTCCGAAAGCGCCACAGCTAAAGCATCGCCCAGCGCGAGCATGGTTGTGGTGGAAGCGGTAGGAGCAAGCCCCAGCGAGCAAGCTTCCTGAGAAATCGAGCAGTCCAAAGCAACGTCGGCAGAAGATGCGAGAGTGGAGGCTAGTGTGGCGCGAGCGCCCCCGCCCGCGTGGAGTTGCGCAAGGTCATCGCAGGTCATGCTGATCAGCGGAACCTGCAGCCGTTTAATCGTCGCCAGCAACTGCAGAATTTCTTCCGTCTCGCCACTCGCCGAAAGCGCCAGCACCACATCGCCGCGCACGATCATTCCCAGATCGCCATGCAGCGCCTCCACCGGATGCAGGTAGAGCGCGGGCGATCCCGTCGAACTCAGCGTAGCCGCGATCTTGCGCGCGATCAGCCCGCTCTTTCCCATCCCAGTCACGACCACTCGACCGCGGCAGCCGAACATCAACTCCAGCGCCCGCTCGAAGTCCGCCACCATCGCCCCCGCCAGCCGGTCCGCCAGCGCTCGCAACGCCTCCGCCTCGATCCGCACCACGTTCTCGCCTATGTGTTTCATGAAGGACAAATGTTAGCAGAAGCAGCGGAGCATCGGGTGATCGGGAGATCGGGTCATCGGGTGATCGCAACCCCGCGCCGCCGTCGATCCCTAGTACTGTGACTGCATGATTTGTACCACTTGACCGCCGAGCGTAGCGCCGCCGTCCCGGCGGCTGTCCGGCGGGCGTCCTCGCCCGCCGCGCCGAGGGCGAGACGCCCTCGGGACAGCCGGCAAGATGCCGGCACTACCCGTTTTGTACGCCGTAATTATTATGCGGTCACGGTACTAGCGAGACAGCGAAAGAGAATTTAGTGCCAAAAAGAGTAACAACAGAATGATGTTGCGAAATCCGGCCTCACGACTGGAAAGAGTAGTTCCTGACCTCAAGGTAGCGACTAACCACATCAACGATAGAAAAAACATCGCGCAGGAAAGTGCAAGGTGAGTAGGATGTGAGAGGCCATGTCTCCTCAAATTGAGCGTACCGGATACAAGACCTACGAGGCAATAAGTGCCGTAGAACATCAAAAGCAGCCAGCGGTATTCTACGGGTCGGTCAGGCGGTTCCAAGGTCTCAAACATGTTCCCCTCGCCGCACGGATTATCTCATATCCCAAATTAAACCTGAGTCAGGAGTATTGTTGCAAAATCGCCTTTACCCCAATAACCCCAGACGCCCCAATCACCCGACGATCAGATGGCCCGATCGCCGCGAGGGCGAATAAGTCCGCAGGACAACCCAGCTTAGCCCACCGCTTCAGCGCTGGGTAGATACTCAATTTGAAATCAAGTCCCGGAGGTATGGCCCAGACCTTACGCCCCCTACGGCGTCGCATACGCCACGAGTTATGACCTGGAAAGCTCTTGGGATAGCCTCACGCGGGGCGTTTCACTTCGCACACTCTGCTAAACTCCATGCCATGAGCTTCACTGCCATGAGGCCCATGGCCATGGATCATACTGGACGCCTGCGCCGGCTCCAAGCCTCGCTGTCGGGACACAAACTCGACTTTCTGTTGATCGCACACCTTCCGAACATCCGCTATCTCTGTGGCTTTACCGGCAGCGCGGCGGCTTTGCTGGTCTCGGAGCGCGGCTCCATCCTCTTTACTGACGGACGCTACCGCACCCAGGCGAAAGACGAACTCAATAGTGCGAAAGTCGGTGGCACGAACGCCGGTGGCGCGAACGTTGATCGTGTGAGTATTGCCGTCGCGCGCCAGGCGCCGCTGCTGGCGGCTGCGGAGTGGCTGGCGGCGCGGCGTAAAAAATCGACGCCGGCGTCGTTGCATCCAACCTTTGTCGGCATTGAAGCGGAGTCGATCACCGCCGCCATGCGCGACCGGCTGGAGGCGGCGCTGAAAGGGCTGAAGGGGACAAGGAAAGAACGCCTGCGTTCCGCTCCGCCGCTGATCGAGCGCGCCCGCATGGTGAAGGAAGCTGGCGAGATCGAACGCATCCGGCGGGCGGTCGAGCTCGGAGCCAGTCTTTTTCGGATAGCTTGCCAAAAAATTCGTCCCGGCGTGACCGAGGTCGCGGCCGCCGCCGCCATGGAATACGAGGCCCGTTGCGCTGGCGCCGAAGGCATGTCGTTTCCAACTATCCTCGCTTCCGGAGCGCGCTCGGCAATTGTGCATGGCCGGGCGTCGCTGGCGCGCATTCCGAGGCGCGGGTTCGTGGTCTGCGACTTTGGTGTTATACTCGCCGATTATTGTTCGGATCGCACGCGTACGGTGCACGTCGGTAGTCCGTCCCAAGAAGCCCGGCAGATTTACCAGGCCGTGCTGGAAGCGCAGCAGGCCGCCATTGCGACGGTCCGTCCGGGCGTGACCTGCGCCGAAGTGGATGGCGCGGCTCGGCGCGTGCTTCGCCAGCGGAAACTGGCGCGGTATTTTACCCATTCGACCGGGCATGGTTTAGGATTGGAAATACACGAGCCGCCGCGGTTGGCGGCTGGGCAGACCCAGAAACTGGAGCCGGGAATGGTGGTTACGATTGAGCCCGGCGCGTATATTCCTGGGAAGTGGGGCGTGCGCATCGAAGACGTTGTGGTCGTCACCGCTTCAGGTTGCGAAGTGCTGGCGCCCACGGACAAGGAACTGGTTGTTATTTAGCAGACATGGTGTGGGGACGGGGCTCTGCCCCGTCTTGGCGGGGCAAAGCCCCGCAGCTACACGTGATACAAAATTAAAACGGAACCCACCGCATACATGAATCAAAAAGAGCTGAAAGAACTGATCGAGTTTCTAATCGAAAAAGACATTGCCGAGTTCGAGTTGGAGCGCGGCGACGTCAAGGTGAAGATCAAGCGCGCCTCCGAACCGGCGCCGGTGGCAATGCCGGATTCGCGCTATATCGCGGTCCATCCGGCCCCGGTTGGCGCGGGCGGCCACGTTCCCGCTCCGGCGCAGGGCAAGGTCGACTTGGCCGCGGCGGCCGCCCTTCCCGAGCCGGAAGAAGATCTGCACATTGTGAAGTCGCCGATCGTGGGCACTTTTTACGAGTCGCCCTCGCCCGGCTCGCCGCCTTTTGTCAAAGTTGGCGACCGCCTGGAAGTGGGCCAGGTTTTATGCATCGTCGAAGCGATGAAGCTGATGAACGAGATCGAATGCGACGTGGCGGGAGAGTTGGTCAAGCGGCTCGTCGCCAACGGTCAGCCCATCGAGTACGGCCAGGAGTTATTCGCCATCCGGCCGGCATAATGAGATCGGGTCATCGGATGATCGGGCCATCGGGCGATCGAATACGGGCCGGCGATTTTAGATGACCCGATTATCCGGTTTTCAAAGAAATCTCAATGTTCAATAAGATCCTGGTGGCCAATCGCGGCGAGATCGCGCTGCGCGTGATATGCGCGTGCAGGGAGCTCGGCATCCGCTCGGTCGCCATCTACAGCGAGGCCGACCGCAATTCGCTCCACGTGCGCTTTGCCGACGAAGCGATTTGCATTGGCCCGCCGCAATTGGCCTTGAGCTATCTCAACATTCCCGCCGTCATCAGCGCGGCCGAGATCGCCAACGTCGACGCCATCCATCCCGGCTACGGCCTGCTTTCGGAAAACGCCAACTTCGCCGAAGTCTGCGAAGCCTGCCACGTCAAGTTCATCGGCCCCACTCCCGATGTCATCCGGCTGATGGGCGAAAAAGAAAAAGCGCGTGCCGCCATGAAGCAGCACGGCGTGCCCATCCTTCCCGGCTCCGACGGCGTGGTCACCAGCGACGGCGAAGCGCGCGAGTGGGCGCGGCAGATCGAGTTTCCCATCATCCTCAAAGCCACGGCAGGAGGCGGCGGGCGCGGCATGAGAATTGTCCGTAATGTGGACGAATTGCCCGCGTTATACCGGCAAGCGCAGTCCGAGGCCGCGGCCGCTTTCGGCAACGGCAATCTTTACTTGGAACGCTATGTCGAAAATCCGCGCCACATCGAGTTTCAAATCCTGGGCGACGAGCACGGCACGGTCGTCAGCCTCGGCGAGCGCGAGTGCTCGATCCAGCGCCGTCATCAAAAGCTGATCGAAGAATCTCCGTCCGTGCGCATGACGCCCGAGCTGCGCCAGGAAATCGGCGACGTCATCTGCAAAACGCTCAGCCATGTTGGCTATCACGGTGCCGGAACCATCGAATTTCTCATGGATGATGATAATAAAGACCGGCGCCTTTACTTCATCGAGATGAACACGCGCATTCAGGTCGAGCATCCCGTCACCGAAATGGTCACCGACGTGGACTTGGTGAAGAGTCAAATCATGATCGCCGCCGGCGAAAAAATGGCCGATGTGTTGCACGGCCCCATCGTGCATCGCGGACACGCCATCGAATGCCGCATCAACGCCGAGCATCCCGAAACGTTCACGCCCTCTGCCGGCAAGATCACCACCTTCAATCCTCCCGGAGGCACCGGCGTCCGCATCGACACCGCCGCCTACGCCGAAGGCACAATTCCACCTTATTACGATTCGCTAATCGCCAAGCTGATCGTCCGCGGCAAAGACCGCGACGAAGCCCTCTCGCGCATGAGCCGCGCCCTGGGAATGTTTATCGTCGAAGGCATCTACACCACCATTCCGCTCCACCGCCGCATCCTGGCCGACCCGGATTTTCTAGCAGGTAATTTCGATACGGGATTCATCGAGCGATTCCTGGCAAAAAAGGAGTCTGTGGCCGGAGGTGATCTCAGTTAACACAAAGGCATATGTAGAGACGCGGCTTGCCGCGTCTCCCGCAGCGGAAAAGATGACGCGTTCAACTACTTGCCGGAATGCAATAAGAATGTGAGAAATTGCTGAACTGATGGTGACCGAGACATGAACAGAAAAAGCTCAGTGATGGCGTTCCTTCTTCTTCTCGCTTTGACACTGTCGGCGCAATCGCAGATTACCCGCCAAAGCAGCCAGCAGGAACAATCCAGCTTCGGCACGGAAGAACTCCCCGGCGAGACGTTAGTCAAGTGGCCGGTACCCGTCCCGGATACAGTTTTGCAAATCCTGAAAACAGACGATAGCGTAAAGTCGTGCCTGGAATACAATCCGCTCGTACCCGGTCAGCTTCTTGGTTCCTGGTTCATCGCCTCGGAAATTCACCTGGATGGACCAAATGAGAGAGATCTTGTTATTCTGCCAACCCCGCATCCGGGAGATACTTATATGTGTTTTCATAGCGTCTCGGGCATTGGTCAGTTCTGGGTTTTTCGGAAAATTGGCGAACGATACCAACTAGTCTTGAAAGCTTCAGGAAACGGCTTGCTAATACTCAAGACCAGAAATAATGGGTATCGGAGCATTCAGACCGGGAGCGTGGGCCAAGCGGGGAGGTATGTGACAACGATTACTTTCCGTTTCGATGGCCAACGTTATCGAGAGTACCGAAACATAACCCAAGAACAGCCTTAGATTGTTATATTGCAACGATGCAAGCGGAGGGTGCTTAACACACTTCTATAGTTGAAAACCATGTTGCTCCTCCCTCGCCTCTATGCAATTCTCGACGCTGCCTGTTTTCCCGACGCGGCCGCCATGTTCGCCGCCGCCGAGGAACTCGCCGCCGCCGGAATCACGCTGCTGCAATACCGCAACAAGCGGGGAACTGCCCGCCAAATCCTCGCCGATGCCCGCGAACTAAGATCGCGTCTCGGAGTTAGAGCGGACACGGAGTTGCTGTGTCCTCCGGCAACTGCCGAGCTGCGCTCGGCTTGGACGGGCGAGGGCGCCCGTCCCCACACAAGCCCCAACATCAAGCTAATCATGAACGACCGCGCCGACCTCTGTCTGGCCGCTGGCTTCGATGGGCTGCATGTTGGGCAGGATGACCTTTCTCCCGAAGCGGCGCGCCGCATCCTAGGCCCCACTCGCTGGCTTGGAGTCTCGACGCACAATCCCGAGCAGATTGCGGAAGCCGATCAAACTTCCGCCGACTACCTCGCCATCGGCCCCGTCTTTGCGACCGCCAGCAAGGCCAATCCCGATCCAGTCGTGGGACTCGCTGGCGTCCGCCGGGCAAGGGAGTTGACGCGCAAGCCTTTGGTCGCCATCGGCGGCATCACCCGTGCCAACGCCCGTTCCGTCATCGACGCCGGAGCCGACTCGGTCGCGGTGATATCCGACTTGTTACCATCCCCACGCAATTCGGCAGAGGAATTTTTGCGGCTTCTAGGGTAAAGTGTAATTCGTTAAGTTTTGTCATCCCGAGCGAAGCGAGGGATCTGCATTTTGCCTCGAGCTACAGATCCCTCGCTTCGCTCGGGATGACAATTTATGAAGAATATCTTTTGCGCCACTTTGCATACGACTTTCACAACGGCCCCTTAGGAGGTTCGTGAGCCCGAACGTTCCACCCCAAGTTCCCGTTGCAAAAGTCGCTCCGAACGTCGCTTCGAACAACAGCGATTGGGAGCGTCACCTCCATCAGGATCAAGAGCTCGTCAAAGGTCTCGGCCTCACCAGCGCGACCATGCTGGTGATGGGCTCGATGATCGGCTCGGGCATCTTCATTGTCTCCGCCGAAATTTCGCGCGACGTGGCCTCGCCCGCGCTGCTCATTGGCGCATGGCTCGTCACCGGCTTTCTCACCATTGTCGCCGCGCTCAGCTACGGCGAACTGGCCGCCATGATGCCGCGAGCCGGCGGGCAGTACGTATATCTGCGCGAATCGCTCGGCCCGCTCTCTGGCTTTCTTTACGGTTGGACGCTGTTTCTCGTGATTCAGACGGGCACCATCGCCGCCGTGGGCGTGGCGTTCGGCAAATTCCTCGGAATTTTCTGGCCGGCGATTTCTTCCAGCCATTGGATCGTTCACATTTGGAAAGTCCCGCGGATCCCAATCGGGCCCATGATTCTCGGCGGCATGGATGTTGGGCTGAACACGCAGAACCTCATCTCCATCCTGATCGTCGTCTCGCTCTCGGTCGTCAACATTTTCGGCGTGAAGACGGGAGCGTTTATTCAGAACCTTTTCACCACCGCGAAAGTTTCGGCGCTGCTCGGGCTCATCATCTTGGGAATTTTTCTGGGTCGCAACGCGCAGGCCATCGCCGCGAATTTCGGCGCTAATTTCTGGAAGAACTCCGGCTTTGGCGCTCTGCATGACGTTGGCGGCGGCGTTTTCGTCTCCACACTCACCGTGCTGGCGGTTGTGCAAGTGGGGTCGCTGTTCTCCGCCGATTCCTGGCACAACGTCACTTTCACCGCCGGCGAAGTGAAAAATCCCAGCCGCAATCTTCCGCTCTCGCTGGCGCTCGGCACCGGCGTGGTAATCGCGCTCTATATCGCGTGCAACTTTGTTTATCTAGGCGCGTTGCCGCTCGCGGGCAGTCCCACCGGCGCAACGCTCGTCGAGCGCGGCATTCAACACGCCAGCGAAGACCGCGTCGGCACCGCGGTCATGACGCAGATGTTCGGTTCCATGGGCGGCAAGCTGATGGCGGTCGCCATTATGATCTCCTGTTTCGGCTGCTGCAATGGCTTGATCCTCGCCGGCGCCCGCGTCTACTACGCCATGGCGAAGGACCGGCTGTTTTTTCGCGGCGTCGCCCGCTTGCATCCCGGCCACAAAACGCCCGCGGTTTCGCTGATGGTGCAAATGGCGTGGACCTCGGTCCTCTGCATCTCGGGCAGTTACAGCCAGCTTCTCGACTACATTATTTTTGCCGTGCTGGTTTTTTACGCGCTCACCATCTTCGGGCTTTTCGTTTTGCGCCGCACCCATCCCGAGGCCGAGCGTCCGTACAAAGCCATCGGATACCCGATCTTGCCCGCTATCTATATCGCGATGGCTATCTCGATCGACTTAGTCCTGTTACGCTACAAACCGCAATACACTTGGCCGGGACTGATCATCGTATTGCTCGGTATTCCGGTGTATTACATCTGGCGTCCGCATAGTGAGAAGGGAAACGCGAACGCTAAGTCTTAAGGAGAGATCGCGAAAATGGCCAATCTGCTGGCTACCAAGCCGCTCGAAATGATCTTGGAAGAATCCTCCGAGGCTGGGGAGCATTCACTGAAGCGGGCGCTGGGCCCAACCAACCTGATTACGCTGGGCATTGGCGCAATCATCGGCGCTGGCATTTTTGTACTTACCGGAGCGGCGGCCGCGCAGTACGCCGGACCCGCCATCGTGCTTTCCTTTGTTCTTGCGGGCATCGCGTGCGCGTTTGCCGGGTTATGCTACTCGGAATTCGCGGCGCTGATCCCCATCGCCGGCTCCGCTTACACTTACGGCTATGCCACGCTGGGCGAGATTTTTGCCTGGATCATCGGATGGGACTTGATCCTCGAATACGCCTTTGGCGCCGCCACCGTCGCCTCGGGTTGGAGCGGCTACGTCAACAGCTTTCTCCAGGACTATGGCATTCATTTGCCGCCGTCGCTGACCGCGACTCCCGGCACCGACATGGTGATGTACAACAACCGATGGGAGCGGCTGGCCACTATCCTGCCTACGCTGAAGGCCCACGCGGTCGATCCGGCCACGCTGGCGCATGCGCAAGGCTCGTTCAACCTGATTGCGTTTCTTGGCATCGTGATCGTGACCGCGATCCTCGTTATTGGCATTCAAGAATCGGCAAACTTCAACTCGGCAATCGTCATCGTTAAAGTTGCCATCGTGCTCACGTTCATTGCCATTGCCAGCGCCTTTATTCTCAAGCACCCGGAAATCGCCGCGCATAACTGGCACCCGTTCATACCGCCGAATACCGGACAATTTGGGCATTACGGCTGGTCGGGGATCGCGCGCGGGGCCGGAGTGATTTTCTTCGCCTATATCGGCTTTGACGCCGTTTCCACCGCGGCGCAGGAAGCGAAACACCCGCAGCGCGACATGCCCATCGGCATTCTTGGTTCGCTGGTGATTTGCACGGTCCTCTACATTCTCGTCTCTGGGCTTCTCACTGGAATCGTTTCTTACACCACCTTGAACGTTCCCGATCCGGTTGCGGTTGGCATCGATCACACCGGCGTGCGCTGGGGCAGCGTGCTCGTAAAGCTAGGAGCGATTGCCGGCCTGGGCAGCGTGATGCTGGTGATGTTGCTGGGGCAGTCTCGCGTCTTCTTCTCCATGTCGCGCGATGGACTCTTGCCACAGTGGGCGGGCGCCGTGCATGCGCGATTTCGCACGCCGTGGATTTCGAGCATCACCGTGGGAGTGTTCGTGGCCATTTTCGCCTCGCTGATTCCCATCGGCGTTCTCGGCGAATTGGTCAGCATCGGCACGTTGCTGGCGTTTGTCATCGTGTGCGCGGGCGTGTGGATTCTGCGCGTGCGCCGCCCCGAACTGCCGCGTCCCTTCAAAACGCCATTGGTGCCGTTTGTGCCAATCATGGGGATTCTGGTGGCGGGACTCATGATGGTGAGTCTGCCTCGCGATACCTGGCTGCGGCTGATTATCTGGCTCGTGATCGGTATGGCAATTTACTTCGGATACGGACGTTATCACAGCCGCGTGCAAGTGGCAGTAGCCGCTCGCAAAACGAAGTAACACGATTTCGTGTCGAGACGCGGCTTGCCGCGTTTCTCTTGGCGGGGAGTATCCCTTCTCCCATCTCGCGCAGACGGGCGGGGACGCCCGTCGTTCCATCACCGGCTATTCTTCCTGCATCTTCCGCACCATCGCCGTCACCATCCGTCGCGGCGAGAAGCGCACCGACTGCGCCATAAGCCAATTTTTGAATCCCGCAATTACCACCGGCTTTCCCGCGATCATTGCGCGATAACCGTCTTCGGCAACGGTGCGAGCGTCCATTGCGCCGAACTTCAGCAGCCGCTGGCCGGTCGCCTTCGCGCGCTTGTGGAACTCCGTCGCCGTCGGCCCTGGGCACAAGCAGGTGACGGTGACGCCCGTTCCCTTGAGCTCGTTAGCCAGCGCCTCCGAGAAATGCAGCACGTAAGCTTTGGTGGCGAAATATACGGCCATCAGCGGCCCCGGCAGAAACGCTGCGGTGGACGCCACATTCAGAATGCGTCTGCTTTGGCGCTCGATCTTCGCTCTTTCCATCATTGCCGGAAGATATAGCCGCGTAAGATGAGTGAGCGTCGTCACATTGAGTTGGATCTGCCGTAGGCATTCTTCCAAATCGTTCTCGGCGAACATACCATACTGTCCAAAACCGGCGTTATTGACCAGCACATCCACATGAATCTCGGCGCGCGTGGTTTGGTCGAGTACATACGCGCAAGCTCCAGGCTCGGTCAGGTCGACCGCCAGAATCAGCGAACGCGTGCCGTGGGCTTTCTCGAGTTCGGAGGCGAGTTGCCGCAGTTTGTCCGCACTGCGGGCGACGAGAACCAGGTTATAACCTTCGCGCGCAAAGATGCGCGCCAGTTCCAATCCGATGCCGAACGAGGCGCCGGTGATGAGAGCGGTTTTATGGTCGGTTTCGGGACTCATAACTCCATGTTAATGCACCGCCCCGCAGAGTGCAGCTCGGCTACTCTCGAAAGTCGGCATAAATAAAGGCTGGTCCCGAAGCCCCGCCTTCGTTTATGACCAAAATTATCGACCACTAACTGCTAATTGCTAACTGTTAATTGCTGCCCCCTACACTTCGTAAATCGAGTGCCACGAGGTCGCAGCCTTCAGTTTGTCGTTGACGTTGTGGATGTTCTTCACGCCCTCGGTCTCAAGCCACTTGCGGAACGCCGCTGCGCCGTGTTTCGCGTAGATCGGGATGCCATCTTTCCACGTCGCCCTTCCGCACAGCACGCCGTTAAATTTAACCCCCGATTCTCCCGCCAATTCCAGCGTCTCGCTGAATTCCGCGTTGCTCACCCCAGCCGAAAGATAAATAAACGGCTTGGTCGCCACGTTGGCGGCCTGATGGAACAACTCGATCGCTTCTTCCTTCGTGTATGCCTTCACGCCCGCGAACGATTTCGTGCCCTCGACGAACTTCATATTTACCGGCACTTCCACTTTGAGCACATCGACGCCGTAGCGTGGCTTGCTGAATTCCCTCATGCTTTCGGTTACGATGTGCGGTTTCTTTTTCGCGTATGCCAGTCCTTTCTCGTCCGCACCATCTTCGTAGCCGACCAACTCGAGGAAGTAGGGAATATCGTTGGCGCGGCATTCGTCGCCGATGCGCTCGGCCCAGGCGTGCTTTTTGTCGTTCACGTCCTTGGCATCGCAGGGAGTGTAGTAAAGCAGGATCTTGACGCAATCCGCGCCCGCTTCTTTCAGCCGCCGCGCCGACCAGTGGTCGAGCAGATCGGGCAGGCGTCCCGGCCCCGTCTTGTCGTAGCCGGTCTTCTCGTACGCCAGCAGCAGCCCGGCATTCTTGGCGCGGCGCTTCGAGGCCGGCAGTCCCCACTCCGGATCGAGCAGAATCGCGCTGGCATGGGGCGTCAGCACCTCGCTCACCAGGGTTTTGAACTCCTCCATCATTTCGTCGGAGACGGCCGATCCCTTCTCCTTGGCGAGAGATTTCTGCAGCGAGCCGCGCTGGTCCATGGCGGCGGCGGCGATGACGCCGCGTTCCGTCGATACAGCCGTGATTCCCGCGAGTTTGCCGGGCGTGAGTTTCATAAATCCCCTTCTGTTGCGCGAAGAAACTGCGATTCGACCACCCCGCGCAACCCCTAAAAATGATACGCCATTGTGCGATTTCGGTCGCAGACTTGCGCTCATCGCAGTTTACCTTGAAAATGTAATTGTCTATTACATTCGGGAATTTCATTCGAGAGGAGAACAACTTTATGCCTTTAGTATCGATGCGGCAACTCTTAGACGAAGCCTCCAAAGGTGGCTACGGCGTTGGCGCGTTCAACGTCAATAACATGGAGCAGATCCAGGCAATCATGGAAGCGGCCAAGGAAACCAACTCCCCGGTCATCATTCAAGCCAGCCGCGGAGCGCGCGCCTACTCGCAAGACAAGTTCCTCTATCACCTGATGCTGGCGGCGGCGGAACTCTATCCCGAGATTCCCCTGGTCATGCACCTCGACCACGGCAACAGCGTCGAAACCTGCAAATCCGCCATCGATCTCGGCTTCACCAGCGTGATGATGGATGGCTCGCTCATGCCCGACGGCAAAACTCCCTCCACTTTCGATTACAACGTGCAGGTGACCAAGGAAGTCGTCGCCTACGCTCACCCCAAGGGCGTCACCGTCGAAGGCGAAATCGGCGTCCTCGGCGGCATTGAAGATGGACACGGCGCCGGCGGCACCGGACTCGAACACGTCACCGATCCCGACCAGGCCGTCGAGTTCGTCGCCAAGACCGGCCTCGACGCTCTCGCCATCGCCATCGGCACCAGCCACGGCGCTTACAAATTTTCCAAGAAGCCCGACGGCTCCGTGCTTAAAATGGACATCCTCATCAAGATTCACCAACGCCTGCCCAAAACGCACCTCGTCATGCACGGCTCCTCCAGCGTGCCCAAGGACCTGCAAGACATCATCAATCAATACGGCGGCAAGCTGAAGCCGACTTGGGGAGTGCCCGTGGAAGAAATTCAGCTCGGCATCCGCAACGGCGTGCGCAAGATCAACGTCGATACCGACAACCGCCTCGCCATCACCGGCGCCATCCGCAAGGTGTTCGTGGAAACGCCGGAGAAATTCGATCCGCGCGATTATCTGAAACCGGCGCGCGAAGCCATGAAAAAAGTAGTGGCCCAGCGCATGACCCAATTCGGCCAAGCCGGACACGCCGGCGACTACAAACCGATTCCTCTAGCCGAGGTTGCCAAGCAGTACAAGTAGCGCGCTTGGCAGAAGAAGCTAGGGAACCTCTGATCAAGATCGTTTCCAAAGGTATTGGGTAGGGCACGGCTTCCGTCGTGCCGTCACGAGTAACAACAGATCCGGCTTTCGTGGCTCGGTCCCGCGAAAGATGCGACGGTGCGCACCCCCACTCATAGCGAAGAACGCGATGAGTGGGGAACCTGGCCGTCTCCGTCTCTTTCGTCTATCGTTCGTTCTACGGGATGCGAATCACTGCGGAGTCAGCGGGCGGTCGTACCGCGGCAAGCGCGGGTAGAAACAAAAATGCCATCCAGCCCCCTGGATGGCGTTTTGATTCCCCGAAGGCGTTCTCAGTAGGCGCGGCTCATCTTGTCCTGTACGCTCTTGGCCAGCTTTTGGATTTCCTGCGCCTTCTTGATTACCTCCATGGAGAGGATATTGACACCGGCCTTGTCCACGTGCTGCTTCAGTTCGGCGGTGAGCGCCACCAGTTTTTCGGTGTCAATCCGTAGCTGAGTTTGCCGCTCTGCGATTCTGCGCTCGATCATTGCCCGTTCGTTTTTCTGCTGCGGGTCATTGGACAAGTCGCCGTTCAGCGCCTCAGGCGAGATGGCGATCTTCCTTTGAACTTGTGACAAATTCATAAGAACTGTGCCCTGCGAGTGCGCCGGTTTGGCGAACAGGGTCAGCGACAAAATTAGGACTGCAACATATTTCGACATGACGAAACTCCTGCATGACCATCGGCGTTTTGCCAAGGCCAAGCAGTGTTTTAGCACGGTTTCCTGTGGATTACAGATGACAGATGGGCGTACTTCAGGGCGAAAGTTACGAGACATGCGTGCCGTTTTTTCCACAGCAAGTGGCGCCGGGTGCCCCACTCATCGCGCACTTCGCGATGAGTGGGATTTCTCTGGCTGATTAGATAACCGTGTCGGCTCCCATACCGCCGAGTACACTGGGTGCGCTCAAGCAACCAGGGCTCGGAGGAAAGGAGCCGAGCACATGAAGATTGTAGGATGTGATTTGCACACGCGCTAC
>Ga0326727_10004594_pt1 | contig 41124 bp, 38 predicted proteins | sample MB2enrmetagenome_FD_207643 | JGI IMG/M metagenome (GOLD analysis project Ga0326727, IMG submission 207643) | Lab enriched peat soil microbial communities from McLean, Ithaca, NY, United States - MB29MY | ecosystem: Environmental > Terrestrial > Soil > Wetlands > Peat | place: USA: New York...
GAGCGTCGTAACCCCCCATCACATAGGTCTCATCTTTACTAAGTTAGAAAATAAGACCGATTATGAGGAAAGGAGTTTATCTTAAGATTTTCAAAATCGTGTCTTGACAAGCGGGGGCATTACAATCAGATCTAGTTCCAAATACGAAAATTCAAAAGAAAAAGACTAATAAAAAATGATAAAGCGACTACTATAAATAGAACTAATTGACAAAAAACTACAACTCCAAATCCTCAAAAGATAATTTAATAGAATTCTTAGGAACAACAGAATCTGAAGTCTGCTCAACCTTAGGAGTATGAGCTTGTAAATTCCGCATCTCCAAGACAGTATCAGAAACAAGTCTAAAAGGTTGGGAAGGTCAATATTGAAACTAAAATATTCTTTATAATCTAATCTGCCTAAAGTTAGAGATATTAGGATTATCAACCAGGGCAGACCCCATTCAAAGAGAAAATAATATGATCTATGAAAATAAGTAAACCGTAAACAAAAAGCAATAATTGGACCTAATAAAAAATAGATAAAATATCTGCACCTATAATCATTTAAAATAAAAATTTACAACACTCCCCTATCATTTAAAATTTGTTATTGAATGAATAGTGCTCATTTAGGGGATTCTGGGGCCAGAGGAATAATGGGTGGTACCGTAATGTCATAAAGAGGTAGAAATTGGTCAAAATTTCTTATGAGTTGGCGAAGTTTTGCCTCTAGATTTTTTAGCTGGAAATTCCATTTCATAGTTCCAATAACCAGTTTCCGGGTGCTTTTTCAAGTGAATGATTGCATCAAATTTTACTCCCTCTTTTTTAGTACTTTTAAGCCCCTTGACGGTAGCTTGACGTTTGGTGATAAGCTCCTTTGCTAAAGTCTCGGTTAGTTTTTTCTTAAAAAGAGCAAAGAATTTATCGTCTTTCCAGAGGGTAAATTTACATTGTTTATCCCTAGTGCCTTCGCAAGAATAAGCCTTTGATGTCTCAATTACGTTTTTACCACACTCCGGGCATTTACCTAGAATGTTGACTGGTTTTCGTATTGCCGGTATTTCCTTGGATTTCATGTCTAATATACTTTTGGTAATATAAGCTGTCATTTTATTCATGAATTCCTTGCTGTCATACTGACCATTTTCTATATCCTTAAGCGTCTTTTCTATTTGGCCAGTGAACGTTGTTTTCAGAAGCATTTTCACCGGAAAATAAACAACAACCTTGGCACCTAGATCCGTAATCAAGAGGTTTTTCCCTTTAGTTTGGATATAATTGCATTCAATGAGCTTTTTAAGGGTATCGCCCCTGGTGGCCGGTGTACCGATCGTATAGCCTTTGAGTAGTTCGCTTTCATCTTCTACTTGTTTGCCGCAGTTCTCCATGGCAGACAGTAACGTTTTTTCGGTATAGTGTGCCGGTGGTTTAGTCTTGCCATCTTTTAATTCGCTGTCCCCAGTAGCAACCTGATCGCCCTGTTTGAGATTCTTGGCTGTAACCGGCTGCTCATTGTCTTGCTCTTTCTCATCAGATTCCGAATCACCGTCTGGATCGGCTTGGCTAAGATAAAGCTGCCGCCATCCTTCCACTACCAAAACTTTACCCTTAGTAATAAATTCATGCCCTTCAACATTCGTAATGACTTCCAAGGTATCATAGACCGCAGCCGGAAGAAATTGAGCTACAAAACGTTTGGCAACTTCAAGATATACAATTTGTTCATCGTCAGTGAGGTTGGATATATCCGGAATAATATAAGTCGGAATAATAGCCGGGTGACTATCTACCTTAGAACTGTCAAATACTCTTTTATCTGAGTGAAAAGCTACGTCTGTCTTATTCTTGAGTCCTAACTCAGGCAGGCTTAAAACGGCCTGTAGACTTTCCTCTGCGTCCTTCACCTGGCTATCATCCAAGTACCGGCTGGCCGTGCGTGGGTAGGTCAAGTATTTTTTCTCGTACAGTGATTGCATGACTTCAAGCACTTTGTCTGACGTAAATCCTTTAAATTTGCTAGTTATATGTCCTTGTAAATCAGTTAGATTAAAGAGCCTTGGGGCATTCTGATTGGACTGTTTGCTTTCCTTGTGAGTAATGATACCGAACTTGCCTTTTATAGCCTCTAGAATGGCCTGTAATGGCCCTGAATTACTAAAGCGAACATTTCCCTCCTGATCTTGGTACAGGCCCGTATAAGTCTCTGAATTCGTCTTAAATTCGCATTTTAAAGTATAGAATGGAACAGACACGAAATTAGCAATTTCCGCCTCGCGGTCGAAGATAAGTTTCAACGTGGGCAGCATTACACGGCCAACTTTAAGGGTTATCTCCCCCCCAGCTTTTAGGGTAAAAACTACAGTTAAGTTTATCCCTATTATCCAGTCAATTTGTTGACGGCAGTAACCGGCCCGTTCAAGATTTAATGTATCTTCGCGTAATGTGTCCATACCTTTAGCTATGTCTTTTGGGGTATGTGACGTAATCCAGAGTCGTTTGACAGGCTTAAAGGTAGTTGGTTTATCAATTCGTAGATCACTCTTCAGTTCTGCGAAAATTAACTCTCCTTCTCTGTCTCCGTCACAAGCATTAACAATGAGATCCGCACGGGTAACTAGCTCTTTAATAATTTTGATTTGTTTTTTTACGCCGGTATCCTCAATGGGTTTATAACGAAATTGATCCGGAATAAATGGATAATCATCAAGCTTCCAACCGGTCATGTCTGGATTATAATCCCTAGTATTGGCCAAAGTGTATAAGTGTCCAAAAGCAAAAGAAATCAAGTACCCGTTACCCTCAAAATAACCGTCCTGTCTCTTGTTTGCTCCCAAGGCTGAAGCAATACTAGCAGCAACACTAGGCTTTTCCGCGATAATTAAAGTAGTCATAATATTAATCCCTCTCATCTACAATTTATTTTCAAGTTCTTCAACAATTTTTTTAGATTCGATGTACAAATCAAGTTTTTGCTGCTTGATAATGGGGTCCTTTTCTGTCTTGTAATGTGTAAAGACTTGTCTCTTAAATTCTTTAAGACGCTTAATGTGTTCATTGAATAATTGCTCAGGATTTAGAATCTTTGTTGATTGCTCACTCAAAGTACTTAATAACTCAGGCGATAAAATAAATGTAAAAGTATCTTGACCTGCTAAAAGAGATAATTGAATTGTTTCTTCTACCTTTGAAAGATTTACACGATCCGTTTTAATGTTCATGAATATTACCTCCTCACAACAAAGAAAACGCGACGGTGAAAACCGTCGCGTCTGAATCAAGATTAAATTAATTTGTGGGTTGCGGCTCTGTTATTCTGCTCTGGTTTTTCCGTCTCCATTTTTCCATGGAAGTGCCAGTGGAATGTTCCCTATAACAACACCTAATATTCCGCATCCTGTATGGGCTTATACTGTTTTAGACCAATATGCTTATATTTTAGATGGATACGGTAACTTGTGGGCGACAGGTAGAGGAGATGGCAAATATTTGCCGCCAACGGGAGATAGCTCCACGAACTTTCTAACTTTTACTAAAGTTGATTCAGGATTAACAAGTCTACCATAGATCAGATCTATGAGTCCAAAAAAAGTGCTTGGAATTACGATTTATGTAAGTTCCAAGCACTTTTTATAACTTTAAAAATCCCATATGGGACACCTGACAATCTGTATACACAGAGACATACCACTATTATAATTATTATGGTGGACTCCCTGCTGATCCTAACGCTGCATATGGGCCATACTGGCCATATCCACTTGTCCAATAGTATTGACCTGATGTAGTCGCAAATTCCATATAACCGTCTAGTGACTGATCATTAATGTACCAAACATTAGTTAATGGTGTTGTTGCATTAATCATTACTTCTAACCCTGGTGATGGTACACCACCGTCATTAAACCAATCAGTAACCGCAGCATACCCTGCCCCAGATATATAGGACTGAGCTCCAGTATACCAAACAGTTCCGTCAGTTTTAACATACCATAGATTTGCTGAGAAAAGCTGTACATTTGTAGCTACAGTCGTGAAAGTATAATATGGAGAATCATAGGCATTGGCATAAGGTAGTAACATATCTCTTGGCTGACCACCATTAGGATTTATGCCTGTTGCCCACAAAGTACCATTCCCATCTAATACATAAGCCCAGTAACCGTTTGAATATGACCCACCTACCTCTACTGGATGGACTATAGTTGGACTAGTTATTTTCATATATGAACCATTTGTAGTAACTAATCCTCCCAACCCTATCGCGCCATCACTTCCTCCAGATCCGTTATTCTCAGAACCCTGTACCCATAGACTCCCATCCTGATTTATTACAAAGTAATTTACTGTCCCATAAGGTCCAGAATTACCAGAATTACAGGAATTTATAGAAGTTACCGTATATGTGCTAGAGCTTGTAGTGCAACCTATTGTGTATTTACCACATGGGATAGATGGTATATTAATCGTTAAATTTCCATTAGAGTCTGGAATGTATGGATTACTGAGGCTTGGAAATCCTCCACCATATGACGTATTAACAGTTAAATATATGGGCGTTGGATTACTGTAAGCATCTTTTGCTCCTGTTACATTAACGGCATTCGAATTATAAAAAGGTGCTGTAAGCGAGTATCCGGTAATAATCTCATTTGTTGGACTACCAGCATTTACTGTAATTCCTGTACCGTATGGGACATTAATCATCCCTCCTCCAGCATAAAGAGTCCATGTCCCCGCTTTTGTCGGCGTTAACGTTCCACTAAACAGCCCATAAGTACCCCCTGAATGGTACGTATACACGATCGTATTTGTGGCGTTAGAACCAGGCATAGAGAGGGTTACAGGCGTATTGTCAGGCATCCCATGCCCGAATTGATCTAGCGCTTGGCCAGAGACTGAAACAGTATTACCAGCCGTTACCGTCGTTGGCGTTACGCTAGTCCATGCTATTGTGGCCAATACTGGTGTCGATACATAGATGTACATTTTCGCGTTTAATGCTTGACCGTTAACGGTACAAGTCGCTGTAACTGTCTGATCTCCGGTTTGACTAAATGTTACTGTTGGAGACGCATTTCCACTCGCATCCGTTGTAGCAGGGTTTGTACTGAAACCTGCCGACGCATTTGGAGATACTACAAAGGATACTGGAACACTTTGAATTGGATTTCCTGATCCGTCGATTAGATGGGCTACGACACCGAAAGGTATGTTTTCATCAGCAATCGATGTCCCTAACAGCGGTATCAACGTCAAAACGGACGCTTTTGGTATGACAGTAAGTGGCCCAATTGTCGCGTTCGCACTGCCGTCTGTCACTGAAATAGAATTCCATGTCCCGATATTGCTAGCGGTAATCAATGCGACAAACGAACCCATATTATCTGTAGTTGCTACGACATTTGAACCATAGCCGCCAGATACTGTTACCGAAGTGCCACTCACCGGGTTCCCTTGCGAATCTTCAACAATACCGGTAACCACTGCCTGTGAACCAACTTGCACTTGGGATGGATTTACGGCAGCACCTATGATCTGAGTCGGCATACCTGAATTTACGGTGACAGCCGTTACGCATGACACGTTTGGTTGACCAGGCCATGTGACAAGCAACGTTTGCACACCTGATTTATCAAAAGAAAATGTTGATACAACCGAATTTCCATTAACGTCTGTACTAGGACCAGTCACACTACCTGCGGTCGAATCGGTTGGGCTGTTAAATACCGGTTGCACGCCGGCCACGGGATTCCCTGACTGATCGGCTAAATGGACTTTGTAAACAGTAACCGCACCTACCGTGGCAGGATCTGTCACCGTAACAAAACTCATCGTGTATCCTTGGGTTACTGAAACCGTTAGTGATAGTCCGGTAGAAACCGGAGTCATACTCCCTGTGGCCAGAGATATAGGAAATACCCCTGTTTGGCTTGGTGTAATACACATCAAAAATGTGCCATCCGAAAATGTTGTTGTGCTAGGAGTCGTTCCCCAATTACCCGTCGTACTTGCTGTTACGATAGCATTTGGGACTGGGTTACCAAAATTATCAATTAGTTTTCCAGTGAGTATTGCTGTTTGACTTTTAGAAATAACAGCGGGACTAAGATTATTTTGTGTAAAGCTAAAATTAACTGTTACACCACCCGGGGGGTGTAGCGGATCGATCGGCAAGACGCTGACCACAGCTCCGGCCTGAACATTAGTATAGGTTGCCGTCACTATCTGTGTACCTGCTTGGGTCCACGTTACACCCACTGTAGTCTGCCCACTAGCATTGGTCTGCGCAGGGCTTGTAATAGTTGCGCCAGGTTGAGTTGGGCTGGTAACTGTCAGCGTTTGTCCGGACACTGGATTACCAGTAGCATCCTTAAGTGTTATCGTTACGTTGTTTGTCGTGCCAACAGTGACGCTCGTTGGCGCACTGACAGACAAAGTGTACGCCTGGTTAGTTGTGGATTGCAGTGTCAGACTTGAATTATCAATGTAACTCCCGGTAGCTAGTGTCACATTGAACGATCCTCCAATTGAGGGAGTTATCTGCACAACAAAATTGCCGCTACCATCTGTAGGAGCTATTGAACTGGCTGTATTACCCCACCCGGCTCCTCCGCCAGTGGCATAAGCTGAAATAGTCGCTCCGGTTGCCGGGCTAATTGCTCCCGTAGTACCGTTTTTTAGTTGCAAGTTACCAGTTAAGTAGGCTGTATTACCTACGGACACAACTGCCGGGCTAAGCGCTAAATTCGCAAGTTGTAAGACATAACCCGAAGGGATCACCCCGTTCGTACCACCTGACCCTATATTGAGTGGACTTACATTGGTCGTCGCGCTCCCCTGAACTCCAAGATAGCTTACAATAAGGCTTTGTGATCCTATTGTGTCAAAGACAACATTCAACGTTCCCTGCCCACTTGCGTTACTTGACGTTATCGTAGATAAAATCATACCGCCGTCACTGCTTGTAACCGTGGGAGTGATGCCAGAGACGGGGTTCCCGCTTTGATCTTTAACGGTAAATCCAGCAGCGTACGTTGTTCCGACGGTTGCCCCAGCAGGGGCATTGACCGTGATCTGGTAATAGCTTTGATTAGCTGTAACCTGAAGACTTACGCTTGGACTCGTATACGTAAAGTTTCCTGATGCAATGGTAGGATAGAATGTACCAAGATTGACCGGGTCTATCGAAGCACTAAAGTACCCTGTTGAGGACGTTGTCGCCAATGTTGTACCACCCCAACCACCAGATATTTGCATGGTGATGTTAGACATAGGATTATTATATTGATCAACCAATTGCCCACTGACTATGGGATAATTGGCAGACGATGGAGGATTTATTCCACAGATTGAAGGCGATATATTTAAACTATTAACAAAGATTTCACTAGATAATTGGGTACTTGATTGTGAGCTCAAATCAATTTGCGATACAGTACCCGTAGTTGAAACAGCTACATTTTGATATTGTGCAATCAGAGATTCCGTACCCACTTTAGTAAAGGTAACATTCGTTACAGCCTTACCTTGACTGTCCGTTGTTGCACTTTGGGGGGAAAGTACCGATGTCGTATCTCCTGGCGTGCTAAACGTTACGGTATCACCTTGAACAGGATTTCCAGAAGCGTCCGTAAGTGTCGCCGTGGCTTGTACTGACTGACCGACTACGGTAGAACTGCTCGCTAAATTTAAAGATAGTGAATCATTTACAAGCGCAGAAACGGTCAATGTCATACCTGAAGGGCTTGCAGAAAAACTGCCTGAGTTGATTGTCAGCGGCCATATTCCAATGTTATTTGCTTGTAAGGCAATATTAAAATTCCCGTTCACATCAGTTGTACCGCTACTAGATGGTCCATATCCTCCAGATATGCTCACGGTGGCATTACTTATGATATTGCCATAAGCATCCATCAACGTGCCTATGACCCTAGGAGCTACGGACGGATTTACTTGTGTTAGGCTGGGCGACACGTTTGCTACCACTTGACCAGGAACTCCTTGTGTAACCGTTATACCCACCGTGCCTATTACTGTAGCATCATCAGCGAGGCTCGCAGTAAGCGTTTGGGGACCAGCTAATGTTAATACACCTACAGATACGCTAACCTTCCCCTGTGAGTCCGTGATAGCTGATGCCGGAGTTATAACCCCTGAACCTTGAGGAGTTTCAGTAAATTGTATAGTCTTACCCACTACAGGTTGTCCATTTGAATCATTTAAGGTAAACACTACGTTTGATACCGATTGCCCTGCCGTAACCGAATATTGACCCTGAGAAGGTTTCAAAGAATAAGCTGATGTTGGTAGAACATTAACGCTTAAACCTCCCCCTGTTAAGAGATTTCCAGATCCATCTTTAACGGTTAATGACTGTACGCCAGGTGTTTGCAATATTACCTGCGTATTAAACGCTCCTGTAAGAACGCTCATTGATACAGTGGAAGGCAAGGCACTCGACGTTATTTCAAGTGGGGTACCCGATGCTATTGGATTGTTGTATTCGTCGTTGACGTAACCAGATATGGCCAAATTAGCCCCCATATTAACAGGATTCGGCGTGCATGTGATACCCTGTATTTTATATGGTGGACCAGCCGTTACCGTGACTGTCTTCGTGGGTGATTGAATAGGACCCGTTGTTTGTGCATAGAAAACCTGACTACCAGCTTTTGTTAGCGTTGCCGTTCCCGAAAAATTCCCGTTGGCATCGGTTGTGAGGGCTGGCAGCGTGTCTATAATATCCGTTCCGGAATCAATGGTAACGGGTATACCTTGCGTAGTTGTGCTGCCATAAGGCCCAAGTACCTGACCAGAAAATGTGATCGTCGTACCTGCAACTAAACTTGCCGAGGATAAGTTCAGAGAGATTGATTTCGGAGCACCTGGAAGAATAGTGACATTCTGTGTAGTAGAAATACTTCCCGCACTTGCAGTGATACTGATCGGATTGAGTGACGTAATTCCATTAGTAACGGTATAAGTAAAGTTTCCTGCCTGAGTAGTAACAGTCGTTGTCGGTATGTCCGCCGTGTCCGAAGATGAGATCGTTACTACAGTTCCATCTATCACTGGATTTCCGACATTATCGACAAGGGTTCCAGCTATAGTAAACTGCTGACCTATTACCGTTGTGTTAGCTGTTTGTAAACTGATATTCCCCGGGACACTAGCTTGCACCGAAACACTGACATTGGCTGTAGCAACCCCACTTGTACTCTGAATCTGAACAGTTCCTGTTTTTGAAAAGCTTACATTTGCAGTAAAAGCCCCAGTGCTGTCGGTTGAAACAGTCTGTACGACCCCTCCGCCCTTTATACTTACCTGAGTTCCTGCGGGTGCAGGATTAGATCCGAAATATACCTTCCCTGTTGCGATTAATGGGGCGTTCTCTACAGGCGAGGTATTGTTAACCTGCATCGTCATACTGGTTGCTTCATTAATCGGTGTCGAATTGGAGCTTGATCCTCCCGAAGACGTACCCCCTTGAACACCAGCAAATAACGATGATAAAGGAACTGTTCCCGATGTATCGGCACCCGATCCTGGGATAAGCTGGCTCTGGGTCATTGGCATACTGACTTGATAATACTTATGCCAAACAACTTGTGACGTACCTGGAGCGTCAAGATCGAAGTCATAGCCTAGTGTCGCTTCAAGCCCTCTGCTGCCGTAGGATTGTGGCGTTGTAGTGGCATTGAGATAGACCTTACTTAAATCCAAATTATTTTCTTGCAAGTAAGAAATCAATTGGGTTTGTCCATTGGTTGTCAAAGACCCATCTTGCGTCATATTGCTGTCTACTATGGTCAAACCGTGATTCATCGTAGCCATCATCTGTATTGACTTGGCAACATAACCCCCGCCGACAATGACTGCAAGTAAGATAGGTAATATAATCAGGAAACTAATATAGTTACTCCAACCGTCCTCCTGTTTTATAAATTTTTTCAGTCGAAGTTTTACGCTTTTATCCCTAAAATAGAATTCCGGGGTTTTTCGCGCACGTTCCATAATTAAAATTCACCATCCTCTCCTTTATCCTCTGTTGTTGAATCGAGTAGGAGGCGGTGACTAACCGCCGTCCTCTCACACCACCGTACGTACCGTTCGGTATACGGCGGTTCGGTAAGTTTCAAATGAAACTGACAAATGCCAGTTCTTCTCCTACGGGGTCTGCCCATTACTCAGCACTTCCGCATTACCTCAAGGTTCCACCTTTACTTCATTGCGGATAGTCCATAAATATATGGTTGTCTGCTTCAACGTAAGGTCAGCAACGATGAGAAACCATTTTTGCTTACCGTCAAGTCCTTCCCTCGCCTATCCTTTCGGTAGGTTCAGACAGTACTACGACTTGAACTGACTTCTGGATGTTCAACTATACCTCTCGGTATGGCTTACTCATGGAGAAAATTCATTCTCTGCTTGAGCGTACCATCCAGATCTCCCCGATTAAGAGCAATAACTTTCATCTCATGTCACCGCTACATTTACATCATGGAATTCGTGTAGTGTTGGACTTCGTTTTGTCTAGCAAACTCGTCCATTCCATAGTGCCTTATATGTAGTTTCTGTTCGTCGGTGCGAGACTTTGCTTTCAGCTTCCTTCAGATTCCGCGTTGCCACGGACACCCTTGCTGTTCAGCTAATGGTTCCCACTACAAAGCCCATAGCGGACTTTCACCGCCAAGTTATTGCCCATGTCGGGCGAACTAGGAAAAAGGGAGCTATTTGCTCCCTTTTAATTTACTGGAACTGCATTAAGAATGTTGTTCATAAAATTGTTAAACCATGTGCTTAAAGCCCCTGGCGCAACAGCATGAATTAACAACCCAGCTGCTAATGCAATAACCAAAATGATCGCTATAGTTACCCATTGATCTAATCCCATCTCTTTCTTCTCCTTTCATTAGATTGGCTTAACCTTACGATGTGGGAACTGCGTTCAGAATGTTGTTCATAAAATTGTTAAACCATGTGCTTAAAGCCCCTGGCGCAACAGCATGGATTAACAGCCCTGCCGCTAATGCAATAACCAAAATGATCGCTATAGTTACCCATTGATCTAATCCCATCTCTTTCTTCTCCTTTCATTAGATTGGCTTAACCTTATGATGTGGGAACTGCGTTCAGAATGTGTGACATGAATCCATTAAACCAAGTACTTAAAGCCCCTGGTGCAACAGCATGGATTAATAGCCCTGCTGCTAATGCGATAACCAAAATGATCGCTATTGTTACCCATTGATCTAATCCCATCCTTTTTCTCCTCCTTTTCCTCTTTTTCACATTTGACTTAAAGAACTTGAGATAATTTCCCAAAAATAAGGAATTAGCCACAACGAGCAAGTCAGAAAACCAACACCCGTAATAATTGTTAGTGGGCCTGTTAATCGTTTGGTAAAATACTTCACTCGTTTTGCCGAACTTCTTTCTATTTTTGCAGCCATATCGCCAAACGGATCGGGCTTTCCTTGGTTATCAAGAGGAACACCTTCTCTGTGATAGGTTTTAAGCTTTAAAAGTACAGCACTCATATCACGGTCACTCACCTTGTCAGCTAATCGATCCAATGCTTCCGGAAGAGGCACACCCGCTGCTATTTCTGTGACTAAGCTTGTCCATGCTACCGCCATAACTCCATGAAGGACAGGAAGGATCGCTGGTATGGCTTGTGATACGGTATCACCGACAATTAAGCGAATTTTGAGCAAGGAGGCTAGATTACCCATTTCAGACAACATTTCCTCCCTCCAGTTATGATGTTTAGCAAAGTATCGTAAGAAATGGATACCGTAGGCAAGTCCTGCGCCAATAAGAGCCCAAAAAATACTTCCTCCAGCAAGCCCGAGAAGGGCACTGAACGCGAATATCATGAGTGCCCCTGTTTGCAAATAGGTCCTAATCGGTACATCAATTCGATCCAACCGCGCCCGTAAGCCAGAGGAAGATTTTTGTTCCATCCATTTAATCACTTTTTCCTTTAGTGATCTCCCACTCTGACCGAAAACTTCGGCTCGCCATGCAGCTTCTTTGGAAATACCTAAGCGAATATAGGTGTATGCGGCAAAGGACAAAGCCGCACATAAAGGGTAATTCACGATTTACCCCTCCTTTCTTTACAACGTGACGCGATAACGAGAATAACGACGCAAACTAGAAAAGATGACCCATGTTCCGGCGGAAGAAGCGATGAGTAGCCATCCCATTTTCCTAGGGATCAACAACCAAACATTCGGTAATACTAACCTATAAAAAGGTGGTCCTAATAGGGTTAGCCCGAGGAAAATAACAAGTATCCCCATCCATACGGAAACCTCTCCACGCATTTCCCCCTGAATGTCTTCTTCTTCGTGAAATTTATAGTCTAAAACCTCAAAACTTTTAGCACCGTCGGTTCCAACCTCTTTTACCGTGGCGACGAGATCAGCAAAAAAGCGGAAACTTGGCATATTGACCTCTATTGACATATCGGTAACGGCTTCTGTGATCGAGACATTCCCTCCTATCTTTTTTAAGTAGTTTTGAGCTATAGAGTACATAGGTTCCTCTCTCATAAGGAGCGCAGCTTGCCAGAGAGCTTCATTGATAGTGCGTCCGTTAGCGAGTCCGTCGGAAGTCGTTCCCACAAAGATAGCAACTTGCCGTCCTAGGCCATCCAGTTTGCCTGAAGCCCTACGTTCGTACCACAAACCCGGTAGTTGAAACCCTACGCTGAACATGATAGCTGCGGCAAGGTAATTTTGAGCAATATACAGCCACGCTATAGCAATGAGAAAGCCCCATATAAACGATAAAATCTTGTATCTTGTGTAAGGAACACCTAAAATTTTTAAACTTTGAAGAGTTACGCTGTTTCCACGAATAGCTTTTCGTTCACGGCTACGAATCTTCTTAATTGCTTCATCGGCTGGTTCCGTATGATTCGGATGCTTAAAGTTGTACCACAAGTACACGGCCAGAGCTAAGGATAAGGCACTAACCAGCGACAACACTTGTTTCACTCTCCTTACCTGGGAAGATCGGCACGTCAGCCCCGTTTATCGTCCATTTGCGCCGTTTGTCTGGTTCAATATCATTGACCCATTCAAACGTATCCGTCAGCGGGTCCCACAGGAAAATGTCCCTGAACTTTGGCACGTTCGGCCTATCCAACGGATTCACTTCAACAATCCGTGATAACCGACGGCGACCATCGCGGGTTCTTGATATAAAAGCCATAATATGCACTTGCCCATGAATAAACCGTTCAAGAAACTGTTCACTCATGTCGTAGCCTGCTTGCCGCATTCTCATGATCAAAAGAAATACTGCGTCTTCCGGCTCCCCTGCGTGCATGGTGGTTATCGCTCCATCGTGACCAGCCGCCGAGGTTGTAAGGAACACAGCTGCTTCAACGCCCCGTATTTCAGAGACACAAACTCGATCCGGTCGTTTCCTCATACACTCTTCAAAAAGGGCAACCATATCAATCTTGTTTTGGCCCTGTGTGACCGTCTGCATACTCAAAAAGCGTTTTAAACTTGCGTTGGTTTCGCGAACGTCCTCAATCATTAGAACTCGTTCTTCGGGGTCAATTCCACCATCTTCCATTAATGTTCTAACCCAGGTTGTTTTCCCTGTGCCTGTTCCTCCTAATAACAGCAAATTCGCCTTACCGCGTAAGGCAGCAATCAGAAACTCCACCATGATCTTCGTTGCACTACCCATCGCAATTTGATCGCTTGCTAAATACTTCTTCGTTTGCTTCACGCTTTTGCGGATATTTACCGTGATATGCTCGGTTATAGGAGGGCAGGTCGCTTCGACCCGTTCTCCATTTGCAAGTTCCACGTTTACTCTAGGATTACCATAGTTCAACGAACGTTCAGCCTTTGCCATCCTCATAAGATTATCTGTCCATTGTTGCAATTCTTCGTCATCGTCAAACACTTCATCCTTTTCAAAGGGAGCATTCTCCCCCAGTCGATACAATACCCCTCCTAACTCCACGTCAATTTTGTCGGGTGCATCAATGATGATTTCTGTAATTTTGTTGTTTTTTATGTGTTTGTCAAGAATGCCAAATCCATAGAGCTCTGCTTCAATACGTTCGAAGGCTTCTGCTTTTTCCTGGCTTGTCAAGGACATTCGTTCAATGATCCTACGGGCCTGCTGTAAGACCTCTTCCCTATGATTATCTTTTTCTACCAAAAAACGGTCCGCTGTTTTGATAAGGTCTTTGTTAATATTTCGGAGAATCAGCCGCCAACGACTATTTTTGTGAACCTCCACAGAACGTTTTTCGGCATTTCGCTGGCCTGTCACTCTAAGGTCAGCAAGATTAATACTGCCTTTGTCGTTTACACGTAAAGTATCTAGGTCAAATCTTGGCATGATATTTCCTCATTTCTTTCTTTATTTCCCGGTGTTTCCGAAAAAGAAACTAAATAACCCATTGGGTATTTTCAGTATGCCCTTAGCAAAGCCTTTCTCCTTAGCGGGGCTTTGAATCGGCATGATTTGATTACAAGCCCCGCCCAAACCTAAATTGGCATATACCATACGCCATGGTGAATCAGCTGGAATGTCAAACTTTGCTCTGTTGATGATTTTGTTGTAGTGTTCCAAGTCAGCAGGTATAACCCCTAACAAGGGAAGTCCCAACGCTTCCGCCATCTCTTCAGGGTCAAGTCCTTCCCTCTCTGGTACTTTATTGATGAGTAGTCGGTATTTCTTGGGCAACTCATGGAATTGTTGTACTTCTTTGCAAAGTCTAAGGTGCTTTTGCAGGGCATCCATTAATACATCAGTCGGCTCCGTCACCAAAATTACTTCATCTGCCTCTTCCAAAACCGAATAGGTCATAACGTCTCTTAATCTTGGTGGTAAGTCATAGATCGTCAGATCATACTCAGATCGTGACCATTCGTGTAAGACGGATACATTTTTGATATTACAAACGAGACCATTCAGTGTTCCTACCATGGGTACAACCTGAATTCGACCAACTTTCTGCACGATTTCTCCAATTCTTCGTTTGAATAACGCTTCATTCCCCCAATCTGTTTCCTCAAGTGAGTCAAGCCCTAGTTGCGCTGGTTGTTTTCCTAAAAACCTTAATACTCCACCTTTGTCTTCGTCTGTTTCAATGACCCCAATGTTAACACGTGCTTGTTCCGCTAGTTTTGCCAGGTGAACCGCTGCCGTTGTTTTGCCAACTCCACCGCCTGGAGAAAAGACGGCCACGGATCGAGATATCTTCTGTGCGGGCTGTTGGCTTGAGTCTAAGTCGGTTGTCTCCTCCCACTCCAAGTCGATATTTACTCCTTGCCATCCGACAAGGCTTTCTATGAAGCTATGAACGCAGCCTGGCAGGTTTCCTGTTATTTTGGTATAATTCACTCCCCTATCGGATGATGGTACAGATATGTTTCCATAGAGCAAAGCAATTTTACCCTTAATATGCTCCAGAGAATTCAAAGACTCAACGCTATTGCGATAAATGATAATTCCATCAGCTTGAGCATCTTCTATTTCATGAAGATCATTACAAAGGGTCACTCTAACCCCATATTTATTACTAATATGATTACTCAACCGTGTTCCTGTGTTACGGTCAGGAATAACAAGAATAATATTTAAATCACTCACTGTAGATCCCCCTTATTTATGTTGTCATTTGGATTAGCTAACATTTTTACAGTTATTTTTGAAACACCCTAGCTGAATTAGCACTCATGATCTGTTGCAGTAAGTCCGATGTTTCTTCTTGAACGCTTTTGGGAATTGACGCTCCTTGTTCGAGGATTTCCATGTCTTTATTCCATAAAATACAATTTGTAATTTCCTCCCCTGTAAAAAATTCAAGCTCTTCCTTTGCCCCTGAACGTTGAGCTTGATTCATGACCCATATGAGTTTTTCTTCTAAGCGCGAGTAACGGCAGTGTTCATGAAATCTGGTTGCGCTATCTAAACCAACTGGCGTTGGACGAAATACGGAAACAATATGATCAGCTTCTGACAGTGCGCCTCTGCCTAACGCATCGCTTAGGGCATGTCCCGCATCAACAATTACGAATGCTGCAAGCCTCCTTGCGATATAATAGAGCTCACGGGCCTCATCTTCCTGCCAGTGCCACTGAACACTGTAAGGCGCGCCGGATCGCGGGAGAATACTTAAGCCTTTGATGACATTTACATAAATGGAATCCAATTCACTTTTAATTCGCTCCTTGTTGTGCGTCATAGTATCTAACCCTTTAGAAACGGGTTTTTTTCCCATAAAGCGAAGTAAACTGCCTCCAGTGGCGGTTGCTTCAATAACTAAGACAGTGAACCCTATTTGGTGAAGCTTCTTGGCAAGTATCGCCGTGATCGTTGATACCCCCACACCACCCTGTGCCCCCCACACAGCAATAAGCTGATTTGCAGCTATCACGCCCTCTAGAGGGGATCGACCCATAAGGCGATCAAAGAGCCCTCGCTTGCGTGTAATGGTTTCTGAATAATCCAACTGAGTTACCTTCCTTTCTCTAACACGCTGTGCGACTTAAGTCGTCGGTTTCAATGTTCTCTCGTATCCTCTATACATAGAATGTTTTCGTTTTTATCAGGTAAATCTGCTAGGTAACGGCAAGCAGTAGTCAACCAATAGGAAACCATGCATGGGGAAAATATCGCATATAATGATCAATGATATCAGGGTAAAAGTGAATAATTATCATGTACGCAATGAATACAATGAATACAAAAAAGAAAACCAAAAATCTATTGTCATGAGGTCCCATCCGAATCACCGCCTTTCACATTTAAGATCCCCTTACTAAGTTCCATACACCAGTTGAACTTTCATAGGAATTTGAGCTAACCATTACATGTAGAGGAATTGACCAATGAGTATTGGACATTGGAAGGAACCCTGGATTAATGACAATATTCATGTTCATGGTAATATAGATACTTGTCCCCGGCACCGATTGAGAAAATCCAGGAGGAGGGCTCGTCCCTTTGTCTGCCTCATTAAATAATTGAAACGACTGAATAGTATATGTGCTTTGGGGCCAGTTCTGTAGATTGCTTTGCAGATTAGTCATGAACTCCTGTTGAACGGCTGATACATCCGAGAGCTGCATTCCATAGTTAACCGGATCGGGTATGGTATTGTCGCTAAAGGCCGTTATGGCTGCCGTTTTTATTCCATTATGAAGACTGGTTGCCATGACCTGAATCTTGTGCGCATAAGCAAAGGTGGTATAAAGCCCAAGAAGAAGAAAAATTGCCATCGCCGCCAGAACATAGATTTGCGGACCACCACACTCGTCGCTAAGTGGGGAGCATTTATACTTCATGTAAATTGCTTTGAGCATTTTAAAAATCACCCCTTATGTCCTCCTCGTAATTACTTTGGATTACGGTTCCCATACTGCCGAACTGTCATGATTGACAACTCCTTCATCGTATCCATAAACCTCTGTTCCTGTTATGTCTAAATTCGTTGAAGCGTTACCGCTAGTATCATACGAGCCTGTTTCCCAAACATAAATAATACCGTTTTTCGTAGATACCGGCACTTGATATTCGTACTCAACATGAACAGCATACGGTGCGTCAATATAGTCTGTTTCCATGACCGTATTATCCGGTATGGGTGGCGGATAACCAGCCCAGTTTTCTTTATACTTACAGGTTGCCGTTAGTCCATTAAGTGTCATATTGATGTTTGCTGCACTTTGAACTATTTGTATCACTCCGTTTCCATCTTTACCGAGCGATCCTTGAGGTGTGTGTACCCAAGCGTTAGTAAGCCACGCTCCTGTTACCTCAGCGTTTAAAAGGCCGGATGGTGGAGGTGGTGTAGGGACAGTGAGAGTTGCAACTAGGTCGTCGGAGTATTTTGCTGTGCCAAGTGGTTGTGTCGCACCGTTTCGTCGATACGCAACAATGTTCAAAGTTCCTGATAGATTACCTGGTGGAGGCAGAGGGATTGGATTGACTGTGAATGCGGTCGTGGATGTAGCTTTTTCTCCTGAAATGTTTGTTGCGGTTACGGTCACTGTGTAGTTGTCGGGGTGCCCTGTGTAGTTGTTCGGAGCAGTAAACGTCATACCCCAATTTTCGGGTGCAGACCAATTCTTGGCTAACGTAAGGTCAAACGTATTTGTTCCGCCGTCTGTGATATGCGCTATCATCCCAGCGGTTATGCCTTCAGGACTTGGGAAGGCATTGACTATGCCCTGATCGCCACTATTAAGTATGTTAGGATTTACCGTGGCCGTCACACCGTAATCGGCGGGAGCCCATAGTTCGACGCAACCTTGAGTGTCGAACCCATAATTTGTCCAGGTGGCAAGATCATGAAGGTCCGTTCCATCCGTTGAATCGGTGCCCACGTCAGCTGAAACCGAAGTATAAGCCGGAGTCAGAGAACCGAGAGTTTGCCAGGTGTTTTGCCACGTGAACTTGTCTTGTTGGAAAGATACTGGCAGACCATCGATGTTCAATGGATTTGTAACAAGTAAGCCAGCCACGCCGGTAGAGGCAAGAAACACAGTGTCGGTTGAGTTGTTTTGGACAACAGCAGGCGAATCAAGGCCATTGAAACCAGAAATTGAATTCGCCCCTTGCCCGAACATGTTGATAGGCACTGCGTTAAGCGTTGTGTGCCCATTACCTACCCAAATTACGTTATGACCATCAAGAGCTATGTTGGCGATACAAGGATTACTTTGATCCATGGCTGAAATGTCATCGGCCTCATAATCACCGTTAGCACTCAATTGATACACCGCTGCACCCTGATCCGGTACAAAGATAGTGCCATCATAGGAAATAGCCGGTGAACTGTCGATGGGGCCATAGAAAATAGGTGATCCTCCGGCTTCGTAAATTGTCTTAGGGGTTCCCGTTGTCGGGTCCATGAGGATGAGGCGATACTCACCGCTTTGGGCTGCATCGACACCAAATACGGCAGCTCCTTGGGTCCCAATAGCGGTTGTGTGAGAGTCCCATGCTGGAGAGGATGTTACGATGTCGTTGGTGGCGTTGGAAGCATCATCGGTAGTTTTATAAAAATTAGGTAATACTGAGACATTAGCTGGGGAATATAGCGGTTGAGATATTACCCCTCCTGACCAACTACCAACGATTGCAAAGGGAGTTTGCCATGTAACTGTATCTCCTGTACTTGTGTCTATCCCCGTAGCCGTCAATGATGGTGTGATCAATGGCGAAGCTGCTATTAGTTGAATTGAATTCCCCGGATTTCCCTGAATATTTTGAAAAGAGGTTGTTGATAGTCTCCTCCCATTTTGATCTACCTGCCACCAATACAAATACTCGCCAACTGCGATTGTCAGATAGCCATTGCTAATCGTTGGCCCTGAAATGCCCGCTGCGCTATCCACCTCTCCGTTTGCCCCACTGCTACCTTCATCAAAAGTTGCAATGAGGGTGGCATTTAATGAAATTGCGTTTCCTTGTGTCCATCCAGATTGCGGTTTTTGAAGGTCAATTTGTGACAAGTAGCCTTTTCCGTTGCCATCATAGGTATATTGATAGAGTTCACTACCAACGACAACAGGAGTGGTGTTGGAATATTGTTCGTAACCGTTCCATTTAGGGATTTCGACATAATATGGTGCGTTGTTGTACTCTAAGCCTAGGAAACTGGGATCAACAACCGTGTTGTCACGTGAAATGTCTGCGTCATGGGTGTAGTTATCCATAGCCCATGCCCTTTGAGGTAAAATGAAAGAAATACCCAGTACAAGAACTAGGAAAATTAGTGCACAAGGCTTTTTCTTCACAAAATTAGACCACCTTTCTATGAAATTAGTTCAACATATCTATTTTTAAAATAAGCGCGTAGCGCAATAATAAGAGGATGCGCGCTTGTGAGAAACGACCTGATGCACTCGCCGGGGGTGTGGTCAGTGTGGTCAAGTCTACTACCACAGATACAACCCCAGATAAGACTTGTCCAAGGATTGTGGTCAAGTCTACTCCAAAGAATGCCCCTAATTGACTTGTCCCCAATCCGGCACTGTCCATGCCCCCAGTATAAGGAATACCCGATGCTGCACCAGTAAAAATATTTCAAAGTACTGAAATTCTGAAAATTACCTCCTCACAACAAAGAAAACGCGACGGTAATAACCGTCGCGTTGGGCAATCAAGGTCTAATTACTTTTTGGCTGATTGTTGCTGTGTTGTCTCTGATTTTTGTAGAGCTAAAACCGAATCCAATGATTCTAAGATTTTATTTTCATCTGTTACGATATGCGTTCCTTTTTCGTCGGTGTAAACCAAGGAAGGTGTTTGCTTAACGAATTCCGTAGGCGGTCCAACTTGTACGGTTATTGGAAGAGTCACTTTATATTTTTGTTGGAATTCTTTAGCATCTGCTATAGCTTTTACTCCGTCCGTAGTTTTAACAAAGGTGCTGACTAAGACTAAAGGTTTGTGCATACCTGTACCCATTTTGCTTAGCTTATCTTGGATTGCCAAAACGTCCTTTTGTGATTGATCAGACCAAGTTGCGAAGAATAATGTTGGTGTAACAGCGGTGTTTAAAAAGACTTGTTTCATGTCGGTAGATTGCGCATTCAAAATAGGAATGAGGTGATAGTCGGCGGTGGCTGCTACTCCTTGTTCTGGAACTCCGGCAAGATTAGTGCCGCTGTGCTGAGAATTTCTAACGATATTCACTCCAATGAGTAGTACAACGAACAGTGCCAGAACTCCTAAAATTGAAATTTTTCCACGTCTCGTCATGATTGATTTTCCCCTCTCATTTTTCATTTATTTATTTTGTGAATTATCTGATGCTGGATTAAAAAATTGTGGAGTGTAATTCTCCGATTCTGATGCTTGAGTACCAGAAGGTGCATTAGGGGCAGAATTAGGGGTACTCATTACAGAGTTAGGTTGTTGGACATTCGTTGGACTTTGTGTTGGAGTACCCACTGCATTCGTTGTCGAGGTCGGCTGAGCCACATTAGTAGCAGGGTTATTAGGTAAAGGATTGCTTGGTGCAGACAAGTTAGGAGCTGAGGGTGGATAGGATACATTAGAGCCTTGGAATACGTTCCTAGCATCACTAGTCAGTTGTGGATTAGCAAAGGGATCGAGCATAAGCGAAACTTTACCTGCGGCAATCGAGCTAAATTCTCCAGCCTGGGATTTCGGAATTGCCAACTCTATTGCCGCTGGAACATTTCCATTCGGGTTGCTGGCATCTGATTTTACCGGTTGCGCTGTACCGTTCACAGCAGCGACTACACGGATACCTTGTAATGAATTCACCATTTGAGGAGCATCAACTTTTCCATACTGACTACTAGGAGAAGAAAGATATACGTCAACTAAATCACCTGGTTTTGCTAAACCAGAAGTGGTCAGTGTTACGCTAACCCAAACACCTACCTCACCAGGGTAAAGTCCGTCTCGTAGTGGTGTTTTTGAGACAAGATCCTTGATAAGAGGTTGACCTGCTTTCACTGCAATATCAAGTGAAAGCCCTACAACTTTGCTTTTGTCTGTGAAGACATCAGGAGGAAGAATACCACTAATTTTTCCGGCATCGTTTAGGTCCTTATCGGTAAGGACTTGTCCAGGCTGTAAATCGGTAGCAGCGACAACAACACTGGTAACTTTCCCCGTGGCTAGCCTCCCACCAATAGTTGCCAGAACAAAGGTTATAACCCCCACTACGACGGACAGCGTTAAGGCTTTTGATCGTGCTTTTCGGGACGAGCTTAGTGTTGGCAGTGGAAAACGGAATTTCATGAACTTGCCACCTTTCTTTATTTTGGCTATCCGAATTTCTGGGTGGAATAGCTCTATAATTTAACTTCTTCCATTAATTGCGATTTAATAAGTTTTAAATTTGGCTTATGATTGGTTTTAGGTACAGTTTTGCCTAGTATGCTTGCAATATTATTCGAATATTTTGATTTCAAATACTTCGATATTACGTTTAAAGCAAATGGTAGCAAATTGGATTCATCTAATTCTATTCTTGCAAATAATTGGGCAAGAATTTCAATTAATTCTTCTTTATCTGCACTTTGAACAACAGAATCAGAATTATCTTTCATAGAATAACCTCCCCGTACATTATCATGGTAAGAACAGACCCCTCTGGTTTAAACAAGTTGGTATACATCCCCATCACATATTCCGATTTAACAAACAATGTCTAATAACGCCTTAAGTGCATTATTCCACAGAATCCGCAGAGCCATTAAAATAAAACTACCTCTTATTTTAATGAGGTAGCATATCCTTAACAATCTTAATCGAGCCATTCATTTGGTAGTTAATTATACTTTTCGTTGTCTAACATAGAAAACCCGCCCAGTGACAGCCCCCAAGACAAGTATGATTGCTACTACTGCTATCCAAATCCACAAATTCCTTGTCGTACTGGTTTCTTTTTTAATCGGTACATTTGTTGGTATATTTGTAGGGTTAATGCTCGGTGGATTTTCGGCTGTCAATTGCTTATCTGAGGCAACCATTTGCGGAGTCATAGGGCCTGACGGAGTTTTTACCGTTTTGTCTACTGCCGGATCTGACTGTACCGTTGGCAAGGTGTTGACCTTGCTTTGCTGTGTGGGCGTTGATACCGTTGGCGTATTGGTTTGTGTAGAAGTAGCCTTTTGAGTGGGCTGGGACTGGGGCTGAGGTTGAGTCTGTGTTGCTGGTTCCGGTGCAGGTGTCGGGGTTGATGCTGGCGTTGGTGCTGGCTGATTTGTTGATTGAACTGAGTAGCCAATCTTTTGTAACCAAGTTATCTGATCTGAGGTTAAAGTTGTTGAAGAAGGAGGAATATTGGCTCCGCCGACTTGCGAGGGATTAAAATTCTGCACTTTCATAGCTGCTAATACATTTGGAGCAAAATTAATGGTTGTCCCCAAAATCCCCCCTGAACTACCTAAATTAGGGCCATATCCTTCTTTATATGCTTCAATAATTGGTTCTATAGGATCTATTTTTTTCCAAGATGAATCAAATGGAATATCTACTTCAAGCCCAGTTGAAAATCCGCCACTATAATAGAACTCGACAGTTGTATTTTTCCCTCCCTGGTTAGGGCCGACAACCCAATTCTGTAATGTTAAGCCCGCCGGAACTCCCCCACTCGCCATAGCAACTCCTGGTATCAGACAAACTAAAATAGTAATTAAAGTTAGAAATGCCAATAATTTTTTCATTTAATTCCACTCCCTTTCTCATAAATAAACCTCATTGATTCTAATGGTCGAAACATTTGTTAATTTTTGTTATGGCAATAATAATTGAAAAGTTGTAACGAAACTTTTGTTTCTTTTGCCAAATTTATCTTCCAACCTCAACCTTTCCCCAGCATCTACGCCCAAAGTTTTCTATTAAGGCTTTCACTCCTTTTCTTTTTTTGACAAAAATAATAGACGCCCTTCAATATAAAAGTGCGTCCTTATTACCTATTACTTCCCTACAAGAACATAAGTCCAATATAAAGACAAAAGCTTATTTCCCCAAAATAAGGCCATTAACGCACCAAAACCAAGATAAGGGCCAAAGGGTATCTGATGAGTGAGTTTATCATTACGACTTATAAGAATTGCTCCCCCCATAATAGCAGCTGTTAAACAGGCTATTAAAACAGCAAGAAATACAGATTGAAATCCCAAGAAGGAAGCAAGTGCTGCCACAAATTTTGTATCGCCCATGCCCATGCCGCGAGGATACACAATAGTAATTATTAAGAAGAAACCACCGACAATCAGGGCCGAAAGCACACTTAACATCAAACCGTGCATACCAGCAAGGGAAGCGTTCACTAGGCCGATACCCAGCAAGGGAATTGTGAACTTATCTGGCAAAAGCATTGTGCAATAATCAGCCACCGCTAGAACAACCACTAAAATAATAAACGATAGACGCAGCAGCTCCGTTACAATTAACACTTAACACACTCCATCAAACCTATCATGGAGAGTTTTCTGACAAGTTTACTAATGTCTTCATTTTCAGGAATCCATACTGGAGTCAACGAATCGGGTATGGGCTTTTTAGCTACGATAAGATTACTTTGCGCCATTGCAGCGAGACTCATATTTTCAGGATAAACGAGAACGCGCCAGCCTTCCGATATAGGGACGGTAATCCACTCCTCCGACCACTCACCAATTAGGATAAGGCAGCGCTTCGAGTCAAAGACCTTAACACCTCCATGATGATTCTTTTTAACTTTATACATAGCATGATCGGCCATAGCCATCGTTGCTATAGCTGATTCACCTTTAGCAGCGCCATATAGTCCTATTGAACAAGCAATTTTAATTACACGACCATGAATATTGGTTACTTCGGAAATTGTCTCTGCCCTAGCCAACAATTCAGCTTCACTCACTTTATTACTTTCAATCACCCCATAAAATTCGTCGCCACCATAACGACGCCAGAGCGTATCAGTAAAAATGTTGTGTAGGCGATTCCATATTTCCGTCAGATAGGCGGTGCCTGTCGCGTGTCCGTATTTGTCATTGATACCCTTTAGCCCATCAGCATCAACCATGATAATAAAAGCCGATACAGTATTTAAAACTTTGGCAATGGTTTCTTCACATGTCGTTGCATCGGGCTTTGGCAACGGCATGGATACTAAAACTCTCTTATCCTCCTCTCCTTGTGTTCCGGCAGGGTTCATTTGCTGTCCTCTTTGATTATCCTCTCGAAATTCTCTTTCTGGTTGTCCCACAGGAAAATTAATATCTACTTGATCCGGCGGTGGGATAGATCCACCATCAACGACTATGATCAGTCGTGGTGTCCTGATGTGAAATAGTGCGACATCCCACATATCGGCGGCATTATCCACCTCAACCGATTCTTTAAGCAGCCAAACGGTGAGATTCCCCTTAGCATAGAAATTCTTCGGCGGTACACCTGGAGTTTTTGCTAACCAGGAGTTCTCCCAGCCGGTGCCTGAACATTTGTACTCTTGTCCTAAACCTGGATTCGTAAGATTTCCGTCAAGCAACAGTACGGGTACCGATTTAGCAAGATCCTTTGCATACTGATTCGCCGCATTGGTAACACCTCGTTCAGACACACTCCCCCAAAACCAAATGACGCAGCCAAGCAACTCTTTTGCGTTCTCAACCGTTGACGCTTCCGGATCACCACTCTCATCCCAGCATAATTCCACACTGACCCGATCTTTCTTCTTCGGAAGTTTAATTGCTGCCTTATTCGATACAACAGCGGACAGTTTAGATAACTTGATTTCTACTTTAGGCAATCCTAATACCCATTTCTTTTTCTCTGTTTTTTCTTCTAGTGAATCCTCTTCATTAATGATCCACTTAGCAGCATTTTCATAAGTATAAGGTTGATCTAAGACCTCATTTAAACTCGTCATTAATGATTCAGGTAATTCATCCAACGGAGTAATAATATTGTAAATAGACATTGTTACTAACGAATGTAACAATTTGTTACCTGAAACAAAACCAGGAGCAATAATTATAAGCTGAGTATTGGCATGTATAATTCTATACCTGTTAATAGCGGTTAAGAAACTGTTTTCATCCTCAAACGTTGTTACGTCAATTATAAGATGAGTTATTGGTAGTCTTTTAATTTTCTCAAACTCTGCGAATATATCGATATCGTCACCAATTGCGTTTAAAACAATTTGATCATCCCTTGATTCAACAACTTTTTGAATATCTACCCAAAATTGCTTATTACATATTACCGCATACATGACTTCACCTCTTGTATTCACTTGAATTAAGTTATACCTAGTAGGTGTTACAAAAAAACAAAAACCGAAACTTGTCATAAAAGGATTACTTTGATAACACCACCCCACACTTATAAGTAAAGTGTACCTACAATAAAATGAAACCCCATGTCGATGGGGTTCACTCAATAAAATCCTTTAATAAGGTTTCAATTAATTTTTTCGTACGATCATCATTATGTATTAGTTCTTTCCACGGATCGGAAAACGTTGCCATTGTTTTTAGTTTAGGAAGAAATTCGACCTCAGCCCCGATTAAAGGAGAATGCTGTTTCCGGGCTTTACTCGTTGTTAAGGTAGGATAAATATACCCTGCGCCACCTGGTAAAGGAACTGCTTTATTGTTCAAAAATTCCTCTCCAGCAAGTTTGAACCATGCTTTAAATGCTTTGCGAATCTGATTTACAGTCAATTCAGCTTCCTTTGCTGCATCTAAAACCATCTGAGCCTCCGAATATATTGCATTTGGTTTTTTTGCCATTCAATTATGCCTCCAATAAATAATTTTATCGTATCATTTATTATACCCAATACACACCTCCTTGGAAGATAATTGTAAAAAAAATAAATAAACATAAAATGTCGAATATTGAAAGAAGTGTCCGTTTTTATTCGGACACTCCTGGACATGCGAAAACGATTGGCATTAAACCAATTTAAAATAATTTTTATTTATAATTTACTGGCCAATTAACGACTTAAGGCCATATTTGATTTGAGTTGCTTTACCCTCTGCTACAGAGGATCGTCTGAAACCTTGATTAAGCTGCCACGCAGTAGTTAAAGAACTAAGGGCTCCAAATTTTGCAGCAACCATAGGTAATTCTGGCATACTTGTATTTGGATCAAATAAATTTTTGTAATTTCTTTTCCTTTCATAACATTTTGCATCGAGTGCTTGTTTTTTGATCTTTTTCTCTTCGGCACTAATCTTTGGCAATTTTACATTATATCTCTTAGCTAATCTTCTAATCGAATCTTCTGTTTTGTTGAATTTTTTGGCTGTTTCTTGTACTGCGGCACCACTTTCTAAAGCACGCAAAATCAAAGATGTTTGACCTTTCGTTATTCTCATTATTTGCATCCCTCCACTAAACATTTAGAGTGGGTGCCAACAGCTTAATATTTTTCAATTGGCAACCCGACTGTCATAGTTAAATACCTTAGACTCGTAGTTTTGCGTCCTTATCTTTCGATAAGTTTGCCTTTTTCAATTTTAACTTTATTTAATCTTATATAATTATATCACATTCAATATAGTATGTAAATCATATAATGTCATTTTGAATAATTGTTACTACTACTACCGCTACCCTCTTAAAAGTGGTAGTAGTAACAGCGATGTGATAGCTATTATGGTTAATAAAAAATCCGACTATCACATTTTAGTCGGATTTTGGTTGCTGAAGTTTTTTTGTTTCAATGGAGCTATCACTAATATTTTCATAATTACCTACAAAATCATTATAATTCGTGTATTATAGTTCGTCAATTAATATTCGCTATTTTTAGTGTATATATCCTAATAAAATATATCTAAACTAAAAAAGTGATTTTGACGGATGGTGTAATTTGATAAATAATATAAAAAAAATAAGAATGCAAAAGAATAAAACACAAGAAGAATTAGCAAGAATGCTAGATATCTCCTTACGGTCATATCAAAATATAGAAAGCAACAAACAAATACCTAACGTAATAACTGCATTAAAACTCGCTAAACTACTAAATATAACCGTTGAAAAATTATACATTTTAGACTAATTATAATATCACAGCATAGTTATTATTACTTTGTATTTAATATATCTAGGAAATCTCTTGGATTTTTCGACTTACGAACCTTATCTAATTGAGCATAAATAAGTGTTCTGATCATGCTCGATAAATTTAAACCTCCGATATTATCTGCAATTCCTTGTAATTCTCTATAGTCATCCTCTGGAAGTTTAACGTTTAAATTTGCATCTTTAATTTTTTTATTTGGCTTTTCTCTTGGTCCTGCGGCCATTCTATGACCACCTTCCTTAAGTTTCTATTACAAGATATTATAGCGAAAAGGTAATCTTGAGTAAAGAAAATGGTATAACTCGTTTTACATATCTAAGAAAAACAGAAATGCGGCAACGAACGCCGCCGCATTTCTATAAATCCTTTGTAACAGTAACACTCGAAGACTTCCCATCCGGAAAATTAATAGTTAGCGTATCTCCTTTGCTTAAATCATTGAGATTACCACTTAAATCTAATGGATATATCGCTGCTTGAGGTGCCCACACGTTTGAGTCACCATTAGTCTTAAGTATTGTTTCCTCTTCACCAGTACGATTATCCGTTACAGTTATATTCGGAGGGTTGTAAAAGTTCTGGTTATTTCGTTCTGAAGCAATTAAAACTATAGGACGACCCGGAATCTGAGTATATGTTATTGTAGTATAAACGTCACTACTTTCCAATTGCGCTTTTATTGCTTCAATATCCGTGGCATAGGATGGATTATACTCTTTGCCATTATCCGGAGTACCGCCATTATAGGCATAAAGCGCATCAACCTCATCTTTATACATTTGAATATCACTGTTGAGAATAGAAATACTAGCTGCCAAATTTAATGAAACATCATAAGGATTATTTGTAAGTCCATACTTTCCCCAGTTAGCCGAATTAATTTGACATAAACCGGCATCGGTTGTTCCATTAGAATTTTGATTTGTTGCTAACCAATCCCCACCTGATTCATGTGAAATTAGTGCTAACATAAGTATTTGAGAGATATTAGCGTTACCAGCTAGGGCTGAAGTAACTGCATCAGCGTAAGCAAGTGAATAAGTAACATTCGGCTGACCAGAATTTTGAAAATCAACTAACCCTATTAGCGTCCTGTCTATATTACTTGCAATTGCCTTATCATTGTCCGAAAAACCTAAGCTAGACAACATTGAACTAAAAGGAGCTGTTGAAAAGATGATAACTGCTCTAATTTTCGTTTCTACTTTACCATTAGAATCATAAACCTGATAAGTTTCTTTATATGCTTTTTTTGTAATAAAGCCTTGGATCAGTGTTTCAATTTCACTTGATGTAACATTTGTGAAATCCTGGTTATAACGTATGCTATCAATTGCCATAAGATCCATCCAGGACAGAGTAAATGATTTAGTTTCTACTAGATCATCATAGGGTTGTAAAGATTGTTCTTCATTTTTAACCCATTTGATTCCATCATCATAGGCATTTTGCGTTAACATCTTATAATTATTGATGATAGCAGTTTGTGCCATAATATCAGTTTGTGTACTGTTATCGGAGTAAAAAAACGTTGTTGGCAAACTTGTAATCGCGGCTATTGGTGCGGCAAAGATTAAAAGTAACAATATAACTGGGAGTATAACAAAAATTATGATATATTTAAGAACCTTTTCCGGATCTGTTAATACATCGAAAATTAATTTTTTAGCAACCTTTGAGGCTGCTGCGGCTAAGGGGGCAGCCATAGAATCAGCTCCTTTTCGGAGAGGGCTAGTTCCCTCCCCCTTTACCAAATAGTTTAATCTCAAAGTCCGCAAGTTCTACTTTCGCGTGAAGACGTTTAGAACCGGCAATTAAAAGTCCGTGGCCACGTTCCTTCTTTGAAAGCATTTCTTGTTCAACTTCGGTAAGATTCATCAACTCGGATAATTCTTCTAAAGCTTTACCGTCATTTCCCATGAAAAATTTAAAGCAAGGGTTATCTAAGAGAGCTTGTCCATATCGTCTTACAGCTGGGTCCAGAAGATCAACTGCTGAGTGAGTAATAAATCCAAAAGATCCCATATATTTACGGATACGTTTACTTACATTTCTCGCAAATTTTATTGCTTGAGGAACATCAGGATCTACAATTAAATAACCCTCATCTACATCTAATGATACTCGTTCATCCCTATTTAAAGCGATTTGCTGCCATGCCCATGTCAAAATATTAAAATATTGAGTTCGTTGAATTGTTTCATCGGCTTCTATTAAATTATGGGTGTCCAAAACGATAAAATCAGAATTAGGTGCAAGAGTTGTATGCCCGTTCCACAAAGCAGAGTCTGCACCAACAGCCATACTCCGTAAAAGAGCTGCAATTTTATCATACCGATCCTGTTTTTTCTCTGATAATCCAATTTGATCCCGTTTTTCACATACTAGTTGATAAAGTTCTTCAAGGATAGGATATTGATCATTTGGTATCTTGGATGTATCAGTGTCCCAAAAAATGTGGTGTCTTCCGTAAAGTTCCTCTAATATTTCTTCTAAATATGCTATATCAATTGAATCTAAGTCTTTAGAATATAACTTAAAAAATGTACGAAGAGTTTGAAAGTGTAATGCCAGTGGTCCCATTCCATGCCCTTCATCTTTAAAAAGAATGTCCTCTTCATCTTCCTCATCATCGTCAAATGGAACGTCTTTAACTTGTAAAGGATTAATCCGGCCACCCTTGCCTCCACCACAGTTTATCCATTGCCCATTAAGATTTTTACACAAATCTTTGTATTCGCGTTCAGGATCGATAATGATGATCTTAGTTCCTTGGCTATACTCATTTGTGAGAATATGTTTAACTGTCGCAGATTTACCAACGCCTGGTGCTCCTAAAATAGTCCAATTGGAATTTGTTCGATCTCCTCCACGTCGCCAAGTGTCAATTAAAACAATTCCACCGGCATTATCTTTACCAAATATATACCCTGTTCCGTCATTCAGACCGCTTGCATTAAACGGATAAGCTCCAGCAATTGTTGAAACTGGCATATTTCGATTAGCGATATCTTTAATAACCTGGGGACATTGACCATAAGGAGAAACAGATAATAATGCTTCTTCTTGTCTAAACATTGCCGGTCTACCTTTCATTTTTGAGGCAGCTAGGGAACTTGTGATTTTTTTACTCTTGCGTTCAAGCTCATCTTTCTCACGAGCCAAAACCATAATTGATACCGTAACATAGAAAACGTTTTCTTGTTCTTGATCAATTTTAATTAATAATTTCTCAGCATCATCATATTGTTGCTTAGCTCTCATTTTTGTAAGTTGATCACCAGGACTCTCTAGTCTTCCCCCAAGCTCCCCCATGCTTTTATTAATCCGCTCAATAAGTTTATCTGGATTAGTTGGAGTAAGATGTATAGAACACGTTACACCCTCCATATTTGCGATCTTAGATAACCAACCAATGCGAACACGAGTAGGATAGTTTGTGATCAAAATAATTCGACCTAAGTTTTCTCCAAACCAGAAATCACGTTGATTAAATTCAATGGCCATTGGCGTTATTACGTCAACAATATTATTATTTACTTGCCGAACTTTCGTTTTCTTTGCCGCCATACTTTATATTCCTCCACTCTGAATTACTCAAGAATAGGTGGTAAATCTAACTGAAACTCTGTACGCTCAAAACTTGCTTGAACTGGATTAGCAAAAAGTGAATATACGTCTATTAGTTCATCATCCTTACAAATATCCGTTTTCAATTCGGCTTGTATTAATTTAGTTTTCATGTCGTTTAGTCGGTTTAAAAGTTCCACTTCGGCCTTATCTTCATCCGGCTTTGTTAAAATAATATAAAATCTACGTTCGGTTGTTTCACCACTCGCCGCCAATTGAGATGTTTGATTAATATAACCTTTAAGCAACATTTTTCGAGTAAAGTCCTGTTCGGCCCTGGCTTTCTCTTGAAGCCACTCAAGATAATTATTAAGATCTACCGGTCGGCCAATACAAAATATTTGAAGTCCTTCATTTTCACCGTTTAACTTCTCGGCCAAAGATTCCACCTTACGTCTTTGTTCTTTATCTGATAAAAGCTCAAGATTTTGTGGTTGTACACGCAACATACCTAAAAGAGTATTATCTTTGCGGTAAACCATTGAGGATTCAATATCAACAATTGGAATCCACTGTTGAGCGGATTTTTCCCGTCGATGCTTTATGATAGATTCCGTATCGATTTCTTCTTTATCTTTACTAATAAACGGTAATTTTAAAGATATATTTGGCATGATTAACCCTCCGATCCTGAATTATATTTATAAAGGTAAAGTCGTTGCTTTTCCTTTAACTCTTTAGCACTTGTATAAAGCTGTAATAAACTCATGTTATTGTATGACTCTTTTTTAACCAAAAAAAATGTTACTGTGCCCGGAAGAATAAGAATAAAGAATCGCACCATTGCTGGAATAACTGGTGTAACTTTAACATATTGACCATCCTTATTGAGCTGTGCACCAATTGTGGCCGTTATTGGTGCCTTAGTTGGATCAATTAAAGTAGTCTTTTTTATCTGAGATAATCCAAAAAAAATCAAAGCGCCTATTATTAAAGCTGCAATAACAAGTCGCATTTCAGACCACCCAAAACCCGGAATCAACTCCCATCGTGTCGTTACATTGGCTGGTATTAAGTACTTAGTAACCTGTTTTTCCTCAAGATTATTCAAACTGAAACTCCTCCTTACTAGAACCTTCAAAAACCGTAAAATGATCTAAACACGGTAATTAAACCAGATATAGACATGATGACAATAGCCCCTTTAATTGTTCGATTAATCATTACATTTCGGTGGCCAACATCGTCTAAATCTATTGCAAAAGATTTCATCATAGCTTGATACACTACCATAACACCAGCACCTAGAGGGGTAATAAGTAATAACCAGGTTGACCAACTTGCCAGGAAGTTTATCGCTTCCATGGTTATAATTCTCCTTTCAATGTAAGCTAACGATAAATTAGGCGGCGGAAGCCATCATTCTACGCATCATCACCATAGTACCAGCTTGTTTGGCTGTGCCACCTACGGTACCTGTAAAACCTGAAGAATAAGCAAATTGTTGAATGTATTTTGGAGATTTAATAGTTACCCATAACCAACCGAATATAAAAATCAAATTATCCGCAGTAATGGTTTGACTAATTAACAAGGCTAGAAATCCTTGAATTAAATAAAGTTGCAATGCTTGTGTACAACAGATAATAACCACTTGTTTAAACCATGCACTCCAGATAGAACGATTACTGCTTGAAAGATTTAGTGCCATTATTGGTCCCAGTACTGCCATCAATGCTAATTCTGCTCCACGAATTGAGGCTTGAATAGAAATGACAATAAAACAAATGGCTATAATCAGCAAAAATATAACCATTATTAAGGCATCTTTACCATTAACAAGATTAGTAAGAGCCGTCCAATCTACTGAACTGATTTGAACTGTACTAAGATTGGCAACATCTACTGCAACCTTGGTTCCAAATGTGAAAATTTGAGTAACAATTTCCGGTAACGTTGCTATAACTGCTACTGCCTGACCAGTTCTGACAATTAATCCTTTAGGATCTTGTGATGGATCACCAGCTTCGTGGAGTATATATGTTTGAAAACCTTCATTCATGGCCTTGATCCCAAGAATAGTAATGGCTAACACCTGAGAATAATGAATGCCATTTTGGACTAAAGGAGATGTTACAATGTTTAACGAAGTACTCCAGATATGCGTAAAATAATTACCAAAGAACGAAATTATGCTATTGAATAAACTTGTTAAAAACGTTGTAATTCCGCTAACAATGGTTTGACCAATATTAAATAGTCCCATTTAATCCCCCCCTTTTTTAAGAAAGGACGCTTAATTTTAAAAAAGCGTCCTTTTTGTATTCCTTTTATTAACTATAAAAACTCAATATAACGGTAATTAAACCAACTGCGGTTTCCGCAAGAATAGCTCCAATAATAACATTTTTAATAAATTTATTTTTTTCTGCTATGACTGCATGATCATCAGAAAGAGATTTTTGAAGCGCATGATAACCAAGTACAGCCCCAGCACCTACGGGTATAATTAAGAGCAGCCATCCACCGGCTGCTGTGAATAAAGCAACAGTACCAGTTACTAATTTAGGGGTTCCAGCATAAGCAGGAGAGGTAAAAGATAAAAAAGTCATAATTGTTAACACCAGAGTATAATAAAGTCTTTCGCCCCTTTGCAGCATCCTTGAAAATAACAATTTAGTCTTTTTGAACATTTATACAACCTCCTTTTGAAATTTAGTTGTCCATCTTTTAAAAACCAAACTAGTAACAGCTGTTTAATTCCTCTCCCTTACACAAATTGTAAAACGTAATATATTGAATATATTACCTTTATTGTAATACTAACTCATGGAAAAATAAAGGTGAGAAAGAAAAGAATGATTATAAGAAATTTTCGTCGTCTTCTCCGTCATTACTCATATCTTGTTCCATTTTTAATAAGTCGTTTAAATTAGACGTTGTAGACTGCATTTCATCATCTGTTGTATTGATTAAAGCTGAATTACCCTCTTCACTTAATGCAATAGCAACCTCCTTTCGTGCTTGATTTTCAACGTATACAGTTTCCTTGGGCTGTGGTTCAACTGGGACACGAACCTCTATTTCCTCTCCTTCCTCATAATCAAATCCCGGAATCCAAATTTCTAATTCTTTAAGTTGCCGTACAGGATATTCTTGTCGTCTTTTCTCATTGATCTGCCGGTTGACTTCTTTGTCATGGTCAATGTCTCCAGTAGAAACATAACCAAAATCCTTATTTGCCCGCCAATATGATAGGTCCGGAATTGGATACCTTGCTGGGAAATTACGCATAAATAAAACTAAAGACTCATTTTCACTCCATCGTTCAATTTCATCTGGAAGAAGCAATGGCCGTGCTGCTAAACCTACGCCATGTGATATACTGTGACTTTTTGGCTGAACTGAACTACTTGCGTTTTCAGTTTCGACCGTGTATTTTCCAGTCATTTCACTTAGTAGCTTTGCTGTTTCATGGTCCATTGTTGCAAAGTAAATCCATATATGACAGTTTCCTTTAATAGTCGAGGCATTTTTTTTGTATAGTTCATCAAGCTGCGTAAGAGCCTGAATTGCCAAGAGAAACTTCATCCCTCGCCCACCAGCAACCGTTAATTTTTTCGGAAAATCCGGGATTGCCGGAAGATTACCAAATTCATCTAGTAAGAAATTCACACGTCGAGGGATTCTTCCCCCCCGGTCATTGGCTAAGTCAACCATAGATTGATAAACCTGATCTATATAGAGGGTCGCTAAAACGTCACGAGTACTTTTTTCATCCGGGATAATCAAAAAAACGGCTGTTTTTTGGATTCCGATCTGTCGCATATCATGATCCTGTTTTGCTGTCATATCAGCGATGTTTGGGTCACTGAAAAGCCTCGTATCGGAAAGTGCCGTTGTAAAAAAACTGGCCCTGGTCTTGTATGGAGCGATACTCGCTGTCGCAAAAGCGCCTTTTGCGGGATGAGTTGTGGGTAAAGACTTTATATATTCCATGAGAGGAACCGTGCCATCTTCTAGAGCCTGACCTTGTTCTGCCAATAAGTAGAATACAGTAGTCATATGTTTCTGAAATTCAAATTCACTATTTAAAGCTGTTAAAAGAATCAAGGCAGCAATGGTGCTTTCTTCGCCGTTTCTCCATATTGGTTCACCACTAGGAGAAGGGGTTTGATTAGAAATAGTATGAGCTATGTCCCAAGCTAGTTCTGTTGCTCTCGCAACGTCTCCCGCTAAAACCGCCCGATTAACCAAATCAAGCATATTCCACTGGTTGCCTTTAGCTGGTTCACGAAGATTAAGCGTGATAACATTATAATCCAGACTTTTGAGATAATCGCCTGCTGCATCGTACAGCTCTCCTTTAACGTCTCCCAGAATCATGCTCTCTCCAGCCTGAGCTAAGGACCAAATAGTTGGCAATAAGATTTTTCTTGATTTGCCGGCCCGAGTAGCCGCAATTAGCAAGGCGTGTACATCGTCATTGTTAAGCCAAACTTTCTCCTTTCCGTTCCTGGATTTCTCCATTCCGAAAACAACTCCAGCTTTTTTTATCGGAGTATCGGTATCCCAAACAAAAGCCGTTCGATCCATTTCTTGTTTGTTTTGCCATCTACTTGTTCCATGCTGGCCGGAACCTGCTGGCTCCGGCCCTCCTACGCCATCGGCAATTCTATTCTTTTTTTTAAACTTAGTAACATCCCACGAAACACCTAGTATAAGCGCGGCAACTGGGAGCTGCATAACAAAATAGACTTTTCGAAATTTAGCATCCAACCATACGTCCTTAATGGACTTGAATATTCCATAATCTAACCACCAACTGGGAGCTGTGGCCATACCTTTGGCACCGCCACTAATTAAAAAAGATGGGAACTTAAGTATCCAAGGCAACAGGAGTAGATCGGTCAGTATAATAGCACCCACTATAACTAATCGGACTATAGTTGTCGTTTCGAAATGCTTGTTTGTGAGGGTTGCCATTCTATCAACCCCTCTCTATTTATTTACAGAAAGATATTTGCTTTTTAAAGCCTTATAAATTTTGCTTGTTGTGAACTCATACATTCCTTTAGCTTCCAGTGTTACAGCGAACTTTTCCGGTACATAAAAGAGTTTAATATCTGCCTTAGAACTAACAGTTTCAATCTTAGATTTTAGGTGTTCTTTCATAAGGATACTACCGCCACCGTAAACAACGATAATATCAACCTCATTATTAGCCCTCTGGATCTCTGTTTTAATGTGGTGAAGGATCTCTTCACTTTCTTCCTCAATATATCCAGAAACAATGTCTAGTGCTGCTTCAGAATACTTGTGGGATCTGTCTTTTAAAACCGCAGAGTATTTCTGTCTAGAATAATTTAATAGGTTCGTCTCTTGCTTGAATTCGTCTAAAGCTTTATCAATCGCGTGGCCAATACCGTTATTAGATCCCCTTATGAAATTCGGATCAAATTCAATATGTTTCGTTAGTGGATATTCAGTGGTACCTTCTCCTATACTGACATGTAAGATTCGCTTTTGAACGAAATAACGACCATCAATAGTCCCAATTTTATTATCCTGGTTAAGTTCCGCGAAAAGCTCCCTCACGTCTTCATTATGATGCTTTTCAACGTCCGTTAATTCCTTATCTGCCTTTTTGATGATCGCCATATGCTGAAGCTCGAATGTGGCTGGTACGGATTCAGGTAAGACCTTAACGTATTCGAAAATTATGTTAACATTTACATTTAATGTGCCTACGTGGACTATGACAGTATGATTATCTTTCAGGAACTTATTTGCAAATTCATTAGCTGCGGACTTGGTATACTGAGTGACCGGCAAGGCAGTTGTCATATCGGCCTTTACCAGTATTTCAATACTGGCCAAATCTTCTTTTTGTGAATGGACTTGATTTACGACAAAACCAGCAATTTGAGCCAATGTGTTAACAATAATAACTTCCGAATTCAGTTTGTTATTATCAACTCCAACTTCAATATTGCGAATTCTTTCACCTGAGTTTAAAGCATAATTACCAATAAAATAGATGCCAGGAGCAGCAGACGGTGAAGCAACAGTTACAAGAAGGTTGTCATGAATGTTTTGTGCAACGTATTCCGGATTGATTTCATCAATCATTGGAAGTTTGCGGATTTTTGCCATTACATTCGGCTGTTGAATTACCTTCCCGTTGATAACCAGATCATGCTCTGAATTCCCGTTATCATTGCCAACTTCCAGGTTAATTTCAAGTAATCTTTTTTCTCCCATTAGTAAAACCCCCTCAAATTTTATAAATCATAACAAGATGGTATTTCGACCGAAGAAAGATTATCTTCTGAAACATTTGAGTCCTCTTCTTCCACTTTAGTCATAACAGAGTTAACGACAATTTCATGATTGGAATCCAGAACTGGTTCCAAGACAAGTGTATTCACAGGGTCCGTAACCAACTCTAACTGAACATTATTTGAGATCTGCGCATTAGCAATAAGATTTTGTACTGACTGAATTACAACTAATTGAGTTTGCAGTTCGCGTATCATCTCCTTAAGGTTTTCTAGTTCAGATTGGATATTGTTACTTCCTTTCTTTTCCGGAAGCGTTCTTTGAGAATAAAATTCAATGGCATCACGGAGAAACTGACTTTTATTTTTTGCGTTTCCAAGAGCATTAGCTGCCAACACCGACAACTTTCTTTCATCGACCTGTATTGATAGTGTCATGCTCTGCACCTTCTTTTTCGGCTTTCACATTCGCTTCCTCTGCTAATAAACCCATGATAAGTTTCTCTATAACCTCGTTCTGGTAAAGCTTGTTTCTGGAGCAATAATCTCTGAAGTCTTTAAGTAATTTAATATCCATGTTTGTTGTAAAATTGGTTTTTACTCCCCTCGGCATCCTAAAACCTCCTTCCATGATATCTCTAACTTGTCCACCCCCATCCTATCACGTCATACATAAATAATAAATATGGGCGGATGTTTTATTAAAAAGCAGAGTTCTTTCTCCGCATTACAGATACATATCATGTGATTACAAATGCTCTAACATTTTTTCAATAAGCTTTCTTGTAGCGCTCTTGTGCTTCTCATGCGCTTCCATGTCAATTTCTACAATCTCAGCCAATGAACCTAGAAGATCATCGAATCCCTTTACCAGAGATTTAAAACAAACATTATATTTAAGAACTACTGCACTCTGTTGACTCTTTTTTCTGAGCTCTTGGAGTTCCCTTTCTACTTCTTCAGGAATTCTTTCAATGATGGGCGCAGCTGTTACTTCAATCGGCGTTTCTTTGATCTGACGTTCTAACTCCTCAATTTTTCTCAATGACGCTTCGAGTTCGTTATCTGTTTTAACGAGTGATTCTGAAAGGCGTTCTACTTCTTCATTACTTCCGGAAGCCTTAGCCTCCTCTAGTTCTTTCCTCAAGTGCTCAGCTGTTTCGTAATGTTTTTTATTGGTTTCTTCAAGTATTTTGTAGCTGTCCGATACACTTTGCCATGAGTTATGTTCCAATTCTGCCTTTTTCTTCTCGTTATCCCTTTCTGACTCTGCTAAACTTTTAGCTTCTTCGGCTTGCAATAATTTTTGTTCAAGCTCCTGCTTTTCCCTTATTACCTGTTGTAACTCACGAGTAGACATATTTTCAACGTTATGTTCTTCAATAAATGGTTCCCTTTCTTCCTGGGGGATACCCATCAACAAAACAGCTTGTGTATAACTCAAATTCTCAAGCGCTTGGGAATTTGAGTTGTCTCCAAAAGGAGCTATTTGCTTTGCACCATATTCCCTATATACCTTCATCAGAGTATTTGCCGTACTTTGTGAATATTTAACCGAATTTTCTAGCCATTTACCCCATTCACCGTGTTCAACCTTAGCCTTTGCCTCAACCAAACGGCGACCTATTTCAATGCTGTTAGATAAGAATATTTTCTGGGTCTGTTCCTTGATACTATTGATCTCTATTGCAATAATCTGAGGTGTTCGCTCTACTGATAAGTTCTTGTCAACCATTGCAACTTCATTCACGATTTTCACTCCCTTCGGTATTATGCCGGGACTGCCACCCGAATTCTGTTTTCCTCAAGAATCGGTTTTAATGTTTTTAAGAATTCATTAGCGAACTTTCGCACTTCAGGAGGCGCGGAGCGATGGCTGAATCCATGCAGCTGCATTATCTTCAACTCTCTCATATCAATTTCCATCGTGAAGTATGGTTTCTCGGGTTCTAATGCCATCCTGACGAAAAATATCATTCTAGTACCGGCAATATGACCTTTGTAGTAATTGTCGTTTCCGACACAGTGGTTTAGAGTTTGACCCTCTGTAATAAGCTCGCTGCGCAAGGATGGAAATACGATGCAATAATCACCTTTTGCGTACTCTTTCATTCCTTGATAGAGCTTTTCTACCGCCTGCTTGAATTCTCCATCCTCCACTTTGTTGTAAGTACAGCACAATTCCCAACCTTTTTTTTCTCCGCAACCTTCTTCATTTCGTTAAGGCTTTTCCCAATGGTTTTATCTATGGCAAGAATTTTCTCGGCATCCTTGGGGTTTTTGTCTAAATGTTCTATTAGGAATCCTCCAACAACATGGATATATGGGTTATTTTCACTTTGTTTCATTTCAGTTTTTAACTTTGTGATTGCTTTGGATAACACATTAAAACCTCCTTGATAAAAAGTAAAACGAAATATATAAAATAGATTACTTTATTATAACACTTATATTTTTATTGGTAAAGAAATTACTGAAAATAATTAGAGAAATTTCTAGAGAAATGATTAGAGAAAATATTAGATAAATTAGTGTATACAAACTCATGAAACCCTTGCTATAAGCTAAATAAAAACGTATTAAAAATTAGAGAAAAGTTTAGAGAAAAAGTTAGAGAAATAGTTAGAGATAACCACAAAATATAAATTAGAGAAAAATAGAAAATATTTAGAGAAAAAGTTAGAGAAAATAGCGTATATAAATATCTGAATCCCTTGACATAAACTGAATATAAGTGTGTATTAAGTTAGAGAAAACGTTAGAGAAACGTTAAAATAATTATGGCTATTCGGATTATCCCGAATAGCCATAATTTATAACTCCAATTCATCCTCTCGGTATAGTGTATGGGCTTTATTCTTTTTGGCCTGTTCAACCATAGCTTCTTTATTTTCCATAGCAGATTGTTTAATTAGTCGTCTTTTCATCATTTCTGCTTGGGCTTGTGTTTGTAACCTTTGCTGTTCAAGAACGCGCCAGGCACTTTTCCAGACATCATTGACCATTGACACAAGACCGCCATTTTGATTCATTGCCTTCCAGTTTTCACCTTGATAAATCCATTTCGGCATATCTTTCTGATCCACACCAAGAGACTCAAACATAGCCTTCCAATCCTTGACGGAAATAATTGTTGTTCTACCCCATAACCGATCCTCTTCTACCGTATTGTGTGCCTTTTCAATGATCTTATTAAGCTGCTCTGGGTCCAGCACAGTACCATTTCGCGTGTTCCACTCCTGGATTATAGAAGTCGCTTCCTCCTTTCTTAATCCGGATATCATCAGTGTTGTGGACAGGTTATTAATAATCTTTGCAGAGGAATCCTGAACACCGGCTGCTGTACGTAAACTCTGATAGTCCGTCTTTAGTTCCTGGTAGCTGCCGTTTATATATTTTTCAATAGCTTGCCGTTCTTCAACTCTTGCTAGTCTCTCCGGACTAATCCTATCCTGTGTTCGATCCAATAATGCTGCAATATCTTTCGGGAAAGTGCCGATCCGGGCCTGATCTTGCTCCTTGGCGGTGGCCACATCTTTCATGTATTTTGTGTAGCGTTCCGTAAGCCCGTAGCCTTCGCCAATGTTTTTTATCAATCCCAACCGTTCAAGATAATGCAGCTTATCTTTTAATAACTCTTTTTCTGGTGTTAAAATATCAGTTCGTTTCAATGCGCCGGTTATCGTAATTTTATACTCTCCGACCTCACCTTCTAGGT